>Ga0194126_10004472_pt1 | contig 21294 bp, 29 predicted proteins | sample TA2KigC150mmetaG_FD_148641 | JGI IMG/M metagenome (GOLD analysis project Ga0194126, IMG submission 148641) | Freshwater microbial communities from Lake Tanganyika, Tanzania - TA2015035 Kigoma Deep Cast 150m | ecosystem: Environmental > Aquatic > Freshwater > Lake | place: Tanzania: Lake... | reverse complement strand
TGAAGGTCTGATCGCCTGCGACGGCTGGTGCGTCGATCTCGCTGTAGCCCGATGTCGAGCCTGTGAGGCGTAAAGGACTCATGGTGTCACCTCCTGGTTGTGGTTGTTGTTAGTCATGGGAGTCATTAGAGAAGGGGACTAATCAAGCCCAAGAGCTGCCTTGATCTCATCAGGAGTTGCAGCAGCGTCAATCTGTTCTTGGACTGCGGCGTACTTGTCGCGGATGGCTTGGCGCTCGGTCTCCACTTCGGCTGGGTCGTTGCCGGGGATTTGCTTGGCGATTACCTCGTCGAGCGGGGCAAACTCTTCAGCACGGGCAGCGCGACGCTTGTCATGGCCGATGGCCTTGCACTTATCGAGGTCGTGCTCCACGCAGCAGTCGCCCATCACCCACGCATTGCGAAAGAAGCGATCAGCGGGAATGGCGTCGTCTTCCACGATTTCGTAGGCGACACCTTCGGGAACGTCCTTGGCGGCGACTTCTTCAATGCTCAGCTCACCCGTGGGATGGATGACGCTGACTCCACCTTCGTTGTTGGTGTAGATGATTTTCATGGTGTTACCTCAGCGAAAGACGGCGACAGCAACATACGGAGGGTCGTAGTCTGCTCCAGCAAAAGTAGCCGTCGCAAATCTGTATGATGTAGTGGTTGGCGCAGCGCCATAATACCCAAAAACATGTCTTCCTTCAGTAATAGCCCCGTCTCCTGCCGATTGTTGTACTGAGTAATTTGCATCCGGCATCGCCGTAGTGAAGTTCACCGTAAAGTTACCCACCCCGCTATCCGTAATGCTGCTGACGTTGTAGCTGGCGCGGATTGCCACGGCGCCGGTGCCGTTGAAGTTGACCCAGGCTTTGGCAACAGGAACAGCACTGTCTAAGTCTGCAGTGGTAATACACCCGTCAGGTAATCCACCTGCGCTGATACCGGTGACTGTTCCAGAGCCGTTAATCGTGATAGGCATGTCAGTTCACCTCCTGAGAGTCATTAGAGGACCCGTCTACTCCGCTGATGCCAGTGGTGCCGTTGATGTAGATAGTCATGATCAGACGATTACCCAGGATTGGCCAGACGGCACAGTCACCGTCGCACCGGAATTGATCGTGATCGGTCCAGCGCTCATGGCATTTTTGTTCGTGGTCAAAGTGTAGTTGGTGGTGACGGTTTGAGCGTTTTCGTAAAACACGTCATCCGTACCACCACCAGTTGCACCACCGCCAGCTGCCGCCCAACTCAGTGTGCCGGAGCCATTGCTGACCAGTGCATAGCCAGAAACCGCCGCATCAGTTGATGGCAGCGTCCAGGTGACGTTGGCTGCAATATTTGCTGGACCTTGAAAGGCGACATAGTTTGAGCCGTTCGCAGTTGCTTCACCAAAACGGAGATCAACCTGGTTGCTGAGAGTCAGGTCGCCGGTCATCGTGTCGCCGGTGACGTTGACGAACTCGCCAGCCTGACTGCGCCAGGCGCTGCCGTCCCAGACCTTTACGTCGTAAGCGCTGCCTGTTGTGTCGAGCCAGATTTCACCGGTGCTATTGCCCGCCGTACCACCACTGGCTGGGGTTGCGTTTGGGGCGGTCGTTCCAACGTGGACAGGGCCGACTTTGACAAGGTTGCCCGCGCTGTCCTTAAAAAAGACGCCGGGGCTGGTGGCTTCGGTATTAAGCGCAAGCTGCCCGGCGACCATGGCCGTGGGATCCGGTCGCTTGTTGGCGGTACTGGACCGCAAATGCTGGAGTGCCATTCCTTAACGCCCCAGGCAAAACACGCCGGGCCGGAAATTATGTCGTCAGTCTACTCAAAAAGTGCCGTCGTCCCAAATGCCGCTGGTGATGGTGCCGACACTGGTCAGGCTGCTGCTGACAACGGCGCTGCCCAGGCTCGTGGCATCAAGCACTTTCGTGCCAGCGATTCGATACTCCTTAGTGCTGGCCAGGTCAACATGCTCGCTGAATGTCCATGCATCCGTCGCATCAACCCAGTTGATCGTCTTGTCGGTGGTGCCCTTTAACGTGATGCCACCGCCATCGGCTGTGGTGTCGTCGGGGACAGCGACTTTGCCGATTTCAATGTTCTTGTCCTCGATAGCCAGATTGGTCGTATCGATGGTTGTTGTTGTCCCATTGACGGTTAAGTCGCCTTGGACTACGACACTGTTGTCGAACGTGGCTAGGCCGGTAACGTCTAGCGTTCCAGGGACGTCAACATTGCTTGTCCACTCGACACCAGTTCCGGCCGCATCGGTTTGTAGCAGTTGGCGCGCCGTGCCATCGGCCAAATTACTGACTGGGATTTCGCCGCCTAGGCCGCTGATGTACGAGAGGCTTGTCCAGACGGTGTTGCCGTCGCCGACTTTCCAGTAACCGGTGTCCGACTCGATACCGATCTCGCCAGCAAGAAGGGTCGGGTTCGCAGCCGTCCAGTTAGCAGCCGTATCACGCCGTTGTTTCTGGAGGGCGGTAAGCGTGATGCTCATAAGGCTCCTGCGGGGCTGATTACATAGTCTCTAGCCGGTGCAACGGCAGCCGTACCGCCCTCTAGAGTATAAGATCGCTCTGGGCTGACAGCAGCCGTCAAGGCGTCAAAAATCAGGTCCCCTGGGTCGATCGGGATTGTCTGGAGTTCGATCTCAACCGTGAAGCGGTCTACGCCAGCATCAGTGATTACGGGACTGCTGAGATAGCGCCAGGCGTAATCGCTGATTAGGGGTATGGGGGGTGTTGTGTAATCTCCCCACAGTTCGGCGGGCAGAAAAAAGATTTCATATGAGCCTTGAGCATTGAAATAGTGATATTTTATTAGATTCATTTGCGCCTGGGTTAAATACCCAAACGTAAGCCCCAGGCTTTGTTTTACGCGGCGATTGCCGGCTCGATAGCCCAAGGTGAAACCACTTAAACCTGTTTGCAGCTGGCGCGGCACATCGCCGACCGTGAATGTGCGAGCTGTGGGGGCGAGTGCGGGAAAAGTGTCCATGGGTATCAGAACGTGATGATACTTACACTTTCCAGTTCAACCGTAACGGTAAAACGGTTAAAGCCGGAGGTATCGATCGTCAAAGGACTCGCGTAGCGCCATTCGTAATCTACGGCGTTAATCGGAACACTGTCATAGCCCGCCCATACTTCGGCCGGAAGTGTGAAGGATATAAGAGTGCCTTGCTGTCCGTCGTAATGAGTGTAGATCGCGTTTATTTCTGTTTCGGATAAGCTATTGTAGACGAGAACTAAGCGTTGACTTACTCGTAAATTACCTTGCAAAAAGCGAGTCGATACCCCGCTCGTACCAACGTATTCCAGTTGCGGGTAGTTACCCAGATCAAGGGTCCGGGCGTTGGGTTTTATCGATGGAAAGATAGCCATTATGTTACGGTAAAAGTTCCGTTTACAATTTCGTCGTTAATGATAAAAATATTGCTTGCATTGATCGGGAAGTAGGCAGCTTCAATGTTTGTTACTCCTTCAACTGTATGGGTAACACGGGTAACTTGATAAATTCCGGTTTCGACACGATTGTCGCCACGACTGTTGACTCGTTGGCGACTGACTTCGATATAGTTAGCAGGAGTCAACGCAGCTGTACCTAACTGTACGGCAAAACTAATTGCATGGGTTGAGTATTTGCGACGTGCCAGTTCATACTTCGCGTATTTAGTGGCGTGTTCAGGGGTACAACAAAAATCTGTCATATCGAACTGAACAACAGGGGCGTTGCTGTCTGTATCCGGGTAGCGGACAGTTGTGGTGCGTTGGATGCTTACTGCTGCCGGATTAGCGTCGCGCCACAGAATGGATACGCGCACGGGACGGCGATCTTCGGCATTAAAGTATTTTTTCTGGAAGCTACCAGGAAGAATAAAATTCTCGTCAAATGTTAGGGGGTAAATCGGTCCTGATCCGGGTGTAGCGCTGAATTTACTGGCTGCAGTAGTTTTAAGTTGAACATTACCGGAAACAATTTCAACCGGCAGCAAAGGCTCCAGGTTATAGCGACCGTTACTTGAAATAAACTGCAGGAAAAAATAAGGAGCTGTTTTTGATATGTAGTCAACTACGTTTACAGATTGATCGACAATACCGTTAAATCTCATACTTTCATATCGATTAAACGAGGCTAAATAAGACAAATTTGAGGTATCTATAGGTGCTGCAAGTGAGTCTGTGTCTTCGCCGTTTGCCCGCTTCATGAGCGTGAACAAATACATGGCGAGATCCACAAATAGATCACTAGGGCCATTTAGATATACTCCACCTACTAAACCGGCGCTGTAGAGATCGACTTTTACACCGTACTCATAAAAAACGGATAACTGTTTGAAACTAGAAGGCCAGGAATCTGGCGCAATACCGGAGAATACATTTCCGTTGTTAGGATCGTACAAATTGCCCCATACTTCTAAAAATGTTATATCAGAAAAGTTAGTAAAGTTTTTACCTGCAGGAGGTGATGTTGGGTCGGCGTACGGACTAATCCCCCATTCAGTAATGACGCCATATAACGTTCCAGTGTCAGCCGGCAACCCCGCGTTAATTTGATTAAACAGCGTTCCGGCGCCGTAAGTAAAAACGACCGGACCTGTGGAATAGGGTACGGACCCTGTAGGAGAGGCATAGGTTCCGACCCAGCTACCGTTGATATCTTTTACAGTACCTATATTGCGGCCGCCGATAATTGTACTACCAGAGTATTCAGCATTTATGTATGTGTATGTCGATGCAGGGTTAATGCCTAAATATGCCCAGTATGCTGCTGTGACATCTGTTCCGGTAGCGCTATCGTAAACTTCAATGTCGTTATTATCGTAACGAATTACAGAATTATTCGTATCCCCCGTTCCTTTAGTTAGTTCACTTTGGTAGTAGTAGTTATTTGCGATGTCGGGGCGTCTAATCGTGCCGCCGCTTGTTGTTAAAACATCGCTTAAGTACTGGTATGCGCCGTAATCGCAAAAAATTCTGCCGCCGGTAATAGGGCAAACAGTAGGCGCGGCTTCGCTCGCGCTGTTGCTGAAATAATACTGAAAAAATGGAGTTGTTAAATCTTTGGTGTACCGCATATTACGGTTTCCAACCCAAATTCGATCAAGGCTTAGTGTGCCGTAAAGATCGCCTTGGGATACTGCAAACAACGCCAGTGCTTCAAATCCCTTAGACCCCGTTTTTACTAGGGTGGGTTGGATCCATACACCGCCTTGTTCGTATGGTACTAAAGGATCTAATGCGGGGCTTGTTCTGAACCCAAAAACTATAGGGACAGTATCACCGGCACTAGCACGGGACTGGATCTCTCCGAGAACAGTTTTAGGTTTTTTAGTTTTTACTGCATCCTGTAAAGTTCCAGATGCCCCAATGTCCGAAGATGGTTGTTGCGTAGAACTGGCGGGTGGATGAGGTTTGAAGCTCCAGCCGGAAACATACCGCCCTACGCTGTAGTCGATCGTATAGATAGGTGTGTAGACACCCGCGTCTGTTACGCGATCGGGAACAGTGAAAAAAGCGTCAAAAGCCATTACTTTTGTCCTCGATATTTAACGATGGCAGTTTCGATTAAATAGACCGGCATCAGCAAGTCGCCGCGATCGATAAGTTCCACTGCTGTATCTCCGCGTAGAGACACGCCGTCTTCGGTAAGAAACTCGACTTTTTCGTCGGTGATACGCAGTCGTACGTTTTCGCGGCGCTGTTTGTCGCGGCAGATGACTGTAAGATTGCAGGCCAGCGTATTTTCGGTCATGTAACCCTCACTGCGTCCAGCATGTCTACGGTGATTTTACGTGTTGGCACTTGGGCGTTCAACTGGTTGATGCCGGGATTTACGATCCAGGTGACTGCGATTTCTGTGATAGTAGCTTCCATGATGCTGCCTATATACCGACTAACTAGAAAAGCACTGGAAGCATCGAACTGATCTTGGCCGCCGTTTTGGAGATACAGGGAGGCGATTACAAGGTTGTCGGAGGCAAGAGCTGTTTCTGTAATATCGACGATCGAGGCCAAGGCCGCAATATCGACAGTCAAATCATTCAAGGAGTCGGCGCCGCACGAACCAAAGCCGCTCGGATTAAAGGCAAGATAGCTGTACGGATTGGCGATGTCTGGATCGATGCTTAATGTCTGAGCAACCTGGTAAAAATTTTGCCACTGCGCCGTAGGTATCCGTAAACCCGACACTGGATCGGTAATAGTATCTCTATCTTGGTAATACTCCAAGAAACACATGACGTCATAGCTGTCCATTAGCGGATCCCCACGCTGCTGCGAATACTTGCATCTCTGCTGACTAGGCGCAGGGTCTGTTCGATGCCCGCTTGAACAGCACGGCGCATATCCTGGGTTGTAACGTAGTTGGTGCCGTTCATTTGAGTGACGGGACCTGTCTGGATATTAACTGTAGGCATTGCTCCAATAGAAGAGCTTTCGGTGGTAGCTGATGGAATAGCCGCAGAACCTCTGGCACCCATCATGTAGTTCATGGCGAAACTAGCCGCTTTAGATTCTGGAATTACATATTCACCTTGCCCTGCTTCGGCGATCAGTGCAAAAGTCGGACTATTAACAAAACCACCTGCTGCCATGCGAGGAACGGAAAATGACTGACTGGCAGCGCTATATGTACGTCCCAGTTGTAAAGTTTGGCCTAAACCTTGGCCTAGTGCACCCGCATTGCCGCTGCCCATTGCTGCTTGAGTCTGGCGTGCATTAATGGCTGCCAGTTCCATATTGCGGGCAAAACCAGCGGCTTCAATTTTTTGTCTGTAGGTGGCGTCGGCAATTTGAGTTTGGATAGTTGCATTACGCACGGCATAATCGAAAGTCTGTTTTGTTAATTGCAGGGCATCGTACTGAGCATCAACAGCATTGATATAATCTTGATTAAGTGTTCCTCGGGCTTTAGCTTCAAGCATCACTGCTTGGGCATTTTTGAACAAAATCTCTTGCTTGCGAATATCAATAGTAAGAAGTTGTAAATTAGCTTGGATTTGAGTATATGTAGATGCTTGCTCAAGTTTTGCGTTAGATACCGCAATCTGGTACCTGATGTGATTAATCTCTCTTAGACGCTGGAAGATTGCCTCTTGTTGAGCAAAATTGGTTGTTTGCTCTAATGCTTTATCCAGTAGCTGGACTTCCATGTCCAGTCGCTGTGAGTAGAGATCGTTGAGGGATTTCTGTAACGTAAACTGCGACTGTGCCAGGGTTTCTTGCCCTCGGATTGCGCCAGCTCGAAGGTCGAGTGCGCGGGTAGCGCGCTCTCCGGCGGCTTTTATGTCTTTCTCAAAAAGTGCCAGTGCTTCTTTGTTGGCTTGTACTTTTAGGTCTAGTTTTTTGTTTTCTAGGGCAGTGATTTCGTTTTTGAGTTTGCCCATTTCTTCAGCGGATACAATCCCTTTTGCTACACCACCTGCCGCTTCGATATCTTTTACATTTTTGATAGCTACTGCTAGTTTTTCGTTTGTTGCTAGATATTCGTTTTGGATTTCAATAGAACGGACATTATCTTGCAGAATTTCTCCGTTGAGAACTTTTACTGCTAGACCTTTTTCTAGTTGAAGCTTAAAATTCTCTGCGTAGATATCACGCAAAGCGCGGCCGGCTTCTAGTTGAAGCTTTAGATCGTCTACGCTAAGCGGTACATTCTTTTTAGGTACAAATTTTTCGTATTTGTCGAGCAAGTCCTTTAATTCTTTGTTTTTTTGCGCAGTAGATTTACCCCCAAAACCAGGAGAAAGTAATTGGCTAAGTAGCAATTTATCGTATTCATTTTGAAATTTTTTACGAGCTTCGGGCGGCAGTGTTTTTAGCGTTACTGCTGCTTGTTGATTTAAATTTCCCTGTTCTAATAGCTCATTTAGTTTATCTATAAATGCTTGTAATGGTCCTGCTAAAAATACTTGAAAACGTATATTTAATTCTGCCATACTTCTGCTAAATTTATCGCTAGTTTCTCTTAATTGCTGTAAACTGTTGCCGCCAAAACGTCTGTTAAAATCTTCATAAATAACAGCATTAGCTTTTACAATTTCACCGTTTTTAATTAGAGTCTCGACGTAACGTTCTTGGGCTTTAGACGAAAGCAAACTTTTTTCTTTAATTTGATCGAAACTAGATACTGGAGATTCAAGTGTTTTTGCTAAATCGACAGCGGCTTGTCCGAAGTCTTGAATAATTCGACCTAGGGCTGAGCCGAGAATCTGGCCGCCAAACCCTGTACCAACAAACGAACCGAGCACACCGCCTGCTACTTCGCCGAAACCTCCCCCAAACAGCAATGGAAAACCGGCACCTAGCATAAGGTTTTCGACCATCTTTGAACCTGCTCCTGCGCCTGCTGTTACGCCACCTGCTTTTTTAGCCACGGGAGATTTTGCGGGACCTTGCATAGGTCCGCGACCTTCTGCTAAGTTCATACGTTGCTGAACACGAGACATAGCAATATCTAGATCTCGAAATTCGTTGCTAGTGACGTCGACTAAAACACGCAAATCGTTTAATTCGGCTTGATACGCATTTAAAGCTGCAATACTATTTGGGATTGCGGCTTCTTGATCCAAAAGTTCTTTTACTAATGTTCCGCCGCCGATTGTTTTTCCTTTTGCACCACCAAAAGATAGTTCTTCGGATAAAGTGGCTAGTCGGCTACGTCCTAAGGAATTAGCTGCGACAGCGGCCTGCTGGGCTGCAACTGTAAACTCACGAAACTGATTACTGGCAATATCACTGTTATCCGCTATCCGTTTAAATGTTGTGGAGAGTGCTGTTGTGTTTGCAATAGTTCTACTAGCTGTAGTACCAAATGCCTCAATCGCACGCTCGCTGTTAATGAAACTATTTTTTAGCCCGTTGAGTTCTTTAGCGGCTTTACCGAAACGATCCGCTAGTTCGCCGCGTCCTGCAACTTTAGAAAGATTGATCGGACGGGTATTGATGTCTTTGACCAGACGTTCCAGTTCTTGGACGCGGTTAAGAACCCCGTCCACCATTCCGGTGCCAGTTACACGTACGTTAATAGAGGCGTCGTAACTGGCCACTCGCGGTTTACCTCAGTAGTGACAGTCTAAATCGAAAGCCGCCGGGGTTAGCGGCGGCGTTTGGCGGCTTCGATGGCCTTGCGCTCCTGTTCGGCGCGGATGTTGTAAAAAGCGTTCCAGGCGAGGACTTCGGTGGCGGTCATTCGGGTGCGAAGCTCGGTCAAGGTGATGCCGAGTTCGTTGGCCACGTGGAACTGGAGCAGGAGGAACTTGTCCTTCTCCAGTTCGGCCTCAAGGGCTTTTGGTGTCCAATTCCTCCGAGTCGTCGGTCAGGACTGCCAGCATCAAGGTTTGAAGGTCCTTGTCCTTGACTTCGTTCTTGAGGACATCGATCTCGCCGGGCTTGAACAGTTTCTGGCCAGACTCGTCGCAGGCTTTGCTGATTAGCAGCTGGAGCGCGAAGGCAGTGGCGTCCTCGGATTTGGCCTGTTTTTGAGCGCGTTCGCGCTCGGCCATGGTCAAAGGTGTGACCCACATTTCAAAAGTGCTGCCGTCGGATAGTTCGACTTCTTTCTTGGTGGGCTCCAGGTTCGCGGCCTTGCGGAGGCGATCCAGGGCTGATACGGGGGTGGGGCCGGGCATAAAACCAGAGGTTGGTACGTTCTACTGTAGCGGATTAGTACAAAAGAGCCCCACCGAAGTGGGGCCGGAGAACCAGAGCAAAGGAAGCGTATCAGGCGCTCTTGCTGAGGTCGAAGGTAGGGGCGCTGCTGGGGCGGAAGTTGATGGCAACGCTTTGGCCGTCGTCGGGGTTTACAGTGAGGCTGGCCGAAGTCAGGATCACGGGAACGGTGATGGAACGGCTGAGGGAGTCGCTGACGGTGCCGCCGCTGATGATGCGATCGATGTAGAGCTTCATCATGGCACCAGCTTGGGTGCGTTGGATGACGTCCTCGACCATGCGGCTGGCCAGGGTGGTGTCGTCGTCGGTGGTGTAGATCGTGGCCGAACCAGTGCCGTCGGCGTAACCAGTGATGTAGGCCCGGAAGGGGGCGTACTGGGTCACGTCTTGGCCGATGGTGGTGACGTCGATTTCCGAGCGGGTGATCTCGAAGCTCCACTCGCGGACGGAGCCGATCACAGCCGGAGCTGAATACTCAACCTGGAAGGCATTAGGGGTGACTGCCGTGCCATCGTCGGTGATGTCGACAGCAGCACCGCCGGTGGTGGCGGACACTTCGAGGATGCCCGTCGAAGCGGCATAACCGATCACGTAGTAGGTCGTACCAGCAGTCAAGCCGGCGGGTAGGGTGCCCGTGCCGGAGGCGCCGGTGTTGACATTCACCACGCTGAACTTGACGGGATCGCCGACTTTGAAGTTCAGATAGGTGGCTACGGTGATTTCGTCGTCGGCAGCGTCGACGGCAGTTTCGCCGAAGGTTGCCTTGGTGGCGGCAGGTGAGTAATACAGGGCGCCGGAGGTGCCCGAAAGGACGGTGGCCATGGGAAGTACCTATAGGGGTAAACGAACGCGGGCACTGCCCGGCTTAATACAGGTTAGCGCCAGTCAAGGCAAGGTATTAAGGAATAATTGTTGCCTGGAAGCTGGCTTCTATACGAGAAATAAAGTAAGGCGTAAATGCGCGACGAGATTGCTGATCCGGTGTTGTGCCCCCAAAATCGGGGGCAAAACTGGGACCGTCTAACGCACCAAGTCGAACATAAACCCCGCTGGCAGGTTTTGCGGTGTTGTTAAGGGTGTCTAAAACATTATATGCTGTTGTAGCCAATGTCTGGTTGCGTCCGGCACCTTGACCTTTTTGACTATGCACGCGCACCACTACAATGCCGCGTGCGTACTTGTGGTTGGTGGTTAAAGCAGTTTGGGTTGTAAGCCCAAACTGAACATTCATGTGAATAAACTCGTCCACCGTGTCAACGTCGTAGTTAATGACGTTGTCGCAGTAAACCGGGATTGCTGGAGATAATGCGTTGTACGCCGCAATCATCGGAGCTTCGATAGCGGCGCGGATGGTTTGGTAGTTCATTACGGTTTAGCGAGACGAACGCCACGTTCCAGGGCTTTTTGCATTTTGCCGCCGTTTGCAAATAATGGATACCAGTCGAGAGGGGCTGTAGAACGAGCATTACCGCGACCTGGAATAATTTCACCGCGACGACCGCTATCAGGGCGCGTGCCACGGGCAACAACGTCTCCGCTGGGACCGGATCCGGGATACCTAAACTCTTCGCGCGGGACGTCGACTAGATCTAGAGCGATTCCGGCATGAGGCGCTAGGTTTTGGATGACGTATTTGGTTACGCGGGCGGCTTCGCGTTTTGTCGGAGGAAGTTTAGGTACGTCGGAAAGACGATAAGGATAAGCACCACTGCCACTTCCTGAGCTGGAGGTACTTGCGACCCAGCTGTCTTTGAACTCCCCTGTCCAGTCAGGTCCTGCTTCAGCTAGACCGTTCATAATTTCTTTGGCAGCATTTCTTGCCAAACCATTTAGCCACTCATAGGCATCACGTTCTATAGCTCTTTGAATACTTGCCATTACTGTGGCCTCACTAGCAGGCTGTGGAGAATGGGCTGGTCGCCTCGATAAGTTTTTACGTCGATGATGCGGCCAGTTTTTGTCGTTCCGGCTTCGGTGTACTGGATTGTGTCACGGATATTTGGGTAGTAATCGCCGAGTTCGGCATTACCGATCACAACTTTTAGATCGTTGGTTTGGTAGTAACCTTCAAACTCTTCGGGGTTAGCACGGCTGATGACAGCGCGGATGGTGATATTTGTATTGCTGCTTGTTACCGTTCCAGTGGATGAGTTGTAGGTGGCGGTTGTTTGTTTGATGTAAGCCAGGTTTTGGCCCCAGTCACCGAGGATGGAGGCCGGGATGGCTGCAAAAACGGTGTCGATGAGGCTCATGATTAACCTCGGAAGGCGCGGAGTTGGAAGCCGCCGGCACCGCCGATGGTGTAGGCGCCTAGGTATGCCTGGAGCCAGGGGTAGACGTCAAAGATGTTGTTGATGGGGCCGTTGGATTGGCCTTCTTTGTACTGGACGCGGAGTTCGCCGAGTTCGACCTCGCGGTAAAGCTGGTCGGGGTCGTTTTGGGTGTTGGTGATCGCGTCGGTGTCGTTGGCTAATTCGCGTGCCAGCTCGTAGGTGGCGAACTTGATTTCCTTGGGGATGACAGAACAGACCAGTTCGACGCGGTCGATCAACCAGTTGTTGCGAGGCCATTTGAGGGCTTGGCCGTTGTCGCAGCGGTCGCCGTAGAAGTTAAGGCTGTCGATCCAGCGGGTGGCGGAGATTAGGGCGCGGTTCTTTTGGTCGTCGGTCTTGGTGGTCCAGGTCGACGAGTCGGGGATAGTCTCGAAATACGAGTTGGCCTCGGCCAGCGTGACGTAGCTGTTGGCCGATGCAGAACTCAAAGTGGCGTTAATTGTTGCGGGCACAGTACGTCACAGCCTCCGTCTTATCAGTGTAGCGGCAATAAAAAAGCCCCACTCGAAGGTGAGGCCTTTGAAGAGTTGATCGAAGATCAGATCGTGCTGGTGTCCAGCGGGCTGTTGACGGTGACCTGCACCAGGGGGATCAGGTCGATGTCGTAGGTGGCGGTCCAGTTGCCAGCGGTGGAGAGGCCGCCGTTGGTCGGGTTGTCGCCGGCATCGCCCCACTTGGTGCCCATCACGTGGTAGGCGCTGTGGTAGTCGACCGAAAGCACATCCTGCTTGGAGAGGACGTTACGGTCGGCTTCGATGCGGAGGTCTTGCTGCACACCCTCCATGATGGTGCCCGACTTAGTCAGGTAGCAGTAGAACTCGCGCTGGTGGCCAGCGGTGCCAGGGGCAACGGTGTTCACCAGGGGATCGATGATTACGCGGCAACCGGCAAACTCGCCGATTTCGCGGGCACCAACGCCTACGCCACCACCGCCCCAGACAACGCTGCCGGCTGCTGCCAGAGCGGAAGTCGAGAAGGTCAGCAGGCCCACCTGATACAGGTAGAAGCCGACCGAGGGATGGACAACGAGGAGATCAAGTTCGCTGCCACGCTCACCCAGGAGGGCGCGGGCGCGGGACACGGCAGCGCCAGTCAGGAAGTTGGCTTCGGCACCGCCGGAGGCGGCGGCGACGGCCAAATCCAGTGCGTTGGCGGACAGGGCGGTGCCAAACAGACCGGCAAGCTGACTAAACAGACGCTGGCTGTTCAGTTTGTTGATGGCGTCGGCAAGCTGGTTGCGGATGTGAAGCATGGGGTCTTCACCGGCTGCCAGCATTGCGACGTCGTCCACTGCGTACGCAAAGCCGCGATGGCAGATGGTGGCGATCTGGGTGGCGGTGCCGATCTTCTGAGGGGTCAGATAGCCGGCGTTGCTGGTGCCCCAGGTGGCCGTGCCGTTCATGATCTCCTCGGTGGGAGATACGGGGTTGAACTCGGGCACTTGGATGCGGGTGCCGCCTTCGCGGGCATCCAGCAGAGGAGTACGCACCACGGCGCCGCTCTTCAGGAAGAGGGAACGCTCTTTGATGGCCTCAGACACATAGGTGCTGAGGTTATTGCGCTTGACGATGTCCGCCAGAAGGACACCGCCGGAATAGTTCTGGAAAGGAGCAGCCATTGGGCCTCCGAAAGGTCAGGGGGTTTGCGTCCCAGTCACAGACTTGGGTGGTGGTGCCTCACTGAGGCTTAAAGACCGGCTTCCCTCTTCAGCACTGCTGCGAGTTCAGGGTCTTGGGCGGACAGCATCATCTGCTGCGTTAAGTTAATACTACCTTCCTTCCAGGGATTATTCATACCTGGGGCGACAGTAGAAGTGGGATTGGGCTTGGCGCCCATGCCGGCAGCAGAACTTGGCTTGAAGTGATGTTCAAAGCCGGAGCCTGGATTCTTCAGGTTGTTTAGATATGCCTGAAGGTCTTGTTCCACGCCGCCGTTGAGGACGACGACGCTGCCGGTTTCGTTTTTGCGGAGGTTGCCTTGGAGCAACATCAGCATTTGCTCGGCGTTGATTGCGCCAGCTTGGCTAATAGCGGACATGGCCGCTGTTCGCATAATGGCGGCTTCGTTAGAAGAACGGAGGTCCTCAAGTTGGCGGTTCAGATCGGCGATTTGCTGATCTTTTTCTTGCGCCGTCTTGTTGGCCTCTTCCCACAGATCTTTCCACTGGCCTTGGTCTTGTAGGACTTTTTTGCGTTGGTCGTCCTGCTTTTTGTAGACCTCGTCCAATTTTGCCTTGATGCCTTGGAAACGTTCCTCGGCTTCGGCGGATTGGGCTTTTAAGGCGTTGATCTGGGACTCGTACTCAGCCTTGATGTTGGTGACATCAGGGGTGGGTTGAGCGGTGTCGGCTCCAGCCACAGGCTGGGGTGGAGTCGCCACGGGCGTCTCCTGGATGACTTGCTCTTCCATGCGTTAGAACTCGGGGATTTCAGGGGTTTCGGTGACAAACGCAGGCTCGCTGGTGGCCTTTTTGCCAGCCTTGCGGGCGGGTTTTTCGGGGGCGGGTTCTGCTTTTGCAGCCCGCGCAGCTTCGTCCATTTCGACCATTTCCCAGCGGAAACTGCCGTCAGGTTGCTGCACGTAATCCAGGCTTTTCACCAGCGGACTGTAGAAAGTGCAGTTCTATTCTAGAACATAAGAAGATGTTCTAAAACGTGCCATCGTCGATGGCGTATGTGGCCGATACGTAGAAGTCGGTGGCCAACGAAACAACGCCATCAGAAACGGTTATGCCGGTACCTGCAGTGACGGTAGCGTTGGAACCAGCGGGACCCTGCGGTCCGGTGGGGCCGGTTAAACCTGTAAGACCTTGAGGGCCGGTTTCGCCTTGTGGGCCTTGGGATCCGGTGGGGCCGGCAGGACCTGTTTCGCCTTGCGGACCTTGCGGGCCAGTAAGACCGATGAGACCTTGTTCGCCTTGGGGACCAGCAGGACCGGCGGGCCCCGTGGCTCCAGTAGGGCCGGTCGGACCAGGGTCGCCTTGGGGGCCGGCAGGGCCGATGGGGCCGGTGTCTCCTGCTGGGCCGGTTGCACCAGTGGGGCCGGTGGCCCCGGTGGGACCTTGGGGGCCGGGATTGCCTTTGTCGCCTTTGACCGGAGGAGCTTGGTTGCCGCTAATGGTCAGTTGGGTGGTGCGGATACGGCCGTCGGTATCTCGCGTGCCAAGGGCTACGGGTTCGGTAGGCCACGCGGTGCCGGACTTGGGGCCATAAAGCTGCTTGGTGCGACGGTCGATGTACCAGTCGCCGGGGTTGCCGAGGTCGCTCGGGGGACCGTCGCCAGATAGCAACGTGGTTAGGTTTTTTAGTTTTTTACTGAGTTTGACGAGTGCGGTGACTTGGGCCAGCGTCAGGTAGTCCTGTTGGGTGGCCATTGCATCAACTCATCATTGCTTGAATAAGACGCTCCATCTGGTCCGCCGAGATTGTTTCGGAGGGATCTTCTTCCTCTTCTTCGCGGGCTTCTTCCTCGGCGGATTCGATGGGTTCCAGTGATTCGTTGTCGCTGTGCATAGGCGTGCCAGTGGAAAGAATTTCGCCTTGGCGGAGGATGTCGCGGAACTCTTCGCGGTCGATGACCTGTTGTGCGAACAGGCTTGTCAACGCGGTGATGTCTTGGCCGATGAGGCGGTCGATGTCGAAGTCGCGGCTGACGTAGACCTTGGGAGGTTCCAGTTGGAGATAGTTGGCGGCGAGGTCGAAGGCGCCTTGGAGGGTTTGCTGGAGGTCCATGGAGACCATTGACAGCATGGAGTTGGTGTCGACGCGGTCGAGGCGGCGGGCGTCGGCAGATTCGGCGACAAACTTTTGTTGGCTCAGCGTGCTGATGCCCAACGTCGCCATTTGCATCTGGAGTTCTTTGATTTCGTTTGACTGGGCCTCGAAAGCGCTCGATGCAGGCTCCACGTAATAAGCCTTGTTGCCGGGCTGCATCGCCAACGCATAATTAACACTGATAGCAAGGTCCTTGGTCTGGTCGTCCCAGCCTTCGAGGACGAGCATGGGTTGGCTGGCGACATGCAGGCTGTGGATGAGGTCGGCTTGGCGCTGGAAGTGGGCCAGGTTTAGGTAAGCGATGTCGAGTAGCGGAGGCTTGCTGACGAGGGTGTCGACCTTGTTGGAGTACATCGTGACGAGGGGAATTTCGCCGAGGCTGTACGCGCCAGATTCGATCAGTTCGTAGTCGCCGCCGGTGGGGCCGGTGATGTTGAAGGAATTGGGGTACGGCATTTGTCCGTACATGTCCTTGCGGCTTTCCTGCTGGCGGTAGATCTCGTAGCGGCCGGGCTCGATGACGCGGACTTGGTCGTACACTTTTTCGCCGAAGCGGCCGTCGGGGACGATCGCTTTTTCGGCGATGCGGATTTGGATCAGCTTGCCGTAGTTGACCTCACGATCGAGGCGCCAGCCGTAGACGTTTTGGGGTTCGACCTCGATCCAGTAGGGGCGGCGGTTGAGGGCGCGTTCTTCGGCGAGGCTGCGGGCGCCAGTTGGGGCGGGGAAGTCGACCAGGGTGTGGCAGTGGCCGTAGGTCAGGGCGCAGATCAATAGGCGCCGGGCGTATTCGTCAAGGTCGGAGCCACAGCCGTCGACGTCCTTGGCGAAAATTTCGCTCCAGTAGGGGTCGCCTTCGAGGACGATGGGTTTGCGGAGAACTAGGCCGGCGGCGGCACGCACCAGGCGTTGGGTGAAGGGGGAGAAGACGGCACGGTTGACGCGGGCCAGGTAGGCCGTGTAGTCCTCGCGGGGCTCCAGGGGGAGAAAAGTTTCGCTGTTTTCGCGCAGGTATTCGGTGCCGAGGGTGACGGCTTTCATGATTTCCCAGCCGCGCATCATGTCCAGCACGGCGCGGGTCCGCGAGAACGGTGAGTCAGTCGGACCCTCGAAGGTCGAGCTGACGAGATGGGTGCGGATTTGGCCTGGGACTGCGTAGGTCATTGGGTTACCATTTCACCTTGTCGGCCCAGTAGGCGGCAGACATCTTGCCTTTCTTTATGTTAGAGGCATGTCTGGCTTTGAAGGATGCGCGTCGTGCTCGCTCTGCTTCTGATTCTCCTTTTTGTGCTGGCGAGCCAGATACACCCTGCTGACCGAATCGAATAAGTTTCACTGTGTCGCCCTCTTTTGCGAGGACGGCGTGTGATTTTTCGGGGTGTTTTGGGGTGCGTTTGGGTTTGTTGTAGCCCGCAAATTTTTCGCCGCGATACTCAATCATCGTCTTCTTCCTCCTCGTCGACTTCGTCTACATCGACTAGAACTTCTACACCAGTGAAAAGATTACGCATGAAGCCGGCAAATAAATCGGCGTCACTAGGCGTTTTGAAGTCAAAAGTAACTTGGGTGCGACCAGTTTCGGCATCAACTTCGATGTAAGTTGGATAGCCCGAGAGGGTGTGGATTGCCATTACATTGTGCCCAGTTTTACAGAAACTGTAGCTGTTCCAGTGCTTACGAGGGTAAGCAGGTGGATGCGAATGTAGCGGTTGGGCTGATTTTGCACATAGTACATGTAAGTGCCGTCGGCAGTGATGCTGTTGACGCCAGGGTGTTTGGTTACGGTGGTTAGATGGCCGTAGTTGGTGCCGTCGAGGCTACCATCAAAATCAAAAGTAGCCTCCTTTCCACCGCCAGCGAGGCCAGAAACGGTTACTTGGATCGCCCAGTGCAATGCGACGGATTCATTTGCAGTGAAAAAACCGGCGGATGTGCGGGATCCGAGGTCGTAGATGGTTAGTTCGCCATCGTGGATGGTGCCGGTTCCAATGGCCATTGGGATTTAGCCTCGCGCTTTTTTATAGATGTCGCTGTCGGCTTTGCGGGCGCCGCCTTTGCCGGAGACATAGCTGTTGACGCGACCCATGGCCCAGGCAGCCATTGAGACGTTGCGCGAACCACTGGATAAGTAGGCGCCCTGGCCGCGACGATAAACTGCGGCGAGTTCGCCGTAGCTGAAGCGGGTGCCTTCAGCCTTTGCCTTAAGCGCCTTTTTTGTTGCTTCGCTTAACGGTTTTGCGCTTGCCACCTTGTTCAGTCCTCGATTTAGAAACAGCTTTGATATCAATAAACTCGCCGCGCTTGTAAGCCTCGGCGGTGCTTTTGATCTCACGAGCCTTGGCACTTCTGTTTTTTGCACCGCTAAGGTACTTTTTCGGCAATCCGGTTGCCTTGTCTTTGGGTACGCGGCGTTGCTTGTGGGACATTACTTCTTTTTGGCTCCCTTCTTGGTGGTTTTCTTGGTCATTCCGGGCTTGGACTTGCCGCCTTTGGGCATTTTCATGTCGCCGTAATGGCCGGGCATAGCTTTTGAGGGTAGCTACCACACACGATAATTCGTTGTGCCGAGTTTGGCGTAGTTGACGAGGTTGAATTGCTGGAGGCAGAGGTAGCCAAAGGCGTCGAAGGCGTGATCCACGCCGAGGTTTTTATTGGGGAGGCCAGTGTTGGGGGTGTAGGTCAGGGTGCGGAGGGATTTTATGAGTTCCTTGCAGCGGGGGTGGATGATGGTGCGGCGCGTTCCAGTGGCATCCAAGAGTGCGGTGTTGACGCAGGTGATTTTGTCGCGGATTTTCCAGGGGGATTTGGGGCTGGAGACTGTGAAGCCGCTGCGGCGGAGGATGTTGTGGTCGGTTAGTCCCACGCCAGAGGTTTTACGGGCGCCGCCGGTGGGGTCCGGGCAGGCGATGATGCGGCGATCCACGCCGAAACGGCGGGTGACTTCTTCGGCGAAGTCCCAGGTGGTGGCTCCACCCGTCATCATGATTTCGTCGAAAACGTAGAGGGTGTCGTCCTTTTTGACCGCGCAAATGCCGGACATTGGGTCGACGTTGAAGTCCACCCCCAAAAGGAGTGGAAGGATTGAAATATCGGTTGATTCGGGGCTGATGTTGGCGTCGCTGAAGGAGACGGCGACTAGGCCGCTTAGATTCTCGAAGCTGGCCTCGAACTCTTGGCGGAAGGTGCGGGCGTCGAGTTGGGCGCGGGCGGCTTCAATCTCCTCGGGCGGGACGTTGTCGCCTTCGATCGTGGTGAATTGCCAGCGGTTCCAGTCCGTGTCGCCGCTGTCGGCGTATTGCCAAAGTTCGTAGAACCAGCTGGCGGTGCCGTCGGGGGTGGAGATGAACAAGGCCCAGCCCTGTTTGTCGGCGAGGGCGGGGCGGATCACCTCGAACCAGACCTCGGCATCCATGAAGGCGGCTTCGTCCAGCACCACGCCAGCCAAACTGCGGCCGCGCAAGGCCATTGCGTTTTCGGTGCCCTTAAGTTCGATGGTGCTGCCGTTGACCAGCTCGATCTTCAGGTCAGTCTCGTTTTTGCTCTTGATCCACGCCCTCGGGACCAGCTTCTTCATTACCTTCCAGGCGATGTCCTTCGCCATCCGGTATGTAGGGGCCGCGTAGAAGAATGTTTCGCCCGGCCGCTCGATCGCCCCACGCAGCAATTCGATACACGACAAGTAACTCTTGCCGAATCGACGGCCCGCTACCAGCACCCTAAAGCGTTTGCGGCTGGAGAAAACTTCGCCTTGAGCCCATCGCAGCGTTAAGCCGGGCGTTCCAGTCATTCGGGGCTGCTATTTCAGACGGGTACCTTGCAGTGTAGTAGAGGAAATCGAACCCCTCCCCCTTGGGGCTGTGTAACAGTAGAAAGAATTGCGAATGTATCAGTAGGTTCCCTAAGCGGCTTGGTACCGCCACAGACTCCCGAACCCTCCCCCTGGCGTGGGGGAGAGGTGAGAACGATTATCATTCCCGCTCGGGCTCAGTCAGCTGGGAGCGTGGCGCCAAGGCCCAGGCCGCCTACCGCACAGGCGACGGCGAGCGGCAGGCTAGGCGTACAGGTAGCAGCGGCCAGGAGTAGCAGCGCGCCAGTCAATCGAAGGGCTGTCATCGGTCTGGGCGGGGCGGCATTGGGCCAGCCGTTCCCCCTTGCTCTGTATTCTTGCACACCTGGCAGCTAGGGCAAGGTTTGTTACACATTAGCATTTTTTATGGCTGCCTGCGGTCCTCGACCGTGATCTCTAGGCGCGGCGCTGCTGCTGATGCAGCTTCCGGTGAGACTTCACCGACCACCGCGCCAAGGTCGCGCATCAGCAGCTGAGCCGATCCGATCTGACCTTTGCGGATTGCCGCATCGATCGCGCGCATCCGCATGGCTTGCAATCGTGAAACTATGCTCTCGCGATCTTTGCTCCAATCCTGTTCGTTCCACCGCTTGACCTCATCCCAGTCGCGCCAGGCTGTAACTTCGCCGATACTTTCGCGATCAGCATGATCTAGAACCAGTTGACGCACAGGCAGGCCCGTCAACTGCCGCTTGTACAGCCGCTTCCGGCGCTCTTCAATCACCGCGTCAGGATTGCGCCTGCCATAGGGACGCTGCTGCTTTACAGTTTCCGGCTGATCTTCCGGTGCGTCGTTGATAGCTTCCGGCTGCTCGATCACTGCTAAGCTCTCCTGCTTTGGTTCAATCTTAGGCTGTTAGCTTGCGAGCGAGCGAAGCGAGCGCAGCAAAAAGCCCGACACAATGGCCGGGCCTGTGATCTGTAGCGGCGCTGGTCACACTGACCGGAACACCGCCCAGGTTTCGCCGCTGATGCGATGGAGCCGGTAGCCGTCACTTAGACGCAACTCCTCCCATGCTTGGCCCCAGTCAATGCAGGAGAAGGGCCAGCCGTCATAACTTGCTTCCCGGATCCCGGAGTCGGTGAACAAGGCCTGAGCGTAGTCTTGCCCCGCTTGTTCTTCGGTGCATCCTTCGGCTTCGCCGCAGTAGGCATCGGCGAAGTTGTCGCAGTCAATGCCGTCTTGCTCCAGCTCGCGGATCACGTCAGCCAATGCCGCCGAGTCTGAGTCAGCAGCCCAGCCACAGTGTTCCAGGGCTTCGATCCAGTCAGCATCGAGCCAGAACCCAAAGCACGTGCCGTCGCCTTCCTGACTGCCGAAACTGAAGCCCGAAGGGGCCACGTCGTCCAAAGCGTCGAACAGTTCTTCTAGGGTCTCGCTGGCTTCGTTGTCGTCCCAGTCAGACTCTGACGAGTCCTCGCCAACTAGCTTGGTCAGGCTGGCCAGCGTGCCAGGGTTCAGCAGTTGCGGGCGATCCAGCAGAACCGCGCAGGTTTCAGCAGCGGCCCAGAACTTCGGCAATAAGTCCTCGGGGCGCAGTGTGTCAGTGCTGACGATCCAAGGAAAGGTGGCCAGCTGCTGTGTGGTGTAGTGGTTGCTCATAGTATGCAGTGGGCACGGGCGGCCCTGAACTACCCTCACACTTTACAGCATCCGCAACCCAGCCAAACCCCAGCCGTTGACAATCC
>Ga0194126_10004471_pt1 | contig 21296 bp, 10 predicted proteins | sample TA2KigC150mmetaG_FD_148641 | JGI IMG/M metagenome (GOLD analysis project Ga0194126, IMG submission 148641) | Freshwater microbial communities from Lake Tanganyika, Tanzania - TA2015035 Kigoma Deep Cast 150m | ecosystem: Environmental > Aquatic > Freshwater > Lake | place: Tanzania: Lake... | reverse complement strand
TCTTGAGGAGGTGGTTTAAGCACTGGAGCAGTTGCGGGGCCGCCATCGGTTCGGCGCGCAGGCGCGAGCGGATGCGGCTGGCAATGGGCAACAGTTCGACTCCTTCCAACCGGTTGGCCAGACGACGTCTATCCCGACCTCGCATCAGTAAGGGGCTTGCGCGCGGGGTGGGCGAGTCCTTAGCCTGACCGCGCATGGGTCAGGATGTTCACGGGACGGCTGGGTCGGACCCGGCTGCGCAGGACGGCGGCTTTGCGCCGGAGCCGCCGCTGGCGCGGGGGGACCGACTCGCCGCACGGGTTACGGACGTTGCGTTCGGGGGCGAAGGCGTGGCGCGGGTTAACGAGTTTGTTGTCTTCGTTCCGTTTGTGTTGCCGGGGGAGTTGGTGGAACTCGAGGTCACGGAGGTCAAACGGCACTTTGCCCGGGCCCGGTTGGTGCGGGTGCTCGAGGGGTCGGCGGAGCGGGTGACGCCGCGGTGCCCTTACTTTGGCGGCTGCGGTGGGTGCCAGTACCAGCACGTCGCTTATCGCGAGCAGCTCCGGCTCAAGCACAGGCAAGTGAGCGATCTCATGGAGCGGGTGGGCGGGTTCCCGGCGGCGGCGGTGCAGCCGGTGGTGCCGAGCCCAGCCGAGTACGGGTACCGCAACCGGTTGCTGGTGCGCAGCCAGTGGCACAAGCCGGAGCAACGGTTGGCAATCGGTTTTCTGCGGCACGACAGTCGTCTCGTGGTCGATGTCGAGGAGTGCGCGATTGCCGAGCCGCTGCTCAACCGACAACTGGCCCGGGTCCGCGCTCAGCCGCCGCCCCGCGGCGGGCTCAAGGTTGCTCTGCGCATTCAACCGGAGGGTTGGGCGGTGCCGCCGGATTCGTTTTTCCAGAACAACTTCTTTGCGCTGCCGAGCCTGCTCGAGGTGGTGCGGGCGGCCTTGCGGGATGGAGGTGCGCGGCACCTGGTGGATGTGTATTGCGGCGTCGGGTATTTCGGGATCGAGTTGGCGAGGGAAGTCGAGTCCTTTGTGGGCCTGGAATACGATCGGCAGGCCCTGGCCGCCGCGCGCCAAAACGCGGCCGCCCGAGGCCTCTCGAATGGCGAGTTTGTGGCGGGCACCGCCGAGGAGTGTCTTGCGGGTGCCCTCGGCAAGTTCCGAGCGGACCGGATGGCGGTGATTCTAGACCCGCCGCGGGTGGGTTGCGCCGCGTCCGCGCTCGATCAATTCCGCGCGGTCCGGCCGCGGCAGATTCTGTACATCTCGTGCCATCCGGCGACGCAAGCGCGAGATTTGCGTGCGCTCTGTGGGGAGGGTCTTTATAGGCTACACCGGTTGACGCCGGTGGATATGTTTCCGCAGACGCAGCATGTCGAGTGTGTGGCAGACTTGCGCGCTGGAGTTCCCTGCGGGGGAGCCAACGGGTGACTCTCTTACTCATGAGTCACTGAGGTGGACGACAAGTCCGCGGTAGGGCGCGCAGTCCTCTGCGCGCCGTAAACCACCGTGGACACAGGGAGCCGCGGCGCGCAGAGGACTGCGCGCCCTACCGGCAACTTGTCGTCTATCCCGAGCGCTCAGCGGCAGGCCTGGCCGATACGGGACCGCTCGTCGCCGGTGCCTCGCGCAGTGAACCGCGCGCTACTTGTCGGGGGACGGTCGGCGTTGGCGTTCCTCGTCAACCAAGGACCAGATCTTGTTGAGGGTGTCCTGGCTGACGTTGGTGATCTCGAAATCGGCTTTGCTGGCGGGGTTAATCAAGCGGAAGGTGGCCGGGCTTGGCTCGGTTGGCTTGGCGCTCGCCGCTAGCGCGGCTTGGATGGATCGGAGGGCCTGGTTGAGGTCAGCCAACCGGTTTTGGACCAGATCGAGGAGTGGATCCGGGCTAGGCGCTGGGGGCGGAGGCGGTTCGGCGGCGCGGATCAGTCCTTCAGCGAGGGTGGCACGGATGGCTTCGAGGCTTTGGGGGAGGGCGGCCAGTTCCGTGGCGGCTGTGTCGGGGGGCGGCCGGCGCTCGGAGAGTCCGGTCGCTAGCACCTTGCGGATCGCCTCGAGGCCCTCGGCGAAGGTGGCCAACTGACCGGCGATGCGACCGACGGGGTCTTGGGCGTCGGTGGTTTGCAGGAGCAGGTTGCGTTGGAAGGTGCGTTTGATGTCCTGCCAGCGCTGGGCAGCCTCGGCGGTCAGGGTGCCCATGAGCTCGGAGAACTTGAGGAGATTCGCCTCCGCGCCGCTGGCCAGGGTTTGCGCCTCGTTTTGGTAGTGGTCATGGAGCAGGGCGGTGACCTCGTCGTCGTTCATGATGGGCACGACCCGTTCGGCGAGGCGATTCATGTTGCGGTAGGACCCCTGGAGGCGAAACGGCGGCTCGGTGCGGTAGGCATCGGCCTGAGCGGCGGAGCGGATGTACTCCTGGTTGACCCGCAGGACGGCGTCGCGCAGCCGGAGCAGGATGCGCAGGACGGCCACGAACTCGTTGATTTCCTCGACGGAGTAGTTGCCCTCGAATTGGACGTTCTCGCGCGAGCCGCCGGCGGCGAGTTCGAGGAGGGGGAAGAGGTCGGCGGTGTGGCGGCTGCTCAGTGGGCTGAGGACGGGGTTCGAGGTGAGGGCGTTTTCGAGGTAGCTCGCGCGGAAGGCGTCGGCGGCGTGGGCGACGATGTCGCCCAGGTTGTACGTGTCGGCGCGGTTGGCGAGCATATCGGGGATTTGGAACTTCGAGCCGCTTTCGGTGTAGGGATTGCCGGCCATGACCATGGCCACTTTCTTGCCGCGCAGGTCGTAGGTGCGGGCTTGGCCTCGGTAGACGCCTTCGATCTTGCGCTGCGCGTCGCAGAGGGAGATGAACTTTTGCAGGAGCTCGGGATGACAATGCTGGATGTCATCGAGGTAAATCATGATGTTGTCGCCCATCTCGAAGGCGAGGTTGGCCTTCTCGAGTTCTTCGCGCGCGCTGGCGTTGGGGGCTTCGGCAGGATCGAGCGAGGTCACGCGGCCGCCCAGGGCCGGGCCGTTGATTTTGATGAAGGTGATGCCGAGGCGATGGGCGAGGTACTCCATGAGGGTGGTTTTGCCATAGCCCGGCGGGGAGATCAGGAGCAGCAACCCCATGCGGTCGGTGCGCGTCTGTTCGCCCGCCACACCGATCTGTTTCGCCAGGTTGTCGCCGATCAGCGGCAAGTAGACCTGGCCAATGAGCCGGTTCCGCACGAACGCGGTCAAGACGTGAGGTTGGAACTCGGCCAGGCGGAGAGCGCGTCGCTTCTGTTCCAGGAGGGCGGTCTTGCGCGCGTGGCACCGGTTGAAAGCGGGCACGACGTCCTGCTCGTAACGCCGCAGTTTCTCGATGAACTGGTGGAACTTGAGGTGGTAGACCCCATTTTGGATGACGGGGTGTGTGCCCAGCAGGCCCTCGAGCCGCGTGTCGACCACCGCGGCGACGACCGCTTGCGGATCGTAGGCTCGGCGGAGCAGGAGCGAGGCGGATTCGTCGAGGTAATCCGGCGGCGCGTTGACGGTTTGCGTGGCCAGGTACCCGGCCAGCAAGTCGCGTAGCACCGGGAAGGCGCTGGCTGGATCGTGGGCGACGCGTGCGAGCGCCGCGGCAAAGGCTTCATGGGCTTGGCGGTTGCGCAAGTGACTTTCGAGCGCGGTGACCAGGTCGGCGGCGGGTTGGCTGATGACCGAGCGCGATCGAGAGGTGAGTTCCTGAAAGAGGTACTCCGCGGCGGCTTCTGCGATGGAGGCCGGGAAGAGCCGGGTTTCTTGGCAGAAGGCCTCGATCCGCTGCTGCAGCTCGCCCATCGTATCCGGCGGGGCCGGGCCCGGGGCGAAGAGTTCGTGGCGGAGGCGAAAGCCCTCGAGGCGTGCCGCCAAGAGCGGATCCCGCTGGCGATGGACTTGCCAAAAGACGGTCGCGCAAGCGCGGGTGCGCGGGGAGTAACGCAGCAGGCCGACCGAGCGGTGCAGGCGCGCCAGGGCCTGCAGCAACTGGGCCGCGTCGAGGTCGTGCACGCCTTTGACGTAGCCTTCCGCGTAGCGCGGGGCCATGAAGTGCTGGACCTGTCCTTGGCAGGCTTCGAGGCTCCCCTCCGCCAGGGCGGCGAGACTGGGATCGGCTCCGGGCCGATCGAGAGTCCGGAGGAGTTGATAGGCGAGGTACTCCGCGCGATAGACCTCGGGGTTCTCCGAGACGAGTTCCTGGGTCCAGACCGACCGGGTGGCGAGCAGTTCGGCATCTTCGACGCGCTCGAAGAACTGGGTCCCGGTGAGGTGGTAGAACAGGTCGTCGTCGCGCCGAACCAAGGTGATCTCGATCGGTTGATGGTTAACGGTGAACTTGTGGCGGCCGAATTGGATGAGGTTGCGCCCATCGACGAAGAGGTCTTGGCGGTCTTTGAGCTGGCGCACGGCCTCTTCGCGCAGGGTCTTGAGGCGGGTCTGCAGGTTGCCGGCGCGGACCGGGTCGTCCAGTTCGAGGAGTTGCCGCACCAGTTCGCGCACGCGCTCGACCATCAGGTCGGCGGCAAAGAAGCCATGAATGTCCTGGAGCGCATCGAACTGCTGGGCGCGCTGGGCGATGCCTTTGAGGATGCGCTCGGCAGCGGTCATCAGGTTCTGGGCGCGCTGGCTGCGGGCGGCGACCAAGGCGACTTTGCGGCCCTCGAAGGCGGCGTAGAGCTCTTCGCGTTTCTCGGCCAGGGGCGCCTGGAACGCGTCGAAATCGGCGAAGCGTCCTTCGAGTTCGGTCAGGTGGACGAGGAGCTTGTTGAGGTACTCGTCGCAGCGCTCGGGGGCGGCGCAGACCTCGAGGTAGTTGACGGCGCTTTGGTCGAGCAGCCGCATCTGGGCGGCAAACTGGGCGGCGCCTTCCACCTGCTGGAGTTCTTGGCGACGCCGTTTCAGCCGGGCTTGGACTTGGTTCAGCTCGGCGTAGACGCCGGAGATGTTCTCGACGATACGGGTGGTCTGGGTGGCGTCCTCGATCTTCAAGTTGCTGACGATTTCGATCAGCAGCTCGAGGTTCGTCGCGGATTGCGCGACTTGGGCCTCGACCTGCTTGACCTCGGCGACTTTCTCGAGGCCGTCGCAGGCGGCGCGGTGGGCGACTGCCTGGGCGTGGTAGGGTGCCAGGGCATCCGGCTGGAGGAGGAACTCGACGCACCGGTGCGCCAGCGCCTCGGCCTGATCCGCCACCTCCGCCTCGAGGGATTCGACCTGTGCCGCGTCGACGTAGCGGACCTCCTTTAGGGCGATCAATTCGCCGCGCTGGGCGCGCAGTCGGGCGAGGTGCTCGACGTACTCGAGGATCTCTTCGTAGAGCGCCCCCTGGACAGACTCGATCAGGGCGCGGGCGTTCTGACTGACGCGGGCGAGTTCCGAGCGGGCGTGGTGGCGCAGGCGGGCGACCTTATCGAATTCGTCGACGGCGCCGGCGGCGGCGGTGTGGATGGCCTGGAGCACGTCCCGGAGGCCGCAGGCCTCCGGGTGGTCGAGCCAGAAGTAGGCGTTCAGAACGTCGTCGGCGCGCTTGACCAGGTCCACGTAGAGGTCGGCGTAAGTATCGTCCTTGCGCAGGAGGCTGAGCAGTTCGTGACACTCGGCCATGCACCGGACGATGGCGGGGTTGCCGATCTTGAACAGGTAGGAATCCTGCTGTTCGGGGAGGGGCGATTCGCCGGTGCGATACGGCGTTTGCCAGATTTGGAGGACGTGATGTTTTTGGGGTTCGGCCTGGGCTTTGAAGAGGGCGAGTTCGCCGTTGGCAAAGAGGGAGAAACCGTTGCAGAGGACCGGGGCTTCGACCTGTTGGGCGATGACGTTGTAGGACATCAGGACGTAGAGGCCGTCCTGGCGATTGTAGAACACGTAGAGGTGATCTTCGCCGTTGGGAGAGGCGACGCGCCGCTCGAACGTCATGTCGGTGAGCGTGCCCGGGTACTGTTTGCACTCGCCCAGTTGCAGGTAGTACCCGTTCGAAAAGATGATCCCGTGATGGTTGGGCAGCAAGACGCAGGCGTCGGCGAGGGTGTCGATCCGGCGGACCTGGCGGAGCTTTTCGTTGTAGACGAAATAGCGGTAGTGATCTTCCTGGTAGGGCCGGATCTTGAGCAGGATCAGATGGCCCAGGATGGCGTAGAAGATCTCCGCGTCGTCCAAGGTCTGATCGCGGTGGGCGACCGGCTCCGCGTAGATGCCCGCGCCGGTGGCGGTGTTATCCTCGATCTTGATGGTGAGGTCGCCGCCGATGGTCTCGACGAAAAGCCGGTCGGCGATCGAGATGTGCGGATGGGGCCCCTGGCGATGGAGGTCGCGGTGGGTGCGGGTCCACTCGAACTCGTGTTGCGGAGGGTAGCGGAATTCGTGGTCGCTGCGGTTGCCTTGGTAGGCGAGTCCGTCGGGTGTGAGCAGCCACTTGAAGGTCTTGATGTCGGAGATCTGCGGGCCCACGCGGAAGACCATGAACAGATGCGGGCCGAGGATCGAGAACTTGGCGAACTGAGTTTGGCGGTAGTAGCGGTAGAGGCTGTGGAAATCGGCCTGGAACCGTTCGTCGGCCAGCCAGGTGAGTGCGGTGGGGCGGAAGCTGTGCTCGTGTTTCTCGTAAGCGGCGAAGACGTCGGCCACGTCGGTTTGCGACTTCAGTCCGATGAAGACGTTGTAGCCAAAGAGGAACCGGTTGCCTCCGATGGCCACCAGGTCGCTCGGCATGCAGTTGTGCGCGGTGACCACCCACTCCGTGCCCACCAGGGCGAAGCCGAGCGAGCCAAACACCGCGCGCCGGGCGGTGTCCAATTGGCCGAGGCGCTCCTGCAGTTCCCGGGCGCGGGCCTGGAGGCGGTCCCGGAGGATCTCGTAGGTGCCGCTCTCGAGGGTGGCGGGGGCGGCCGGCGCCGGGGCGGCCGTGGGTGCTTCACTCATGGAGCGGCTGCTGGTTCAAGCCGAGTTGGCTGCCCAGGTCGAGCAAGCTCTGCAATGCGCGCTTGGCGCGCCCGTCCTGGCTCAAGGCGATCATCTTCGTCAGCGCCGCGGCGATCGTCAGGTTCTTGACGTCCTCGGTCGAGAGGCCGAACCGCCCGACCCAGCGTTGCACTTGGTTGCGAAACTGTTCGGGATCGCCGTCGAACAAGGCGGCCTTGAGGTCGGTGAGCGCCTGGCTGTTCGCCAACATGCGGTCGACGGATTTCCCGGCGGAAATGGCGCCCACGATCTTGTCGAAGAACGCCGCGTCGCCGCCCACGATGTCGACTTTGGCGCTCTTGAGCGCTTCGCCCAGGACCCGCGCTTGTTGCTCGGCGATGTCCTTCTGGATGTGGATGAGGGCCAGGTCCACGTCGCGTTCCTTGTTGAGGCGGAGCTTGAACTCCTCGTGGTCGCGGCCGACGCCGTCGAAGATCTTCATCGCCTCGGCCTTCTCCTTGATCCCCTCGGCCTCACTGTGGAACTTGAGGCGCATAACGTTGGCTTCGGCTTCGCCCTGCTCTTGCAGGGCGCCGGCCCGGGCCTCGAGCACCTGCGCCTCGCCAAGTCCCGGCGCCGCCGTCTCGGCCGTGACGCCTTCGGCGAGGGTCTTTTTGGCCGCGGCTTGGCGCTCGGCCGCCTTGAACTCTGCGTCGGCCTCGAGGACAACCTGTTCCGCGTGGACCTGCGCCGCGTTTCGCGCGGCCTCCGCCGTGCGCTCGACGCGGTATTTCTCCGCCTCCGCCTGGAGTTCGGTGGATTTCTTGACCGCCTCCGCCGCCTTGATTTCCTGGACGAGGGCTTCTTCGGCTTTCATTTCCGCCGCGGTGACCACCACGCGTTTTTGGCGGTCAGCGGTCGCGAAGGCTTCGGTGTCCTTGATGCGTTCCTGCTCGGCCACGACGGTCTTCTGGACCATGACGCGCTCACGGATGACGTCTTGGATCTTCTTCTGTTCGATTTCGATGGCCTTGTTCTTCTCGATGTTGGCCAGGGCGACGATGCGTTCGCGCTCGGTGACTTCGAGCAAGCGGTCTTTCTCGACACGCTCGGTCTCGACGGCGGCGGTGCGTTCGCGGTTCTTTTGGGCGACGACAATCTGGCGATTCTTGTTTTCGTCCGCCACGGCGATCTCCTCGTCCGTCGCGATGCGTGCCTGCTCGGCGCGGAGCCGTTGTTCGTGCTCGATCTTGCGGGCTTCGGCTTCTTCGCGGGCCTTGACGGACGCGACCTCGCGCTTTTGCTTCTCGGTGGCTTCAGCCAACTGGCGGTTGAGCTCGAGGATGGTCTCTTGGGCCTCGACATTTTGGCGGGTGATGACTTTCTCTTTGTCGCGGGAAATGTTGTTGGCGAGCTTGGCCTGTGTGGCGGTCAGTTCGGTGATCTTCTTGATGCCCTCGGAGTCGAGGATGTTGTCCGGGTTGAGGTGTTCGAGGCTGGTTTGTTCGAGGTAATCGATGGCCGCGTCCTCGAGCACATACCCGTTGAGGTCGGTCCCGATCACCTTGATGATCTCATCGCGGAATTTCTCGCGGGAATTGTAGAGCTCGACGAAGTCGAACTGGCGCCCGACGGTCTTGAGGCCCTCGGAGAACTTGGCGTCGAACAGCTCGACAATGGCCTCGCGGCTCGAGGCGCGAGCGCACCCGATGGTCTGGGCCACCTTGAGCACGTCCTCGACGGTCTTATTGACCCGCACGAAGAACGCCACGGTGATGTCCGCGCGCAGGTTATCGCGGCAGATCAATCCCACCGCACCGCGGCGGTCGATCTCGACGCGGTGGACCGAGATATTCATGTACTCGGCCCGGTGGAGGACGGGGAGCACGATCATGCCGGAGAAGGAGACCTTGGTGCCGCCGACGCCGTTGCGGACGAGGGCTTGGCCTTGTTCGACCTTGCGGTAGCAGCGGACCAGCAGGATCAGGAACCCGACCAGGATAATAACCCCGATCACGGTGACGATGGTCAAGATGCCTTCCACCATATGCTATTGCTCCAGTTGAGGTTCGTCGTATTTGCGGATTTCGTAAAAGCCGTGTTGTTCGTCGCGCCCAACCACCATAGCCTTTTGCCCCCGGCGCAGCACTTCGCCCGGGGCGGCGCGCACCTGGATCGTGATCGGGGCGCCTCGGGTCGAGATATTCGCCTGGCCGAAGTGCGCATCGGCGTGGCCCGTGGCGACCTCACAGATCTGGCCGATGATGGGGGCGGCGGCGTCGTAGTCTTTGTTCAGCATGCGAAACAGCGGTTTGAGCGGCAACACCAGGAAGTGGGTGAGCACGACGCTCACCAGGAGATTGGGTAGGAGCAACGCCGCCGCCAACCCGAGGTGGTAGCCGGCGTTGAAGTGGAAATTGCCGAGCAACGAAAACGTCCACAGGCACAACGTGAGCACACTGAACACGGCGGTCGCGGGCACTTGGCCGAGGTGCAGGAAACTTAGGACCCACCCCCACCCATGCGCGCCTGCCCCCTCGAGGCCTTCGCCATGACCATGGCCGGCGGCGCCGGGTTCCGCGTGGCCCAGGTCGCCGTGGCCGCCCTCGACATGGCCGGCGTCCAGCTCGATGTGCCCGCCATGCACCGCCGCGTCCACTCCGCCCAAGATCACCAGCAGCCAGTACAGGACCACAAGGATCAGCAGCAGCGTCAGCGGCAAGTTCACTAGGCGCACGGCCTCGGCGAGCACGATCGAGATGGCCTCAGGCATAGGCGGCGCAAGGTACGGCTTTCCGCCCGCCGGCCCCGCCGCGATGGCCCAGGCGCAGCCACCGGGTCGGTTCGGGCGGGTCGATCCTGGTATCGGGAGGCGGCATCACGGCGCAGGCTAACAGGCCAGCCTGTGGAAGTGCAGCTACAAAATCCTGGCGAGTTCATACTCCTTGCGTTGCGACCTTTCGACCTTCCCAAATCGCTGATGTTTGGACAGGCACGGGGCTTGACCCAAGCCCGCTTTCGGGCCATACATGCGGCATGAATCGGGAATTGATTCGGCAGCAACTGATAGGGCAGCGCCCCATGATTATCCGCACTTCCGACGGCAAGGAGTTCCGCGTGCCGCACCCGGAATTCGTCCTGGTAGGCCGGCACAATGTGGTGATCGAGGACGCAAAAGGACTGCTGGACATCATTGACCCGATGCATGTGGTTTCGATCCGCCCCGGCACCCGCCGCAAGACTGCCCCGGTCCCCGCGTAGCCACACGTTCGGAGCGCAAGACCGCGTCCCGCCACACTGGACCTCTTTCGTGAGGATCGGGATCGCCAGCATTTCCTCGTAAACGGGCTCGCAACCGCCGCCGTGCAATCGAAGTTGTCCACCCGCAAAATCGAACCGTAATTGCCCGCAGCGTTCGGTGGCGGCGTTGTTCCTCGAGCTGGGCGCCACGGCCTTCGGAGGCCCGGCGTCACAGCTTGCTGCAGCCCTCGTGAACCGTTTCGCCCAGAGATCCCGACCAGCTTCCGAAATCGCTGCCTCCATGTTCGCTCCGCTTGCCAACCGCGCTGGGTTCTTTATTCTGCCGTCCTATGTGCTTGGCGATTCCCGGCAAGATTCTCAGCCTGAGCGGTGACGATCCGATGACTCGCACCGGCCGGGTGAGCTTTGGCGGGGTGGTCAAGGAAGTGAGTATGGCCTATGTGCCGGAGGCGAAGGTGGGCGACTACGCCGTGGTTCACGTCGGCTGTGCCTTGAGCCTGGTGGACGAAGCCGAAGCCAACCAAGTCTTCGAGTACCTGCGGGAGATGGAGGGCTTAGCGGAACTCGCGGAGGGTTCCCAGCCTGCGCCCCGATCTGCGGACCGGGCGAGCTTGGGTGCGGCAGAGTGAGAGGAGGCGGGAAAAACCCTCTCCCTCGACGAGCGAAGGAGAGGGGTGGCGTGGAACGGCACGCTGCTGGGACGGCCCAGGAGGGCCCAGCAGCAAGTCACTCGGTCACGTTGATCCGACGCGGTTTAACCTGATCGGTCTTGGGCAGGTGCACCGTCAGAACGCCCTGCTCGATCTTGGCGGAGATGCGCGACGCATCGATGGTCGGGTCGATGACGAAGGTCCGCCGGAAATCGTGGGTGCTGGACTCGCGGTGCAAGTAGCTCCCTTCCCGGGCGTCAGCGCGGTGGCCCACAATCGTGAGTTCGTTGGCCTCGAGTTGGATCTCGAGACCGTTCTTGGTCACGCCGGGCATGTCCGCGCGCAGAAGGTAAGCTTCCTTGGTTTCGGCGATGTCGACTGCGGGCGTGACGTACGGGGTTTCGGGCATCGCAGCCGCCTCGCGGCTGCGGTCGGTTTTGGTCAATGAGTTCATTTGGGTTTCCTCAGGTCGATGGGGTTGCGGTTCCTGGCGGGGTGTCCCCGCCAGGAACAGTCCGTGTTTAGCCGACGTTGACGGTGATCTGTTTCGGTTTGGCTTCCTCGGTCTTCGGCAACGTGACGGTCAGGATGCCGTCTTTGTAAGTTGCCTTGATGGCGTCCACCTTCACCGGCTTGGGCAGCGTCAGCGTCCGATGGAAGCGGCCGTAGAAACGCTCGGTTCGATAGCAGGTCGCCTCTTGGTTCGAGCTCTCGTCGGCCCGCTCGCCGGCAACGCTCAGGACGCCGTCGTGCACCGACACATCGATTTGCTCCTTCTTAAGTCCTGGCAGTTCGATCGAGGCCACGAGATTCTCTTTGTCCTCGCGTAGGTCCAGGGCAGGCGCCCAACCGTTGAAGAACTCACCCGCGCGCGCCAGTTCACCGAAGGGCGCCTCGAAGAGGCGGTTGATTTGGTCGCGCAGACTGCTCATACGCTCGATGGGCGACACCGCCCAGAGGTCCGGCTGATTGAATCGCATCAGTTTCATGGTGTTCCTTTCGTTGATTTGGTTGTTCTCTGTTGGTTGTTTAACTCAAATACACGAAGGAACAGAGCTACCTGGATGCCAATCGTCTAGCCGTGCTTTGACTATGCGATTAATAGGTTCATACCAAAGTAGTTACGAATACAACAAGCACTAGATAAGCGCTGAAATAACCGAGACTTTATGACTCTTTTATCAAATGCCAACGCATTCAATTAGAGACATAATGTCGCTATGTGAGACTGTTGCTGTCGGATCTGCCCGGGCTGCTGAGCCGGTGGCAGTATGAGCGCCCTGGCTGGGCGGCGGATGAGGTGGCTCGGCCGGGGGGGGGGCGGGCGGCGGCTAGAAGACGGTTAGTTGTGTTGGCAGGAAACCTGCGAGACACTTGACGGCTTGGAAATGACAGACATGAGGACGAAATGGCTGCGGTCGGGTTGGAGCGGGATGCGCTGGTACTGGGTTTTGCTCGGGTGGTTTGCGTTAGGTCCGGGGGCGGCCTTTGGGTTGGGGCAGGTGTTGATCAGCGAGTTGATGTATCGGCCGGCGAGTGAGGACACGCGGGAGGAGTACATCGAGCTCTACAATGCAGGCGCGACTGCGGTGGATCTGACGGGTTGGCGGTTCACGACGGGGGTGCGGTTCACTTTCCCCGCCGTGAGTTTGCCAGCGGGCGAGTATTTGGCCGTGGCGGCCGATCTCGATAATTTCCGGACCAACCATCCCACGGTGACGAATTTCGTGGGTGGTTGGGACGGCATCCTTAGCAACAGCGGGCAATTGCTCGAGCTGGTGGATGCGCGCGGCGACCGCGTGAACGCCATTCGATATGCGGACGAAGGCGACTGGGCGCGGCGCGAGTTGGGGCCGATCGACGCCGGGCATCGCGGATGGGGTTGGGCTAGCGCCGCCGACGGCGGTGGCCGGTCGATCGAGTTGATTCAACCGGCGCTGCCCAACGTGTACGGCCAGAATTGGGCGGCCAGCGAAGTGAGCGGCGGCACGCCGGGCCAACCCAACTCGGTCGCGCGCGCCAACGTGGCCCCGTTCATTCTCGAGGCGGCACATTTCCCCTTGGTCCCAAAGGCAACGGATCCGGTAGCGGTCACGGCGCGAGTCCTCGACGAGGCGGGTACGGGTCTGACGGTGCGGGTGCACTACCGGGTGGATGAGGCGCCCGAGTATGAAACCGCGCCGATGTGGGACGATGGCGAGCACGGCGACGGCGCGGCTGCGGACGGGGTCTATGGGGCGTGGCTGCCGCCGGCGCCCAAGGATACGGTCGTCGAGTTCTACTTCGAGGCGGAGGATGGGGTGGGCCAGGGGCGGACTTACCCGGCGCCAGCCTGGCGGGACGGCGAACCGGCGCAGGCGGCGAATTTGCTCTACCAGGTGGATGACGCTCTTTACGCGGGAACGCTGCCCATCCATCGGCTGGTGCTGAAGGGGGCCGACCTGGCGGAGCTCCGGCAGATCAACGAGCGCAATCCACCCGCGCCGTACGCGACCAGCGACCAGAGCCGCAGCCATGCCCAGATGAACGCCACCTTCATCAGCGTTGACGGGCAAGGGAGCGAATTGCGCTATCTGGCCGACGTGCGCAACCGCGGCAATGGGAGTCGGACGCGGTCGCCGCAGAGCTACCGCGTGAGTTTCCGGAGCGACCAGCTCTGGAAGCGGGTGTCGGCGATCAATTTAAACACGCAGTACACGCACGCCCAGTTGTTGGGCAGCGCCTGGTACCGGCGGGCGGGCCTGCCGGCCGGCTCGGCGCGCCCGGTGCAGGTGCGGGTGAACAACGCCAATTTAGCCACGAGCGGCTCGCCTTCTTACGGGTTGTATGTGTGCGCGGAGGTGCTCAACAGCGAGTTTGCGGCGCGCACCTATCCCCGGGACAGCTCGGGGAACATGTACCGCGGGATTCGGCTGCGCGCGCCGGGCGCCGATTTGCACTACGAGGGCGAGGATGCGGCTCCTTACCGGGAGAACTACTTCAAGCGCACCAATACCAGCGAGGACGACTGGTCCGATCTCATCGAGTTGACGCGCGTGTTGGATGAGGCTGCGGAGGTCGAGTATGCGGCAGCGGTGCGGCGGGTGGTGGACGTCGAGGCGTGGATGTTGTATTTCGCGCTCGAGACGCTGGCCGACAACAAGGAAACCAACCTCGCCAACGGGAACAACGGGGATGGCGAGGGGGACGACTTCTTCTTGTATCGAGGCGTCTTGGACCCGCGCTTTCGGGTCTTGCCGTACGATTTGGACACGATCTTCAACCAGGGCGACACGCGCGGTCGGGTCGAGGACAGCCTGTTCCGGATGGCAGCCAACCCGGTGCTCGATCGGTTGGTCAAGCATCCTGAGTTCGCGCCCGTTTACTATGCCACGCTCGTGCGCCTGCTCGAAACGGTCGGCGCGCCGGACACCTTCGAGCCACTGGTCGACCAGACCCTGCGCGGGTTGGTGCCGGAGACCGTGCTCGAGAGCATCAAAGATTTCGCTGGGCTGCGCCGTGCTTGGGTGGCTTCCCAGATTCCGCGCGGGTTGGCGATCCAGCCGGGGCTGACCTTGGTGAGCGGCTATCCCTACACGACCAATGCGCAGGTCACCCTGACCGGTATGGCGGACGTGGTCGAGACGCGCGCCGTGCGAGTGAACGGGCAACCGGCCGCCTGGAGCGCTTGGGAGGGGACGTGGACGGCGGCGGACGTGGCGTTGTGGCCGGGCATCAACCGGGTGCTGGTCCAGTCGTTCGACGTGGCTGGGCGCGAGCGCGAGCGGGCGAGTGCCGATGTGTGGCGGGACACCGGCGCGAGCACGGAGGTGTCTGGCCCGCTGGCGGAGGACACGACTTGGTCCGCCCCGCAGGGGCCGTACTATGTAACGAGTCCGCTCACCGTGCCGGCAGGCCGCACGCTCACGCTCGAGCCGGGCGTGACGGTGTTTCTTGCGGCGGGAGCTAATCTCACGGTGAACGGCCGGCTTGCCGCGCTGGGAACCGACGGGCGCCGGATCCGGTTCGCCACCCTCCCAGGGTCGGGCGGCGCTTGGGGTGGTGTGTTGGTGGCGGGCGCGACGGCCCAGGGCTGGTTTGGGAATGTGGATTTCTCCGGCGCCGGCATGGGCGGCTACAACGTGCGGGTGGACGATGGGACGCTGCTTTTGGAGCAGTGTACCTTTGCCGACACGACGGCGCAGTACGTGGATCTGCGCGCCGCCAGCTTCCACATTCGCCACTGCGTGTTTCCAACTTTGCTCGACGAAGAACTCATCCACGGCAGCGGTTTGCCGGCGGCGGGGTATGGGATTGTCGAAGGATGCTGGTTTGGGGAGACCAGTGGCTACAACGACACGATCGATTTCACGGGCGGCCAGCGGCCGGGAGCGATCTTGCAGGTGCACGACAACGTTTTCACGCGGACGGGCGACGATTTCCTGGATTTGGACGGCACCGATGCTCACGTCGAGGGCAACGTCTTTCTGAAGACGGTTCAGACCGTGTCGCCCGTGGACACCTCCGCCGCGATCTCGGGTGGCAAGTCCGGCTCGCGCACGTCGCGGATCACGATCGTGCGCAATCTCTTTTACGACTCCGAGCACATGGCCATGGCCAAAGAAGGCAACTTCTACCTGCTCGAGAACAACACGGCGGTGGGGTTGCCGAAGGCGGGGTTTCTCTTGGACGAACCGGGACGGCGTTCGGACGGGGTCACTCCGGCGCAGGGGGGGGTGTTTCGCGGCAACATTCTCTGGCACACGCCCACCAACTTCTTGGCGGCGTACGTGAACGATCCGGAGTGGGGCACCTTGGACCTGACCAGCGAAGGCAATGTGCTCAGCGGACCCGACGCTGCCGTGCGGAGCACGAACGATTGGCGGGTCGATCCGCGGCTGGTCCTCACCAACCAGGTTACATGGCAGAACATCCGTGAAGCCTATCGGTTGCGTCCCGGCTCGCCGGCTCAGGGCACGGGCCCCAACGGGATCGATCGCGGCGCTTTGGTGCCGGCGGGGGCATCGGTCGCCGGTGAACCGCCGCCAACCACCTGGCGGACCAACGCGCTGTTGACGGTCGCTGGCCCAGGCGTGACGCACTATCGCTACTCGGTCTGGACCGCCGCGCCGCCCGTCACGCCAGGGGCGCCGGTGACCGAGTTTGCGCGCACGGCGCTGAGCGAGGAGCAGCCGGTGTCGGTACCGTTGGCGATCGAGGGGCTGACCAACGGGGTGTATCGCGTCGAGGTCATCGGCAAGAACTCCGCCGGAGTGTGGCAGGTGAGCTCGCTGGCGCCGCCGGGCGAGGCGGAGGCTCCGGTGGGTCAACCCCAGCCGGTGCCGGCGACGCTCTCGGCCGTGTGGACGGTGGACACGGGTTACCGCGCGTTGCGGCTCAACGAGCTGCTGGCCAAGAACGATCAGGCCGTGCTCCACGGCGAGGACTACCCCGACTTGGTCGAGTTGTACAACGACAGCCCGGTCGCCCACGACCTGAGCGGTTTGGGCCTGACAACCGCCCCCGACCGGCCCCATCGCTTTACGTTTCCGCCGGGCACCATCCTCGCGGCGGAAGGGTACCTGGTGGTGTACGCCGACGCCGACCTGGCCGCGCCGGGACTGCACTTGGGTTTTGCGCTTAATCAGAGCGGCGAGGGGCTCTACCTGTTCGATCGCGCCGACCGGGGCGGGGCGTTGCTGGATGCGGTCGTGTTCGGCCGGCAACTGCCGGACCTCTCGGTCGGCCGCGTGGGGCGTGCGGGGCAATGGGCCTTGACGCGCCCGACCTTCGGCGCGGCCAACGTGTCTCAGCCGACGGGTGAGGCGAGCCGGCTGCGGCTCAATGAATGGCTGGCGAGTACCCGCGCGGTGTTCCGGGACGATTTCGTCGAGTTGTACAACTCGGACACCTTGCCCGTGTCGCTGGGCGGGCTCTATCTGACCGATAACCCGATCGGCGATCCGGCGCAGCATCGCATCGCTCCCTTGAGTTACATTGCGCCTGGCGGCTTCGCCCTGTTCCAGGCCGACGGCCGGCCTGACAGAGGGGCGGACCACCTGGGGTTCTCTTTGGCGGCGGAGGAGGGCTTGTTGGCCTTGTTGGGGCCGGAGCTCGAGGCGATCGACTGGGTCGTTTACGGGCCGCAACGGCCGGATGTCTCGCAAGGACGCACGCCGAACGGCGGCCTGCAGTTTGCCCTTTTCTCCCAACCCACTCCCGGTGGGGTGAACCCCGGGACGATTGGCGGCGGCGGCACTTCGACGTCGACCTTCGAGCTGGTGAGCATGACCAATTCTTGGAACTACTGGCAGACTGGCGACCCGGGGGCGGGGTGGTCGAGCGCCGCCTTCGACGATGGCGCCTGGCCCGCGGGGCCGGCGCTGCTGTACGTCGAGAGCAGTTCCTTGCCAGCCCCGAAGAACACCCCCCTCGATCTGGGCCAGATCACGTACTATTTCCGGACCCGGTTCGACTTCCCCACCAACACCGCCGGCGTCAAGCTGGCGGCGCGGGCGGTGGTGGATGACGGGGTGGTCTTGTACCTCAACGGGGTCGAGGTCTGGCGGTTGGGGCTGCCTAGCGGGGAGATCACGGATTCGACGCGGGCCTCGCGGACGGTGGGGAATGCAACCTACGAAGGTCCAGTCGATTTGCCGACGGAGGCCTTGCGCCGCGGCGAGAACCTCTTGGCGGCCGAGGTCCACCAGACCAGCTCGGGCAGCAGCGACATCGTGTTCGGCCTGGCGCTCGAGGCCAGTCTGACCCGCACCAATTTCAACCTCGAGACCATCCCGGTCTTGCTCAACGAAGTGCTGGCCGGCAACGCTACGCTCACCAATCGCGCCGGGGCCACCCCCGACTGGGTCGAGCTATTCAACCCCAGTCCGGATCCGGTGGATCTCGATGACTGCAGTCTGACCGACGATCTCGCCAGCCCGCGCCGCTGGGTGTTTCCTGCCGGGACCGTCCTGCCGGCGGGAGGTTGGCTTGTGATCGAGTGCGATCGTCGCCAGCCGGTCTCGGCCGCCAACACGGGCTTTGGGCTCAACGCCCAGGGCGGTGGGGTCTACCTGTTCGATCGCCTGGCCGCGGGCGGCGGCTTACTCGATTCCCTGAATTATGGACTTCAAGCCTCCGATTTTGCGATCGGCCGGACGCCGGACGGCTTCGGGTCGTGGGGACTGGTGCTACCCACACCGGGCGCGGCGAATCTCGAGGCGGCGCTGGGGGACGTTGCCGCGGTGCGGGTCAACGAGTGGATGGCCAGCCCTGCGACCGGGGAGGACTGGTTCGAGCTGTACAATCCCAACGCGCAGCCCGTCGCCTTGGGCGGCCTCTTCCTGACGGACGATCTGAACCGGCGCAACCAGTTCGAGATCCGCCCGCTTTCGTTCCTGGCCACCGGCCCTCGTGGCTTGGTCCGGTTCTGGGCCGACGGTGCGCCGGAGAGCGGCGCGGACCACGTGGGCTTCAAGCTGGCCGCTGCGGGGGAGTCGATCGGGCTCTTCTCGGCTGACGGCATCCGGATCGACGGCGTGACGTTCGGCGCGCAGCAAGCCGGCGTGTCCGAGGGGCGCTTGCCCGATGGCGGGAGCGGTCCGGTGGTCCGGTTCCCAGTGACCGCCACTCCTGGGGCGAGCAATTACTTGCCCCTCGAGGGTGTGGCGATCAACGAGGTGCTCACGCATGCTCAGCCGCCCCTCGAACGTGCCATCGAGCTGCACAATCCGACCAACGACGACCAACCGGTGGGTGGCTGGTTCTTGAGCGATTCACCGGCAAACTTTCAGAAGTATCGCCTGCCGGCGGAGGCGGCGGTTCCCGCTCACGGGTTCCTCGTCGTGTATGAATCGGAATGGGAAACCGGGCCGGGCGCGCTGGCGCCCCTCGCCCTCGATCCCTATCGCAGCGGTGAGGTTTGGCTCGCCGCCGCGGATCTGGCGGGTCGACTGACCGGCCGGCGCGCTCACGCCGCCTTCGATGCAGCCGCGCTCGGTACGTCCATGGGGCGTGTACCCACCAGCGCGGGGGCGGACTTCGTGGCGCTGAGTCGCCAGACGTTCGGGCGGGACTGGCCGGCCACCGTCGAAGAATTCCGCACCGGCCGGGGCGCACCCAACGCGAGTCCGCACCTCGGCCCCGTGGTCCTCAACGAGCTCATGTTTCACCCGCCCAGCGGCGCGGGCAGCGGCGGCGCCGACAACATCGTGGATGAGTTCCTCGAACTGCGCAACGTCACGGCTGATGCGGTGCTCCTGTACGATCCTACGTCGCCGACGAACACATGGCGTCTGCGCGGCGGGCTCAGCTTCGATTTCCCCGGGAACTTGACCCTCGCTCGCGGGGGCTGCCTGCTGCTGGTCAACTTCAGCCCGGGGGCGAACCCGGGTCAACTGACCGACTTCCGCAGCCGGTACGCCGTCCCTGACGGTGTGACGATCCTCGGCCCGTATGCCGGCAAGCTGGGCGACGCGGACGACACCATCGAGCTTCTGCAGCCCGGTCCGCCGCTCCCGGCCTCGGGCGAGGTCCCCTATCTCTTGGTCGAGCGGGTCCGATACACCAACCGCGCGCCCTGGCCCGCGGGTGCCAGCGGCACCGGCCGATCGCTCCAGCGCAGGGCGGGCAGCGCTTACGGGAACGAGCCGACCAACTGGCGCGTGGCGGACCCGACGGCCGGGCGCGACAACGACGGCAGCACCGGGTCGGAGGACCGTGATGCGGACGGGTTGTGGGACGATTGGGAGCTGCTTTACTTCGGCTCCTTGGATCGTCCCGAGGGCGCTCCCGCGGCCGACCCGGACCGGGACGGCCTGACCAACCTCCAGGAGCAGGCGGCCGGCACGCATCCGCTCGACTGGGCCAGCGGGTTGCGAATCCTCAGCGCCGGTTTCGACGGCGGCCGCTTCGGCCTGCTCTTCAGGACCGCGCCCAGCCGATCGTACCTGATCCAGTACCGCGACTCTTTGACTGATGGGGTTTGGCGGAACCTGGTGGAACTACCGATCCAGGCTGCCACTGATGAGGTCCGAGTCACCGATCCCACCGCGGGCGTTGCGCGCGCGCGTTATTATCGAGTGGTGACATCCGGCGCGCCGTGAGGCTTGCTTCGGCGCGGGCCCTGACTGCTTAGCCTGGCGACAAACCGATCCGACGCGATCCGACTTGTGCTGGGCCGGCGCCGTGGTTTACATGAGCGGCCATGAGACTGCAGTGCTGCTTGATCCCGGCCGCGCTGAGCGCGGCGGCAAGTTCGATGCTCCTGACGCAGGCCGAGAACTGGCCGCAGTTCCGCGGGCCCACTGGCCAGGGCATCTCGATCGAGGAGAACCTGCCCCTGGCCTGGAGCCCGACATCGAACGTCGTGTGGAAGTCGGCCATTCCCGGCGAGGGTTGGTCCTCGCCTATTGTCTGGGACGACCACGTGTTTGTCACCACCGCCACCGAGGACGGCGGCCGGTTCCAGGTGTTGGACCTGGACCGGCGCACGGGCCAGGTGCTCTGGGACCGGACGGTGTTCGAGGCGACACCGCAACGCAAGGAACGCAAGAACTCCCACGCCACGGCCACTCCCGTCACCGACGGTCGCCGTGTCTATGTGGTCGCGGCCGACGGCAAGATGGCGGCATTGGATTTCGCCGGACGCGTGGTTTGGACCCATCGGGAGGTGGAGTACTACAGCCGGCACGGGTTGGGGGCTTCGCCCATCGTCTACCAGGGCCTGGTGATTATGCCCTTCGACGGCAGCAACCGAGTCAAGGAGCCGGGTCAGTGGCCGAACAACTCGGATGAGGAACGACTCGGCTGGCAGATCCCTTGGGACCGCGCGCAGATTGTCGCCCTGGACTGCGAAACCGGGCGCCGGGTTTGGACCGGGCGCCGCGGCCGCTCGCGCATTGCCCATGCGACGCCGGTGGTTTTCCGGGAGGAGGGTGTGGATCGGCTTTTGAGTGTCGCGGGAGATGCGGTGCAATGCTTCGACCTGCGCAGCGGCGAGCGGCTCTGGACCGTTTACTGCCAGGGCGAAGGCCTGGTGCCGACCCCGGTGGTCGGCGAGGGGTTGGCGTTCACCGCGTCCGGCTTCGAGAAGACCACGCTACGCGGTATCCGGATCGGCGGCGCAGGCGAGGTGACGGACACGCACATCGCCTGGGAACAGCGCCGCGGTGTGCCCACGCAGGCTTCCCCCCTGTTCGTGCAGTCCCGACTTTACGCGGTGACGGACGGCGGGGTGCTGACCTGTTTCGCGGCGAACGACGGTTCGGAGGTCTACCAAGAACGCGTGGGGGGTAACTACTCGGCGTCGCCCGTGTTTGCCGAGGGTCGCCTGTACCTGTTGAACGAGGCCGGTGAAACCGTCGTGGTCGCCGCCGGACCGCAGTTCCAGATCCTGGCCCGCAATCCCTTGGGCGAAAAGTGCCAGGCTTCACCGGCTATCTCGCAGGGCCACTTCTTCATCCGCACCGAACGCCAGCTTTTCTGCCTTGGCGGCGGTCCGCCCGGTTACTGATGA
>Ga0194126_10004470_pt1 | contig 21297 bp, 17 predicted proteins | sample TA2KigC150mmetaG_FD_148641 | JGI IMG/M metagenome (GOLD analysis project Ga0194126, IMG submission 148641) | Freshwater microbial communities from Lake Tanganyika, Tanzania - TA2015035 Kigoma Deep Cast 150m | ecosystem: Environmental > Aquatic > Freshwater > Lake | place: Tanzania: Lake... | reverse complement strand
TCACACCAGTAACATGTATTCAAACAGCGCCGATACCCTCAAGCGCAAGTGTGTGATTCCCGTGATGTGCAGCATGGTTATCGCCGCAGCACTAACGGCTGCCGGGTGCTCGCCGACCATCGATGCCTCCACTGCAAGCACCATGCAGGACTCCATTGCGTATGTCCGCTCAACTCTTGATGCCGCTGACAGGAAGGCATTTGATACAGCGCTGCGGGATCTCAATGACATGCTGTTCAACCGGACGGATGCCGTCAGTCAGGCCACAATCGGTTTATACCGGCCCGAAGCACTTGTGCGCAAAATCCTGCACCGCAAAAACGCCTTTGACGTAATCCTCATGGTCGAATACCATCGCCGTCAACACCCCTGACGCTTCACCCACAGTTTCGGATTGCTGAAAAAAAATGGCTGTGGTATATGTTCCTATCGCTGCACCGCGGTAATCGCTGCAGATGAGCATATGCCGGCCGATTAGGCGCGTTTTTACCACTTCATGCCGTAGACAGAAGCACTCCCTGTTCATGAAACACACCATTAAAAACTGGCTGGCGGAATGCAAAAATCTGAACGGTGATCCTCGCTATATCGGCCGCGGCATGGCCATCGGCATATTCATCAGTCTAACGCCGTTTTTCCCGTTCCACATGGCAATTGCCGTTACGCTCGCCATCCTGCTGCGCGGCAGCAAACGGGCAGCCGCGGTCGGCGTCTGGCTCAGCAATCCCCTGACCATTCCATTCTGCTATTTCATCATCTACAAGCTGGGCATCTATATTCTGGGCACGAACCCGGTCTACAATCCCGACTGGAAGACATTTGCAGATATTCTAAAAATGGGACTCGGCATTTTCTACGCCATGATCGTCGGCGGTGTCGTGCTCGGGTCAGCACTGGCCGTGCCGGCCTACTACATAACGAAAAAAATTTTTCAACGGATGCAGTCCCGCGGCAACAGAAACGGGGCACAGCCCGGCGCACAAACACCACCCGCAGCCAGCGAAGCAGCCACGAAATGAACGGCGGTGCTGCCGGGCTGATGCAATTCTGTTCACGAGTGCGAACAAACCGGCAACTTACCTACCATATACGATTGCACCGCTACCAGCACGCACCTGTTCCCGTATCGACTTTCAAAACAAAACCTGCCCTGTCGTGACGGAATCCCTGAATCCGCTCAAGCCGTATAAAAATCAGCATTGCTACAGGATTATTTTTATGGCATATACATTGACAACTTCGTAAAAAGTTCCGAACTGTCACCCTGAGCGAAGCGAAGGGTCTCCTAAGGCATTGAAAAAACGAGATTCTTCGCTTCGCTCAGAACGACAAAACAGCCTGATTATGACTTTTTACGACGTCATCATACATTAAACGATTACAAAAAAAATCGCGTATGTGCTGATACCCACCTCTCATTGAAAAGGAGCCACAATCATGCTGAGAACACTGCTGCTGCTCGTCTTGTTGTGCATAATAGCGGCTTCGGCACCATCTGCCCGGGCTGCGGGCCTGCTGCTTCCCGGAGAAGAAGGCTTCAGCGACAGCGACCACTTTTCAGATAATCTCTGGGGACTGCACACGCAGCTTGAAGAAAAATACGGCCTGTATTTTGAAATCGTCTATCGGCAGGATACGTTCTGGAACACCCGCGGCGGCAACAGCACCAAAAGCCCGCCTGACCGTCCCCGCATGGCAGGCCTGTATCTTGAGCTCGACACGGCCGGGGCCGGCCTGTGGGAAAACGGCACATTTTTTCTGGGACTCGAATATATTACCGGCAAAAACCCCTCTGATTCACGGGTGGGCGACTGGCAGTGGATGTCCTGGATTTCAACCGATCGCCGCAGAGCTCAGGTATCGGAATTCTGGTACCGGCACAGCTTTTTGGAAGACAGCTTCTGGATCAAGCTCGGCAAAATGGAGGCCAACACGGAATTTAATGCCATCGATTACAGCCTTGACTTTATCCATTCATCAGCGGCACTGAACCCGACCATTCCGATCCCTTCCTACCCCGATCAGGACTGGGGGCTGGTAGCCGGGATCGAGCCATCCGAACACTTTGCCGTCAATGCAGGCATCTATCAGGGAGATCTCAACGGCAGCCGCTCAATCGGCAATACCCTCGGGAACCTGCGCGGCCCCATGCTGATTGTTGAGCCCTCTTTCAGATACGAAATCAACGGTCTGCCGGGCAAAGTAAATATCGGCACATGGTGGAACGGCCGCGCATTCGACGCCTATCACAGGAACAGGCCAAACCGAACCACCTACGGCAGTTCATACGGTTTTTACGGCTTTATCCAGCAGCTTTTGTGGAAAGAGAACCCGGCCGATGCGGAATGCGCACAGGGCGTGGGCATCTACGGACAGTACGGCTGGGTGCCCAAAAACCGCTCCGAAATCGACGACTTCATCGGCGGCGGTATGACCTGGCAGGGCGCCATCAGGGGCCGGGATGACGATGTGATGGGTCTGGGCGCGTTTTGCGTCTACTTCAGCGACAGCGCCGGATTTGATGATCGCGCCGAGACCGCGGTTGAGCTTTTTTATAAAGCATGGCTTACCGGCTGGCTTTCGGTGCAGCCCGATGTGCAGTTCATCAGCAACCCCGGCGGTGTCGGTAATCAAAACGCAATCGTGGTCGGCGGCCGGGTCGAATTCGTTTTTTAACGCAATTGTCCGCATCAGCACAGATAAAAAAACGCCCCGGAAATGCCTGCCGGGGCGTTTTTCACAATTGCGGCTGCTGCGGACTCAGATAACACGCACCATCACGACCCCTTGAACCGCGCGCAGTTTTTCGATCACGGCCGCATCGATCGTGCTGTCGATATCAATGATATTATAGGCGTAATCATCGCGGCTGCGGTTGAGCATATCGGCAATGTTAATCTTCTCATCAGCCAGGATGGTCGTAAACTGGCCTATGATGTTGGGAACATTGCGGTTGGCGATGGTGATGCGCATCTGGCCGGATGCCGGCAATATGCACTCGGGAAAGTTGACCGAGTTCTTGATATTGCCGCGTTCCAGGTAATCGCGCAGCTGGTTGACCGCCATGGTCGCGCAGTTGTCCTCGGATTCAGGCGTGGAAGCGCCCAGATGCGGCACCGGAATAACATTGTCGATGGTGAGCAGTTTCTCGGTGGGGAAATCGGTTACGTACATCTCGACAATACCCTCGCCTATGGCTTCAAGCATGTCATCATCATTGACCAGCTCACCGCGGGCGAAATTCAGGATTCTGACCCCTTTGCGCATCAGGCGGAATTTTTCCCGGTTGATCTTGCCGCGGGTATCGGCGTTGAGCGGCATGTGCAGCGAAATGAAATCCGATCCGGCAAGCAGCTCATCAAGGCTGATGGCTTTCTTAACCGTGCGCGACAGGCCCCAGGCCGAATCGACCGACAGGAACGGATCATAGCCGGTCACCTGCATGCCGAGTGCTTCGGCGTCATTGGCGACCATCACGCCGATCGCGCCAAGCCCCACAACCCCGAGCTTTTTACCCTTGATTTCAGGGCCGGTAAACTGCTCCTTGCCCTTCTCGACCGCCTTGGCTACATCTTCAGCCTGACCGGCAAGGCCCTTGGCCCAGGTAATGCCGCGGTAGACCTTGCGCGATGAGATAAACAGGCCCATCAGGGTCATTTCCTTGACTGCATTGGCATTGGCTCCGGGAGTATTGAAGACGACTATGCCCCGCTCGGAGCACTTCTCAACCGGGATATTGTTGACGCCGGCGCCGGCACGCGCAATTGCTTTAACCGACGGCGACAGTTCCATGTCGTGCATTTTCTGGCTGCGCACCAGTATCGCATCCGGGTTGACGATTTCGGAGGCATACTCGTAATGATCGTGAGGAAGCAGATCAAGACCAACCGGTGAAATTTTGTTGAGAAGCTGAATTTTATGCATTGCGCACACTCCCTTGCAGCGCCGGGCTGCTCGAACCTGAATTATTTTCAAAAACCTCCGTTAACGAGCGTTTTTTATAGCATTATTTCCGTTTTTCCGCCATACAAAAGTTCGCATATGCCGCTATGAAGCCGGAGACATGAGGCGCTCATCATAGCTCAGGCACGCGCCTTCGGCAACTCGCTCCAGCAGGTCGTATAGCGGCCCGACATAAAGCGCCGCTGCATCCGCCAGGCGCGCGCAGCGCGCGACGGAACCGCAAAGCTGACCGCTCCCCTGCCCCAGCGCGCGTTAATCGCATCCACAGCCTCCATGAAACGCCGGCTGCGCTCATCAGCGGCCGGAGCGCAGCCGAACAAGACAGGCTGATGCGCGCGCTCCTTCTGAAGAGCCGTCAGCATAACGCCGGTTTTGCGATAGCGCACTCCGCGGCGATACAGGCGCTCAAGGCCGGCCAGGCCGTGGCGGATGAGTTCCGGCGTGGAACTGAGCGGCTGCGGCAGGCTCAGCGTGAGTGCTGCACTGTGATGCGGCCCCGGGCCGTGAGCGCCGGTTGTAATAAACACCTGCATGACCGCGGTCAGCAAGGACCGGCTGCGCAGTTTGGCTGCGGCAGTGCTGATATATTCAGCCAGCGCCTCGCGCAACCGGGCCGGATCGTCAACCGGGCTGCCGAAAGAGCGCGAGCTGAGAATAGAGCGCAGCGCAGGTGCCACATCCTCAACGCCGAGACAGCTGACGCCGCGCAGTTCCAGAACCGTGCGCAGCCCCTGTACGGTCATATGCCGGCGCACCCAGCCCTCATCGGCACCTTTGAGATCGCGGGCGGTGATGATGCCGCTGCGCCTGAGCAGCTCAGCGTAGCGCCGCCCGACCCCCCACACATCCGCAACCGCGACCGATTCCAGCACACGCTCGCTGTCTGCGCAGCCGTCAAGATCGAACACCCCGCCTGCATCCGGCTGTTTCTTTGCAGCACGCGCGGCTATCTTGGCCAGGGTTTTTGTCGAAGCAATCCCGATTGATACCGGGATGCCGGTACAGCGCGCAACCTGGGAGCGCACCCGGCGCGCCCAGTCTGCCGGATTTTCACGCTGTGCACAGGCCAGAAACGCCTCGTCAATCGAGTACTCTTCCATGCGCGGGCTGAACCGGCGCAGGGTTTCCATCACCCGCGCCGACATGTCGCCGTACAGGGCGTAATTTGAGGAAAACACCCGCACACCGTGGTGACTGATAAGCTCGCGGCACTTGAAAAAAGGAGTCCCCATGCTGATACCGAGCTGCTTGGCCTCGTCCGAGCGGGCGATCACGCATCCGTCATTGTTGGAAAGCACCACGACCGGCCGGGCTGCCAGCGACGGGTCGAATACCCGCTCGCAGGACACGTAGAAATTATTGCAGTCAACCAGCGCAAAGCGTGCGCTCTGCTCAGAGCCGGTGAATAACACAGGTGGCCACCCCCCAGATATGCACGTCGCTGTATTCCGCCACTTCAATGCAGCCGAACGCATCGTTCTCGGGCTTCAGAGTGCAGCGCCCGTCGTGCTTCATCAGGCGCTTGACGGTCAGCTCACCGTTGACCGCCGCAACTACAATGCTGCCGCCGGCCGGCTCAAGCGAGCGGTCAACGATCAGGATATCACCGTCATGAATGCCTGCCCCGGTCATTGAATCACCGGCCACGCGCACAAAAAATGTAGCGCTCGGATGCTGAATCAAGTGTTCATTCAGGTCGAGCCGCCGCTCAATATAGTCACCTGCCGGAGAAGGAAACCCGGCCGCCACTGTTTCCAGAAACAAAGGAACGTCCCGTTCAGATTGTAAAGAACGAACTGCGCTCATCACTTCATGCAGCATGTCTAACCCCATGTATGTTGATGGTACATCCCGGCATCGTGCTTCCAGAATTTTGTGCTGAAATATATAGCATCAGAATTTATATAACATATGTACTATTAATAGCAAATTTTTTATGGGGTTTTCTGACTTTGTTGTACATAAAAAGTTGAGTTTATATCGATAAAATATAACTGCAAGCACGTTTCGATGCGACACGTTTTGAGGAGACAGAACGCAGGTAAGGTGGTGCTCTCTTTGCCAAAGGGGGCGTGAAAAGTACCCTGCTTGTGGCACTACGGTAAGACGCAACAGAACGTGACCTGTGCTTTAAAAGGCAAAGAAAACTTTTTTTCGGTACAACAAAACCGGAAGATCATTTTTATGCATCTGTTGATATGTTGTGGTATCTTTACTTCAACCCACTGTATTTAGTGGTACTTATTGTAAAAAACACCTGTTGAAAGAATGTGGAATGTCTGAATACGCCCGCTTGTGATTCATGTCCGGGCGGGATATAATAATACGCGATCACGATCCGGTCACATACGCAGCATCCGCAGGGCCGCTGCCGTTATACACCCGGCATACAGCGGGCCGGCGCTGTTGTGAACCCGGCATCCAGGAAAAAGTCTTCATATGTCCTGTCCTGATCACATTGATCTGCGCATTGAAAAAATGGTCCAGGGCGGCCTGGGATTCGCGCGCCATGCGGGCCAGGCATGTCTCGTCAAATACGCCATTGCCGGCGAGCTGGTGAAAGCCCGCGTTGACCAACGGCACAAGCAGTTCATTGAAGCCACCGCCGTTGAGATTCCGGAGCCCTCCCCTGAGCGCGTGCCGCCGCCCTGCCCGCTTTTCACCACCTGCGGCGGCTGCCACCTGCAGCATATGTCCTATGCCCGCCAGCTTGCATCGAAAGCCCAGGCACTTGAAGACAGCCTGCAGCGCATCGGCAAATTCAGCGAACCCGCGATTGCCGGCCCGATCGCTTCGCCGGCACAGCTGCACTATCGGATCAAAGCCGGGCTGAAAGTCGACCTGCAGCCGGATGTACGCATCGGCCTGTATGAAGAAAAAACACACGAGCTGATTGATATTGAACGCTGCCTGCTGCTGGATGAGCGCCTGAACGCGGCCCTGCCGCTGCTGCGCGGTCTCTACCGCGAAAAACCGCTGGTAAAAGCGCAGGTGCAGTTCATCGACATGCTTGTGTGCCGCGCAAGCGACGCCATCGTGCTGCGCGCATGGTCAAGCCCGCGCAAGGCCCGAACGTTTTCCCTGTCGCTCAAAAGCGGCCGCCTGCAGCCCGGGGCCGGACATGCCCATGACAGCGTGCGCGATCTAAGCTTTCTCCGCACGCCGGATGCATTCTGCCAGGTCAATGCCGCCCAGAATGAAACGATGATAGATGTGGTGCTTGATTATCTCGCGCCCGGGCCTTCACGCCGCGTACTGGATCTCTACTGCGGGTCCGGCAATTTCAGCCTGTTCCTTGGCCGTCAGGGCGCTGAAGTCTTCGGGATTGAAATGAACCCTGCGGCCGTTGAGCAGGCCCGTGTGAACGCCCATGCCAATGCAATCGACAGATGCCGTTTTGAAACAGCCGATATCAGCATTCTGCGGCTCACAAAACTTCCGTTTAAATGCACCGACGTTCTTGTGAATCCACCCCGCAGCGGCTGTGCACCCGCAGTGATCGGCCAGATTCTCAAGCTCAGGCCGCACTGTATCGTCTATGTTTCCTGCAACCCGGCCACGCTGGCCCGCGATGCCCGCCTGTTGTGCGATGGCGGCTACCGGCCGGAACGCATCCAGCCCCTTGATATGTTTCCGCAAACCTGCCATAGTGAAACCGTGATGAAACTTGTCAAAAGCGGCTGAACGGCGCGACTGCTCAGCTCATCGCCTGCCGTCTGCGTGATCAGGATACCAGCATGCATGAAGCTCTTTTTTATGAACACCGCGGTGACACTGCTGTGCGCTGCGGACTGTGCCCGCATGCCTGCCTTATTGCCGACGGGCGACGCGGCCTGTGCGGTGTCCGCGAAAACCGGGGCAACACCCTCTACAGCCTTGTCTACGGCCGCGCAATCGCCGAACACGCCGACCCGATTGAAAAAAAACCGCTGTTTCATGTGCTGCCGGGTTCGCGCAGCTACTCGATCGCAACAGCTGGCTGCAACCTGAGCTGCCGGCACTGCCAGAACGCCGATATTGCACATCTGCCGCGCTCCGGCAGCGTGCCTGCAACGCCCCTGCGCTCTCCTGAGCATATCGTCGCTGCTGCTGTTGCATCGGGGTGCAGCACTATTGCCTGCACCTATACCGAGCCGACCGTCTACTTTGAATACGCCCTCGACATTGCCGCCTGCGCCCGAAGCGCAGGCCTGAAAACGGTTTTTGTAACCAACGGCTACATCGCACCTGCTGCCATTGAAGCGATCGCCCCTGTTCTTGATGCCGCCAATATCGACCTGAAAGCCTTGTCCGATGATTTTTACCGTGACGTCTGCGCAGCCCGCCTGCAGCCGGTGCTTGACGCGATACGAACGTATCACCAAAGCGGCGTCTGGATTGAAATAACCACACTGATCATACCGGGCCTCAATGACAGCCCGGATGAATTAAAACAGGCAGCGGATTTCATCGTGTCTGTCGGCGAAGATATTCCCTGGCATGTCAGCGCGTTTTATCCGGCCTATCGCATGACCGATCGGCCCCCGACCCCGGTTGCAGCCCTGCTCGCGGCCCGAGAGATCGGACTCGCAGCCGGGCTGCGCTATGTCTATACCGGCAACATCCCCGGCCATGGCGGAGAGGACACGAACTGCCCCATGTGCAATGCCCTGCTGATTCAGCGCAGGGGCTACAGTATCGCGGCGAATACCCTGCGCAACGGCCTTTGTCCTGCATGCTCAGCACCGTGCGCGGGAATTTTTAATGAATGAAGGCCCTCCCTTGACTTTTGTTCACAGTCATATTATGTGTTCTGCTGTAATTAATCACATGCCTGCGATTGCCGGACACTTGATCACGATGCCGAGTGCCGTATGAGCGATGCCGCACAACCCATGAAAAAAATCCTGCTGGTTGATGATGAGCCCCAGATCGTTGACCTGTTCAGCACCCTGCTGCGAGAGGCCGGCTACCGGGCAGTAACCGCGCCAAACGGCGCTGAGGCCCTCGGTTTATATCTGTATGCCCGCTACCATGAGCCCTTCGACCTTGTGGTGCTGGATGTTTCCATGCCCCGCATTGACGGCCTGCAGGTGCTTGAAACCATTCGCACAGACGAGGCTGCTCGCGGCATAGCCTGCGCGGAAGGCTTGCCGATCATCGTTTTGACCGCCTATAAATCAACCTGCATGCTTTCGTTCAACCTCGGATGTGATGACTACGTACTCAAGCCCGTGCAGCCCGAGGCACTGCTTGCTAAAATACAATCCAAGATCGGACGATAATTCTTCGAAGCCCCGCTGCCTGTCATGCTCTACCCGGAACGTGCATCTCTCAGCATACTAACCGTTGTAATCATCATGGCATGCCGCCCGCCTGCGGCCTCCGCCTTTGTCGATGACATGCGCCGAACGCCGGTCGTGCGCGCAGTCGAAAAGGTTTCCCCGTCGGTTGTCAATATAAGCATGCAAGCCGATGTGCCTGAGCGCAGCAGCCCCTTCAGCATGTTCGAGGGTGATCCTTTCTTCGACAGTTTTTTCCGTGATTTTTTCGAACACAGCCCGCGTCGGCAGAACGTCGCCACCAGCCTCGGCTCGGGCGTGATCATCAACGCCCAGGGCTATGTCGTCACCAACTGGCATGTTGTCGAAAAAGCATCCTCCCTGACGGTGACGACCGAAGATGAAAAAACGTTTGAGGCCAGGCTGGTCGGCGCAGACCCGCAGTCCGACCTTGCGGTCCTGAAAGTTGCTGCGGACAATCCGTTCAATCCCATACCGCTGGGTGATTCCGACCAGTTGCTGATCGGCGAAACGGTTATCGCCATCGGCAACCCGTTCGGGCTTTCGCATACGGTTACCACCGGCGTGATCAGCGCCCTGAACCGCTCCATCCGGACCGGCGAAACCGTTTATGAAAATTTCATCCAGACCGATGCCTCCATCAATCCGGGCAACAGCGGCGGCCCGCTGCTCGACATACACGGCCGTCTCATCGGCATCAACACGGCCATTTACGGACGGGCGGAAGGCATCGGGTTCGCCATTCCGGTCAACACCGCCCGCCGCATCGTGGATGAACTGCTGCTGCACGGCAGGGTACGGCCGGCCTTTATCGGCGTGAGCGTTCAGGAGCTCACCCCTGACCTGGCCGACCATCTCGGGCACAGTGCTGCCGGTGTGCTCGTCTCCGACGTAGCGAGCGGCAGTCCGGCCGCGCGTGCCGGTGTCGAAAACGCCGATATTATTACCCATATCGACAATCACACGATAAAATCCGCTGACGGCTTCCGGCGCACCATCAGCGGCTATACCCCCCGCGACACGCTCCGGCTCAGCATTGTCCGCAGCAAAAAAAACCTGAGCCTCAGCGTGCAGGCCGCTGAATTTCCGCCGCGCCATATTGAACATCTGATCAGCTCGGTGCTCGGGCTGACGCTCGCGCAGAATACCCCCGCCCTTGCGCGCCGCCACGGCCTGCAGGCCGCCGCAGGCGTCCTCATTACCGATGTTTCCCGCGCAGGCACGGCATACGCCAAAGGACTGCGCCCCGGTGATATCATTTTGCGGGTGCACAACAGTGATGTGCAGTCGGTTGAGGAGCTGCTCCAGGAAATGCTGCAGCATGTCTACCGCGATTCGATTGTCCTGCTTGTTCAGCGGGGCCGCTACGGCTACTACGTTACCTGTAATTTCTAGAGCAATTTCATCTTCCCTGTAATTTTTCAAAATGAGGATGCAATCCCGTTCGTGGTGAGCCTGTCGAACCATGAACGGGACTTTTTCTACCATGTTCTACTTCTGTGTCATTCCGAGCGCATGTGAGGAATCCTGTTTTTAAAGATTTCTCAGTCGCTGCAGCTCCTTCGAAATGACAAATATATTTAGTGGGTTACAGCACCCTGCGGATTTGCAGTAGACAGGCTCAGGGTGAACGGAGGGGGCTTTTCGGTGCTCCGAACTCCATACTTCGAATATCAGGACAGGCACAGGGGCCTGCCCCTACCGTGAACGTGGCGAAACATTTTTCGCTGCGCTCCCAACTCCGAACTATGGTATTCAGGAAAATTATCGGGGCCGGCGGGAGGAAAGCATTTTCGTTGGAGCGGCTTTTGGAGTTCTGCGTCCGGCATCCGGCCGCACGGGGTGACGGCCCCGTGCAGGGCGCTGCTTTGACGGGGTTTTCTGCGCAGCCTCGGCAGCGCACTGTTTGACGGCCTCGATTTCAGCCTTTGTCAGAAAACGATAGGTACCCGACGGCAGGCGCCCCAGCTGCAGGGGCCCGATGGCGATCCGGATAATACGCACGCTGGGATGGCCGATCAGCTCGAACATCTTCTTGAGCTGACGATTAAGCCCTTCATGCAGCACCACCTCGCACCATGAGCTCCTTGCGCCTTTTTTAACAAGGCGCACCCCGGCGCGGCTGGTGCCGCGCCCGTCGATCATCACGCCATCGCGCAGGCGCTTCAAGGCCGCTTCCAGCGGCACACCCTTGACCTTGACCAGATATTTTTTTTCAATGCCGTGGCGCGGATGCTGCAGAAGCTGGGAGAATTCACCGTCATTGGTTATCACAAGCAGGCCTTCGGTGTCATAGTCAAGCCGGCCGACCGGATACAAACGCTCGGCAATATCATCATAAAACTGGCTGACAGTCCTGCGACCTTCCGGGTCATGCAGGCTGGTCACGCATCCCGGCGGTTTATGCAGCAATAGATAAATCTTGTTTTCAGGAGCGGCAAGCTCCACGTCATCCACGCTGATAGTGTCCCGGCCCGGATCGGCAAAACTGCCCATCTGTGTCACCACACAGCCGTTCACCATGACACGGCCCTGCCGGATGTATTCTTCAGCTGTACGGCGCGACCCGATACCGCTGCGGGCGATTATTTTCTGCAGGCGCTCTTTCATGGTGCTTCCCGCGTATCGCTTTCAGTGGCCGCTGCACTGCTGTCAGAGCTCTCGCAATCAGAAGGCATTTCAGCGGCATCATCAGTGCCGTCACTGTCATCATCCTCGTACTCAAAGCGCTCAGCCGCGCGATCAGCCTCGGAAAGCTGCTCATCGGTTACCGGCTCGGCTTCCCGGGCCTCTTCTTCATCATCAGCGGCCTGCGACGCCAGGTCGAAAAGCTCAGGCGGAATTTTCTGCCGCAAAATCGTGGGCAGCTTGCTCTCATCAAGGCCGTCGAACTCTTTCAGTGAGGGCAGATCCTCGAGCCGGTCAAGCCCGAAAACCTCCAGAAAGCGCCGCGTTGTGCCGAACATGAAGGGGCGGCCCGGAATGTTTTTGCGTCCGACAATTTTTATCAGGCTGCGCTCGATCAGGTTCTTGATCACGCCGCCGCTATCAACACCGCGCAGTTTTTCAATGTCAGTTCTGATGATGGGCTGCTTGTAGGCAATGATGGCAAGGGTCTCCAGTGTTGACTGCGTCAGCCGGAAGGCCTTTGACTTCTTGAGCTTTTTAATCCACGGCGCGTAATTGGGCCTGGTGCGGTACTGGTACCCGCCGGCAACCTCCTGCAGGTAAAAACCGCGCTGGGAATCGCGGTTGTCAGCGTTAAGCTGCTCGATCACCGCATTGACAGCTGACACGGCAATGTCTTCCTGGCCGACTTCCTGGATGATCTGACGCATACGGGCAATGCTCAGCGGCATGTCGGATGCGAAAATCAAGGCATCGATTATTGGTTTTAGAGCATCGGGTCTCATGCGTCTCCAGTCTGCCCTGTTTCAGGCGAGGGCGCTTCTTCAGGGCTGTCGTCGGTTACCGGATAGAGATAAATCGCGCTGAAATTGCTGTTTTGGTAGATTTTGACCGCCTGCATTTTTATGAGTTCGAGCATGGCAAGAAATGTCGTGATAACCTGCATGCGGGATGGTTTATCGGGAAAAAGGCTCACAAAATCGATCCCGGCGATCTGGCCGTCGAGCCGCTGCAGCAGCTCGACGATTTTATCCTTGACCGAGATTTCCTCGCGGGACACATCGTATTCGCTCTCATCGGCGTCGGTTCTATCAAGCATTGTCTTGAACGCCCGGATCAGATCAAACAGGCTGACCTGGCCGAGGGCCGCTTCGTCATCAACAGGAGCAGGCTCGGCGAACAGGGCGCGCGCGAACACATCCTTTTCAAGAATGTTCTGCTCTTTCAGGCGCTCGGCCGCATCCTTGTACTGCTGGTATTCAAGCAGCTGCTGCTTAAGGGCCTCAAGCGTTGCATCCTCTTCCTGCTGTTCTTCGTCATCATCGGTCTTGGGCAGCAGGGCGCGCGATTTAAGATACATCAGCGTCGATGCCATGACCAGAAACTCACCGGCAATGTCAAGGTTCAGGGCCTGCATCAGGTCAACGTATTCCATGTACTGGCTGGTAATGGAAACGATGGGAATGTTCTGGATGTCAAGCTCGTTCTTGCGCACAAGAAAGAGCAGCAGGTCCAGCGGGCCTTCGAAATTTTCAAGTGATACGTGATAGGTCATGCGGATTCAAATGCTCGCATCAGATCATATACAGCGGCCCGTGCTGCAGCCGTACATCATAGAATTATCCCTAAAATACTGTTCATCATCTGCAGAACCATCCGATACAGCGGCCCGATAATGCTGCCGAGAACGCCGGTCATAAGCAGTACGATCAGGATGATAAAGCCATACGGGAACAGCCGCCGGTAGGCTTCCGCCAGATTGCCCGGCAGCAGGTGATACAAAACCCATGAGCCGTCAAGCGGCGGTATGGGCAGCATGTTGAAAACCGCCAGAATAATATTGATGAGAATGCCGTACTTCAGCATCAGGGCCACGGCCCCGCCGGCCCCGCCGGTCAGGCGGGCAGTAATGCCGAGCAGCACGGTGCAGGCAATGGCCAGGGCCAGATTCGTGCACACGCCTGCAAGCGAAACGAGGATATGATCACGCGACGGGTTGCGGAAGTAGTACGGGTTGACCGGCACCGGTTTGGCCCACCCGATCAGAAACGGTGAATTGGTCACAAGCAGAATCAACGGAAAAATAATCGTGCCGAACAAATCGATGTGCGGCAGGGGATTGAGCGTAATGCGGCCGGCCTGCTGGGCCGTGGGGTCCCCGCAGCGAAAGGCGACCCAGCCATGCGCCACTTCATGCGCGATAACGGCAAACAGCAGCATAGGTAGCATCAAAAGGATTTCCATTACTGCTCACGATCCTTTAAAAAGTTACGCCTGACAAACCGCAGTTCATCCGAGCGGCCCGAGACCTGACCGTTTAACACAGCGTCACGCAACCGGTCAAGTATGTGGCGGTAGCTTCTGCCCGGCTCAATGCCGAGCTGTTTTAAATCATTGCCGGTAAGATGAACCCGGGCATGCTGCAGCTGGGTAAAGTAGACCGAAAAAGCCTTCTTGGTCGAAGTTCGGCCGGACTTGGCCATGAGGTAGAGGCTTACATCATGTGGAATTTGATGCAATATCCTGTAAATATCCGCATTCTGTAAGTTTTTCTTATTTGCCAGGTCAAGCAGCACCTGCATGCCGCCGGTTTTGGCAGTCATGATCGAAACAGAGTATGCGCGTTTAATATCACATCTGCGCAGCAGCTGCTCCGCCTCTTCGGCACTCAGCCGGTCAATCAAACCAAGAAAGTATACAAACCATTTTTCACAATGATTGTCAAGATAAAGAAGATCATACCAGGCCAGAACACTTTCAATGCTCTTCATCAGGCGGTTCACGGACGGGTTATAGCAAACCGCCGGATGAATGTACTTCAGCAGGTCGAAATCATTGAGGCGCTTCATAAGCGTGCGCACGCGCTCCTCTTTCAACAGCAGCTGAAGCTCGGAAAATATACGCTTGCCGCTCAGGTTCAGCAGAAAATCCGCCTTGACCGCGTTTTCAATCAGGCTGCGGGTCAGTTTGCTGAGCTGGAAGTTGAAGCGCTTTTCAAAACGGATCGCCCTGAAAATACGCGACGGGTCCTCGACAAAGCTTAAATTATGCAGCACACGGATCTGCTTTTCCTTGATGTCTCTCCGCGCTCCGAAAAAGTCGATCAGCTGGCCGAAATGCCGGCGATTGAGCCGCACGGCCAGCGTGTTGATCGTGAAATCGCGACGGTAGAGATCAAGCTTGATCGAGCTCCACTCAACCGTGGGCAGGGCAGCGGGCTTTTCATAATACTCGAGCCGGGCCGAGGCAACGTCGATTTTCATGCTCCCGTCGACGGTGACGACCGCGGTGCCGAACTTTTTATACACTTTCACGCCGTACCCGTGTTGGGCGGCAAGGGCCCGGGCGAATGCCACGCCGTCCCCCTCGATCACGATATCGATATCAAGGTTTATGCCCCGCAGATACAGATCGCGCACAAAACCGCCGACTGCGTAGGCATTGCAGGCCATCTCATCAGCGGCGCTGCCTACCCGCTTGAGAAGCGACAGCACATCATCCGGCAGGCGCTCTTCAAGCATGCCCGCCATGATACGTGTTCTCGCCTGCCCCGGATCGGGTTCATGCGAATCGGATTCGCCGGGATCATCAAGATGCAGGGCGCGCATGAGATCGGTGCGGGTAATGGCGCCGACGATGCGCCGGCGCTGATCCACAACCGGCAGAAAACGCTGGTTTTCATTGATGATATGGCGCTGAATCCGGGCCAGCGGGGTCGCCGGCCTGACCGCGGCAGGTTCAGTGCTCATGTAGGCCGAAACGGGCTGAAGTTTCAGCCCGTGATGCTTGGCCCGCTCTATGATCTGACGTGAAATAAGCCCGACAAGCCGCTCTTTGTCATCCACAACCGGCAGCACATTGATATTGTAGCGGGTCAGCATGCGGCTGGCTTCCTGCAGGTCGCTGTCCGGGGCAATGGTTTTAACCGGTGAGGACATGATATCGCACGCCCTGGCCGCGGGCACAATGCTGTGCTCAAGCATCTGGTGCAGCTCCTGCTCGATCTGAATCAGGGTCATGTCATGCACGGTGGCAGATGCGGCCGTGGCATGGCCCCCGCCGCCGAACGCGCCCAGTATCTCGCCGGCATTGATTTCCTTGATGCGGCTCCGGCCCACGATGTAGATGCGGTCGTCCATATTGGCCAGTGCGAACAGGGCGTTCACGCGGCTCATGTTTTTAAGCTTGTGCACCAGCACGGCGAAATCATCGATATAGGCGCTTGCAGACGCACTCGCAAACATGACCTCGATACCATGGAAACGCTTCAGGTATGAATTTTCAATCAGCTGGTTTAAAAGCAAGACTTGATCGGCGTTGAGTTCCTTGATCACCATGTCGGCCACCACATTCAAATTGGCGCCCTGGGCGAGCAGGAATGCGGCCGCGCGGAAATCAGCCCCGGTCGTGGAGGTGAATGTCAGGTTGCCGGTATCTTCATAGATGCCCAGCATCATAATGGTGGCTTCGTCAGGAGAAACGCTTAAGCCGCGCTCCTGCAGCAGCCGGCACATGATTGCCGTCGTTGAGCCGCTGGGCTCGATTACCTCGAGCGAGCCGCGCACGTCATCGCTGGACGGCGGATGATGGTCATAGACATGAATGTCGACATCACCCCGTGAGCACAGCTTTGACAGTTTGCCGATGCGCCCGGCCTGACGTATGTCCACAAGAATAAGGCGCGTGACCTGCTCGAGATCGATCCGGCTCAGCTTGCGGACATCGAGCGCATAGGCGGCCGAATGCAGCAGAAAATCGCGGATGCTTTTTTCCTGAGCCCCGGAAAAAGCCATCACCGCGTCCGGATACAGTTTGGATGCCGCGATCATGGAAGCCAGCGCGTCAAAGTCGGCATTGATATGCGTCGTAATCAATTCCATAGCATGTTTATACAGAAGTGTTCTACCGGAGTGCCATCAGGAACACATCGCGTTCGCCATCGGTATCGCAATCGATGGTTTTAAACAACCGATCCCGAGAGCGATTCCGATACCGATAATGTCCGCGAAGGGCGGCTTTTCTCTTGTTAATTCTCAAAGCACCGAAATGAACACCGTCAATTATACAGAAGGGTTCACCCGCGCGGGTGATACTTCTCATGCATTTTTATCAGCGAATCCTGCGCAAGGTGCGTGTAAATCTGGGTCGTCACGATGTCGGAATGACCGAGCATCATCTGCACGGAGCGCAGGTCGGCGCCTCCTTCAAGAAGATGGGTCGCAAAGGAATGCCGCAGCGTGTGCGGGCTCACCTCCTTGACAATACCGGCGACAAGGCAGTAGCGCTTGATCAGTTTCCAGAATCCCTGGCGGCTCATGCGGCTGCCGCTGCGGTTTAAAAAAAGCAGCGTGCTTTTCTGCGCGCCGGCAATCCGGCCGCGGCCATCGTTAATATAGCGGCGCACGCGCTCAATGGCCTCCATGCCCAGCGGTACAATACGCTCCTTTGAGCCCTTGCCGACAACGATCACAAACCCGGCCTCAAGATTCACATTGGTAAATTTCAATGAAAGCAGCTCGCTCACCCGCACGCCGGTCGCATAGAGCAGCTCAAGCATGGCCTTGTCGCGCAATCCCAGCGGCGTTTCCGTATCAGGGGCATTAAGAAGATCGGCAATATCTGACCGGCTCAAAACCGAGGGAAGCTTATGCCCGATGCGCGGACTGTTCATGTCAAAAAAAGGATTTTTCCCGATCAGCCGCTCATTAGCGAGAAAATAATAAAACGTCCTGATGCTTGAAAGCATCCGTGCAAGCGAACGCGAGGACAGGACCTCGCGCTGCGCATTGAGAAACTCAAGCAGCTCAAGCCGGGTCGCATCCGCGAAACTGCCGCCGCGCTTCTCATAAAAATCATGAAACCGTGCCAGATCGCGGCTGTAGGCCTCGACCGTATTATCCGCCAGTCGGCGCTCAACCACCATGTACTGGTAAAACTGATCAAGCATCCGGTTGTTTGACTGCGCCATACAATGCTTTTTCTATTAAAATCGAGCGTCTGTATGTCCCGTGATACTAATCGAAACAGCAGGCCGGTGTCAACGCCCGTAACACTCTCAACCGAACTGCCGCATCAGGCCTTGAAATCAGTGGCCCGGATGCCGAGGCGCTTCATACGGTATTGCAGGGTTGATTTTTTCAGGCCCAGAACCCTGGCAGCGCCGGCCTCTCCGCCCACCTGCCCTGCCGTCATGCGCAGCACGCGCTCGATATGGCGCTTCTGGGCAGCATCCATGTCGAGCAGGTCCTCATCGGCATGTTCGGCGTGCATGAGCAGAAAGCGCACATCATCCGGGCCGACCTCGCGATTGGACTTCAGGATAACTATACGCTCGACCAGATTTTCAAGCTCGCGGATATTGCCGGGCCAACCGTACTGCTGCAGTGCGTGCACAAAGGCGCGGCTCATGCGCGGCGGCTGTTTTTGCAACCGGCTGCAGGCCCGGCGGATAAAGGTCTCGAGCAGCAGCACAAGGTCTTCGGGACGCTCGCGCAGGGGCGGCACATGCAGGGGGAAAATATTGAGGCGGTAATACAGGTCAGCCCGGAAGGCATGCTCGTTCACGAGCATGCGCAGGTCCTGGTTGGTTGCCGCGATGATGCGCACATTGCTGGTTATCGTGCGCGTGCCGCCCACGCGCTCGAAGCGCTGATCCTGCAGCACCTGCAGCAGCTTGGCCTGCGTGTTCAGGGGCAGCTCGCTGATTTCATCGAGAAACAGCGTGCTTTTATCAGCCATCTCAAAACGGCCGGTCTTGCGCTCGGACGCGCCGGTAAAGGCCCCCTTTTCATGGCCGAACAGCTCGCTCTCGATCAGGGTCGGCACTAGCGCTGCGCAGTTGACCTTGAACATGGGCTGGGCGCTGCGGCGGCTCAGGCGGTGGATGGTGCGCGCCAGCAGGTCCTTGCCGGTGCCGGTCTCGCCGGTCAGAAGCACGGTGGCATCGGTTGCGGCCACAGCAGCCACATCATCCATCACCTGTTTCATGGCCGCGCTGACAAACACAATTTCATCGGCCGGGGCATGGGAGGCGATCTCGCGCATGAGGTAGTTTTTTTCCTCTGAAAGCACACTTGTACGGGCCTCGAGCTCCTCGCGGGTCAGCATATTGTCAACACACAGGGCCAGCTGCCGGGCGATTTTTTCGAGGAAACCGATTTGATCTGGCGTCAGGGGCATAGGCCGGCTGTAGGAAAGCTGCACCGTACCCAGCACACGGCCGCGCATGATCATGGGTACGCACACAATTGAACGCAGGCCGGCATCGAGCAGATAGTCGTTTCCCGGCCGTTGCGGGTCATCGTGCACATCAAAAACAACCGTCTGCCGCGAGCGCATCGCCTCATAGGGCACCATGCCGGGCATTACCGGCAACCCGTTGCCCGTAACACCCGGCAGGGCAATGCCTGAACCGGGCACAAAATAATGCCACAGCACATCATTGCCGTCCTGCAGCAGAATGCTGAAACGGTCGCAGTGAAACACCGGATCGAGCCGGCGGGCGATTTCAGCAAATAGTCCTTCACGGGTGCGCTGTTCAATGGCCGCATTATTAATTTGCAGTATAATGACAAGCTGTTCATGATCACTGAGGGCCATGCAGGGTTCTCCTGTTTGTATTACTATCTACGCAGTGTTGTAATGTATATCAATCGGCAAAGCAAGCCCAATATTTGGCCGTAATAAACCAATAGTTGGCTATTACCCGATTAAAAATTAAGTTTCCCAATAAAAAACATAGAAAAAACAGTATGTATGAGCTACATAGGACTTGGTATGTTTATTGAAATACACAGAGTAGTCTGCACAAGCGTCATTCTTTTCGAAAGGAGCACGCATGTCTGCACAAGCCCTGGACATAACTATCGGCAGCCTTGCACAACGCTATCCTGAAAAATATGTTCCGCTTGAACAGATATTTCAGAAGATTCACCGCGGCAACCATATATTCATCAGCACGGCCTGCGGCAAGCCACAGTATCTTGTCAATGAACTGACCCGCTTTGTTGATGAAAATCCCAAGGCCCTGATCGATACTGAAGTGTTCCATCTCTGGACACTTGGCGTTGCCCCCTATGCTGAGGAAAAGTTCAAAAACAATTTCCGGCTGAACACCTTCTTTATCGGCGATAATACGCGCGAAGCGGTCAACCAGGGGCTGGCCGACTATACGCCGGTGTTCCTCTCCAACGTGCCCGCCCTGCTGCACCACGGCCTGGAGCGCATGGATGTGGCCCTGATCCAGACCTCGCTGCCGGACAAACAGGGCTACGTGAGCCTGGGTATCAGCGTTGATATCGTCAAAGCCGCGGTAGAACGGGCCTCGCTCGTGATCGCACAGATCAACTCCCGCATGCCCCGTGTACACGGCGACAGCTTTCTGCACATACGCGACATCGACTATATTGTGCCCTGGGATGAACCGCTGCTTGAGTACCACCCCAGCGTGCCCGACGAAATTGCAGCCAAAATCGGTTCCTACATTGCGCGCATCGTACAGGACGGCGACACCATCCAGGTCGGCTACGGCAGCATGCCCAATGCCATTCTTGACAGCCTTGCCGGCAAGAGACACCTCGGCGTGCACACGGAACTGCTCAGCGACGGCATCGCCGAACTCATGCGAGCCGGCGTGATCGACAACACCCGCAAATCGATCGACCGCGGCAAAACCGTTGCCACATTCTGCATGGGCACGAGCACCACCTACGATTTCATTCATGACAATCCGGCCATTGAATTCCGCACGATCGACTATACCAACAACCCCCTGATCATTGCCTCGCAGAAAAATATGGTCGCGATAAATGCGGCACTTCAGATCGATCTGACCGGTCAATCGACCTCTGAGTCGATCGGCAGCACCTTTTACAGCGGCATCGGCGGACACGCTGATTTCATGCGCGGCGCGCTGCTTGCCTCCGGCGGGAAGACTATCCTGGCCCTGCGCTCAACCTCGAATGACGGCACCCACTCACGGATCGTTCCACGGCTTGAAGCCGGTGTCGGTGTATCGCTCACGCGCGGCGATATCCACTACGTTGTCACCGAATACGGCATCGCCTACCTGCACGGCAAAAACATCCGCCAGCGCGCCATGAGTTTGATCGCCATTGCCCATCCGAAATTCAGGCCTGAGCTGATCCTGCAGGCCAAGGAATGCGGCCTGATTTACCGGGATCAGGCGTTTATACCCGGCGAACGCGGCAGTCATATACCTCCGGCAAAGCCGGAGGCTTGAAACATGTGAACCGCTCAAAGCGGATTGATAAACCTTGAGCCACCCAAGGTGGCTTCAATCAAACAGTTTTAATTGGTCGAGCCGCTTGTCTGCGCTCTCCTGGTGCCGTATGTATGCCCTGACTTCCTCATCATCTCTTCCACATGTGGACACAAAGTACCCGCGCGACCAGAAACTCTCTCC
>Ga0194126_10004466_pt1 | contig 21312 bp, 4 predicted proteins | sample TA2KigC150mmetaG_FD_148641 | JGI IMG/M metagenome (GOLD analysis project Ga0194126, IMG submission 148641) | Freshwater microbial communities from Lake Tanganyika, Tanzania - TA2015035 Kigoma Deep Cast 150m | ecosystem: Environmental > Aquatic > Freshwater > Lake | place: Tanzania: Lake... | reverse complement strand
CCCGGCCTCGCGGTCAGGCGGGGCAGGTCGTCCGTCAGCGTGCCGAGGCCGGTGAGCATCGCGTCGGCCGCGGCCCTCCACTGGTGGACGCGAAGGCGCGAGGCCTCGCTGCTGATCCACTGGCTGGAGCGGTCTTGCGCCGCCTGGCGCCCGTCCAGGCTGGCGGCGATCTTGAGCGTGACCAGCGGCCTCCCGCCGCGCAGGCGCCAGAGGAAAGGCGCGTTGAGCGCCGCCGCCGGGGCGGCGCAGACTCCGGTCTCGACGGGGATCCCGGCCCCGCGCAGGATGGCCAGCCCACGCCCGCTCACCAGCGGATGCGGGTCGCCGATCGCGGCCACGAGCCTCCCGATGCGCGCGTCGACGAGCGCCGGCGCGCAGGGCGGCGTGCGCCCCTCGTGCGCGCAGGGCTCGAGCGTGACGTAGACCGTGGCGCCCTCCAGCGCCCCGGGGCCCGCCGCGGCGAGCAGCGCCGCCTCGGCGTGACGCTCCCCGCAGGCGAAGTGCGACCCCACGCCGAGGCAGCGCCCGGCGCGCACCGCCACCGCCCCGACGCGCGGATTGGGGTGCGTGCTCCCGCGGCCCAGGCGCGCCGCCTTCAGGGCGAGGCGCATCCAGCGCAGGTCATCCCGCTCGCGCGCCAGGTCCGCTCGTCCGCCTCGTTCGCTCACCCGATCCCCGCCAACGAAAAGGGCCCCGCCTTCGGGGCCCTGCGTCCGGAAGCGGCCGCCCAGCCCGCAGAGCCGCCTCCACGGGGGTCTCTCCGCCGCCTCTCTCCTTCTCCCTTCCAGACTCTCACTGTCGGCGCCCGGATTCCACGGGCTCGACCCGCCGGGCTGCCCCGCCGGGCTCGCGGGCTCTCACCGCCGGTCGGGATTTCCACCCCGCCCCGAAGGAGATCCTCTGTGCTGAACGAAGGAGTATGCCGCAGTCGCCCGCGGATGTCCAGGGCTCGCGGTCGCCCGGCGGTGTCCAGGATCCGCAGTCCCCCGCGGAAGTCCAGAACTCGCAGTCACCGGGGATGTCCGGGACTCGGAGTCGCCCGCGGCGGCTCTCCCAGGGCGTCCAGGATCTGCCTGGCTCTCAGGACATCGCTCTTCGGCACGAGCACCTGGCCCCAGAAGCCGACCGCCATGGCGAAGACCCCGTCGAACCCGGGGACCTGCGCCGAGCGGACCCGGGCGGCGATCCCCGCCGAGCGCAGCAGCGCCTGCAGATGGATCGCCGAGTCCTCGTCGGCGGCGTCATGCACGGGCCAGAGGTCGAGCCATTCGAGGGCCCCATCGCCCGGTCCCGCCGGGAGCCCCTTCTCGCTGTGCAGGTGCCCGTACTCGCCTCCGTTCCCATCCTCGGTCCCGGCCCCACCCGTCCCGTTGCGGTCGGTCACATCCACCCCCAACGAAGACGGGGTGCGTGGCGCCGCCACCCACCCCGTCCCACCGTTCATCCAGGAGGTACGACCCGGATTTCGATTCCCCAGCCCTTCGCTCGCGCCCCGGCCCGTGGGGGCGGACCGGTGCGCGGCCGGGGCTACTTCATGACCTTGAACTCGATCCGCCGGTTCCGAGCGCGGCCCTCGTCGGTCTCGTTGCTGGCCACCGGCTCGGACTCACCCTTGCCGTCGACCATCATCTGCTCCGCGGGCACGCCCTTGCGCACGAGATAGTCCCGGATCGCCTCGGCCCGGCGCAGCGACAGACGCTGATTGTACTCGTCGGAACCGCGCGAGTCGGTGTGCCCGACGATCGTCACCCGCGTCTCCGGCTGGCGCTTGAGCACGTCGGCGATCTGGTCCAGCAGCGGGATCGGATCGGCGTGCGTGAACTCCGCCGAATCGTACTTGAAGTTGATGTAGACGAGCGGGAACTCCGTCACCACCGTCGGCTCCGGGCACTCCTTCTCCACCACCTGCGGCGCGTACGCCTCCACCCTCTCGGGGATGTGCACCACTTCCACATGCCGCTCGCGCTGCACGAACTGCGGCGCGCCGCACTGCGCCTGGTTGAAGCGCAGGCTCACTCCCATGCGATGGCTCTCGCCGAAGTCGTTCGGCTCCTGGACGAAGGCATAGTCGAACTCGAGGAACTTGACCCGCAGGCCAAGGCCCGCGGTCAGTTCCCCGTCGTCCAGCCCCAGGCGCAGCGCCCCGCCGAAGTCCTCGCTGAGCGGAATCGCGAACTCCGCACCGGCGTGATACCTCAGATCGTCCTCGTCGATGACCTTGTCCAGGTCGAAGCCGAAGGTCAGCCCCTCGATGGGCATCAGGGCCACGCCGCCGCGCAGGTTCATCGGGATGTTATTGGCTTCCTCGTCGCTGCCGATCTCCGAGGCCAGGTCCTTCATCACGATGCCCGCGCGCATCCACTCGACCGGCTGGAAGCCGACGCCGACGTCGATGCCGAAGCCGCTGACGCCGTCGTCGCCGGCGACATCCGCGTTCAGACCCTGATGCAGGTACTTGACCGTCCCGCCCACGGTGAACCTGTCGGTCGCATACGCCCCGTGGAGCATGACCGCCATGTCTCCGTAGTCGAAGGTGCCCATCTGGCTCCCGTCGGCGCCCCGCTGATCGATGTCGCTCATCCCGGAGCTGAGCAACCCAAGGCCCAGCGCTCCCCAGTCGAAGCGATGGGACCCGGCGAAGTAGCTCAGGTTCCGGTCCTCATCCATGCCCAGGGCATACATGCCCGCCAGCTGCGTGCCGCACGACCAACCGAGGGCGGCCGGGTTCCAGTACCCCGCCGTCGCATCGTTGCCGGCCGCGACATACGCACCGCCCATGCCCAGCGCCCGCGCACCCACCCCCATGCGCAGGGCCGGCATCGCGTGGTTGCTCGAGCTCTCCCCGCTCGCCGCATAGGCCGGAGCGCCCAAGGCGACCGCGGAGACGAGGAGCAGCGCCGTGATCGCGACCCCCCTACTCCCTCTCAACATCGTCGTACCTCCTTCGTTGAGCCGTATCGTCGCTCTGCACCACGAACGTCGCCGCGTGCGCGCAGAACCCGCCGGACGGGGCCGCCGGGCGGCCCCGTCCGCGCGCAACCTCCTACTCCTTCCAGATCACCGCCTTGACCGTGGCCGTCTTGATCGCCGATCCGTCATGGGCCTCGAGGCGAATCAGGTAGGCCCCGTTGGCGAGCGGCGTCCCGTCGGACGCGACCCCCGCCCAGGGCACGGAGAAGGTCCCCGCCTGGCTGAAGTGCTGCCGGCTGGAAACCGTGCTCACGTACTCGCCCGCGAAGTCGTAGATCTTGATCGTCATGTCGGCCCTGCGGCTCAGCGTGAAGTGGATCATCGACTCCATCAGCGTCGGGTTCGACGGGTTCGGCGTGACGTAGGCGTTGCTCAGCGCCAGCGTCGCCGCCTCGACCAGGATCGGCACGACCACCCGATCCGCGTTGCCCGCCTTGTCGGTCACATCCACGACCGCGTGATAGGTCCCGGGAGCCAGGCCGCCGATCACCCGACCGGAGATCTTGCCGCCGTCGATCGTGATCGTCACGCCGTCGGCGATCTCCATCCCGTCGGGGCCGAGCAGCTTGGCCGACACGGAGGCCAGCCCCGCGCCCTCGTCCTCGACCATGATCTCGAAGTCGAAGTCCTTGCCCGGCTCCACCCAACCCTTGGACGGCGACACCAGCCGCGCCGTCGGCGCCGACATGTCGACGATGAAGCGCTGCTCCACGTACTTCGAGCCGCTGTTGCCGGCCCAGTCGTAGATGCCGCGATCGTAGACGTGCAGCCCCGTCGCCCGGTCGTAGTAGCAGTCCAGGGCGATCGTCGCCAGCGTGTCCGCAAGCCCGGTGTCGGGATCGAAGTTCACGACCAAGCTGGCCACGCAGCCCGCGGTGTAGTCCTCCATGTGCTCGATGTGCTTCTTCGTGTAGAGGGTCACCTCGAGGATGTCGCCGTCCTGGATGTTGTGCGTGCGACCGCCGGCCATGATCGGCAGGCGGACCACCATCGTGTCGTCCGGCGTGTAGGAGCCGGTCTCCGCGAACAGCGGCGGGGTGATGTAGGGAATGATCTCGTCGGCCGTGCCCGAGTGCAGCAGCAGCCGCTCCTCGATCTCGTCGATCTCCGCCTGGTCGTCCTCGTCGTGGACCAGCCAGAGGTCGTACTTGATCCCCGGATCACCGATGCAGCCGTCGTCCTCGATGATGTCCTCGTGCCAGCCGTTGTCGCCCCCCTCGCTGCCGAACAGCGGGAAGAGGTGCTCCGGCCGGACCAGGATCCCGGCCCCCGCGTCGTAGAGGTAGACCGTCAGCATGTCCTCGTGCCGCTGCTGCATCGTGATCGGGTTGATGTACCCGGCCACGTTGCTCAGCCGCGGGTTGTCCACCCAGCCGCCATGGAAGGCGATGTAGGGCGCCGTGTTGTCGACGTAGAACCTCGCCCCCGGGGCGTTGGACGGCAGGCTGACCCAGTCCGCCGGACCGTTCAGCTGCTTGTACATGACGTTCAGCGTGTGCCAGCCCTCGGTCAGCCACCAGGCGCGGTTCGTCGAGTGCTGGTAGTAGACCTGGTAGCGGGTGCCCTCGAAGTTCTTCTTCTGAACGTCGATGTCCCCGTTGCCCTCGGCCCACTCGCCCTCCGGCATCCAGGAGGCCACCTGGTGGCCGTCGATGTAGATCTCGATCGTGTAGGGGTCGATCGGCTCGACGCCCGTCCCGTTCAGGTCGATCAGGATCTTCGGATCGACGTCCGTGTAGTTCCAGCGGCCCGCGTAGGGGCTCCACGGGGTGAAGCTGCGCACGACCACCGGAGCGTTCCACTTCGGCACGAAGAGCGCGAAGTGGGGCCGGTAGTAGCACCACTTGGAGACCTTGAAGGTCACCCTGTTCTCCTCGGGATCGACGTCGACGAAGGAGATGTCCTTGCCCGTCCAGCCGAGCGCGCCGAAGTCGGAGTCGTCGTACCAGTTGTACGCGCGAACGGTCAGGTAGGGCTCGATCTCGGCGATCTGCGCCTCCGTGACCTGGTCCTCCGGGATGTCCAGAGACTTGGCCAGCGCGGCGCGGACCCCCGCCTCGTCGTAGTCGATGCTCAGCGTCCACGGATAGGCCGGGTCGGTCTCGTGGTTCTCGTCCTCGAGCCAGCCCATGGCGTAGCCGGTCCGCGGAATCATCTGCAGGTAGCGCACGTCGTCCGGAGACAGCTCCGGCACCAGGCTCGGGCTGAGCAGCAGGCAGCCGTCGTAGTCGCCCGCGCCGCTGGCGCTCGGCACCGTCGCCGTCGCGTAGAGGTGGTCCATGGCCTCGGTGTCCATGTTCGGGTAGCCGGGCACGCGGGCCGTGCCGTTGCTGCCCAGGACATAGGTCACCGGCCAGTTCCACATGTGCTTCACGTGCAGGTCGATCTCCAGGTCGTCGCTCAGCGCGCCGGCGAAGATCGTCGACTTGCCGCAGTCGTCCCAGACCCACTCGGCCGCGCCCTGCCAGACCTTGCTGAACGGGCCGTCGATCATCCGGTGCATCTCGACGCACCAGGGCTGCCCGCCCTGACCGACCGGCGTGGGCGGCAGGTAGAGGACGTACGGACGCTGGTCCGCCCGGCCCATGTCGACCCGGATGACGATGTCGTCCGGATCGCTCCCGCCCTCCAGGATCAGGTTCAGGTCGGCCAGGTCCGCCAGCTCGCTGACCGGGGCCAGGTCGAGCGACCCGTCCTCGTAGAGCACGACCTCGACCAGCACGACCGGCGGATTCGGGTCCTGGTTGGGGACTTCGTCCTTGGCCACGGCCCGGAACCAGACCTGCTGGCCCACCGTGAAGGTGCGCAGGTCGATCGTCGCATACCAGAGGTCGCACATCTCGTCGAGCCAGTCGCTGTGCTCAGGATCCACATCCGGCTCGATGTCCCGGGTGATGCCGAACGGAATCCAGGTCGTGCCGTTAGTGCTGTACTGGAACTGGACCTCGGCGATGTGGTCGTCGCTGTAGGCCGCGGCGTAGATGTCGCAGTAGGTCGTGCGGTCGTCTCCGTGCGGAATCTGCCAGGGGTCGAAGCCGGCGATGCGCGCCCGCGGCGGCACCTGGTCGCTGATCACCAGCGTCACCTGCCCGCTCTCGTACCCGTTGCACTCCTCGTCCTCGACCAGGATGCGCACGTAGTAGGAACCCTCGGGCTCGCCGCTGGTGTTCCAGGTCACCGAGGTCGAGACCTCCTCGTGAGGCTGCTCGTCCGTCGGCGCCTGCCAGAAGCCGATGTCCCGCCAGGTCTCCTCGGGCTCGTCGTTCACATAGGGCCCCTCGACCTGGAAGATGATCTTGGCCACGCCGGTGTGCAGCGCCAGCCCCTCTTCCACGTCGTGAGCGGTGGCCCAGAGGTCGATGGTCATGCCCGCGGTGATGTCGATCGGCAGCGTCGGGTAGAAGGACTCGCCCTCCACCTCGACCCGCGTGATCTGGCCCCACGGCGCGTCCACGTCGATCACCACCCGCTCGGCCACGACCGCGGCGTAGGCGTTCCCCGCCACGTCGTGGACCGTCAGGCGCACGTCGTAGAGGTCGCTGGGAACGAGCGTCTCCTCGCCCTCGCCGATGATGTCCCAGGCTCCGGCGAAGATCTGGCTGTTCACGTCCCAGACGATGCCGGGCGCCGAGAGGACGCAGTCGACCCAGTTCTCGGGATCGTTCTCCAGCGCCGAGAGCTTGTACTGCCAGCTCACCGTCTCGATGTCGATGTCGGCGTCGCTCGAGCCGAAGACCAGGTCGTAGTAGCGGTTCTCCGGATCGACGCGGCAGGCCTTCATGTCGTCGAACGGCGTGCGCACGTTGACCACCGGCATCGCGTAGTCGACGAACAGCGTGAAGAACGGGGCGACGATCGGCCGCCCGGTCGTCGGGTTGTAGTCGCTGTTGCCGACGTCGTCGGTGCCGACGGCGAAGACCTGGATCGTCTGGCCCGCCAGCGGCGAGAGATCCCAGTCATGGATGTGCCAGGTGTAGGGGTCGTTCGGGTCCTTCTGCACCTGGGCGTCGATCAGCATCGGCGTCGTGTCGCCCGCCTGGGCCCACATGAACTCGACCTTCTCGGTGTCGTTCTCGAAGCCGAGGATCTTCGCCGTCAGGTAGCTCAGGTCGCGCGCGTGGATCGTGCCCATCAGGTGCGGCATCGACAGCGCCCGCGTGTCGCCGGTGGCGCGAGCGATCTCGGTGATCGTCGCCGCCGGAGCGCGCGTGTCGACCACCGTGAAGGTCGCGTACCGGCCGGCCGCGAAGGCGTCGACCGCCGCTTCCGTGTTCCCGAGGATGTCCCAAGACGAGGCGGCCATGTGATACGTCAGGCCGACGATCGGGTCCTCCAGCGGGAAGGGCACATCCATCTTGTTCAGGTTCCAGTCGAAGACGTAGGGACGCGTGTAGTCCGGGTTGACGTCGCTCGCGTCCACGCCCCAGTTGTAGTCCACCTCGATCCAGGCCTCCGCCATGTTCAGGTCGGTCGCCCGCTTGAACATGAAGAAGACCGCGTCGTCCTCCAGCCCGAGCACATCGGTCTCGGCCCGCAGGCTGAGGATGTCGTTGCGCTCGACGGTCGTCGGCTCGACCGAGGCGGTCGCCGCCGGCGCCGTGTTGTCGACCGTGACGACCGCCGCGCCGCTCAGGTCGCGGCCCCACTCCTCGACGTTGCCCTCGAGGTCGTAGGCGATCGGCACGATCGTGTACTCGCCGTCGGGGTAGATCCAGTTGCCCTGGGCGTTCGTCGCCCGGGTGTTCCAGATCACGTGCCAGAAGTAGAGGCCCATCTCGTACGCCGGCGGGCACTCGTCCGTGCCCACCAGGATCCGCTGGCCCTCTCCGTCCTCGGCCCAGAACTCGACCCGCTCCAGCCCCGTGTCGGCGATCTGGGTGCGGGCGACGAGCGTCACCTCGCGGGCCACTCGCTTCTCGAGCGTCCCGCCAAGGACGATCTCGTCGATGTAGCGCGGCCAGGTGTTGTTGGCCGAGCCGATCATGTTGTTCCCGTGCGCCGCGCCGTCCCAGAGCGCCACGTAGCCCGGCATCGAGGTGCCGGCGTCGAGCGCGATGTCGCCGCCGTCGAAGATCCCGTTGGCGTTCATGTCGATGTAGAGCGCGTCGTGCTCGCCCTGCCACTCGCAATCGGCCTCGTAGCCGTCCTGCGCGCTGCCCATGTAGGTGTCGTCGATCCAGCGGACCATCGCCGGGATCGCCCAGATCTTCGTGAACTCCGGCTTGATGTTGTCCTCGACGGTGATCATCAGGTGCTCGGACTCGCCCTCGCGGCCGACCGTGTCGTAGAAGATCGCCCGCACGTGGTAGGCGATGTCGCGCACCAGCGGATAGGGCGTCGTCCAGGTGACGTCGGCCGTCCAGCGGGCGAACGGCGTGTCGATGTTCTCCGCCGTCAGCGGGATGTCGTCGATCTCCGGCGTCGCCGGATCCGGGTCGATCACCGTCCAGTCGGCGCCGTCCTCGCTGTACTCGAAGCGCACGAGCACGACGTCGGTCGTGCCGTCGGTCATGACCACCTGCAGGTCCACCGGATCGCCCGAGGCGACCTGGTCGGCGGTCAGGTCGTGGTGGAAGGCCAGGGCGGTCGGATCGTCGATGTCCAGCGTCCAGGTCTTCCAGTCGTTCTTCTCGTTCTTCAGGATGTTGCGGTTGCCGGCGTAGTCGGTCGCCAGCGCGCGCACCTCGACGCGTCCGCTCAGACCGATGTCGTCCAGGACATCCGCGGCGTTGTCGAGCCGCAGCCACCAGACGTAGTAGGTCTGGCCGCCCTGGGCGAAGGTGAGGTTCGGCTCGAAGTCGAAGTCCCCACCCTCGGGCGCGATCCACTCGCCCAGCTCGTGCGTCCCGTCCTGGTGCATCTCGAGCCGGATCGCGCTGATGTCCGCGTCGCGGGTCAGGATCGTGAAGGCCAGGTCTCCCGTCTCCTGATCCGGCTTGATCGCCAGCGACGACCCGGCCAGCCCGTCGTTCTCGTACGCAGCGTAGTAGAGCACCGGCTCCTGATGGCCTCCCAGATAGCTGGGGAAGCCGTGGTAGTGCGAATCCGCCAGCTCGTAGAGCACCTCGGGCGCCGTGTGGTCGATCCGCAGGCTCCCGACGATCGGGCTCTCGTCGTAGTTGCCGTCGATGTCGGCGGCGATCGCCCGGATCTGGTAGACGCCCTCGGGCAGCGCGACCACATCCCAGCCGATCGACCAGCCGACGGTCATGGCGTTGTAGCCGGCGAGGACGAACTCCGTCGAGGGGATGATCCCAATGTCGGTCCAGGAGTCGGCGTTCGGCGCCTCGTACTGGACGCGCACCCAGGCCAGGTTCTCCCGCCCGCTCGGATCGACCGCCGTACCCATGATCATCGCGTTGTGTCCGGTCACCGCCAGGTGCGGATCGCTGAGCGGGATCCAGTCCGGCGAGCCCGAGGTCTTCGCCCACATCGGGAAGGCCGTCGGACCGGTGATGTCGTTGACGACGATCAGCGCCTCCTCGCTCCAGCCCGAATTGCCGGCGCCGTCGCGCGCCTCGGCCTTGAAGCGCACATAGGTGTCCATCTCGTCGAGGTAGTGCGTGGTCAGGAACTCCACCGCGTAGGGAGCCGTGGTGTCGAACGGATGGTCGCTGTCGTCCTCCGGCGTGATGTCGACCCGCTCCCAGATCGGGTCGCCGTACTCGTCGATGTCGGCGGCGAACCAGAACTGGACGTAGGCGACGTCGTCCTCGCTCTCGGTGACGTCGGCCGTCACGTCGAACGCGGAGCCGAAGGGATAGACCTCTCCGTTCACCGGCGCCGTCAGCAGGACGACCGGAGGCGTGTCGTCGAGCGTGAAGGGCAGGACCACCGGCTCGCTGTAGTTGTGGCCGTCGTCGACGGCGAAGACGCGCCAGGCCATGAGCGAGGTCGACTCCTCGGCCTCGTCCCACTCGCCGTTGCCGTCGTTGTCGAAGCCATCGGTCGCCGGCGCGGGGATCGTCCCGCTGACCGCCCAGCCGTCGCTCGGGTCGTCGTCATGGCCGAAGTGCAGCCAGACGCGGTCGGCCTCGGGCGCGGCGTAGTTCGGGCAGTACTGGACGAGGATCTCCTTCACCGTGATGACGTCGAAGCTCGGCGGCACAGGGTCGGTCACGATCGCCGTGACCGTCACCGGAACAGCCGAGGCGAAGCGCAGCCGCTCGGCCGTCACCTCCTCGATCGCCGGCGGCACCGGGTCGTAGACGAAGGTGTAGAGCTGCCCGCTGCCGACGTTGCCATCGAAGTCGGTCGCCCGGGCGCGAACCTGCCAGACCGAGGTGGTCTCGCCGAAGCTCGGCGCCGAGACGTGCCAGAAGGGCGTCGGCGGGACGCTGACCCTGGACAGCAACGGCAAGCCGGGGCCGTTGCCCATCGGGCCGGGCGGCGCGAGCACGCCGAAGTTGCGCGGATCGTGGACGGTCATGAAGTCGTTCCCGACCATGTCGATCGTGAACGCGTAGGGCGTCTCCGCGCCCACCGGGACGGGCACGTTGCCGACCTGCCAGATCCCGTTGCCCGCAACGGTCTCCAGCATCGCGTAGGTGAAGCCGTTCAGGTTCAGGGTCACGTTCTCCCAGGCGTAGGGGACTTCGGGAAAGTCGGTCTGGTAGAGAGTGAAGGTCATCGGCACGAAGCTCTGCGTCGTGTAGAGGTCCATCGGCAGCACCGTCTCGGTGTCCGTGTCGCCGCCGATGAGGACCAGTTCCATCGTCTCGACATCCGCCGAGTCGCTGGTGGCGAAGAACTCGTGCTCGACGCCGCTCAGCTTCCACTCGATCAGCCCGGCGACCGACCCGAACGACGGGTTGCCCGGCCAGTGCTGCGTGTGGGGCGGGGGCAGGTAGCGCTCGCCGCCGCCGTAGAGGTAGGCGTTCGGCGCCAGCTCGTCCTCGAGCAGGAGCAGCAGGCCCTCGGACATGGCCGCCTCGGCCAGGCCGCACTCGCCGGCCCCGATCTCGACGACCGCGATGACGTCGTAGGCGTCGGCCTGCGGGAAGACCGGGAAGGGGACGTTGTGCCCCATCGCCGCGTCCCAGGCCGCCGTGTAGGGAGCCACCCCGTCGGTCGAGACGACGCCCAAGCCGTCGTCCCAGAGGTAGTCGTAGTCGGTCAGGTTGTAGCTGACCAGGATCTCGTCGGTCGCCTCCGGACGGACGGCGAACTCGAGCGTCTTCGTGCCCGCGTCGTACGTCCAGTCACCGGCGCCGCCCGCGGCGATCAGCTCGACGGCCGTGGGGAAGTAGGTCCCCGGCGCGCCGTTGAGCGTCAGGATCGCGCTCGCCGCCGGATCGACCATCGCCAGCTCGAGCGGCAGCGTCCAGAAGGTCGCCCGCTCCGGATGGGGCACGATGCGCGAGGCGTCGACGGCGACTTCCAGGATCCGCTCGGCGTAGAGGAAGTGCACCAGGGCGTCGGCCGGCGCGGCCAGCTCGGCCGCGAACCAGTACTCGTCGCCCGGGGCCACCGTCCCGCCCGCCGTCGTGATCGTCGCCTCGTTGAGCATGATCTTGAAGCGGTAGGGGTTCACCGGCGGCGGCGTGAGGTTGCCCTCGTTGTCCTTCGCCTGCGGGAAGAACTCGTAGACGCCCGTGCCATGGTCGGCCGCCAGGGCGGCGAGATCGACCGTGAACGGGTAGTCGTAGTTCGTCCTGGCCGTCGTGTAGCCGTCGTCCGACATGCTCCGCCAGGGGTTCATCCACTCGCTCAGGCCGACGCACTCGCCCACCGGGCGGTAGAGCAGGTCGACCCGAGTGATCGCGGTGGCATCCTCGCCGGTGACCATGACCGTCACCGGAGCGGCGATGTCCGCCGCGCCGAGCTGGGTGACGTCCGTGCCGTCGGAGAGCAGCGGCAGGACGTCGATGAAGGTCCCGTCGGCCCGCTTCACCCAGACGACGTCCGTCTCCGGGGTCACCGTCTCGGCGAACATGAAGCGCACGACCGCCGGGTCGGCGTCGACGTTGCAGGACTGGTCGGTGGCGATCGCGCGGAACTCGATGTTCGAGTCGCTGATCAGCCCCAGGTTCCGCAGCGGGAAGTAGACGCAGTAGGGCGGGAACCAGAGGCGCGGGTTGAACAGGTCCTCGTTGTTCATCCCGTCGTTGTCGTCGTCGAACGGCCAGACGCCATCCTCCTCGAAGATCGTGTCGCCCGTGGCCGTGTAGAAGGCCATGTTCGGGATCAGGCGAGGCGGCACGGCCATGTTCGCGGCATCCAGGACGCCGTTGGCTCCCAGGTAGATCGGGATGTCGCCCGGGTCCCAGACGTAGGGCACCGAGCCGACGTCGAGGAAGATCTCGTCCTCGGCGCTCAGGCCCGGAATGCCGTCGATGTCCGCGTAGAAGTCCTGGTCGTCGTTGACGTCCAGGTCGTGCCAGTCGCCGAAGACCGGGTGGCCCGGAATGCGGAACTGGACGATGACCTGGGAGATGTCGACGTCGTCCGAGGTGGCGCAGACCTTCACCCAATCGACGGTGGCGTCGAAGTAGAGGTCGTTCACCGCCGCCCACTCGGTCCCGTCGGGCGTGGTCACCGTGGTCACGACCGCCGCCGGGGCGATGGCGTCCAGCGACACCGTCACCGTCGGGATGTCCCCCTCGTCGACCGCGTACATGATGTCGGTGGCCACGGCGCGGACCAGGTACTCGCCCTGGGCCAGTCCGGTGATGTCCCACTGCACGTGCCAGAGGTTGAGGTCGCCGACCATCTGCACCGGCTCGATCGGCGACTGGTTCTCGCGGAAGATCCACTGCGACGGGTCGAAGTCCCCTTCGCCGGTGTGGAACTCGTCCGCCGGGAAGGCGGTCAGCTCGAAGAGCCCCTTCTCCAGGATCTCCGTCAGGTCGCCCAGGATGACGTCGTCGTCCCCATGGTACGGATCGAAGACGCCGTCGGCGTCATCGTCCCAGATGATCGGGTCGCGCTCGCTGTAGCCGTCGCCGTCGTAGTCGATGAACTTCTCCTCGGTGCGGAAGGCGACGCGGCCCCAGAGCGTGTCGAGGAGCGCGAAGCCGCGGCGCAGGACGATGTCGCCTCGCGGATCGGCCGAATTGCCGTCGTCCACCGCGATGTCGTGCCAGACGACGCCGTCCGCGGAGTACTGGAAGAGGACCTTGTCGATGAAGTAGTCATGGATCCAGTTGATCGCGTAGAGATCGAGCGTGTTCGGGGCCTGCCCCTCCTCGTCGCAGTCGACGCGCACCGGCTCGATGTAGGCGCGCAGCCCCTCCTCGACGATCGTGATCTTGGCGATGTCGTACTGGACGATCGGCGCCTCGTCGGCCGGCTCGCAGTTGTTGCCCTCCAGGTCGCAGGAGTAGACGCGGATGTCGTAGGTGCCGGTGGCCAGCGCCTCGGTCTCCAGCGTCACCGCCACCGGGATCGTCAGGTCGATCGTGCTGTCGTCGGGATCGACGTGCCCGGTCACCGTGGCGAACGGCGTCCAGACCCCCGTCCCGGCGAGGCTGATCTCGAAGACCACCCGGATGACGTCGTGATCGTAGGTCGAGGCCAGGCCCTCGCCGGGCGAGAAGAGCGCCCAGATGTCGATGGCCGGGCCGCGCGGCACCTGCAGCGGGCCGATCACGTCGCGGTAGTAGTAGGGGTTCGGCATGTCGCCCACGTTCATGTGGTCGCCCACCAGGTGGGTATTCATCGTCTCGTGGATCATGGTGAACCAGGTCCAGGGCGCCTGGCAGTCCTGGACGCGCACCTGCGCGACGCAGGCCTCGTCCGCGTCCTGCCAGTTGCCGAACTCGTCGCGCGCGTAGGCGCGGAACTCGACCAGGGCGTAGTAGTCGGGCGGCACGTCGGGGATGGCGATCTCCGCCGCGTTCCATTCGGCCGTGAAGGGCAGCGAGACGTCGTTGCCGACGAGCTCCCAGACGCCCCAGGTCGCGCCCTCATCGGTCGAGATGCGCCGCTCGAAGACCACCTCGACGGCATCGACGGGATTCTCGATCGTCAGCGTGAAGCTGCCGCTGTTGCAGATCACGCCGTCGCCGAAGTCGACCGGCCAGCCGTCCTCGGGGCAGTCGGTCAGCCAGACCTCGGGGGGCGTGACGTCGGAGGTGAAGCTGAAGGGCACGGCGTAGTTGGGATTGACGTTGCCCGCCTGGTCGTAGGCGACGACGCGCAGGTCGTACTGCTGCGTGCCGTCGGGGATCTCGTCGAAGTAGATCTGCGCCAGGTGCCACCAGTCGACGTTGTGCCCCTTCAGCGCGTACCACTCGAACTCGTCGGCCACGCTGTCGTCGCCCCAGGGCAGGCCGGGCAGCAGGCCGTTGGTCAGGATGGCGCCGTTGGCGTCGAGCACCCCGTAGCCGAAGGGGACGAACTCGGTCAGCGCGCGGATGTCGTTGTGCAGGTCTCCGGCGTGCTGCCCCAGGACGTGCGCCGCGTCGACGTAGAAGGGTCCGACGTAGTCGGGATCGAAGACGCAGTAGTGGCGCGCGCCGTCGGCGAGCAGCTCGACCGCCTCGCCGTCGGAGATGCCGTCCTCGTTGTCGTCCGACTGCGGGTCGTAGGTCTCGACCTCGCTGGCGTTGTCGGGGATGCCGTCGTTGTTGTCGTCGATGTCGTTCGTCGTCGACTCGTCGATGTTGAACCAGACCACCTTCTGGGTGACCAGCGAGGAGCCCAAGCCGCCGTCGACGTCGAAGTAGGGCTCGAAGATGAAGAAGGCGTCGTTGTCGTTGTCGCGGCGGTCCGTGGTGCGGTAGATCCCGTCGCCGGCGACCGCGTTGGCGTCGGCCAACGAGTCCTGCATCGCGTCCACGACCTCGGCGTCGGAGAGGTCGATGCCGTCGAGCTCGTCGAAGACCCCGTCCTCATTGGCGTCCACGCCGTCGGCCCGGTCGCCGTCGTCGTCGTGGCCGGCCACGCCGGGAACGCCGGGGCCCGTGTTCCATCCGGGCGGATCGAGCGTCAGCGACAGCCAGGTGGCGCTGTCGCTGCGCTTGATCTCGACCGTGCTGAAGAGGACGTCGTCGTCGCTGGGCGTGTAGCTCTTGAAGTTGAAGAAGCGCCCGATGTTGTAGACCGGATCGGTCGGAATGACCAGGTTGGCCGATCCGCCCGTGCCGGTGTAGGCGTCCCTCTGGTAGAGCTCGGTCACCTTGGAGACCGTCGGCGGAACCTCGTCCACCTCGCAGAGGAAGGGCGCCTCGTCCTCGTCGTAGGCCGTCTCGGCGTCCAGGTAGGTGTCGGTCAGCGAGAAGAGGACCGGGAGGTCCTTGATCTCGCCGAAGTTGGTCTGGCCGTCCGGGTCGGTCACCGGGTCGAGGAGCTGGAAGCCCTTGATCACGTCGTTGTAGCGCGCCGCGTCGGCCAGCGCCAGCAGCTGGACCTCGTAGAAGCCATGCTCGTCCGGATCGGCCGAGTCGAGGTTGAGGTCGTAGTCCGTGCCCGAGCCGCCCGGGCAGTCGCAGAGGCCGTTGCCGTTGCGGTCAAAGAAGGTCTCGCCCGGGTCGAAGATCCCGTTGCCGTTCTCGTCGACGAAGGGCTCGGGGAAGTCCATCACCCCGTCGTCGTTGAGGTCGATCGTCGGGTCGTGCGCCACCCAGTCGCCGTCGTTGTCGATCTCGTCGGCGCCCAGCGAGACGAGCGGCACGGCGTTCACCGGGTGCCCGCCGAGGGCCGCCGGCAGCGCCGTCCGGTTGTCGAGGAAGCTGAAGTCGGCCGTGATCGAGAGCAGGCCGCTCAGCGCCGAGTCGCCCTCGGCGTAGTGGTCGAAGGCCTTGAGCAGGATGTTGACGTAATCGTCCGCCTTGTAGATCTGGTAGGGGTTGAAGCGGTCGGCGAACTCGATCTGGCCGTCCAGGTTGAGGGCCAGCGTCGGGGAGACGATGTCGTTCAGGATCGGCAGGCAGGTGCTCCAGGCCCCGTCCTCCCAGGCGTAGACGTAGAGGACCGCGAGCGTGTCGGGATCGACCACCGAGTCGTCCAGCGTGATCGCGTCGAACGACTTGTTGGCGTTGATCGGTCCGCGGCCCAGCTCGACGGCGTCGCCCGGCTCGATCTCCCAGCAGCGGTCGAAGATGTAGACCCAGGTGCCGCAGGGGGCGGCGTTGGCGTCGCCGTAGATCCGGCGCGTCCAGGAGTCGACCAGCGGATCCCCGTAGGGGGCGTAGGTCGCCTCGACGTGGATGATGTCGTCGTCGTTCTCGTCCCAGTCCTGCGGCGGGCAGACCGGGCCGGCGACGATCGTCGTCGTGAACTTGAGCACGGCCGGGCCGTCGCCATCGGCGAAGACGCCCCAGTAGGTGGCCGGCACGAGCATGAAGCGCAGCCGGTCGCCGTGCTGGATCTCGTGGCCGTCGGTCGTCACGATGCCCGACAGCCCGAAGCGGGTGATGTCCAGGGCGATGCGCTGGGCCTGGGCGTCGACCGTGACCGGCGTCAGGTTGCCGGCGGCCAGCGCGTTGTGCCGGTAGTTCCCGATGAAGATGTCGTCCAGGTCGGTGCCGTCCTGGTTCGTGAAGAAGAGGAAGTACTGGTCGGAGTCGTCGACCGTCCCCGTCTCCCGCCAGGCGAGGAAGACCGTGTCGGCCTCGCTCACCGGGTTGTAGCGCTTGTAGGTCAGGGTGACGACCTCATTCAGGCGGATCCGGGCCGGCTCGCTGTCGTCGAAGATCGGGATCAGCGACTCGCCGTCGCAGCCGCTCTGGGAGCTCAGGCCGTCGAAGGCGTCGTCGGCGGCTAGGCGCACGAAGTGGCCGTTGGGCAGGCGCGAGCCGGCCAGCGCGGTCACGTTGTTCCAGCCGCTGATGACCACGTGGCCGACGCCGTTGATGTTCTCGCGGGTGAAGACCACCTGGCTCTGCCAGTTCGGGATGTAGGGCACGAGAACGAAGTCCTCGGCGGTGACATCCGGGATGTCGATCATCTCGCTGAACCAGATGTGCAACTGGTCGTTGGCCGGGTTGTCGTCGCCGCGGTCGAAGTAGGCGGCGCGGGTGATGCCCACGCCGGGGCGGCAGCGCACCAGGCGGCGCGCGCCCTCGACGAACTGGTAGTCGAACTGCAGGTCGCCGACGCCGCTATCCTCGATGATCCACTGGTCGTCCGGATCGGAGGGCGTGGCCGGGCCTTCGTTGGTCACCGGGTTCGTGATCACGACCACGTTGGAGTAGAAGGCGCCGGAGGGATGGCGCCCCTGCTCCGCGGCCGATGCGAACCCGCTCGTGTCCCAGCCCGGGAAGTACTGCCCGGCGGGCTGCCCCAGGCTCTCGGCCGGCAGCGGCTGGTCGTAGACGAGCCAGACCTGGTCGTCGGCGATCGTCACCGTGTTCATGTCGTTGTAGTAGGCGGCCATCAGCACCGGGCCGAAGTTCTGGAGGACGACCTTCTGGGCGCGGCTGTTGGTCACGCCGGAGCCGAGGGCCGTCCAGTAGACCCGGTTCGCCTCGAGCCACAGCTTGGCGATGCCCGGGTGGGGCCAGTTCAGCGAGTCGGTGCTCGACGCGTTGCGCCGGATGGTGACGACATTGTCGCTCACCGTGTTCGTGAGCAGGATCGGCGCGAGCTCCGGCGTCGTCTTGAAGACGGTGCCCGTCGGCGCGGTCAGCGTAATCGGGTGCGAGAAGACGACGTCGATGTAGTAGTCGTGGCCGGCGTAGGGGTCCTCGATCGTCGCGGTGTCGTAGTGCTGCTCGAAGACGACGTCGATGATCGCCGGGCCGGTCATCAGCGGGACCATGCCGATGTCCTTCGACCAGCTCCCGGTGATCGTGCCCCCGAGCGGGCTGGGCCGATCGGCCGCCTTGACCGAGTTCCAGACGAGCCCGATCGAGTCGACCGAGGCGCTGACCGTACCGGTGAAGCCGGTCAGCACCGCGTACTTCATCGTCGCGTCGTCAAGGCGCGCCAGCGTGCTCGCCTCGAAGCCGTGGAAGACGAAGTCCTCGATCTCGAGCTCCGTCTCGTCGATCGGCTCGCTGAAGACGACGATCAGCGAGTCGGCCGTGCCGGGGCCGTTCCAGAAGGAGGCCGCGATGATGTACGGACCGCCTTCGTTCGGGAAGGAGGGATAGAAGAACGCGGACTCGTCCCCGGCCCGCAGCGGCTGCACCTCGGCGCGCGCCTCCGCGCACAGCCCGGTCAGCGCCAGGGCCAGGACCGCGACCACGAAGACAGACGCCTTACCTGTCCAGTTCATGCCGATTCCCTCCTTCACATGAGTCCTCGAACCGCGAAGACCTTCGCGAGCCGATTGTGCCCTTTGCGAGCTACCGATCATGATCTTCCTGATCAGCACCACAGCCTCCTCCGGGTTACCCCACAACCGGCTGGTCAGCGTTGACCGTCCTGGGCCAGCCACAACGCCTCGCCTCCGCGGTTCGGCTCGCTCGGCCATCGGGCCGCGAGCCAGGGAGAACGAGTCTCGAATCTCCAAACGCCGAAAGCCAAACGGAACGACCCGGCGCGAGCCTCGCGCCGGGCTTGCAGCCTCGTGACATGCGGGCGGGGTGGCTCGCCGGGGCGGCGGGGGCATCCCTCCGCGCCGGCCGGGCGCCTTCTTCTGGTGTCACGCCCCGAAACATCCCTGTTCCGCTCACAATCCCTTCTCGCTGGTTGAGCTTACCGCCTGCGGCGGCACTTGGGCGGTACTATCGACACGCCCCAAAAACCTGTCAATCAAAAACCTCGCCCACCGAGGGCAGCGCCTTCCCTCGGTGCCGATTGCGCTTCCAGACTCGCCTCGCGGCCCGGAAAAGGGGTCCGCGCTCAAGGCCGAGCCAAGCTAGCACGAGCCTCCAAACCTGTCAACGACTGGTCCATCTCAGCCTGCCGGCCATCGCCAACCCGATCGGCGGGCCGCCGCGGCATCCTTACGGAATTCCCCCGAGCCCCGGGAGCGCCGTCACGCAGCCCCTCGACTGCGCCGTCTCGCCGGGAACCCATTGAGCCGCCTGGGACTCGAACCCAGGGCCCTCGGCTTAAAAGGCCGATGCTCTACCACCTGAGCTAGCGGCTCCCCCGTCCCCGCGCGGAGCCGGAGTCACGCTCCGAGCGGGGGTTGCGGCCCCGCGTCTGCATGGTATCCCAACCCGTTTCCGCGTCAACGACTGGCTGGACTCCGGACCGCCGCCTCGGCGGGGCCGGCGGGACGCAAGGGCGAAGAGTGCCGCGAAGGAAGGGGCTTGCGCGCCCCGGGGCCGCTCTCCAGGGGCCTTCCCCTACCCCGCCGTCACGGCCAGGACCTGATCCCGCCCCGGGCCGATCGAGACATGGCCTATCGGCACCCCGGTCTCCGCCGACAGGGCTGCCAGGTAGGCCCGGGCCTCGGGCGGCAGGCTCTCGAAACGGGCGGCGGCTTGCAGGTCGCCCCGCCACCCCGGGAAGTCCCTGTATCGCGGTCGCGCTCTCTCAAGCCGCATGGAGGAGAGCCAGTCGCGCCCCCCAGCCTCTCCGGGAGGAGCATCGGGGGCTTCACCGGGACGCCCCTCGTAGGCGACGGCCAGCCGCAGCCGCCCGATCCCTCCCAGGACGTCAAGCTTGGTGACGAAGAGCTCGTCGACCCCGTTGATCCGGCAGCAGCGGCGGGCGAGCAGGGCGTCGTACCAGCCGCAGCGGCGCGGCCGGCCGGTAGTGGCCCCGTACTCGCCGGCCCGCTCCCGGAATCGGTCCGCCTCCCCGGGCTCCATCTCGGTCGGGAACGGCCCCAGGCCCACGCGGGTCGCGTAGGCCTTGACCACGCCGACGACGCGCCCGATGCGCCGGGGGGGGATGCCCAGCCCGGTGCAGACGCCGCCGATCGTGGTGCTCGAGGAGGTGACGAAGGGGTAGGTCCCATGGTCGATGTCGAGCAGCGCTCCCTGCGCGCCCTCGCACAGGATCCGCTCCCCGCGGTCGTCGCTCTCCAGGAGCAGGGCCGAGACATCCCCAACGAGCGGCGCCAGCGTTCGGCCGGCCGCCTCCAGGCGCGACCTGATGTCCTCCCGCCCGCTCCCGACCGCCTCGTCGAGCGCGGCGTCGCCGAGCCCGTGCTCCGACCTGAGCCTGAGCCTGAGCGCATCGAGGCCCTCTCCCAGGCGCCCGGGATCGAGCAGGTCCTCGACGCGCAGCCCGGAGCGGGAGGCCTTCTCCGCGTAGGCGGGTCCGATGCCCCGCCCGGTCGTTCCGATGGCGCGGTCCTGGCGGCCCAGCCTCTCGGCAGCCTTGTGCAGCGGCGTGACCAGGTGGGCGAAGGGGCTGATCGTCAATCGAGGGCGCACCTCGATCCCGATCGCTTCCAGCCCGGCGATCTCCTCGGCCAGGGCGAGGGGATCGAGCACGACGCCGTTGCCGATGGCGCAGCGCGCCCGCGGCTCCACGATCCCCGATGGGATCTGGTGCAGGATCAGGCGCCGGCCCCCGACGAAGATCGTGTGCCCCGCGTTGGCCCCCCCCTGGAAGCGGGCGACCCAGTCGGCGCCCTGCGCCAGGAGCTGGACGACCTTGCCCTTGCCCTCGTCGCCCCACTGGCAGCCCAGCACGACTTCGATCGCCATCGAGGCCTCCGGCTCGCAGCATCCGACTTGCGCGCGGCCTGGCGACCGCGGGCGACACAGCACGGCAAACCGGTCATGCTAGGTCACGGGTAGCGGCGCGGGCAAACGAATTCGGATCCCCCGGGGGGCATCGATCAGGCCGCCCGGGCTCTCCCGGGATCCAGGTCCCCGGCGGCCCCCTCCGCCGGGGCTCCGGGGGCCTCCAGGGCGCCCTCGAGGATCTGGTCCATCGTCTCGACCAGGCGCAGCGCCAGCCCCTCCCGGAGCTGCGCCGGCAGCTCGAGGAGCTGCGGCTCGTTGGCGCGGGGCAGGAACACCTGTTCCACGCCCGCCCGCCGCGCGGCGACGAGCTTCTCGGCCAGGCCGCCGACCGGGAGGACGCGGCCCCGGAGCGTGATCTCCCCCGTCATGGCCGTCCGCGTCCGGGTGGGGGCCCCGGTCAGCGCGGAGGCGAGGGCGAGCGCCATCGTCACGCCCGCCGAGGGCCCGTCCTTGGGGATCGCGCCCTCCGGGATGTGGATGTGTATGTCCATGTGGCGTTGGAAGTTCGGGTCGATGCCCAGGGCGCCCGCCCGGGAGCGGACGAAGGTCAGGGCCGCCCGCGCCGACTCCCGCATGGTCGCCCCGAGCTTGCCGGTCAGCAGCAGGCGCCCGCGGCCCGGCAGGGCGCTGCACTCTACCGAGAGCACCTCTCCCCCCGACTCCGTCCAGGCGAGACCCGTGGCGACGCCGCTGCGCTCGGCCGGCTGCGCGCGCTCGGCGTGGGGAGCGGCCCCCAGCAGGCCGTCGAGCTGGGCGGGCTCGACGCGCAGCCCCAACGCCCGGCGTCCCCGCGGGGGCCGGG
>Ga0194126_10004463_pt1 | contig 21317 bp, 17 predicted proteins | sample TA2KigC150mmetaG_FD_148641 | JGI IMG/M metagenome (GOLD analysis project Ga0194126, IMG submission 148641) | Freshwater microbial communities from Lake Tanganyika, Tanzania - TA2015035 Kigoma Deep Cast 150m | ecosystem: Environmental > Aquatic > Freshwater > Lake | place: Tanzania: Lake... | reverse complement strand
TTGAGCCTGGTCCTGCTCGACTATCAGTTGCCGGACATAGATGGCCTGACCGTGCTCGAGGAAGTCAAGAAACGCAAGCCTGCCCTGCCGGTAGTGATGATATCGGGATTCGGCACCAACGCTGGCTTGTGGGTCGCAGTCGACCGCACGAACAGGGTTGTCGTCACCAAGGGACACCTGCTGCGTAATGTGATAGACGCCGCGAAGAAATCAGGGCATAGCGACATCGGGTACGTGCACGTACCGGCCTAGTACGCTCCACGATGGCATCAGGGCTCGTGGAGCCTATCAACGGCTACTACAAGTCGACGCGGGAGAATCCCCCCTACAATATCATGCCACTTGTCTGGGTAGATCTTCAGTCTCAACTTGGGAAGGGGCCGTTTCCGTTCCAGGCGCTCGTTGACTCCGGGGCCTCTTGCTGCGTCTTTGCCTCAGAGGTAAGAGGGGCCTTGGGACTTCGACACGAACGCCCGCTGGAGAAGCGGAAGGTACGCGTCGCCAACGGCGGCGAGATCAGCGCCTCCTTTTTCCGCGTCAGGCTGACGTTCCGCAATGAACTGCCAAGCCACGTTGGCCCTTCGTTCAGCTCTCCGTCATTCACGTACCTAACGGTAGTTGGGTTCGTGAACAGCGATGTCCTAGACAAGGACAAGAGCAAGAAACTGTACAGCAGTCGCCGAAGACCACACCTGGTCCTGTGCCTGTCACGTACTTGCAGCCAGTGAGAACAACTTCTTCGGCTCGCAACCTCACAAGGACCCTCAGCATGGGTGTACTCCACTCTCTCTTGTCCATTCCTTCCATGCTAACTCCTCCTTCTCGACATCAACTCTTGCCTCAACCTGGGTTTCAGCCTTGACCTAGACCTTGACCTCTTCCTCATCCTCTCGTCTTCAGTCTCCCGTCCGCTGCCTTGCTCGTGCCCCAGCACCTCTGTCCTTGCATGCGCGACCCGGCAGAAGTATTCGACCAGCTTGTCCATCGCGCCGGACACCGGAGACAGAGATTGATAGTCGGGCAGACGCGGCAGCGTTCCAGAAACCCCTTGGGGTAGAGCGCAGGCTACTCGGGAGTAGGGACTCGAGATGGTTCCTGGTTCCTAGCCTTGGGTCGGCGAGAGGTTCGTCCAGAATCCCCGGCTCTCGCGCGACAGCCGCTCTTTGAGCGGCCGCCACCAGTCGGGATGCCCGCGATACCAGTCCACGGTCCGGCTCAGGCCGTCCTCGAACTTCGTCTCGGGCCGCCAGTTGAGTTCGCGCCGGATCTTCGTGTTGTCGAGCGCGTAGCGGAAGTCGTGGCCCGGCCGATCCGGTACGAATTCGAGCCAGGAGTCAGAGCAGGTTGAGGTGGAGGTGGAGGCTGGAACCGAAGTCTCCCCTCCTGCCTTAACCTGTACCTTGGCCTCAGCCTGTTCCGCCAGCCCCATCAGGCTGACGACCTGCCTGACGACATCGATGTTGTGCCGCTCCGATTCGCCGCCGATGTTGTAGGCCTCGCCCGGTTGCCCGCGGTCGAGCACGATCTCGATTCCCCGGCAGCAGTCCTCCACGTGCAGCCAGTCACGGACGTTCTCGCCCCGGCCATAGACCGGGACCTTTCGGCCTTCGACGAGGTTCGTTACCATGACCGGTATCAGTTTCTCCGGGAACTGGTACGGGCCGTAGTTGTTCGACGGGCGCACCACCATCACCGGCAGGTGATGGGTCTCCCAGTATGCCTGCGCCAGCAGGTCGCCGGCCGCCTTGGACGCAGCATAGGGTGAGCGGGGATGCAGGGGCGTCTCTTCCGTGAACCTGCCCTCCCGGCCGAGCGCTCCGTAGACTTCGTCGGTCGAAACGTGGACGAAGCGCCTGACGCCGGCCCGGCGGGCAGCGTCAAGCATCACCTGCGTGCCGAGTACGTTGGTATTGATGAACGGCGCCGCATCGTCAATCGAACGGTCCACGTGGCTCTCCGCGGCGAAATGGACCACGGCCTCGACGCCGGCAATCGCCTGCTTCACCGCGGCCGGGTCCTCGATGCGGCCGTGGACGAAACGGTACCGGGAGTCGGCCTCGAACACCTGCAGGTTCGCCCGGTTGCCGGCATAGGTGAGCGCGTCCAGGTTGACGACCGTATCTCCGGTCTTCTCCAGCCGGTTCCGGACGAAGTTCGAACCTATGAACCCGCAGCCGCCGGTGACTAGTAGTCGCATCAGTATAGTCCTTTCACAATTGTCAGTCGGTGCGCCATTAACCGCAGGGGACTGACGTGTCGGAACGATGCAGAACTGGCCGAATCAAGGTTCTTGCGGCGACCCCGCACAGGGCGGCCGCGTAGAGGGTGAAGGGCATCTGCCAGACGATGAAGTCCAGGTGCAGGTGCAGGGCTGCGTGCGCCTTGAAGACCACGAACCAGGAGAGCGGGGCCAGGAGCGAAAACCATGTGGCCGGCAGCAAGGCGCTCTCCTTCCGCCGGAGCCCGCCCGGCCCGGTCCGGCGACCCGCGACATAGACGAAAACCGAGGCCGCCAGGGCCGCGACAACCAGGTGCAGGTACCGGACGTTCAGCAACAGCCAGGCCGCACGGGTGTCCGGCGCGTTGAGGAAGCTGCGGCCGTCGAAGTAGATGCCGGTGATGTACTGCAGGAGTACGGGAATCAGGCCTGCTCGTAGGCCGGCGGCGTTGTCGCCGAGGAAGGCTGCCGGGTTGCCGTACGTCCGCTTTGCCAGGCAGTACAGGATATGCCGGACTCCATCGTCGAATCCTCCGTCGGCGACGGAGAACTGGAGGCAGAGCAGCACGGCGCTTGCGAGCACCGCCGCCCCGGCCGAGGCTGCGGCCACGAGACCAAGCTTCAACGCCGTTCTTCCGCCCCACCCTGCAGCGAAGGTGTAGTAGACCAGGGGGACGAGCATCATGACGAGAGTGGTAGTGATGAACTCGTATCCGTTGAACAGGCATTTCAGCAGGACCGAGAGAAACACCAGGACTGAGAGGCCGGGGAGTCCACCACCCTTGCTACGCTCAAGAGAGAAGGTCATTGCCAGCATCGGAAGATAGAAGGCCCAGAGAGACCAGAAGAGGCTGTGACCGAAGACCGTCAGCCACTGCGAGAAGATGACGGAGCCGAGGACGAACAGCCCGGCCGTGACGCCCAGCTCCCGGGCAAACCAGAGCGTGATGGCGGCGATAGCGGCCGAGGAGAGCAGCGCCGTAAGCGCGGAGAAGAGGCGCAGTTTGACGTCCGACGGCAGGGCCAGGATGCGGTCGAGAACGGCGAAGAAGAATCCCTGGCCCGCATTCTGAGACATGTACGGGTAGTAAGAGCTGAAACTATCCTGGTTCACGTAGGCCTGGTACTGGAGAGCGAACAGCCGCTCCGGACTGAGAGAAACGTCGACTGTTTTCCCGTATCCGAGGAATCCTCCCTCGGAGAGCAGGCCGCTCTGGCGGGACCGGACCAGCCGGGCAACGACGCGGGCATCGCTGTGACGGAGTTGCCCCTGGAAAACTTCTTTGCCGACTGCCGTCCAGACATTCGAGAACCCCAGGAACAGAACCACCCAGACGAAGATGAATGAGAACGCGCCCCTGAGACCAGACCTGCCCGCGGCAGCCACCTTCAGCTCTCTTCCAGCCTGAACCGGCCTGCCGGGTCGTCCTCGTGGCGGGTTTCGTCCACGGGTTCCTGCCGGCCCTCCCCCCTGTACAGCCGGTTAGGGAAGTTGAGCACCCAGCCTTCGGTCTTGCCGATGTTGCGATAGGCATGGACCACACCCGGGGGTACGATAAGCGTGGCCGGCCGGCTCGCACCCAACACGAGCGTCTCACGCCGGCCGAATGTCGGCGATCCGGTCCGGTTGTCCCAGATAGTCACCTCGAAATCCGCCGGCCCGGTGAAGGCGAAGAAATCAGTCTGGTCCGCGTGCTCGTGCGGCCCGCGCGCGACGCCCGGCCGGGTCATCGACAGGTAGGCCATCACCGGCCGAGCCGCTCCCAACCCGGCTGCCTCCAGAACGTCCGTGCGAAAGAGCTCCACCAGCCACCCGCGCGAGTCGGTCGCCGGGGCAAGCAGCTCGACCCGCACTCCGGGGAAGGAAGAGGCTGAGGTCGAGGCTGGGGCTGTTATCCTCTCCTGCGGCATATCGTCCCTAGCCCGTGGACTTTGGCCCCACCTCAACCTTGGACTCGACTTTGCCGGCACGCACCAGCATCGTGGCGCGGCAGAGCGACTCGAAAGTCCCGGCATCGGTCCACCAGCCCTTGAGCAGGTCGAAGGACATCGTTCCCTTCCGGATGTAGGCGTTGTTCACATCGGTTATCTCGAGTTCTCCCCTCGCCGACGGCTTGCAGGACTCGATTACCTCGAAAACGGACGCGTCATACATGTAAATCCCGGTAACGGCGAGGTTCGACTTCGGGCGGGCCGGCTTCTCCTCGATTCCGACGACCCGGTCGCCGCTCAGTTCGGCCACGCCGAACCGGTTCGGGTCGTCAACTGCCTTGAGCAGAATCCTCGCGCCTTCGCGCTGGGCGGCGAACGACCTGACGAAGGGCGAGATGTCGTCCTCGAAGATGTTGTCCCCCAGGATGACCACGATCCGGTCGTCCTCGGCGAAACCCCGGGCCAAACCGAGGGCCTCGGCAATCCCGCCTTCGCCTTCCTGGTAGACGTAGTGGAGGCGCTGCAGCCCGAAGTCCTTACCGTTGCGCAAAAGGCGCAGGAAGTCACCGGCGCTGCTGCCCCCGGTGACAATCATGATGTCCTGAATTCCGGCCTGCACCAGTTTGCGGATGGGGTAGTAGACCATGGGCTGGTCGAAAACCGGAAGGAGATGCTTGTTGGTTATCCGCGTCAGGGGCAGCATCCTGGTGCCCAGGCCGCCGGCAAGGACAATGCCTTTCATGGCCTGCCTCTACGACCCGAAAGCCTCTGCTGCCACCGCCATGCTGTACTCATCATCTCTCCTATCCCGAGTTCCGGCCGCCAAGCGAGAATCTCCCCGGCCTTGCGATTGTCGGAGAAGACCGCCGAGGCGTCGCCCGGACGCCTTGGCCCGACCCGGTAGTTCAGTTTGCTGCCCGTCGCCCGCTCAAAGGCGGTGATTGCTTCCAGGACCGTGGTTCCGGTCCCGGAACCGAGGTTCATCGCGATTGGCGAATGGCTATCGGCGATTGGCGACTTCGTCAGGTATTCGATTGCGAGCACGTGGGCCCGGGCGATGTCGGAGACGTGGACGTAGTCGCGGATACAGGTGCCGTCCCGCGTATCGTAGTCCTGGCCGTGGACCACCAACTCCGGCAGCTCGCCCACGGCTGTCCGGGTGATCCTGGGCACCAGGTTGTCGGGCTCCCCATAGGGCACCTCGCCGATCTCACCGGATAGGTGCGCGCCGACCGGGTTGAAGTAGCGGAGCGAAACGAATCCCGTCCGGCTCACCCGCGCGAAGTCCGAGATGACCTGCTCCCCTATCTGCTTGGTCCGGGCGTACGGGCATTCGGCCTCGCCGAAGGGCGTCTCTTCCGTAACCGGCAACTGCCGCGAGTTGCCGTAGACCGAGCAGGAAGAAGAGAAGATGAAACCAGGGATGCCGGATTCGTCGGTGCTCCGGAGCACGTTGAGCAGGGAATTGACGTTGTTGTCATAGTAGAGCAGCGGCTTCGCTACCGACTCGGGCACTGTCTTGTAGGCGGCAAAGTGGATGACGGCGACGGCGTCGCGGTGCTCACGGAAGACGTCGCCGGTCAAAGCGCCGCCGCGCAGGTCAACCCGGCAGTTCCTGACCCGCCTCCCGGTGATTCGCTCGACGCCGTCCAGGACGCTTTCACTTGAACGCGAGTTGTCGTCAATTGAGACCGGCTCGTGTCCGGCGGAGAGGAGTTCGACGAGTGTGTGGCTGCCGATGTAGCCACAGCCGCCGGTGACGAGCACCTTGGCCATAGAGCCGTATGTTAGCGGCAGGGCGAAGGGAATCAAGGGATGCGGGAAGGCCTGAAACCGACACAGGGACTTGCCACAAAGGCAGAGAGAGTGCCGGCCTGTATACGGTATACAGCATGCGGTATGCGGTCCTGGCGGCCTGGCGGTTCAATGTCGGGTTTGGGAGCGCGGAAGACGACACTTGACACAGGATTTGGAGCGGGTAGAATGCGCAGTTGTGAACCTGCACAAGGATGCCGGCGGGGCGAAGGGCACCGGAGCGCCCGAAACCGCAGGCTGGTTTTGTTCACTGCTCAAGCCGGAGACGTGGAAGCGCACGCTCTTCTACATCGTCACCGACGCGGGCGTGGTCATCGGCGCCAGCGTGCTGAGTCACGTCGCCGTAATCCGGCACGTCGACTCCGGTCTCAAGTACTACACCCACGGCGTGCTGCCGTTCGCGGCGGTGGCGCTCTTCTGCCAGCTCACGCTCGGGTTTCTCTTTTCAAGCTACAAGCTGAAGTGGTTAACCTTCTCCATAGTTGACGTTCCCCGCGTCATGTCCCCGAGCCTGGCAACCGCGCTTCTGCTCGGACTCCTTTCCGGGGCCAGGGCCTTCGCCGGCCTGACGCCGTGGACGGCCGTCACCTGGGGGTTGTTGAGCGCCTGCGGGGTTATCGCGGTCCGGGGCAGCCGGCGCTTCTACGGCGAAGTGGTCCTCCCGAAATCAGGCAAGCGGGCGCTGCTGGTGATGTGCTCGCACCGGGGCTACTTCATGCTCGAAACGCTGCGGAGGATACCGCACTTCAACTACCGGCTCCTGGGTTTCATCGACCCGGAACTACACAATCGGAATACGGTCAGCCAGGGCCTGCCCGTGCTGGGCACCTTTGAAGACGTAGAACAGGTCGTGGCCCGGCATCGCGTCGAAACCGCCTTCGTATTCCTGAGCTCCGACCCGACGTTCGCCATCGGCGAGTTCTGTCAGCGGCTCTACGAGTTGGGGCTGGAGGTAAGGCTGATCCCATCCATGGCGGACCTGATTGACGACCGGGCCGACATCGGCGCGATGGAACGCCTCACCATCCACGAACTGACCGGCCAGCAACCGGTGAAGGTGGACCCAGGCGAGATGGAGCAGGTCTTCGGCAACAAGTGCATCATGGTCACCGGAGCCGGTGGTTCGATAGGGTCGGAACTCTGCCGCCAACTGGCCCGTTTCGATCCCTCAAAACTGGTGCTGTTCGAGCGCGACGACTCGAACCTCTTCTACGTGGAGAGAGACCTGCGGGCGAGCCACCCCCAACTGCGCGTGATACCTTTCCTCGGCGACATCACCCGCGAAGCGGACGTCGCCCGCGCGTTCGGGCAGACCCGACCGGACATAGTATTCCATGCCGCCGCGTACAAGCACGTCCCGATTCTCGAATTCCACCCGGCCGAGGCGGTGCGCGTGAACGTCCACGGCAGCCACCTGGTGGCCCGCGCCGCGGTGGAACACGGGACCGAGAGTTTCGTCTACATTTCCACCGACAAAGCGGTCAACCCCAGCAGCGTGATGGGGGCGAGCAAGCGCATCGGCGAGACCCTGGCAACGGCGATGAACAACAGCGGCGGCGTCCGCTTCCTCGCGGTCCGGTTCGGCAACGTGCTCGACAGCCGGGGAAGCGTCACCACCATCTTCCGCGACGCCATCGTCCGGCGCGAGCCGGTCACCGTCACCGACCCGGAGATGAAGCGCTACGTGATGCTCACCAGCGAGGCGGTCCTGCTGGTCATGCAGGCAGTGGCGCTGGGACAGGGCGGAGAGGTATTCGTGCTCGACATGGGCAGACCGGTGCGGATCAAGGACCTGGCGGAGACCATGATTCGCCACGCCGGGTTGCGGCCGGGACTTGACATCCCCATCGTCTTCACCGGCCGGCGCCCGGGAGAGAAGCTCTTCGAGGAACTCCTGACCGCCGAGGAAGGCACGACCGCGACCGTGAACCAGCGCATCTACCGGGCCCGCATCTCCCGGACGCATGACTATGCGGGGATGCTCGACAACCTGCGACGGCTGGAGGAAGCTGTCCGCAGCGGCGATGCCGGGCAGATCCGCGCCGAGATTACGCGCCAGGTCGGCAGCTACCGCCCGGATGAGACCTGCCTGAACGGTCATCCCACCGCCTCGGGCCGGTCCGAGTATCCGCCGATGGCGCAGGCTGTGCCGCGCAGAGCCCGGGAAACTGTGGAAGTACGCAAATAGAAGAGGTTCGGCCATTAAGAGGGAGGAATCATGGTAGTTGGTAGTCCGAGGACGGGATTCAGAAGAGACCGGCGACCGGTTCTGCTCTGCGCCATTGCCGCGCTGGCGCTAGTCGCCGCGCCGGCGTGGGTCGGCCGGGCCGCGGCCGCCACGAGCAGGCAGTTCAACAGCCCGACATTGCTCTACGAGACACCGACGGCAGATGTGCTCCCTCCGGGTGCGCTGGCGCTCGCCGCCGACATGACCTATCCGCTGGTGCAGACAAGCCAGAACGTGAACTACCCGGAGGCCAACGTCAATATCCGCTTCTCGCCCATCAAGCGCCTCGACTTCGCCCTGACTGCCTACACGTTCTCCGATTACGTGCTGGAGGCGAAGTACCGGATACTGGGCGGCGAGCCGGACCGGTTCGGCCTGGCAGTGGGGGTCTATGACGTCGGACTCAACGGCTACGTTTCACCCGTAGGTCACGACACGGCAGATGCCTGGCCGGACACGAAGTACACAGACTCGTCCAAGACGAACGTCAGGACATATGAGAGCTTCTCCGCGTTTGCGGTAGCGAGCCTGCCGGTGACCAGGTTTGCCCGGCTGAACATTGGACTGGGACGCGGGCGCTTTGTCGGGTACTCCATCCACAGCAAGTACTTCAACTCGGACTTCTTGCTGGGCGGGTATCATCAGTGGGCGGTCGCTCTCTTCGGCGGGGCGGAAATCTACGTGCTGCCTCACGTCGCGCTCGTGGCCGAGGCGAGCACCCGCGACCTGAATGCCGGAGTCAAGGCCAATTTCGGCTCCTTTACCGCAACGGCAGCCTGGACCAAAATGGAGGGCTTGGTTTTCAGCGAAGGAGACGAACGATTCGGGCGGCTCTTTGTCGGAGCAAGCTACCAGTTCAACGACCTGTCCGGGCTGGCCGGGCTGTTCCGGCGCCGCGAGTGCCCGCCGCCGCCCGAGCCGGTGCCGCCGCCGCCGGGACCTATCGAGGTGCCGGTCGGGCCGGCTCCGAGCGAAAGGAAGTTCGAGCTCCTGCCCATCTACTTCGACCTCGACCAGTCCGTCATCCGTCCGGGAGACGCCGAGATCCTGAAACGCAATGCCGAGGCGATTCTCGCCAAGGCCAGGGCCGGACTCAAGGCCGACGTGCTGATAGAAGGTCACTGCTGTCCGCTCGCGTCCGAGATGTACAACGTCGGCCTGGGGATGCGGCGCGCCGAGGCGGCCCAGGCATACCTGGTCGGGCTCGGAGTCGATGCCGCGCTGCTGACGGCGGAGAGCTTCGGGGAGGCAAATCCCCCCTACACCGACACGGCCGACTACCACCTTGACCGCCGCTGCGAGTTCAAGTGGAAGTACTAGCGGAGAGCAGGAAAGGGACCGAGGGACTGAGTGACGGACACCGGAAGAGCGCAGTCAGAATGCCGATTGCAGAAGGCGGAGAGGACGAATGTTGAACAGCACGACACCAGGCATGCCGCGGAGAGGATGAAGACGGAATGACAAATCACGAACACCTGCGGTCCGTCTTTCCCGGTTCCGCCTCTCCGGTTTCATCCCGTTTCGCTTCATCCCTGCTCCCGGTATCTTCATGCCTGGGAAGCAAGCTCCGGCTCCTCGGTCGCGGCGTGGCGGCGCTGGTCTGCCTCGGACTGACGGCACTCGCCGTCCCGGTTGCGGCTCAACCAGCCGCCGGATCCCGGGCCCCGGTCTTCAAGTACTACGTCTGGGGTCAGGTGCGGACTCCCGGGGCATACGTCCTCGGCGGCAGCCCCGACCTGCTGGAACTGCTTTCCGCGGCCGGGGGCCCGACCGAACACGCGGACGTGAGGCGCCTGGTCCTGTTCGAGGCGACCACCCAGAAGCAGAAGAGGATCGACGTCAAGAAGGTGCTCGCAGCCGGGCAGGTCATCCCGCTCTCGCCCGGAGACGTAGTGCTGGTCCCGAACTCACCCTGGTACTCCCTGCGCTACGTGCTTGACGCCGTGACCACGGTCGCGTCAGTCGCCACCCTGGCCATGACGGCCGTGATACTTTCCAGGCAGGTACAACCGTGAACCCGGGACCCGATGCCGGCGGCCGGGCCGCGGACGCCGGTTCCGGACTCCGGCATGAGGACCTGCAGGGCGGCCCGCCGGCGACCGACTCCAGAACGATAATCCAGGACTACCTGGAAGCGGCCACCCGCCGGAAATGGCTGGCCCTGGGCGTATTCCTCGGGGTCCTGGCAATGATCACGCTGTCCATTGTCAAGACCACCCCGGTCTTTCAAGCCCGGACGACTATCCTGGTCACTGACAACAACCAGGGCAGCCTCTTCGGCAAGGAGGGAACCGTCTTCTGGCCGAGCGGGCCGAACACCGCCAACATCGTCGAGCTCCTGCAGAGCCGGAGCCTGGCCGAGAGTGTGGCCAAACGCCTGCCCGATTCGGCACTGCCCTCCGGCTCCGCGGTCGCGGCCCGGCCGGTGCGCAACGCCGAGATCATCGAGGTCATCGCCTCCGCCCCCACCCGCGCCGCCGCCGTTTCGGTCGCCAACGCCTACGCCGATGCCTACGAGCAGTACGACCTCGGACTCAGCCGGCTCGACGTTTCGGCCATCCGGCAGTTTGTCGAAAACCAGCTCGCCGTGGTCGGGAGCAGGCTCGATTCGTCCGAACAGGACCTCGCCCAGTTCAAGACCGCCCACAAGCTCACAAGCATCGACGAGGCGACACGGGCCATGATTGAGAGGCAGTCCGACCTCGCCGCCGAGTACCAGCGGACACTCACCGAGGCCAAGGGTAACCAGGCCCAGCTTTCGTTCGTCCAGGGCCGGATCGCCGAGGAGGGAAAGAGCATGGCCGACGTCGACGCCATCTCGTCGCCGCTGGTGGCCGAGCTGAAAGGCACGCTGAACCAGATCGAGGTCGACAAGACCAACCTCCTCATCCGCGGCTTCGCTCCCAACTCGGAGCGGATCAAGGTACTGGACCGCCAGATAGACAGCACCCGGGCGCGCCTCCGCACCGAATCGCAGAAGCTCATCACCAGGCAGGGGTTTGTCGACCCGGCCGGACACTTGAACGACCTGCTCGAGTCGGCCCTGACCCTCAATACCGGGCTGGCCTCGTCCCAGGCGCGGCAGGCAGCGCTGGCGAACGCCCTGGCCGGCTTCGACACCCAGCTCGAACGCCTGCCGGAAGCCGAACGACAACTGGCCCGGCTGACCCGCGACGTGGAGACCGGTCGCCGGGTCCACTCGCTGCTGTCCGAACGCTACGAGGAGGCGCGCATCCGGGAGGTGGGAAGGATATCTTCGGTGCGGATAATCGACCGGGCCAGCCAGGCGCGCCAGACCAGGCCGAACGTCCGGTCGAGCCTTGTGGCCGGGCTGCTCCTGGCCCTGGTACTGGCCGTCGGCGCCGTGGTGGCGGCGGAAAACCTCGACACCGCCATCCACGGCCAGGACGAAGTGGAACGCCGGGGGTACGCGGTGCTCGGCAGCATACCGCGGCTTTCACTCGCCGGCCGCCGGACGAAGCAGAACGAGGCTGTGACTTCCCACCTCATCACCCACACCGATTTCGAGTCATCGGGCGCCGAGGCTTTTCGCATGCTGCGCACCGCCCTTGCGTTCACCAGCGCGGAACGCCCGATGCGGACGATTGCCGTTACTTCACCCGGCCCGAGCGAAGGCAAGACCACCGTGGCGGTGAACCTGGCTTCGGTGCTGGCACAGGCCGGCTCCCGCGTCCTGCTGATTGACGGAGACCTGCGGCACCCGGCACTGCACACCCTGTTCAAGCGCGGCAAGAAACCGGGTCTGTCCGACCTCGTCGTCCTGAACGTCAGCCCGGCCGAGGCCGTTTTCCCGACCGGCCTTGACGGATTGTCCTGTCTGCCCTGCGGTACCATACCGCCGAGCCCGGCCGACCTGCTCACGCTCAACGCCACCCGCGCCCTGCTGGAGCGGCTGGAAACCGAGTACGACTATGTGGTGATTGACACCGCGCCGGTACTGGTCGCGGCCGACACGCCGATTATCGGCACGCTGGCCGATACCACGATAATGGTGGTCCGTGCCGACCGGACCACGCTGGACGCTCTCAACCGCGCCGGCTCCGCCATGCTCAGTGGCGGCGCGCATCTGTCCGGCCTCGTGGTCAACGACGTGAAGAGGACGGGGCGCTACGGCCGCTACTACTACTATTACTACAAGTACCACTACTACCGGCACGGCCAGCAGAAAGCAAACGGGGTACGGACCAGGGAAGGGACGGAGGACGAGGGGGCGGCGCCAGAAGGTCAGGGCTGAGTCCAGTGGCGAGGTGAAGAGACCGGGACCGGAATCCACCCGTCCCGCCGGCAGGCGGCAGCAAACAACCGGCAACTCACGGACCTGGGGCGCGGGAGCGCGACTCCGGCTATTCTCGTACCGGCGCCTGCAGGTTGCGGCCTGACCCGATCCGGGTTCTAGCTGCGATGATAGGGAGCGGCCTGGGCAAGGTAGAGCCGGGCGTACAACCCGTCCGTCTCCAGGAGCTGCCGGTGTGTGCCCTGTTCCACTACCCGGCCCTTGTCCAGCACGTAGATGTGGTCGGCCATCTGGACGGTCGAGAACCGGTGGCTGATGAGGACCGCACCGCGGCCGTGGATTGCCTGACGGAAGTGTCTGAACAGCTCCTCCTCGGCCAGGGGGTCGAGAGAGCTGGTGGGCTCATCAAGCACCACGATCTGCGAATCGCGTAGAAACGCCCGGGCCAGCGCCACTTTCTGCCACTCACCCACGCTCAATTCATGGCCGTGCTCGAACCAGCAGCCCAGCGGCGTATCATAGCCCTGGGGAAGGCGGCGAATCACCGGGTCGACGCCGGAGCGCCGGGCCGCCTCGACGATCCTCTCGCGGTCCGGCACGGACTCGGCATCGCCCAGCCAGATGTTCTCCCAGACCGGTAGCTGATACTGAACGTAGTCCTGCAGAACGACGCTGACCTGACGTCGCCATCTGGCCGGTTCGAACTGACGGATGTCAACTCCGTCAACCGTCACCGCACCCGAATCCGGGTCGTACAGCCGGCAGAGGAGCTTGGCGAGCGTGGTCTTGCCCGAACCGTTCTCCCCGACCAGTGCAATCACCTGCCCCGGCGCGACGGTCAGGTTGACCCCCTCCAGTACTTTGCGGGAAGTCCCGGGATAGGTGAAACCGACGTCATTGAACGCAATGCCCTTGTCAATCCGCGACGGACAGGGCAGCGGCTTCACCGGCGCCGTTACCCTGGGCTTCAGGTCAAGGAACTTGTAGAAGTTGGAGAGGAAGAGATTGTCCTCGTACAGCCCGGCGAAACCGCCGAGGATGGCCGAAACCGAACCGGTCGCAAGCTGGAAAGCCGAGTAGTACATCACCAGGCTGCCGATGGTGACGGTACCTTTGAAGGTCTGATAGGCGATGTAGGCAAGAGCCCCGAACACGGCCACCGTGGCCACCGACTGGGCCAGCACTCCAGCCAGAGTGCGGCGCCTGGTCAGCGCCAGCCTCCCTCCGCGCAGTTGCTGCCGCAGGGCGCGGAAGCGGGTCCGGAACAGGGACCCGAGGTCGAACAGCCGGACCTCCTTGGCGAAGTAGGAGTGCGTCAACATCCAGTGATAGTACCACGCCCGCCGTTCCTGCTTGGTCTGCTCCTGCTCAAAGCGATACAGCCGGCGTGAATACACCAGCCGCACCAGCGCGCCGGGCAGGGCCACGAGGGCAAGAACCAGGGCCAACAGCGGGTTGAAAGCGAACAGCAGGCCTCCGATACCGGCGAGAGAAATCGCGCTCTGGCCTATCTGCACCAGTCGGTTGACGATGCTCACCGGACGTTGGGCGGCGTCGCCCTGCGCTCGCTGCAGTGTGTCGTGGTAGAGCGGATTCTCGTAGTACTCAAGGTCAACCGCTACCGACTGGCTATGTAGAACGTCGGTCACTTTGTCGGTAAGCACCAGAGACTGGGCCTGTCCCGCCACGTCGGCCAGAGAACGGGCGAGGGCCGTGAGCAGAGCCACCCCGGCGGCAAGTACGACCCAGACCAGCACCGGCCGAAAGGACGCGGACCCGCCAGACGCGGCAATGCCGGCCTGCAGCGCGTCAATGAGCCTCTTCATCAGGTACAGCCCGGCAAGGGGCAACAGACCCTGGACCACGACCAAGAGGAGATTCAACGTAGCCCAGCCTGGGGCGCTCGTCCAGACCAGTCGAATCGCCCGGTCCAGGCGCAGGCCTTGCTGGACGGCATCCACGAACCTCGGGCGGGAACTCTCCTTCATCGTTGCTCTTTCATCGTCCGGCGCTTACCGCCGACCGTCATTCGGTCTTCCAGCCAGTTGGCGAGCGCGGCGTTGCGACCTTCCATGCCGCTCCGCGCCGTGGGCAGCCCGCGCCGGAACAAGTGGGCGAGCAGGGTACGGACAACGTCACGCAGCCGCAGCGCGTAGTAGGGCCAGAGGTGCTTTGCCTTTCGCGACTCAGGATAAACCACCGCCATCTCCCCGCGTGGGAGAAAGACCCGTTCCCAGGAGAGCCTAGCCTTGCCCCCCATAGACATTGCGCCCCACCGGTCTATGATCGATCCCGACCGGAGGCAGTCGGTCCGGGCGACAATGCTCTCCTGAGCCGTCTCCAGCTTGCGCCGGTCAAGTCCTCCGGGGACTAACTGCTCCAGGACATCATCCGGCACCGCTGCGCCCAACAGGTTTCTGGCCAAGTGAAACGTCAAGCCGGCGTACTTGGATGCACCCCACCGGTGAGCCAGGCTCACGACCCGAGCCCAGTCGATCTCGCCACGGAAGCGGTGCAGGGTCTCGGCCATATCACAGAGGCGCTTCAGGCCGGTGAAACCCTGGTGGCCCAGGCTCAGACAGAGGTGCAGTATCAGGTCTTCGGAGGAAAGGGCAAGCACTTCTACCCTGGCGATCGTGACCGGGCGAGCCCTCTCCCAGAGACCGGCGGTGTCTACTCTTACCGCTCCGGTTGGAGGGACGAGTGTCCAGTGAATCTCAACGGTCAATTCGCGAACGACGAGTGGCCGTGCGTGGTGATGTACTGCCCAGTCGAACTTGTCGAAGTGTTCTGACAGCTGATAGGCGCCGCCCGAGTCAAACAATGCTGCGATAGCTCTCGGCAGTTCTGCTCTCGGGACCATGAGGTCGGCGTCGCACATTGGCCGGAGAGCGAGATTGCCGTAGACCTGCTCCGCGAGGTAGACTCCCTTCATGGCAATCACCGGGATGCCGGAGTCGCGCAGGCAGCGAAGCACGGGTACGAGCCGGCGATAGAAGAGGCCGCTTCTACTGGCGCTGGCGAAGTATGCCTGCCGCAGCCGCTCCCACGCATCTGCCGGAACGTAGTCCTGCACCTCGCTCTTCTTCAGGCGACTGAACAGCAGGGGAGCGAGGCCATGATAGGCAGCAGTGCTGACGACCTCGTTCCAGTCAGTCACCGGTTCCTGGTTCCTGGTCCTTGGTCTTGGGTCGGACAGGTAGCTGAGGAGCAGGTCGGCCGCGGAGCGGGGATTCTCCATCCGGGTTGGGGATTGCGGACCTAGGGTTTCTGTTCAGGCAAGGCCTGCACGTCCACTAGCAGGCGGAATGGCCGCCTGATGTGCCACTCCTTGCGACGAAAGTCGTAGTGTCCGATCGTACGCCTGCCAATCAGCAGTTTCAGAGAGGCCCGGTGGCGGGTGCGGAAACGCACCAGCCTTGGGCGAAGACTTGCCGGGAGCATGCGGTCGAACGGACCCAGGCCGGCGAGAAAATGGTACAGCGTGTGCGGGATAAGCCCGGTGCTGTTTCGGATGCGCCGGCGCAGGCGCGTCCACGGGAGTACCGCAAGACCCAGCCGCCCACCGCGGACTCTCCAGCGATACGCCCCGCGTTGCGCTGTCCTGACGCGACCAATAATGTCCCCGGGTTGGAGAACCTCGTCGTCGTCGACCGGGTTGTTGTCCCCGCGCGTTCGGATACCGCCCCTCGGTCGCCCATCGGTTGCATGGCCGAAAACTCCTGACCGTGGACCGACGGAAACCACGCGGTGCACGATCGTTTTTCCCGTTCCCGGCGACTTGAAGCATACCACGTCGCCGGGACGCAATGCCGCAGTACCACAGGGTTCCACTTCAAGGAGATCGGGCTCCTCCAGCGTGGGACTCATGCTGGTCCCGGTGCAGACTACGCGCAACGTATCGTCAGCCATGAACGACTCAACAGACATCGGGGCGCGGCAGCGGCTGTCCTCGCCAGACCTCGGGAGTTCGCCGACGGGCAGAACGTCCTCGATCTTCTCCCAAAAGCGGCCATCTAGGCTTACTTTGAGCGAGTACACCGGAACTGCGGTGGCCAGACCCTTTGCTGCGCCGAGTGCCTTACCGCAGAGCACCTGCGCCGACTCAACGTCGGTCAGCTGGAGCAACAGCTCGCGAGTGAGTTCCTCGGCGGATTGCAGGGTCAAGGCGGTCGCATGTGTGCCATAGATGGGTTCCAACCGGTCAAATGGCGCCTGATCGAGAAAGAAAATCGCCCGAAGAGGTTTCGCGTCCTCTACGACCCAGGAACCGCCCGGTCCATTGTAGAGGAAGCGACTCCAGGTCGGCCACGGATGAGCCCAGAACCCACCCCTGCCGTCCGGCACGACCAGCGTCATGTCGTCACAGAGGGAACGCCAGGGCGAGGGAAGGCGACGGCTGGCCGTGCTCTTGCCCACATCCTGCGGCCCGGCCATGATGAAACCGCTTCCGCGATGCTCGGCCAGGGCTCCGTGGAACAGCAGTCCCCCACGAGCCATTGTCTCTCGCGCAATCTGGGAGGCGACCCGCCGCATCTGGTCTATCTTAGTCCACTGGTTTGTTGGTGCGGCAAGGCGACACACAACCGCACCACTTGCTTCGAGGTCCAGCCGCTCGGACTCTCCGCACACGGCCACGCACAGCTCGCGGACGCCGTCGCCCGGCCTGCCCGACCCGGTGGCGGGACTCAATCCCATGACCGTGCCCAATTCGGCAACAATCGCCGCGGCCTGCTCGTCAACCGGGCGGATACGCCACTGCTGGCCATCGGCGAGATTTAGTCTCAGTCCTGTGTTCATGCGGAATATGAGACGGAATCACTAACGAAAGGACAGGCGCCGTCGCCTGTCCTCAATTCACTGGGCAGATACCGTCCGCTACTTGATTGGTATCCTAGGTAGCTCGTGCGGCAGTACAATGAGTCCGCCGCCGGGCGTCACGACCTAGAACGTTACCGCGGATCCCTGGTTGCAGCGGCGGAAGTCTACTGGATCCAATCCGCTCTGGCAGATGTCGGCTGTGCCCGACGGTCCGTCCTTGCACTCCAAAGACGCGGTCTTGGCATCGCTCAAACGGGCTGCTCGCGGGGCTTCGTACTTCTTCATCTCACACTCCTTGTTCACTGCTATCGCGTTTTTTCGAGACCATTAGCAGGGTAATTGTATTTACCCACATCCTGCTGTCAAGCTCGGCTTTCCTAGCTGCATGACTCCGGCCAGTTCCCTCTCCGCGTCCGCGATCCTGTAGTCTGCAACTTGATCCCCAACTTCCGACACCACCGTCCTCAGTCGCTCATCATCCACAAACCATCATTCGCCAATGGCGAATCGTCACTCGGAACTCACTCGCTCGCCGTCACTTGTCCATTTCCCCTTTCGCCTTCTCCTTCATCCTTCCTCGTTCGTCCTTTGCCGTGCTCCTTCTCTGAGCCCGGGCGGATGGAAAAAGACCGCGGCGAGAAGCCTCGTCACATATCCAGTCGGGGGCAATCAGCTGTCCGCTTCGCGCATAGTTGTCGGCCACGCAGCCGGTTCGGCAGGCGCGGGCGAAGATGCACCGCGCGCACGTGCCCGGAAAGCTGTCCGGGTCTGCCAAGGCACGGCGCAGATAGAGAACCGTCGGGTTGGTCAGCCAGATGTCACGAACGCTGTCTTTGCCCAGTTGCCCGTAGATGAACTCGGGGCAGGTCGTACCAATTCCGCACAGGGCATACTGGTTCGTACCGAGAATGCCCAGAATCCCGCATACGCCGCAGTCCCCGCAGGAGCCGCCGGAGCGTCCCAACCTGCGGAGCGACGACAGCGCCGGGGGCATCGTGAGAATGACGCCGATCGGCGAGCGCTGACCCAGATCGTCGTCAATGTAGCGCGCCAATTCCATCTGGTCGTCGAAATCGAGGCCCTCGCCGTGCTCGTGCATCGTGACCCCTCGGCCGGTCCGCGTCACCGGGTTGAGTTTTACGGTTGCCGCGCCGCGCGATGCGACCAACTGTCCGAGCGCCTCGACCTGGTGTCGGTTGCCGCGGTGCACGCTCATGATGACCTGCGTGTTCTTGAACCCCGCGTCCACCAGGTATGAGAGTCCCTTCAGTGCCGCGTCGAAAGCACCCTCCACGCCACGGAACGCGTCGTGCGTCCGGGCGTCGGCCCCATCCAGGCTGATCGAAATGAAGGAGAGCTTGCCCTTGAGGTAACGGGCGGCCTCGGCGGTCATGAGGGTGCAGTTCGTTTCCATGATCAGGTCAAGTCCTTCAGCCTTCAGCCGAGCGACGACCTCCATGAAACGGGGATGGAGCATCGGCTCGCCGCCGGTCAGCTTGGCCGTGCTCAAACCAATGGTCTTGGCCTCGCGCACCGCCGCAAGCAGCGCGTCAACGTCAACACACCGACCCGGGTCCGGCTTCCCGTTGGTGAATCGGGGCACAATCCAGCAGTGGCGGCAACGGAGGTTGCAGTTGTCGGACAGGTAGATGTAGAATGTCCGCAGCGGGGGCACGCCGGCAGGCAGGTCAGGAACCGACGTGGATACCTTGGGCGCGTCGCTCATGTCACAAGGCACTGTCGGGTTCCTCTCCTTTGAAGATTCGATAGCAGCCGTTTAGGTCGCACCCGTGCAACCGTCCGGACCGGGCCATCACCGACGCCGGACAACCGCCGGTGCAGAATCCCATATAGGCACAGCCCCGGCACGCCGGCAGGGAGGCAAGCGGAATGTCCCGGCGGTAGCGCACCGCGTTTATCGCAGGACTTGACCGCCACGCCTCAGTCAGCGAGTGCATTCCATAAACGCCCATGGTCAGTGTCGGCAGCATGTTGCACGGCACCATGGTGCCGTCGTGCAATACCGCCATCTTCCCGAAGACGCCGCCACAGGCACAGAGCTTGCCCCGCCCCGGCCGGCTCGTTTGACCGCGCGCAAGCGATTCTTCGATCTCCGCGTAGCTCTGGGCCATTGCGAGCGGGCCCGCGTTGGCGCTAATCCTGCCCTCGTACTTCTTATCCAGGTCGGCCAGTATCTCCATCGCCCGCCGTCGTTCGGCCGGGGTTAGCACCATGCTATCGCCATAGCAGCGCGCTGAGCCCATCTGCTCGGCCTCATTGGTGCTGAAACTCTCGAGGCCTACGTCTTCCAGTAGCAGCCGAGCGATATTCGGCAGGTCAATCAGGTTGGTCCGGTTGACGGTCACGCGCACCGTCACCGGGAAGTCGGCCGCTTTCAGTAGCCGCAACCCGACAAGCGCACGGTCGAAGCTCCTGGGCGGGCGGCTCTGGTCATGAATCTCAGCGCACGACCCGTCAATCGACACCTGGATGGAGTCGAGGCGCAGACGGCGTTTGCCGACTGCGAAAGCCTTCACTGTCTCCGGGGTAATGAGCGTGCCGTTCGTGAGTATCTGGTAGCGCATCTTGTTGGCGATGACGCCGTCAATCAATTCGAAGACATCGGCGCGAGTGAAAACCTCGCCGCCGGTCAGGCAGACCCGCTTGACTCCCAGCTTGCCCAGTTCCTCGAAAAGGGCGTGCCAGCGTGCGGCCGGCATGTCGCTCGAAGCAGCCATCTCGTCGGCGTAGAAGCAGTAGCGGCATTTGAGGTTACAGCGACCCGTGATGCAAAGGTCCAGATCCTGCGGCGCCCGCGGCACTCCTAGCGGCGGCACCGTCAGGTCAGGGATGGGCAGCAGTTCAGTGCTCATCGGGTGAAGGGATGATGAAGCCGGGGACCAGGGACTGGACGAACTGCTCCGCGTCCTTCAGCGCCTGTTCCGGAGTCACCTCCGGATAGGCGGCTGCAAGTTGGCGGGCGATCTCCTCGAGAGTCAGGGGATCGGCCAGCAGCGCCCAGATCCCGCGGCCGGATGGATTCAGCAAGACCGTCTCGTCCTTGTCCGGGTTGTAGAGCATTGCACCGTCTTCGCCCTCGTCAACGCAGGAGACGACCTCGTTCGCTCGATAGGTCTTCTCATTCATCAGCGTACCCCCTCAAGTGGTATTTCCTGACCGATGAAACCCTCTTCGGCCAGCTTGGTCAGAAGTGCACGAACGTCTTCGGCAACGGTCTCCGGCGCATCCGGGAAGCGGTCGCGGATCGCGGCGGCAATCTCCCCGGTCGTGCGCCGACCGTCTATCAGTCTCCAGATCAGAACGCCGGTCTGATTCACAGCCATAGCTCCGGCGGTGTCCGGGTTCACCAGCAGCGTCCAGCCATCGGCCTCTAGGATGACATGGAGTATACCGGAGGAGCATGGTCCGGGCAAGCGAAATCACCGCCTCAAAGCGAACCCACAAGAGCACTCGGTGCTTCGCAAAAGGGAAGGGCGAGTTGAGTACTCCCAGCCCGTAGGCCGCGGCCGATTTCCGCTTTCGTCAGACAATCCCGGCGACTCGGCAGCTCTGCGTGGCCCGTCCGGCGAAGCGGCCAAGGCTGTCCATTGGTAGCTGCGATCTGGAAACTCGTAGATCAAGACTGCGCTCGAAACCCTTCAGAAAGCTCGTCACCGAGGTCGCTGGAGAATACCGTAGCACGCTCACTCGAGTGCTTGCTGCATTGCTTCCCCCATCACTCATTCCAGACCTCGCTTCATCGCCTCGCGTATCGCTCATTTCAAGACTCGGCGCAACGCTTCTCCCCTCGCTTGCCTCACAGCTTCGTTGAAGGCTCGCGTCAGAGGCCTTCCGCAGGCTCGACTCAAAGCTCATTCCAAGGCTTACTTCATGGCTTCTTCGAACGATTCTTCGAAGGCTGGCCGGTGCGGGCTCAGGAGATAGGTAACAGGTTATTATCAGGACATAGGTAACACGTGGAGGTGTTCATATGTCTTGGATGGCTCGCGGGCTGCAACATGCTCGAGCTGAGTTCGTGATGATCGCGC
>Ga0194126_10004460_pt1 | contig 21330 bp, 19 predicted proteins | sample TA2KigC150mmetaG_FD_148641 | JGI IMG/M metagenome (GOLD analysis project Ga0194126, IMG submission 148641) | Freshwater microbial communities from Lake Tanganyika, Tanzania - TA2015035 Kigoma Deep Cast 150m | ecosystem: Environmental > Aquatic > Freshwater > Lake | place: Tanzania: Lake... | reverse complement strand
CGTTCGACAGTGTGATTGCGTTCATCGGAATGCTGGCGGCGACGGTGGGCGCACCTGTTGCCATGCTGTTATGGTTCAGGAAGCAGGGCTGGATGGGTTGAGCACGCAACACTCGCGCCGCATGGCGCGAGTGTTTTTATTTCTCTCCCGGCGCTCATCGGCGTCTCATTTTGTTGCTATATGATTCGACGCAGGTTGAGGAAACCACAATGGACAACAAATTGCTTCGCGTTGTGTTGGTGAGCGCCTTCGTGTTTTTGCTGTGCGCCGGGTTGTTCGGCGCGGGGTTCGTGGCCGGACACACGACCGCAGTCGGCAGATTCGCCTTCGCGCCAGTGACGGGAGGAAGTGCGGTTCCGGCAGATCATTCCACCGGAGTCGGCGCCCCATCCGAAGTGGCCGATCAGTTCGCTCCGTTTTGGGAGGCGTGGAGTCTCGTCCATCAAGAATACGTCGATCAACCAGTGGACGATCAGGCGCTGGCGTACGGCGCGATCAAAGGCATGTTGGAGGCGCTGGGCGATAAGCACACCGGGTACAGCACGCCGGACGAATCGGAGATTCTTTTCAGCGATGCCAGCGGCGAGTTGGAGGGCATCGGCGCGGAAGTGGCGGCCAAAGGCGATTACGTGGAAATCATTTCGCCCATGCCCGGCTCGCCCGCTGAGGCCGCCGGGATTTTGCCGGGCGACCTCATCGCCGGAGTGGACGGTGAAGACACCACCGGGCAAGATTTGTTCACGGTGATCGGCAAAGTGCGCGGTCCGGCGGGAACAAAGGTGCGGCTCGAAGTGATTCGCGAGGGCGAGCCGGAGCCGTTGGAATTCGAGATCACACGCGCGAAGATCACCATTCCCTCTGTCGAGAGCAAAATGCTCGAGGGGCAGATCGGGTACGTGAAGATCAACTCGTTTGGCGACAACACGGTGAGGGAATTGAGAACGCAATTGAAGGCGCTGATGGATCAGACTCCGGCGGGGGTGGTGCTCGATTTGCGCGGCAATCCCGGCGGCTACCGCGATGCGGCCATTGCCGTTGCCAGTCAGTTCGTCGGCGAGGGCACGGTCATGATTCAGCGATACGGCGACGGGCGGCAGGAGGTGTTCGAGGCCAGCAAGGGCGGGCTGGCGACCGATGTGCCGCTGGCCGTGCTGATCAACCACGGGAGCGCGAGCGCTTCGGAGATTGTGGCCGGCGCAATACAGGATCACGATCGGGGAACGATCGTCGGCGAACAGTCGTACGGCAAAGGCACGGTGCAAGATTGGCGTCCACTGTCCAACGATCAGGGGTCGGTGCGGATCACTATTGCCCGCTGGCTCACGCCCGACGAGCGCTCGATTGACAAAGTGGGCATCGCGCCCGATGTGGAAGTGGAGATGACTGCCGACGACCGCACCGCCGACCGCGACCCACAGTTGGAGGCCGCCGTGCGGATTCTTTCGGGCGAGGTGGTGGCCGAATCAAAGTAGCGCAACGATTCATCCCCGAAAGCGTAGAGAGGTGTGAGCCCCGACGCTGATATGCCGCTAACATTTTCTGTGGCACAATTCTCCTGAGTTTGGAGTTTGAGTTTGAGTTTTGGTTTTTGAGATTTGGAGTTTCCTACCATGCCCTTCCTCTATCACTTCGACCCGATGTATTTCATCTTCATGCTCCCGGCCCTTTTGCTGGTGTGGCTGGCCAAAGCGCGCGTGGACGGCGCGTACCGCAAATGGAGCAACGTGCCCAACAACTTGCACCTGCGCGGAGCCGATGTTGCCCAACGTCTCTTGCGTTACGCCGGATTGAGCGACGTGCGGCTCGAAGCCGTGAGCGGCCAAATGACCGATCACTACGATCCGCAGAGCAATGTGCTGAGATTATCGGATGGGGTGGGACACCGCCCCTCGGTGGCGGCGCTGGCGATCACTGCGCACGAGATCGGCCACGCCCTGCAAGATCGCGATGGCTACGCGCCGCTCAAACTGCGCTCGGCCATTGTTCCGGCGGTCAACATCGGTTCCACGCTCGGCTGGATTCTGATCCTCATCGGCATGCTTCTGCAAATCGCGCAAGTGGCCTGGCTGGGTGTGATCGTGTTCGCGGGCGGGGCGATCTTCGCGTTGGTGACACTGCCGGTGGAATTCAATGCCAGCGCGAGAGCCATGGCCCTGCTTGTCGACGCCGGGCTGATCACCGACGACGAGGAGCGGCGCGGCGTGAAGTCGGTGCTCGACGCGGCGGCGCTCACCTATGTGGCCGGGCTGGGCGCGGCGGTAGCCCAACTCATGTACTACGTGTTTCTCGTCGCGGGCATCGGCGGGCGGCGAAGGAATTAGCCAACGGCAATCAGCGGCCAGTCTCGTCGGCGAGGCTGGCCGCTGTTTTTGTGCTATAGTTCCGGCGCTCATGCGCAAACTCGGCCTTGCAGTTATTCTTCTCCTCGCTCTCACTTTCATTCTCTCTCAATTCGCACACCTCGAACAGTTCGTCAGCGTGATTCAGCGCGGACAGCCGTTGTGGATTGCATTGGCTTTCGTTGTGCAAGCAACGTGGCTACTCAACCAAACCGCGCAATACCGCGCCGCGTTTCGCGTGCTGGGCATCGAGCGCACCATCCGCGAGTTGGCGCCGCTGGTGCTGGCCAGCAACTTTCTGAACGTGGCCGCGCCGTCGGCAGGCGTGAGCGGCATCGCCATTTTTTTGGACGACGCCCGGCGGCGCAACCTCTCCAGCGCGCGAGTGACGCTGGCCGGTGTGCTGTACATCCTGTTCGATTACATCGCCTTCAGCGCCGTGCTCCTGCTGGGGCTGGCCGTGCTCTTTCGGCGCAACGATCTCACCGCCGTCGAACTCATCCCGTCCATCATTCTGTTTTGCGCCACCATCGGCTTCGGCTCGGTGGTGCTGTTGGGGACGCGCTCGGCAGACGCGCTGGAGCGCTTGCTGGTGTGGATGGCGCGAGCCGTCAACGGGATCGTGCGCCCCGTAATCCGTCGCGGATATTTATCGGAGACGCTGGCTCACCGTTTTGCGGTGGAGGCGGCCGAGGGCCTGAGGGTTCTTCGCCAACAGCCGCGCGGCAGCTGGCTGTTTCCCATCGCGCTGTCGCTCAGCGGCAAAGCCTTGCAGATCATGCTGTTGTTTTTGATCTTTCTCGCCTTCGATCAGCCTTCGACCATTGGAACGATCACCGCCGGATTCAGCATCGGATTCTTGTTTACCATTGTGTCGCCGACACCGATGGGGATCGGAGTCGTGGAGGGCGCGATGACTCTCGCCCTGCGCACCCTGCGCGTGCCGCTGGAAGCGGCCGCGCTCATCACCGCCGTTTTTCGCGGGTACACCCTGTGGCTTCCACTGCTTTACGGCTCGGCGGCTCTGCAAATGACAGGCCTGCGCCGAAACTGATCGCGCTCAAAATGTGATTGACACCGCCCACAAACGGGTATAAGATTTCGACCGCGACTGAGGCCCGCCAACAGAAATACTGATCTGACGGCGGGCTTTACTTTGCGCCGCGACGCTCGCTGATTTCAGGACAGCCCCCGCCCGACGCCTCGCTCATCCCACAGCACAAGCGCTAGCTCACGCCGCAGGCGTGTTGTGCCGTTGGGGTCTTTCGCGCACTGGAAAACTTATGGCCTCGACAACCCGCGAACCATCGTTCAACGCTCTCAAAACATTGCTCATCGGCCCACGCCTGAACACCGCCGACGCTCCGCACCAGACCATCAGCAAAAAAGTGGGGCTGGCCGTGTTCGCCTCCGACGCGCTCTCGTCCACCGCCTACGCCACCGATGAAATCTTGTTTGTGCTCATTCTCGCCGGAACGGGCGCGTTGAGCATTTCTCTGCCCATCGCCATCGCCATCGCCATCCTGCTGGCTATCGTTACTATCTCCTACGAGCAAACCATTCACGCCTACCCCAACGGCGGCGGCGCGTACATCGTCTCGCGCGACAACTTGGGCGAAGTGCCGGCGCAGATCGCCGGAGCAGCCTTGCTCACCGATTACATTCTCACCGTGGCGGTATCGATTTCGTCGGGCGTGGCTCAGATCACGTCGGCGTTTCCGCAATTATACGAGTGGCGGGTAGCGCTTGCCTTAGCCATGATCGGCTTCATAACCCTGATCAATTTGCGCGGAGTTAAAGAGTCCGGTCTGGCGTTTTCCATCCCCACCTACTTCTTTTTAGCGATGACGCTCTTCACCATTGGCACGGGCTTCTTCCGCTATTTCACCGGCACGCTAGGCGCGACGGCAAACGTGGAGCTGCTGGCGACCGTTAGCGAAGACTTGACGCTGTTCTTGATATTGCGGGCTTTCTCCAGCGGTTGCGCCGCGCTCACGGGCATCGAGGCCATCAGCGATGGCATCCCGGCCTTCGCCGAGCCCAAGAGCCGCAATGCGGGCATCACCCTGATCTGGATGAGCGCCATTTTGTCCGCCATGTTTTTGAGCGTCACGTTTTTGGCTCACCAAGTTGGAGCCCAGCCAAACCACGAAGCCACCATCTTCTCGCAAATCGGCGGCGTGATCTATGGCAACGGCAGCTTTCTCTATCTGGCCTTGCTGGGCGGCACCACCTCGATTCTGATCATGGCGGCCAACACCTCCTTTGCCGACTTTCCACGCTTGGGCTTCTTCATGGCCCGCGACGGCTTTCTGCCCAAACAACTAACGTATCGAGGCAGCCGATTGGTGTACACCTATGGCATAGTAACTTTGGCCGCGTTCTCCTCCCTGCTTATCATCATCTTCGGCGCGCAGACCAACTCCCTCATCCCGCTCTATGCCATCGGCGTGTTTCTGTCATTCACGCTCTCACAGTCGGGGATGGCGGTGCGGTGGTGGAAGACCGGGCATCTCAAGTCGGGGCAGGAAGTTCGGCATATGGCTTCAACGCTGCATTACGATCCGAAATGGCGGATCAAAATGATCATTAACGGCTTCGGCGCTGTGTCCACGTTCGTGGTCATGATCGTTTTCGCCGTCACCAAATTCGCGTCGGGCGCATGGGTGGTAGTCATCCTCATTCCGCTGTTGGTGATCGTGTTCCTCAACATCCATCGACATTACAAACGACTGGCAAGTTCGTTGTCATTGGACTCGTTCGGCGCCCCGCCCCGAGTCAAGCGCCACCGGGTGATCCTGCCCATCGGCGGCGTCCATCGAGGCACCCTGAGCGCCCTCCATTACGCGCGCACCGTATCCAACGATGTCACCGTGCTTCACGTCGCCATCGATCCAACCGAAGCGCAAAAGGTGCGCGAGAAGTGGGACAAATGGGGCGACGGCGTCCGGCTGGTGCTGCTCGAATCGCCTTACCGGCTGTTGTACGAGCCGATCCTCGATTACATTCAGAAGATCGCCCAGCAGCGCCAGGCGAATGAGATCATCACCGTGATCGTGCCGGAGTTCATCCCCGAAAAACCGTGGCACAACTTCCTGCACATGCAAACGGCGTTCTTCCTGCAGCTCGGCCTGCTCGGCTTGAAAAATATCGTCATCACCGAAGTCCCGTATCACGTTCACGGAGATTGAACAGAGGCCTATGGACACTCCCGCTCGGCAAGAAATCATCATCGTCGGTTGTGGACGGGTAGGCATCGAGCTCGCCCACTCCATCTCTAAGAAGAAGCATGCCGTCACCGTGATCGACTCGAACCCCCGCGCCTTCGACCGCTTGGGCGCGGACTTCGTGGGGCGCACGGTGCAGGGCCAAGCGATTGATCAGGATGTTTTGGGGCGGGCCGGAATCCATAACGCTCACGCGTTGGCCGCCGCCACCAGTTCCGACAGCACCAACATTGTGGTGGCTCGCGTCGCCCGCGACATCTTTCACGTCGAACACGTCGTGGCCCGCGTGTACAACCCGCACCGGGCGATCATCTACGAAAAATTGAATCTTCAAACGGTGGCCTCATCCTCTTGGGGCGCGCAACGCATCGAGCAGCTCATCTTGCATTCCGGCCTGCAAAACATCGGCTCGGCGGGCAACGGCGATGTGCAGTTGTACGAAATCAATGTGCCCGAAGAATGGTCGGGCCGCGCCATGATCAATCTCGTCCCGCCCGGCAGGGCCATCGCCCTCGCGCTGACGCGCGGCGGGCAAACGTGCCTGCCCACTTCCGATTTCGTTTTGCAGGCGCACGATCTGATTCAGGTCAGCGCCACCGCCGATGGCGCGGCCTTCCTGCGCCAGCGGCTCAAGACCAACGGAGGCAATTAGCATGTTCGTCATCGTCGTCGGCGGCGGGCGCACCGGATCCCATCTGGCGCACCTGCTCCATTCCCAAAACCACGAAGTCCGCCTCATCGAGAATCGGCCCGAGACGCTGGCTGGCCTTCACCGCGAATTGCCCACCGAGATCATCTTTGAGGGCGACGGCACCGACCCCCAAGTGCTCGAGGCCGCCGAAGTGCGCCGCGCTCAAGTGCTGGCCGCCGTCACTCCCGACGACTCGGACAACCTCGTGGTGTGCAGCCTCGCCCGCCAGGCCTATAACGTCCGGCGCATCATCGCTCGCATCAACAACCCCAAGCACGCGTGGCTGTTCACCCGCGACATGGGCGTTGATGTCGCCATCAATCAAGCCGATCTCATGGCCAAACTCATCGAGGAAGAAATGTCGTTGGGTGACATGATGATCCTCTCCAAACTCCGGCGCGGCAAATATGCGCTGGTCGAAGAAAAAATCTTCCCCGGCGCGAAGGCCATCGGCATCGCCATCAAAGACCTCAGCCTGCCGCCCAACTGCACCATCTCCGGCATCATCCGCAAGGGCGAAATGATCCTGCCGCGCGGCATCACCGTTCTGCAAGCCGAAGATGAGGTGCTGGCGCTGGTGGACGACGAAGCGGCGATAGAGTTGTCCGGGCTCTTGGGCCGGCCTTCCGATTAGCGATAGCATGAACACCGACCCCGACTCACATTTACAGCCCGCGCCCCCGGGCACGAGCCCTTGAGTCCAGCCGTTGTTCCGTGACGCCTGCCTCCGTCGCGCTCTGGCTCAAAGGCCGGGGCGCGATTCTTTTACGACGAGGACAAGCCGCTCATGGAACAACAGATCATCGATCAAACCCTCACCCGCATCCGCGCCGCTCTCGAAGCCGGGCAAGTGGAGGAGGCCATCGCCGCCCTCTCCGCCCTTCACCCCGCCGACCGCGCCGAAGCCTACACCGAACTCGACGACGATCATCAGGCCGAAGTGTTGCCGCGCCTCGATGTCGAATCGACTGCCGAACTGCTCGAAGAGCTCGAAGATGAGGAGGCGGTAGAGGCCGCCGCCATCCTGCCCCCCGAACGCCTCGCCGACGTGCTCGACGAAATGGAGCCCGACGACGCCGCCGATGTGTTGGGCGACCTCTCGCCCGAACAAGCCGCCACCGTCATCGCCCAAATGGACGACGAGCAAAAGGAAGATGTCGTCCCGCTCTTGGCCTACGAGGACGACACCGCTGGCGGCCTCATGACTCCCGATGTGCCGCACCTCCGCCGACAGTGGACGTGCCAGCAAGCCATCGATCATCTGCGCCAACTCCACCCCGACACCGAAACGCCCTATTATCTTTACGTCATCGATCGCAACGGCAAACTCATCGGCATCGTCGGCCTGCGCGATCTGATCATCGCCGACCCAAGCACAACGGTGGAAGCGGTGATGAATCGCAAAGTGATCAGCGTGCCGGTGGGAACCGATCAAGAGGAAGTGGCCCGACTCTTCACCAAATATGGCCTGCTGGCCGTCCCCGTCGCGGATGCCGAAGGCCGTTTCATCGGCGTCATTCACAACGACGACATCGTCGAAGTCATCGAAGAAGAAGCCGCCGAAGACCTCTACCGCCTCTCCAACGTCGCCGACAGCGACCTGCAAGTTTTCAGCCCGGTCAAAATGTCCATTCAGCGCCGCCTGCCATGGCTGCTCGTCAATCTCGGCACGGCCTTTCTTGCCGCATCGGTGGTCAGTTTGTTCGAGACCACCATTGCCCAACTCGCCGTGCTGGCCGTCTTTCAATCCATCGTCGCCGGGCAGGGCGGCAACGCCGGAACGCAAACGCTGGCGATGATGGTGCGCGGCCTCGCCGTCGGCGAAATCGAATTCCGCGACGCATGGCGGGCGATGGCCCGCGAAGCCGGGATCGGAATCATTCACGGCGCCATCGTCGGCATGTGCGTCGCCATCGGCGCCTATTTGTGGAAAGGCATCCCCATGCTCGGCGTCGTCATCGGGCTGGCGATGGTGGGCAACATGATCGCCGCCGGGATCGCCGGCACCCTCGTGCCGCTCACCCTCAAAGCCCTCAAACTCGATCCGGCTCTGGCCTCCGCCGTCATGGTCACCACCGTCACCGACTGCGTGGGCTTCGGCCTCTTTCTCGGCCTCGCCACCCTCTTTCTGCCATACTTGAAGTGAAGGAGCGATTAGCGGTTAGCATTCATTGTTCATTGTTCATCGTTCATTGTTCATTGTTCATCGTTCATTGTTCATTGTTCATTGTTCATCCTTCCCATGCGCTTCCTCCTCCGCCTCGCCTTCCGGCTCCTCTACAACGAGTTCGCCTTCACATACGATCTCGTTAGTTGGGCCGTGTCGGTTGGGCAGTGGCGGCAGTGGCAGAGGCAAGTCATCCCGTTCATCGTCGGCGAACGCGTGCTGGAAGTGGCGCACGGCACCGGCGATCTGCAGATCGATCTCGCGGCGGCGGGATACAAACCGATTGCGCTCGATCTCTCGGCGAACATGGGGCGCATCGCCAAACGAAAACTGGCGCGACTCAAATTGAGTCCGCCTTTCGTGCGCGGCGCGGTTCAAGCCCTGCCCTTCTCCGCCGGTCAATTCACCGCCCTCGTCTCCACCTTCCCCGCCGATTTCATCGCTCACCCTCAAACCGTGAGCGAGTTTTATCGCGTGCTCGCTCACGGCGGGCGCGTCGTGTTTGTCCCGGCGGCCACCATCCTCCCCGCCCATATTTTTGATCGTCTGGCGAAATGGCTGTTCGATGTCACCGGGCAAAGCGCATTCCCGCGCGCCGATGGCACGGGCTGGCCGCCAAAGTTAATCGAAGCGTATCGGCGCCCCGGATTCGAAATCAGAATCGAAAGCGTCAAACTTCTACGCAGTGTGGTGTGGGTCGTCGTCGCCCAAAAGCCCAATCTCGATGAGAGTAAAATAGGCGCATGAAAATCTCGTGGCGCCGCCTGCCGCGCCGATTGAACTTCCGCAATGCGCGAGCCAGCCTGCGCGACACGCTGGTGCTGTTCAACGAATTTCAATCTACGCTGATCGGATTCGCGCTGGCGTTGATCGTGGGCGGCTGGGCCTACAGCGAATTGTCGAAACTGGCCGGGGCGCCGATGTCGTTTCCCGAAGCGGCCTTCCTCATCCTATCGATGATCTTTTTGCAGGCCAACACCGATTTTCCCGCCGAGTGGTATCGGCAAACTTTCTTTTTCCTCATGCCCGTCATCGGGCTGGCATTGCTCGCGCGCGGCGCAGATTTTGGCGTTCTGCTGTTCAATCGCCGCCTGCGAGGGGAGGCATGGCAAGTGGCTGTCGCTTCAACCTATTCGAATCATATTGTGTTGGTCGGGCTGGGGCATCTCGGTTTCCGCGTCACCCGCGAACTCTATAATCTCGACGAAGAGGTGGTGGTCATCGAGCTCGATGTCAACGCCGATTTGTTGAAGCAGGTTCACGCGATGAACATCCCCATCATTCAAGCCGACGCCACCAAACCCGAAACGTTGGAGGCCGCCGGACTCGCCCGCGCGCGGGCCATCATCTTCTGCACCTCGAACGACACGCTCAACTTGCAAATGGCAATCAAGGCCCGCACCCTCAATACCCGCGCGCGGATCATGGTTCGGGTGTTCGATGAGGATTTTGCGAAACAGATCGAAAAACAATTCGGCATCGATCACGTCTTCAGCGCCTCCACGCTGGCCGCGCCGGCCATCGCCGGGGCCGCCACCCAATCCGATTCGTCCAGCCCCATCACCCTTTCGGGGCGCACGCTTACCCTCGCCCGATTCGTCGTCAAAAAGAATTCATCGCTCGCCGGAATGAAGATCGAAGAATTCGAGAACACCTTCGACGCCACCGTTGTGCTGCTCGAACGCGACGGACTGGCCGATCTGCATCCGCACAACAACGTCGATCTCAAGCCCGGCGACAATATCGCCGTGTTCGCCGAGCCGGACACGCAGAGCAAAATCATGCGGGCGAGCCGCTGAGAGGCAAGCCATGATTCTCGTCACGGGCGCGTCGGGCTATCTCGGAAGCCACATCGTCAAACGTTTGGCCGAGGCGGGCAAACCCGTTCGGGCGCTGATCCGGGATCGCGCGTGGGCCAAAGCCGAAGGGCGGTTGGCCGGACTGGCCGTCGAATACATCGAAGGCGATGTGACCAAGCCGGGCACACTGCCGGAGGCGGTGAAGGGTGCGGAGGCGGTCATTCACACGGTGGCGATTGCCATCGAAAGAGGCGGCCACACGTATGAGGAAGTCAATTTTCAGGGCACGGTCAACACCGTGGATGCGGCGAAGGCCGCCGGAGTCAAGCGCTTCGTCAACATCTCGCAACTCGGCGCGGACTCCAAACTGTCGTATCGCTTTCTGGCCTCGAAGGGCAAGGCTCAAGACTATGTGGCGGCGTCGGGGCTGGAGTGGACAGCGCTTCGGCCTTCGGTGATCTGGGGGCCGGAGGACGAGTTCGCCAACACGTTTGCCAAACTCGCGCCGCTCTCGCCGCTCCTCTATCCCATCATCGGCGACGGGCAAGCAAAGTTTCAGCCGGTGTGGGTGGAGGACGTGGCCGTTGCCGTAGTGAAGTCGCTCAACGATCCTTCCACCATCGGCGGCGAATTGGAGCTCGGCGGGCCGGAAGTGCTGACGATGGCCGAGATCGAACGGCGCACGCTGACCGCCATTGGCGCACAGCGATTGATGATCCCGTTTCCGATCCCCCTGCTCCGAGTCGTCGTGGCGCTCATGGGCGTCGTCTTCACCGCCCCGCCAGTGACGACGAGTCTGCTCGATCTGCTCGACGTGGACAACACGACGAAAAATAATGCGCTCGGTCGTTTCGTTGCGCAACCCAAACCGTTCACTGCCGAAAACGCCGCGCCCTATCTGCGCCGATTCAGAGTCGGCGACACGCTGAGGCAATTCTTCGGCAGGCCGGTGAAAGGGTAATCAGCACTCTATCATGCTCCCTCACCTCCCCATCCTCATCGGCATCGCCGGGGGCACCGGCTCCGGCAAGACTACCGTCTCCAAAGCCATCCTCGATAAAGTCGGCGCGGAGCGGATCGCCATCATTCAACACGACGCTTACTACCGAAACCTCGCCGACCTGCCCCCCGCCCTGCGCGACTCGGTCAACTTCGATCACCCCGACTCGCTCGACACCGGATTGATGATTCAGCACCTCGAGCAACTCCGATCCGGCCAAACCATTCAACTTCCCGTCTACGATTTCACCATCAATGCCCGTTCCGGCAAAACGATCCCCATCGGGCCTCAGCCGGTTGTCATTGTCGAAGGCATCCTCATTTTTGCCGAGCCGGCTCTGCGAGCGATCTTCGACATGAAAATTTTCGTGGACACCGACGCCGACATCCGCTTCATCCGCCGCCTCGAACGCGACGTGGCCGAGCGCGGGCGCGCGCCGCAGTCGGTCATCCGGCAATATCTCTCCACTGTGCGCCCGATGCACTTGGATTTTGTCGAGCCCTCGAAACGCTACGCCGACATCATCATCCCCGAAGGCGGCCTCAACACCGTCGCCATCGAAATGGTCGTCGCCCGCATCGAAGCCTTGCTGCGCAAATGAGCAAACCCCCAACCAACTGGAAATTGACCGCCGCCCGCATCGGCGTGTTGCTACTCGTCATCGGGATCACCGCGTTCGTATACACCATCCGCGATCAAGTCGAGACTCTCCAGCGATACGGTTACCCCGGCCTGTTCATCATCAACACCATCGGCAGCGCAACCATCGTGCTGCCCGCCCCTGCGCTGGCTATCGTCTTCGCCATGAGCGCACTCAAGACCACCGCCGGGGCATTGGTATTCAATCCATTTTGGATCGGCATCGTTGCCGGATTGGGCGCAACCATCGGCGAACTCTCCGGCTACGGCGCGGGCTTTTCCGGGCAGGCCGTGGTGGAAAGAACGCCGCTGTATCAACGCCTGCACGACTGGACAGCGCGATACGGCATGATCACGATCGTGATCCTCGCCATCCAGCCCTTTCCCATTTTCGATCTCGCCGGGGTGGCCGCCGGAACCCTTAAGATGCCATTGCGTTACTTCATCCTCGCCACCCTCATCGGCAAACTGATCAAAATGTGGGTCGTCGCCTACGCCGCCGCCAACTCCATCGGCTGGATCGCGCAGTTCTTCCAATGATTCATCCTTCTGCCTTCATCCTTCACCCTTCGTAATGCCCCCCTCTCTCTCCATCGTCATCGTCACCTACAACTCCGCCGATGTCATCCGCGATTGCCTCGCCTCCATTCCCGCCGGGTGGGACACGCCAATCGCTAATCACCAATTACCAATTACCGATGCTGTAGAAACCATCGTCGTGGACAACGGCTCGACCGACGGCACGCCCGATCTCATCCGCCGCGAGTTCCCGTGGGTGCGGCTGTTTGCCGATCACGGCAACTTGCTTTTCGCTGGCGGCAACAACTTCGGATTCAAACACGCCGCCGCGCCGCTCATCTTCATGCTCAACCCCGACACCATCGTTCATCCCGGCTCGCTCCGCGCGCTGGCGCAGTTCGCCGCCGCCCATCCCGAAGCGGGCATGATCGCCCCGCGCGTCCTCAACCCCGGCGGCTCGCTCCAGCACAATACCTTTCGCTTCCCGAATTTACGAATGGCGTTTTACGGTTTCTTCGAAATGCTGGCCCCGATCGACTCGCCGCAGAACGGGCGCTACCCCCCCGAAGACTACAACCGTGTCCGCGAAGCCGAGCACATTCTCGGCGCAACGCTCCTCTTTCGCCGCGAACTCTACGAGCAGTTGCCGGGCATGGATGAAAAGTTTGGAATCTATTTCGAGGAAACCGATTGGTGTTACCGCGCGCGCCGCGCCGGATGGAAACTGCTGTACACGCCCGAGTCCGTCATCACTCATCTCGGCGCGCATAGCACCTCGAAGAACCCGGAAAGATCGTCGGCGCAGTTTTACAAAAGCCAATCGTACTTCTACCGAAAGAACTACGGCCTGCCGAAATACGCTGTGCTCAAACTCATCACCGTCTTCGGCCTCGCCTTTTGGCTGGCGCGCACCCTCAAAGGCTGGCTCACAAAAAAGATCGACGGCGAAAAACTTCGGCGCAGGCTGTGGAGCTATTGGGAAATACTCAGAGCGTAAAGGCAGTAGTCAGCAACCAGAACACCACCTTCTGACATCTGACTTCTAACTTCTGACTTCTCCTATGGACGACCTCGCCATCATCATCGTCTCACACAACTCGAAAGAGTTTCTGCCCGCGTGTCTCAACACCGTGCGCGAAGCCATCGAAGGGTTGACGGCAACGGTGTTCGTCGTGGACAACGGCGGCAGTGACGGCGCCGCCGAGTTCGTTCGGCAGGATCACGCTTGGTGCGAGGCCATCGAGTCCCGCGTCAACGGCGGCTACTCCTTTGGAAACAATCTCGGCCTCAAAGCCGCCGGTTTCCCCGAGTCGCCCCGCTTCCGCTACGTCATGCTCCTCAACCCCGACACTGAAACGCCGCCCGATGCCTTTCGCAAAATGATCGCCTATATGGACTCGCGCCCCGGCATCGGCGTGCTCGGCCCGCGGCTCGCGTTGGCGAACGGCTCGCTCGATCTCGCCTGCCGCCGCGGGGAGCCGACTCCGGCAACGTCCTTTTATCACATCTTCGGCCTCGCCAAACTCTTCCCGCACAGTCCCCGCTTCGCCCGTTATAACATGACCTTCCTGCCTGAGCATGAAACCGCCGACGTAGATTCGGTGGTGGGCGCGTGCATGCTCTTGCGCGGCGAGGCGCTGGTTAAGGTTGGGTTAATGGACGAACGATTTTTCATGTACGCCGAAGACATCGACCTCAACTTGCGAATCAAACAGCATGGCTATCGCGTCGTGTATTGGCCCGAAGTGACGGTCAAACATCTCAAGGGCACATCCACCCGCAAGCAACCGGAGCGCATGATCCGCTCCTTTTACGAAACGATGGCCGTCTTTCATCGCAAGCATTACGCCAGCCGGTATCCGGCCCCCTTCAATGGGCTGGTGTACGCCGCCATCGGCCTCGTCTGCCGCTATAAACTCTTGCGCAACCGCCTCACCCCACCCGACAAGCGTGTGGTGGGATCGGCCAAAGCATAGACACCGCTGAAACAAATGCCTATTTCTCCATAGGCATTTGTACTGATTCTCAGAAAAATGCTTGCCCGCGCGGCGCGATCTTGCTATGCTGTAAAAGTTGATTCCGGGCGCAAACTATGGCTGGCAAAACCAAAGTCGCAATCCTCGAAGATTATCAATTGACCCTTGACGGTTACGGCTCGCGGCTGGGCGCTTCGCCCGAAATCGAAATCGTGGGCATGGTGAGTTACGGCGAGGAGATTGAGCCATTGCTCGAAGCCCACCCCGCCGATGTCGTCATCCTCGATATCAACGTGCCCACCTCGCCCGACAACCCTAACCCTTACCCCATCACTCACGTCATCCTCAGCATTCTCCGCGCCCACCCGAACATTGCCGTGCTGGTCGTCTCGATGGTCACCGAGCGCTCGCTCATCAAGGCCATCATGGAAGCCGGGGCCAACGGCTACATCCTCAAAGACGACAGCGCGGCCATTCGCGAACTGCCGGCCATCGTGCAATCCGTCGCCGGAGGCGGAATCTACCTCAGCCAAAAAGCCCATCAAGAATTGATGAGGCATCGCACGAAAGACCTTCAGCCCATTCTCACCCCTCGCCAGCAAGAGGCCCTCGCGCTGTGCGCCGCCTACCCCGACTCCTCCACCGACGAGCTGGCCGAGAAATTCAGCGTCACCAATTCCACCGTGCGCAACCTCCTCTCCGGCGCATACCTCCGCCTCGGCGTTCACAATCGCACCGCCGCCATCACCAAAGCGCGGCAGCTGGGGTTCCTCACCTCGCTCGACACGCTTTCCCGCTCATAGCGCCGTCGAACACAAAGCCGCGAAGAAATTTTGAATAGACTCTATCGGAAACAACGAGCAGGCGACGGCAATGCCGTCGCCTGCGCCTATTTCCGAAGAAGTCTTATAATTGCCCCATGCGTAAAACCAAAATCATCGCCACGCTCGGCCCGGCCTCCGACTCGCCCGAGAAAATCGAGTCGCTCATCGAAGCCGGAATGAACGTGGCCCGCCTCAACTTCTCTCACGGAACGCACGACTACCACGCCGCGCTCATCGCCAAAGTCCGCACCGCCGCCGCCAAACTTCGCAAGCCGATTGGCATCCTGCAAGACTTGCAGGGCCCGAAGATTCGCATCGAAAGCTTCGCCAATCGCGAGTCGGTTTCCCTTCGAGACGGCCAAACCTTCACCATCACCACCCGGCCAGTGGATGGCAACGACACGATCGTCTCCACCTCCTTTCGCGGACTGCCGTGGGATCTGAGGGGCGGCGATGTCATCCTCCTCGACGACGGCAACATCGAGCTCGAAGTGAAACGCACTACCGACACCGACGTGATCACTGCCGTCACGCACGGCGGCGCCCTCAAGCCGCGCAAAGGAATCAACTTGCCCGGCGTGCTGGTCAACGTGCCGCCGCTCACCGAAAAGGATCGCGCCGATCTCGCTTTCGGCCTCGCGCACGGCGCGGATTACATTGCCATCTCTTTTGTCCAACGCCCGCAAGACGTGCTCGATGTGCGCCGCGCCATTCACAAAATCAATCCGGCCAAAGACAGCCTGCCGGTCATCGCCAAACTCGAAAAGCCCGCCGCGCTCGAAAACCTTTCGGCCATCCTCGACGCCTCGGATGGGGTGATGGTAGCGCGCGGCGATATGGGCGTGGAACTCAGCCCACAGCAAGTGCCCTCGGCGCAAAAGCGAATCATCGAAGCCGCCAACACGCAAGGCAAGATCGTCATCACCGCCACCCAAATGCTCGAGTCGATGGTGAGCAACCCGCGCCCCACCCGCGCCGAAGCCTCCGATGTTGCCAACGCCATCTTCGACGGCACCGATGCGGTGATGCTCTCTGCCGAGACGGCCTCCGGGCAGTATCCGGTGGAAGCGGTGAAGATGATGGATGCCATCGCGCTCGAAGCCGAAGCGCACGAAAGCCGCTGGGGACATTTCCAAGAAATTCACGACAGCACTTCGGTGGATGCCGTGGCCATTGCCCGCGCGGCGCGCGAACTGGCCCGCGATCGCAACGTGGCCGCCGTCGCCATCTTCACCCGCACTGGCCGGAGCGCGCGCATCCTTTCCAAAGAGCGGCCCACCGTGCCCATCCTCGCCTTCACCCCTGAGCCGGAAACGTACACTCGCCTCGCCGTGCTGTGGGGCGCGCAGCCCCATCTCGTGCCCACCGCCACGTCGGTCGAAGAAATGATCCATGATGTTGAGCAGGCGCTCATGACCAAAACCGGAGTCAAAGCCGGGCAACAAGTGGTGCTCATCGCCGGACTGCCCATCAGCCACATGGGGCCGGCCAACATTGTGCTGTTGCACACCGTCGGGAATTCGCCAGTGTGAGGGATTCTATGAAACAACCGCCGCTCGCCAAGTATCATCAATTTCAAGGCAGCACCAACGACTGCGCTCCGCACACCATCGCCATCGTCGTCAATGCATATCGCGGCGAGACTCTGCTGGAGGGCGACAACGTGGCGAAGCAGATGAACAGGCCGCGCCTGCGGCTGGCGCCCCTGCCCCGACTCGTCGTGCGGCGGATTCCCAATTGGGCCACCTTCCCGTGGGGCATCGTCGATGAGCTGGCCGAGTTCGGCATCCGCGCCCGCTGGCGGCTCAACGCCACGTCCGCCGATCTGCAAAGAGCGTTGGACGAGGGCCGCATGCCCATGCCCATCATCGGCGAGATCAAACTGCGCGGCGCGTGGGCGCACGTAAAACCCTTGGCCGAAATCGATCCGCAAAAGGGTTATGGATTTGTCGATCCCGCTTCTCGAAACGAACTTACATGGCAAAGCAAAGAAGACTTCGAGCGGCTGTGGAAAAACGTGTGGAACATACTCGTGGAAACTCTCTGAGCAATCAGCGATCAGCCGTCGGCTATCAGCCAACTGATAACTGATTGCTGAACGCTGACTGCTGAGTGCTATCAATGAACTTCGAACTGACCGAGGAACAAAAAGCATGGCGGGAGGCGGTGCGCGACTTCTCGGATAGAGAACTGGCGACTCGCGCGCGAGAGACGGACGAGAAAGCCCGGTTCAATTGGGAGGCCGCCCGCAAAATGGGGCCGCTCGGGCTGCTCGGCCTCAACGCCCCCGAAGAATACGGCGGCGCGGGCGTGGATGCGGTGAGCGCGGCCATTGCCATCGAAGAGATCGGGCGCGGATGCGGCTCCACCGGACTCGCTATCGCCGCGCACAACGGTCTGTGCTGCGCCCCGCTCGCTCTCTATGGCACGCGCGATCAAAAATCAAAATGGCTGAAGCCGCTGGCAACCGGCATGCCCGCAAGCGATGGCCGCCCATTGCTCGGCGCGTTGGCCCTCACCGAACCGGGCGCGGGCAGTGATCTGCAAGGCGGCGTCAAAACCAGAGCCGTGCTCGAAGGCGATTCGTGGATTATCGACGGCGCAAAAATGTGGACGACGAATGCCTCCATCGCTAGCATCATCATTACCCTGTGCCGCACCGAAAGCAACCGCCTCAGCCTCATCATCGTTCCCACCAACACGCCCGGCTTGCACATCGGCCCCGCCGAAAAGAAGATGGGGCTGAAAGGCTCGCCGACTCACGCCGTGACGTACGATGAAGTGCGCGTGCCGAGAGAGAATCTGTTGGGAGTGGAAGGCAAAGGGCTGGCGCAAACGCTAAGAGTTTTGGACGGCGGGCGTATCAGCATTGGCGCGTTGGCGGTCGGGTTGGCGCAAGCGGCATTCGAAGCGGCGATCCAGTATTCACACGAGCGGCAAACGTTCGGCGTGCCCATCGCCCAGCATCAAGCCATCCAGTGGATGATCGCCGACGCGGCCACCGAAATCGAGGCGGCGCGGCTCATGGTGTATCGCGCCGCGTGGCTGAAAGAAATGAGCCAGTCGTATACCGTCCCTGCCTCGATGGCAAAACTATTTGCCACCGAAGTTTGCGAGCGGGTGTGCTTCAACGCCATTCAAGTGCATGGCGGCTACGGCTACTCGGCCGAGTTTCCAGTGGAGCGCATCTACCGCGATCAGCGGCTGATGACCATCGGCGAAGGCACGAGCGAGATTCAAAGATTGGTGATCGCGAGGAATGTGTTGGGGTTGTGACTACCGTTCCGCCATCACCGCATCCGAATACGGCAGGCCGGCGGCGTCCATCACCGGCACGTTGATCACCGACGGATACTCGTACATCCCCACTCGCACCGGGCCGCTCGCTGGCAAATCAAAAAAACTGATCACCACATCGCCGTCGCGCCAATAGCGCGAGGGGTAGCCGGGGCCGTCGGCCTGCGCGCCCGCGGCTTGATTGAAGAAATGATAATCGGCGGCGGGCGGGATGTAGCCCACGCGCCAGAACACAGACCACACTGGCTCGGGCTCCCAACCCAGCAACTCGACGCCGTTCGCCAGCGCGCGCGGTTCGGGAAACAGGTTGGCGGCTTCCACCGTCGTGTTCGGCGCAATCCCCACCAGTTCGATTCCGAATTCGCTCGCTCGCAGAACCATGCAGGCTTCGGTCGCCGCGCAATCCTCGTAACGCCCGCGCGCCCAAAAATCTCCCGGCTCGATCAATGCCACCGCCCCGCCCTGCGGAAACACCGCTGCTTCATTGCCATCCACAAACCGATGCGGCGTTCCGCGAAACAGCGCCTCCATCACCGCCGGGAAATCATCAACGTCGGGGGCGTCGCCACTGCCCACGATCAGAATCTCCGGGGCCGCGAACGAGGCTTGCATTTGCTTCGCGCCCTCCACTGCGCTGAGCAGTAACCCCAACGGCGCGCCGAAGCCGCCCGGCGTGGCGTTCGCGCCGATGAAGAACAACAACGCCAGCCATGCCGTCATCTGCATCACCGCCGATCCGATCACAGGCAGTCCGAAGATCAAACCGCGAAGGCGGGAAGAGCGCAATGATTCCGATCCTTTGCTGATCGCCAAGCCAGCCAGCATGTGTCCGGCAGGCAGGGTGATGATGAAGTAATGCGGAAAGATCGGCGTGCCGTGGCGAACAAAAAATAGCACGGGCGCAACGAGCCACAGCGCAAGAATGATGTCGGCGGGCTGGCGGCGGCGCGCGGCAACAATGAGTCCGGCGATTGCCAACAATCCCCACAGCCAACGGATCAGAGTCACATCGGGCACGGAGGCGAGATAGGCCTCGAACGCTTTCGGGCCGGCCAGCGAATGGATGTCGCCGCCGGTTAGCACCATCCACGCAAACCGAACGGACTCCGCGTCCATCACAGCCGGGCGGGCAAGAAGATTGGATACGAGTCCCGATCCATCCGCATTTTGCAGAGCCCAGATTCCAAAGGGAGCGGCAGTGAGCGCGGCGAGACCGACTCCGAGAACGATCTCTTTCCACGCTCCGCGCGTTCTCCGCCAAAAGACAATCATCAGTATCGCCGTGAGAGGCGCGAAGGCGATGCTCGACAAATGAATCTGAATGATGACGGCGAGGGCAACGATGTGCAATAGCAAGAACCCTCGCCGTCCCTCGGCAAAGGCGGCCAGTGCCGAGCCGATGTAAGCCAGCACAAACAACGGCAGTAAATCTTGCGCCCAAATTTTGCGCGAATAGATCACCGCCCACGGGCTGACGGCGAAAAACAGCGCGGCCACCAACGCGTCGGTTTCGCCCCAGTAGCGCCGCGTGAGGCGATGGCAGGCCCACACTGCCGCCGTGTTCAACGCGGCGACGAACAGCGTGGCCGAGTACGGATGCTTCCACACAAACAATGGGAGCGCATACAGCCATACTGACATCGGGAAATTTGGAAAGCCCACCGACGAGCCGATGCCCCGCAGTGCGAACGACTGGATCTCAGCCATGTCGAGGGCAAGGGAAAAGAGGCGGGCTTCATCCGCCTTGAATTCGGTGATGCCCGGCCAGCCGAGTCGGAGGATGGCGGCGGTGGCGAGGATGGCGAGGAGCGCGAGGCGGGAGGCGTGAGCCGAAGAGCGCGAGATCATGTTTTGCGGCGAAAGGTGAGCCATGCGGCGGCGCAGGCAAGCAGGGTGATCAGTGTAATGATACCGCCGACGGCGAGCGCGGGAGCGGTGAACTCAAAAGCGACGATGCTTTCGCCAGCGGGAACGGCGACGGCCATGAATGCGCTGTTGGCGCGAACGATGGGCGCAGGCGATCCGTTGATCGTGGCGACCCAGCCCGGGTACCACACTTCGGAGAAGACGAGGAAAGCGGGCGAGGATGTTTGAGCCACAACGGTGAAATGGCCGGGGCGATAGTCGGTGTAGAAAAGATTCGATGGCGAGTTTGGCGGTGGTTGGGTGGTTCCCACTTCGCTATCGCTGCGGGGCGCTGTCGCGGGGTGGTTAGGTGGTTGGGTGGTTGGGTGGTTAGGTGGTTGGATTTGGAGAACGGCTTGCGAGGAGGGGTTGAAGGTTGGGGCGTGAACGGCGGCGAAGGCGGCGCCACTGGAATCCACAAAGATGGGATCGTAGATCAGGCTGACACGCGGCATGGCGTTGGTGTTGAGATAGATGTCCACATCGGGGTCTTCGTTGAAGATGGGGACGAAAGTGGAATCGGCGGGAGGGGAGTCTTTGTCGGCGACGACGAATTGGGCGTTGAGGAAGTTGTATTGCGGCGAGCCGCGATAGCCCACCGACCAGTAGTAGCGATCATAATGCGCGAGGGCGAGCGGGTTGGAAATGCCGGTGATGGATTCGAGGCCGAAGACGGCGGGGGCATCGGGCTGCCATTTGGAGGCGGCAACATCGATGCGCGTGGGGCCGGGTTGGGCGAGGAGGTATTCGACGGCGGGGCCGCGTTCGTATCCGGCGTTCGGGTCGGCGCGATCCACTTCGACGAACGCGCCGAAGGCAACGAGTTCCGCAAAGAGGAGCAGAGGAAGGAACGCTGGCCGAAAGTGGATGAGGAGTATGGCCGCAACGAAGATGGTGAGCGCAACGGTGGCGGCGACCCATGCGGGAGGATGTCCGAGAGGAAGAGG
>Ga0194126_10004457_pt1 | contig 21343 bp, 18 predicted proteins | sample TA2KigC150mmetaG_FD_148641 | JGI IMG/M metagenome (GOLD analysis project Ga0194126, IMG submission 148641) | Freshwater microbial communities from Lake Tanganyika, Tanzania - TA2015035 Kigoma Deep Cast 150m | ecosystem: Environmental > Aquatic > Freshwater > Lake | place: Tanzania: Lake... | reverse complement strand
CAGGGTGCGCAGGGCCTTCAGGTTCTCTTCGATCTGGCGAATCTGTTCCTCGTCGAGTCCGCCGGTGGCCTCTTTGCGGTAGCGGGCGATGAAAGGAACGGTGTTCTCGGCGTCGAGCAGATCAACTGTGGCGGCGACCTGCCCGGGCGTGATAGTTAATTTTGCGGCAATATTTTCGATATGGTTCATATAGGAGTTGCAGCGATTTCAATCATCCGTTCGATGGCTGAGCAGTTACACTTTCGGATTTTATTTAGCTGCTTGCGCTTTCCTGTCGTTCATGATTTGTATGAACAGGGGCGCCAGTTGAGGATCGAAGTGCATGCCAGACTCTTTCGAGATGATCTCGACCACCTCCTCATGCGTCCTGGCTTTGTGATAAGGCCGCGTAGTGGTCAGTGCATCGTAGACATCGGCCAGCGCAAGGATTCTGCCCTGGATGGGGATATCTTTCGACTTCAGGCCCTTCGGGTATCCGCTGCCATCCCACTTTTCGTGATGATACAAGATATAGGGCAGGGTGCCTCGAAGGTGGGCGATATCCTGGAGCATTTTTGCGCCGGCGATGGTGTGTTTCTTCATCAATTCCCACTCGTCGTCTGTGAAAGGGCCTGGTTTATTGAGGATCTGGCTGGGGATGACGATTTTGCCTATATCGTGAAGACGAGCGCCGAACTCCAACATGCGGATATGTTGTGCAGGCCAGTTGAGCGCTTTGGCCATCCAGAGGGAATACGTTGACACCCTCTCGACATGGCCGCGGGTGTATTTGTCTCGTCCCTCGATGGCGTTAGCCAGCACCTTGACAGTATCCAGGTAGGCTTTTCCAACCTGCGCGACCTCCACGGCTGCTGTGCGGTAGAGGCGGGCGTTGATGATCCTCACCAGATCGGCAGGCTCGATTGGCTTGGTGAGATAGTCCTCGACGCCCAATTCGCGCCCCCGCTGGATATCCTCGGAGGTGCTGTGGGAGGTCAGGAAGACGAAGGGAATCGCCGTCCATCGAGAGTTCTGCCGCACCGCCTTGTAGAATTCGATCCCATCCAACTGGGGCATGTTGATGTCCGAAAGGATGAGATCGGGTGTCTCCTTTTCGAGCAGCGCCAGGCCCTCGAGGCCATTCTTTCCTTGTCTGGTTTTATAGCCCTCCAGTTCGAGAGCTTTCGAAATCACGGTCCGAATCTGAGCGCTGTCCTCGACGACCAGGATCAAACGTTCGGTGATGGGTACATTGGATGCGTCGTTCATATTTAACAGAGATAAAAGCCACCATTTGTAGATCGCGCCCTTGAATCAATGACTGGGCCTGATTATACTTTGACTACATTGACAACATCACATTCGCTTGTTTGTCGAACTACTCACATTATGAAGCTCAACGAACTGCTCGAGTCTTTGCCGGATAATTATACCCCCGTTGACCGCGAACTGATACAGCGGGCCTACCGTGTTGCCACAAAAGCGCATGGGAACCAGAAGCGCGCTTCCGGCGAGCCATACGTGACCCATTGTGTGGCGGTGGCGAGGATTCTATCCGATATGTACGTCCCGCCGAATGTTGTTGCGGCAGGGCTATTGCATGATACGGTGGAAGATACCAAAGTCGCCATCGAGGATATCCGCAATGACTTCGGCGAGGATATCGCCAGGCTGGTTGACGCCGTCACGAAATTGACCTCTCTGCCGCGAGTCTCACGGGGGGGAGATCGAATCGAAGAGCCGGGAGTGGATGACGTTGAGGTAACCACGAAAAGTCAGGAGCAAGGTCAGGCCCTGGCCTCGGCCAGCCTGCGGAAGACCTTTCTGGCTATGGCCGACGATCCGCTCGTCGTTCTGATCAAGCTTGCCGACCGGCTGCACAATATGAAGACGTTGGGTTTCGTGCCAGCCTCGAAACAGAAGCGCATAGCCCAGGAAACCATGGATATATTCGCCCCCCTGGCAAGCCGGTTGGGTATCTGGCAGATGAAGTGGGAATTGGAAGACCTCTCCTTCCGCTACCTGGATAAGGATAAATATATGGAGATTGCGGGGAAGCTGGATGAGAGGCGCTCCGAACGCGAGAAAAGATTGGAGAAGATCAAAGGGCGTCTCACGGAGGTCTTGGAGCAAGCTGACATAAAAGGCGTCTCTATCTCTGGCCGCCCAAAACACATCTATTCCATCTACCGGAAAATGAAGCGCAAGGGCGTCCCATTCGAGGAGGTCTATGATGTGCGCGGCGTGCGGATCATCGTCCCAGAAAAAGCCGATTGTTATGTCGCCCTGGGGGTGATCCATGCCTATTGGCGGCCGATCCCGGGTTCTTTCGATGATTACATTGCTGCGCCGAAGGAGAACTTCTACCGTTCGTTACACACTGCTGTCATTTTCGACGATGGCGGCACCCTGGAAGTGCAAATCCGAACCATGGAAATGCACCGGAGCGCGGAGTATGGCATTGCGGCTCACTGGCGCTACAAAGAGGGGGAAGCCGACGATCCAGATTTCGAACGCCGGATCATGTACTTGCGTCAATTGATGGATTGGCGGCAGGATGTGGATGACGCCCAAGAGTTCGTTGACGGCATGAAGTCTGATGTGTTCGGCGATCGGGTGTATATCTTCACCCCCAAGGGCGATATCATTGATTTGCCCCTGGGGGCGACGCCGATTGACTTTGCCTATCATGTGCATACTGAGGTGGGGCATCGCTGCCGGGGAGCAAAAGTCAGCGGTAAATTAGTGTCCCTGGATTATCAATTGCAGACCGGGGATCAGGTAGCCATCTTGACCGCCAAGCGTGGTGGCCCGAGCAGGGATTGGCTGAATCCCCATTTGGGGTTGGTCAGAACGCAACGAGCGCGTTCCAAGGTCCGAAGGTGGTTCAAACAACAGGCGCGCGACCAGAACATCAAGCATGGGCGCGAATTATTGGAGCGCGAATTACGCCAGTTGGGCCTGGTAGATGAAAACCTGGATCAATTGGCGCGCGCCTTGAACTACAAATCCGTAGACGATCTGGCCGAAGCGATCGGGTGTGGGGACCTTTCTCTTTCGAGAGTGTCCAATGAACTGATCCGCATCGAAGAGGAAGATGACGATGGATTCGAATTCCCGGTTCCGCCGGTTCCCGATTACGAGCAGAAAACGACCGAGGGGATCACCGTCCGGGGGTTGAAGGGTTTGCTGACGCGCATGGCGCTCTGCTGCAATCCTGCGCCGGGCGATGAGATCGTCGGCTATGTCACGCGCGGGCGCGGCGCAACCATCCACCGACGGGATTGTCCCAACATCCTCAACGTCAACGAAAAGGAACGCCTGGTCAGGGTTTCTTGGGGCGAGGCCAAGCAGACCTTCCCGGTGCCGGTTCGCATCAAGGCCTATGACCGCGAGGGCTTGATGCGGGATGTATCTACCCTATTATCCGATGAGGGGGTCAGCATGAATCGAGTGCATGTTGACGTCAATCGCCGCAACATGGCCGTCTTCGATCTGGTCCTGGAAGTGCGCGATATCGGCCATCTCAGCCGCATCCTGGATCGCGTGGAGCAGTTGGCTAACGTGGTAGACGCTCGACGCGTGCGCCCTGGATAATTGGCGGGGATGGTATAATTTCGCCCCGATTATGACAATCATCACTGACCTGACTCCCATTCCGCAGGCGCGCCAGAAGCTCATGGCCGCCTTCTCGCCCGTCGAAACCGAGCGAATTCCCCTCTCCCAGGCGGCAGGCCGGGTGTTAGCTGAGGCGATCTGTTCGCAGTCCGATTTGCCTGCCTTCGCCAATTCCAGCATGGATGGTTTTGCCATCCGCACCGATGATGCTCGCGGCGCGGATCAGACCCATCCGGTCACTCTCGCCGTGGTCGAAGATATCCCCGCCGGGGCCTCGCCGAAGGTTTCCCTTGGGGCCGGCCAGGCCGCCCGCATCATGACCGGCGCGGCTTTGCCGCCAGGCGCAGATGCGGTTGTGCGCGTGGAAGATACCGATTTCGGTTTGCGCGATCCGGGATCGTCTGCGCCGAAGCGGGTGCAGGTGTATCAATCGGTTGCTGTGGGCGAAAACGTGCGCCCCCGGGGGCAGGATGTGCGCGCGGGGGAAACAGTGCTCAACCCTGACCGTCGTCTGCGCCCCCAGGATGTCGGGGTGTTGGCCATGTTGGGAATGCCAGATGTTCCCGTATACCGGCGTCCCCGCGTCGGTTTGATGTCCCCAGGAGATGAATTGTTGCCCCTGGGCGCGCCGCTGGAAGCTGGCAAAATATACGAATCGAATTCTTATATGCTTGCGGCCCTGATTGCCCAAAGCGGGGGAGACGTAGCGCGATTGGGCATCGTCCCCGATACGATGGAGGCAGTGCGCCAGAGTTTGCAGGGCGCAATTGCTGGGGGTGTTGATCTGTTGCTCTCCACGGGGGGCGTGAGCGTGGGCGCGTTCGACTACGTCCGGGCGGTTCTCGAACGGGAAGGCGAATTGATCTTGTGGCGCGTGAATATGCGTCCGGGCAAGCCGTTGGCCTTTGGGAGTTATCAGGGCGTTCCCTATTTCGGTTTGCCGGGAAATCCGGTCTCCGCCTATGTGGGCTTCCAGGTTTTCGTCAGACCCGCGCTCAGGAAAATGGCCGGGCTGCCCGAAGAAGCGCGCCTGACGAGGAAGGTCTGTTTGTCCGAGCCGATCGAGTCCGATGGCCGAGAGAGCTATCTGCGCGTCAGCGCGACGCACCAGGGTGGCAAATGGTTTGCGCGCTTGACAGGTCATCAAGGATCGGGTAATTTATATTCTCTGGTGAATGCAAATGCTCTGTTGATCGTCCCGGCGGGTGTAACCTCATTGCCCGTTGGCGCTGAATTGGAAGCCTGGTTTTTCGAAGGATTAGACTCATGACATCATCACCCTTACCAGCATCGAAGACCGAGGCGCGCTTGCGCTGGTCTGCCATCGGTTTAGCCCTGTTGGGTTTGGCCGATTCTGTTTACTTAGCCTGGCTCAAGCTCGCGAATACAACCGCGGCCTGCGCCGGGATTGGGGACTGCGAATCTGTCAACAACAGCCCCTATTCCGAAATTGCCGGCGTCCCCATCGCTGTCTTGGGGGCTGGCGCATATCTGGCGATCTTGTTTTTCCTGGCGATCGAAGCGCGGTCTTCATTTTGGCGTGACTACGCGCCGATGATCGTGTTTGGCATCAGTTTGACCGGGGTTCTCTATTCCGCTTACTTGACGTATGTCGAAGTGGCAATCCTGCATGCCATCTGCCCCTATTGTGTGGTTTCGGCTATTTTACTTGTTGCATTATTGGCCATTTTTGTGGTACGCTTATGGCGTGACGACGAAAATGGATTCTGACTGAGGAGATTTCGAAAGATGCCTAAAATTCGCTGTCTCTATGTGGGGTGCATATATCTCGAAAAAGGTTATTGTAGCGCACCGCTGATCAATCTTGATCCCGATGAAGGTTGTCTATCGTTTACCCAACTGGATGATCCCTTTGAAGTAGAAGTGAGCGAAGAATGGGAAGACGAACTCGAAGGCTTCGAAGATTGGGAGGAAGACGATTTCGAGGACGATTGGTTAGAGGACGAAGATGAAGACGACGACGATGATGTATAGTGTCTGAGTGAGAAACTTTGCACAGAAATCTTGTACCGCGCCATTTGCAGGCGCGGTTGCTATTTATTGGGCAATCCTGTGGGGCATCATTTCCAGCACGCTGATTGGCTGCGGTAATAGCTCCACATCGAGCCAGGGTTCGCCGGGAACGGAACGCCTGGTCATCGTGTCATCGTTTACACCCGCCGCCTCGGCTACTGCCACATCAGAACCTCGATCATCCTCTGTGTTATCCCCGCAACCATCGTTTACCGAAACGCCCACAGCAACACTCTCGCCGGTGTCAGAGTCCATCGGACCTTTTCTTCCATTCGAGACGCAAGAAGACCAATCCTTTGGTGAAGTATTTGACATGAAGGTCTCACCCGAGGGTGTCCTGTGGCTTGTGACCAGCCAGGGATTGCGCAGTTATTGGGACAATGCCTGGACTATACATCCCGATCATGGCGAGGTCCTCCTCGGTTTCGACGCACTCGGGCGCGCCTGGATCGCTCCCAATGACGGCGAAAGGATATCCGCCTGGGATGGCGAGAAATGGAAAATCTATGGTCTGGAATCTGGCTGGACGCCTGCCGGGCCGGTGTGGCGCGCCGGGACGTTTGCCACCGTCAGCGAGGAAGTCGTCACTGACGAGCGCGGCTGGGTTTGGCTTGCCACCCAGAGAGATGTGCGCAGGTTCGATGGCGAGCAATGGCGCATCTACGATGCCGAGGATGCGGGTTACTATCCTACCGAGGAGATGTTGGCGCAGGGCTTCGAGTATTTCCTCACCGATGTGGCCCTCGACAGCGTCGGGGATGTGTGGATAGCCGATTGCGCCTGGGAGGGACCAGGCGCCGAAGGGCAGGGAGCGCGCTGGTTCAATGGCAGGTATTGGTGGGGTCGCTATAGCCAGGTAGTCGGTTCTGGCTGCGTCGAGGATATCGAAGTTGATCAATATGGCCGCATTTGGGTTGGCGTAGACGAGACTCTATGGCGATACTCACCCCGATGGGGCTGGAAGAAGTACGACATGCCGATGATTGATCCTGCCTGGGGAACGCGTTGGGGCTATATCGCTGAAATTACCTTGGGCGGCGAGGATACCGCCTGGGTCACGATGGCCCCGTGCAGCGGCGCCAGATGTGATACCGACCTGTTCTTACTCTATCGTCTGACCGGCGACGAATGGACCCTGGTGAGCGAACATGGCCCTGGCGATCTGGCTTTGGATTCTACTGGCAGAGGCTGGTTGTGCGATAGAAATCATCTCTACAGCGTTACTGACGCATCGAGCGAGTTGATCGCCGATTTGAGGCCGTTTTACTGTATCGTCGAAATGGATACGAATGGCAGAGCCTGGCTGGCGCAACCTGGTCAATCTATACTTTGGGTAACTGCTCAGACTCCGCCCCAACCCACCCCGACTGACTGAGTGGTCCGGCTTCCCGCTGTGATGAGCATTTTGCGAAGTTCGAAGGATAGGCCAAGATGTACCATTCCAAGATTCGAATCAATGGCATTGATATTCACTATGAAATCACAGGCGAGGGCCAGCCTCTCCTGCTGATCCATGGCCTCGGCTCCAGCACGCGCGATTGGGAGATGCAGGCGCCGGTTTTCGCTAAGCACTTCAAGGTGATCGCGTTCGACGCCCGCGGGCATGGACGATCGGATAAGCCGCCTGGGCCGTACAGCCTGCCCATGTTTGCCGACGATGCAGCCGCTCTGATGCGCGCCCTCGATATCACCCCCGCGCACGTGGTCGGCATCTCCATGGGAGGCATGATCGCGTTTCAGTTGGCCGTGGATCACCCTGAGTTGATCAAGAGCATGGTCATCGCCAATGCCACGCCAGAGCTGGTCGTACGCTCGTTCAAAGAGCGTCTGATCGTGTGGCAGCGCGAATGGATCGTGCGCCTGATCGGCATGCGCAAGATGGGAGAAGTCCTGGGGGATCGCCTCTTCCCCAAACCTGAACACGCCGAAATACGAAAAATATTCATCGAGCGTTGGGCAGAAAACGACCCGCGCGCCTACCTGGCCTCCATGCGCGCCCTGGTGGGCTGGAGCGTGATGGAGCATATCGAGACAGTCGAGATTCCCACTCTTGTGATCGCCGCTGACCAGGATTACACCGGGGTCAGTTTAAAAGAAGCCTTTGTCGCCAGGATGCCGAATGCAAAGTTGCTGGTGATCGAGGATTCGCGCCACGCCACGCCAGCAGAGAAGCCCGAAGAATTCAACCAGGCTGTAATGGATTTTTTCATGCGGTGAACGCTTACGTCACCCGTTTGGCGAAGACAGACGGGACAAGATCGCCAGTGTCTCCGCCTTTCCCCCAGAACCTTCTTCTCCTCCGGGGCCGACGCAGGAAGGGCAGCCATCGCTGCACTTGCAATTGCCGATCAGTTCCCTCGCATGGCGGATGAGTTCGTCGTGACATTCGTAGAGACGCTGGCTGAATCCAATGCCGGCGGGGATCATCTCATAGATCACGATCACCGGCCCGGCTCCGCTGTCCGCCAGCGACGATCGGGGGTCGGAGTGGACCCCCAGGTCGCGCGCATCGCACATCAGGAAGAGCGGCGCCAGATGACCCAGGGCATAGGCTGCTCCAGAGAGGCCGCTGCGCACCCGCACAGCGCTCTCGACGCGCTGGTGACACGCCGGGCAGACCGTGATCAAATTTTCGAGCCGGTTGGCCTCCCGAGGTATGTCGAACGCCTTGAAGGGAATCTTATGATGGACGTGGTGAGAAATCTCCCCTTCGATGGCTCCGCAAACCTGACAGGAATACGCATCGCGTTCGAGCGCGGCCTGGCGTTGCGCTCCCCAATTGGAGCCGTAATCGTTGCGGTCGCTCCCCCACAACCCCTCGGCGCGCAAATCTGCGACGACCTGCTCGTATAACGATAGCCAATACCCGGCGGTCAGCAGTTCGTTGGGGGGCAGTTCTAATTCCCGGAAACCCAGCTTTTCGTGACTTTCCCAGCGGATCATGTGGAAACCGCTCACCCGGCTGATCACGGCGAGTTCTCCATGGGCTTTCGATCCGCCTGGGATGGCCTCGACCTCTCGGAGGTCCAGCAGCCGAATCTCCGTCTCCCTCCGCGGGCGGGTGAAATAATCTACCTGCGTTGGTTGCAGGATAGCGAGATGATTTTCCAAATCCAATGTTTCCACCAGGTAGGTCTCCCCCTCGTGCAGGTAGATCGCGCCAGGATGCGCCATCCAGGGAGCGGCTTCGCTTTCGACTTCGCCAATTGTTTCGGCGTTGCTCTTTAGGAGGATGGGATGCGCCGAAGCGCTGCGCAAGGAAATATCCGCCGAGGGGTAGTGGTCGCCCATCCAATAGAATCGATCCCTGGATTTATGCAAGATCCCGCCCTCGTGAAGAAAGTTCAACATTTCTGTAACCTGGGCTGGCGCGACGTTCCCAAAGGCTTCCCCATCCCGGAAGGGAAGTTCGAAGGCTGCGCACTGCAAATGCTTGAGCAGGATCAATAGATTGTCCGCGTTGATCAGGGCGTGTTCGGGGCTGCGCTGAAAGAAATATTCTGGGTGCCTGGCCAGGAACTGGTCCGATGGCGATGGCCCAGCAACCAAAACAGATAGAGAGGCTTCCCGCCCGCGCCCAGCGCGCCCGGCTTGCTGCCACGTCCCGGCGATCGTCCCAGGGTAGCCCGCCTGCACCGTCGCCGTCATCCCGCCGATATCAATGCCCAATTCCAGCGCGGTCGTGGTGACGACCGCTCGCGCCTCGCCCTCCCTCAAGCCTCGCTCGATCTCCCTGCGATGCTCCGGTAAATACCCGCTGCGATATGCCCTCACCCCCCGGCCTTCGCCATGCTCAACCCTCCCCCCTCTCCCTCTCCCAGCATTGGGAGAGGGGGGCAGGGGGGGTGAGGGTGAGGTCCTCAAATACCTCAACATCACCTCCACCGTGCGCCGCGTCCGACCGAACACGATGGTCTGTAGGTCGTAGCTGAGCAGATCATCCGCCAGGCGCACACTCTCCGCCAGCATACTGGCTCGCAGACCCAACTCGGGGTCCACGATGGGAGGATTGTAAAGGAGGAAATGCTTAGCCCCTCTTGCCGAAGCATCGTCGGCGATCAGGGCGACGGGTTCTTCGATCAACTCCTGGGCCAGTTCCGCCGGATTGCCGATGGTGGCTGAGGTGAGGATGAACTGCGGTTCGGAGCCATAGAACCTGGCGATTCGCTTCAACCGCCGGAGCACGTTGGCGACATGCGACCCAAAGACGCCCCGGTAGACGTGCATTTCGTCAATGACCACATATCGCAGGTTTCTGAAGAAATCCGCCCAGGCCGTGTGCCGCGGAAGGATGCCGATATGCAGCATATCTGGATTCGAAATGACCAGCCGCGATTTTCTGCGAATCGCCGCCCTGGCGCTCTGACTGGTATCCCCATCATACGTCGCCGGCGCAATCGAAAAGGACTGGTCACTGTCCACTGCCAACAGCTCACTGATCCCTGCCAACTGATCCTGCGCCAGCGCCTTGGTAGGGAAAAGATATTGGGCGCGCCCCTCGGGAGACCTCAGCAAGAAATCGAGCACCGGCAGGTTGTACGCAAGGGTTTTGCCACTGGCTGTATGCGTTGCCAGGACGATGTGGCGGCCGGCCCGAATCTGATCCCAGGCGTCTTTCTGATGGCAGTAGAGAGCGCTGATCCCTGAGCGCTTCAAGGCCTGGGCAAGCCCCTCATGTAGATCATTTGGAAATGGTACGAAAGTAGCCGCGCGCGCCGGGATCGTTTCCCAGGCGGCGATATTCCCCCCAATCGTCGGATCGGATCGCCAATGGCTTAACAGAGCTGCTAGAGACATATCCGATCCTGGTTGATGAAAGTGCTGATGCTAGGCTTCTTCCTTGGATTCCTCTTCGCTTTCGCCTTCTTCTTTATCGTTCGTCTGCAAGCCATCTTTGAAGGCGCGGATACCCGAGCCGAGTTCGCCAGCAATCTTGGTGATGCGCCCAACGCCGAACAGGAGCAGTACGATCACTAGAATGATAATCAGTTCAGTAGGTCCAAAATGCATAGTTGCTCTCCGAATGTTTTTTCGCTCCGCGTATTCTGTATCTCCGCGGTGTTATCCAATCGATATCGGTTCCGTCTTTGGGATGTACTGACTAAGTTTACAATGAATTGCCTGAAAATGCAATGCAACTTCAGGAACCTTGTTCCTGCCTGAATTCGGAAGACAGATGCCCCAGGTCAATGGTCGCTTCGTCGCAGAAGAGCATCGCCCTTTCGATCGCATTGCGCAGCTCACGGATATTCCCAGGCCAGGCATGATTGTGCAGAGCAGCCATGGCGCGCTCGGAGATATGCGTGATATTCAACCCCATGCGCCCGTTGTTTTCCCGGATGAAGAGGCCGACGAGTTCTGGAATATCCCCCTTGCGCTCCCGCAGCGGCGGGATGTGCAGGTCCACGACCTTCAACCGGTAGTACAGGTCTTCTCTGAATTGACCCTCTCTGATCAGGGCTTCGAGATCTCGGTTGGAAGCTGCCAGGATTTGCACATCCACTTTGATCAGGTTCGTCCCGCCGACGCGGCGGAAGGCCTTTTCGTCCAGGGCGCGCAATAATTTCGCTTGCATATCCACAGGCAGGGAGGCGATTTCATCGAGGAATAAGATGCCCTCGTCGGCGATTTCCATCAGGCCGGGCTTGCGCTTTTGCGCGCCAGTGAAAGCGCCGGCCTCGTAACCGAATAGCTCCGCTTCGAGCATGGTGTTCTGAATGGCCGCGCAGTTGATCCCGATGAAAGATTTCCCCGCCCGAGGGCCCATCTGATGGATGGCGCGCGCCAGGATTTCCTTGCCGGCGCCGGTTTCCCCAGTGATCAGCACCGAGACCGAGGCCTGCGCGGCTCGTTGCGCCAGATCGAGCTGTTCGCGCATTTCGGAGCTTTTGCCGACGACGAAGTTCAATTCCCCGCGCTGTTGATCTCGGAAGTGAATCAACTCCCGCCGCATGGCGACGATCTCTTTGGCGCGTTGGATGGATGATTCCAGCCGGTCGAATTGAATTGGTTTTTGAAGAAAATCATGCGCCCCGTTTTTCATGGCTTCCACGGCCATGTCAATATCCCCATACGCCGTGATCAGGATGATCGGCGGGCGCACGGCCAATCGAGCTGTCTCCTCCAAAAGGTCTGGGCCGTATCCATCGGGAAGCTGCACATCCAGGAGGATGATGTCGGCGTTCTCCTGCTCGATATGTCCTCGCGCCTCTTTGAGATTGGCGGCGGATAGAACTTCGTACCCCTCGCTTTCGAGATAGTCTCCAAGTTGCGTGCGGGCGTTTTCTTCGTCATCTACAATTAATATCGTTGCTGTCATGGCGTCATTCTTTCCGGGGGGATTGCTGCTGGGAGTTGAATGTGGAAGGTAGTCCCTCCAGGGAAGGAGGTCAGGGTGATATTGCCTCGATGCGCAGTGATGATCTGTTTCGATATCGCTAACCCTAAACCGGTCCCGTGGGGATTCGTGGTGAAGAACGGCTCGAAGATTTTCTCCTGATTCTCCGCGGGGATCCCCGGCCCTGTATCCGAAAGATCAACTTGCACAAAGGGCTTCCCGCTGGGAAACTTCGCTGTAGATAATTTCACCGCGAATGCACCGCCTGTGTCCTGCATGGCCTCGACCGCGTTGCTGATGATGTTGGTGAAAACCTGTTCCAGACCTCTGCTATCTCCCAGAACATCCGGGAGATCGTTTGACGCCTGGAGATGCGTCTGGATGTTGACTTTTTTGAAGCGCGGTCCCCAACGCTTGAGAATCTGTTGGAGGAGTTGTTTCACATTTACCGGCGCGAACACATAGTTTCCGGTACGCGAAAAGGTCAATACGGAATCCATCAATGTGGTCAGGCGTTGGCAGTCCTCTTTCATGTTCTGGATACGCTCTTGTTCGGGATCGTCTTTATCCAGGGCGCGCTCCAGCAATTGCAGCGCCATGTTGATATTGTTGATCGGGTTGCGAACTTCATGAGCAAAAACGGCGGTGACTTCTCCCAATAGGGCGCGTTGTTCCAACTGCTGGGATCTCAACCGAATCTGCTCGTTTTCACTTAGATCCTGTATGAAGATCAGTTCGCCAGCGACCGAGCCATCGTCGAGGATGGGGTTGATCTGCAAATCGGCCGGAAAGGAGCTGCCATCTCGTCGGTGCAGATGAATATGGCCGAGACTGGGAGTTGGATCGCCGTGCAGCGCGCGCCGCAGGGCAGGCATCAGCCGATCGCTGCCGATGATCACGTTATCAACGGACAGTCCGATGACTTCTGTGCCGGCATAACCAAGAATGAGTTCAGCCGCCGGGTTGAGCGCCTGGATCTCCATTTCCGGAGATATGATCATCATGCCATCTTTGATGTTTTCCTGGACGGCAACCCCGGTGCTGAGGCGGCTCTCGCTGTCTGCCAGTCGCTTGCGGAGATTGGTCAGCAGGACGTTGTTATGGATGATCGCCCCCGCGAATCCCGCCAGGATATTGAGCAGTTGAAGGGCATTCTCAGGCGGAGGCGATTTCCCCCCCGCCAGGATGATTCCCAGCCAGGCTTTCTGCTCGTCGTGCAGTTCGCTCTCCTCGATGGGCGCAGATGCCAGATACGAGAACCCCGCCGCTCGGGCCGACTGGTGAATCATCGTCACGATTGCCCTCTCACCTCGCCGCCAGATCGAAGGCTGGAGCAGTCGGTTCAGGTTTGGCGGGGCGATCTCGGTCGGAAATATCCCCACGTCGCCGCCTGACGTTTTGATCTGCCGCAGGCTGGGGTTTTGTCCTCGCCCTACATAAATGGCCAGGGAGCTCTCTGGGAGGAGTTTTCCGCCGATCTCGAGAACCTGCCCCAAGGCTTCTTCGGGATCCGATTCTCGTGTCGTCGAAGCGAGCGCCAGCAGTTGGCGGTTCAATAAGTCGGCAATGAGCGAATCGCTGGCCTGCCTGGTTTTTCGCAGGTTGACCTCTTCGAGGATGATCAACGCCCAGGAGTGATTTTCGCTCAACGGTTGGACGCGCACAGCCACCGCCACGATTTGCTGATGGCGCGTGATGAGTTCGAGCCGTGGAAGCGTATCCTCTTTCGGTCTGCTGCGCATAGTCCTTATAGAATCCAAATCTCCCCGCAATATCCCACTGCTATCCATCCCAACTAACTCGTTTCGCGTGTAGGCGGTCAATTCCATGAGCTTGGGATTGGCCGATACGATTTTATGGCTTTTTTTATCAATCAGCAGCACGGCCTGATCGAAAGTATCGAGGATGAAACTGAGATCTGCGGCGCTGATCAACGGTCGGGTTGGGGGGTGGGAGCGGGAGAATGGATTGAGCATATCAGATTCCCGCCATACTCTGCCGTGTTCGTGCAGAGAGAATGCCTTCCATCGCGCGATACTTGGCTACGGTGCGCCTGGCAACATCATAGCCCATCTCCCCAAGCCTCTCCGCGATTTCGGTATCGGTCAACGCCTCTTTTTCTTTGCCGACGATCTCCCGGATCACCGCTCTGATCGAAAGGCTTCGTTCGAAGAATTTGCTCAGCGGGATGATGCGGCCATTCGGGAGGCAGGTAGTCTTTCCCGAAACAGCGCGCGAGACGGTCGACTCGTGCACTCCCAAGACCTGAGCCAGGCTCGCTCTCGTGATCGGTTTGAGGTGCTTATCGCCCTGCAAGATGAATTCTCGCTGATGTTTCGTGAGGAGGGAAAGAAGTTGTTGCATCGTGTTGCTCCGCTGCCGCAGACATTTGATCAGCAGCGTGGCCTTTTCCAAATCTTGCTGCCACTTCTCGATTTTTTCGACGGGCGCGTCTTCGAATACCTGGCGAAAAAGGGGGTTGACCCGCAGCGATCCCTTCAGAGGAAAGAGGATCTCGATGACCAGCGGCCCGCTCATTTTGCCATTCAAGTGGCTGATCAGGATATCTGGATGATGATAGCGTTGCGGAGAGGGTTCATTTCCCTGGCGGATACTCCCCCAATGGGTGCGGGCGGGATAGGGGGTCAGGTTGGTGCTGATAAACCTGGAGATTTCCTCCGCCTCCAGGGGGGAGACGCCCAATAATTTCCCTAATTTCGTATAGTGGTGACGGCTCAGTAAATCCATCCCCTCGCGGATAGCTCTCACGATTTGATCTGGCATTTCTTGCGAGTCTGACAACACTTCGATCTGAATCAGCAACGCCTCTTGGGGGGAGCATGAGCCAACCCCGATGGGTTCCGCGTGCTGGATCATCGCCCGAACCTTCTGGACCCTTTCCGGCGATACGTGATGATAACGACTGATTTCCAGCGGAGATATGGGCAACAGGCCGTCTTCATCGAGGCTGGTGAGGATATGGGCTGCAATAGGGCGGTCTTCTTCGGCCAGTTCTGGCGCGATTTGCCTCAAGACGAAGCTGGGAAGGTCTACTGCTGGCGCCATGTTGTCATCGGGCAGCTCTTCTGGTGAAATGTTGTGGGACGTTCCCGAGCTTTGCGTTTGGAAATATTCGCTTCGCGACGAGGTAAAGACAATCGGTTCTGAAGCTTCTGGGTCGTGTGGCCGGCTACACAGGGGGCAGGGGATCGATTCGATTAAGAGACGGCCGCAGGTGCGGCAGCGGCGCGCCTCCAACAACTCCAGGGCCGGGTTGGTGGCTAATTCCGCCTCGATCTTTTGTTTTAGCTCAGCGGAGGTCATTCCCAGCAGCGTCATGGTCTGCGCCAGATGCGCTGTGGTTTGTGGTCTGGTCTCGAGTCGGTGAGTGGGGTACATGGCAATTACATCCTCGAATAGTATAGCTGTTTATCTCTTTCGTTGCAATATACGTGCCACCCAGGTTGCAAGATGAATGCCTGTAATAACATGAAACTGGTACAATGGGGCATCATGGTCGAATTGACGATTATCGGTGGCGGCCTGGCGGGCAGTGAAGCGGCCTGGCAGGCCGCCCAAAGAGGCGTCCAGGTCAGGCTGTACGAAATGCGCCCCCACGTCGAGACCGGCGCGCATACCGGCGCTGATCTCGCTGAACTGGTTTGTTCTAACTCGCTGGGGTCCGATCTGCCTGATCGCGCTCCCGGCCTTCTCAAGAATGAACTGCGCCGGATGGGTTCGCTCTTGCTCGAGTGCGCTGACCAGACTGCCGTACCTGCCGGCGGCGCTCTGGCTGTGGATCGTCAGGCATTCTCTCGGCTGGTGACTTCTCGTATTCGAGAACATCCCAACATCGAGGTCATCCGCCAGGAAGTCGCCTCGATCCCAGATGGGCCGGCTGTCATCGCCTCGGGGCCATTGACCTCACCCGATCTGTCCGAGGCGATTGCCAGGCTCGCCGGCCGCGAGCATCTATATTTCTTCGATGCTATTTCCCCTATTGTCACCCTCGAGTCGATCAATATGGATATTGCCTATCGCGCTTCGCGCTATGACCGCGGCGATCAGGTGGGTGGGGATTACATCAACTGCCCGATGACGGAGGCCGAATACGACGCCTTCGTGGACGCCCTGCTGAGCGCTGAGCGCATCGAACTTAAGTCCTTCGAACAGCAGTTGGAGAGCGGCGTTCGAGCAGGAATGCACACTTTCTTCGAGGGATGTTTGCCTGTCGAAGTCATTGCCCGGCGCGGGAGGAAAACGCTGGCTTTCGGCCCCTTGCGTCCTGTCGGCCTGGCGGATCCACGCACTGGCAGGCGGCCGTATGCCGTGGTGCAGCTCCGTCAGGACGATCTGGCGGGTATGATTTACAACCTGGTAGGATTTCAGACCAATCTGAAATTCCCCGAACAGCGGCGGGTCTTTCGCATGATCCCTGGGCTGGAAAGAGCCGAATTTGTCCGCTATGGACAAATGCATCGGAATACCTTCATCTTTTCGCCTGCGCTGCTTTGCCCAACGCTGCAGTTTCGCCGCCGCGGCGATTTGTTCTTTTCCGGTCAAATCACCGGCATCGAGGGCTACGCGGGAAATATTGGCACTGGGTTATTGGCCGGTTGGAACGCCGCCCGTTACCTTCTTGGCCAGTCGCCGCTCCAATTCCCCGAGGAGACCATGCTGGGCGCCCTGTGTCACTACATCACCCACGCCAGCGCGGCCGACTTCCAGCCCATGAAAGCCAATTTTGGGTTATTGCCGCCATTGGGCGAGGAGGGGAGGGGCCAGCGTAAATCCCGCCGCGTTCGTCAGCAGATGTATGCCGAACGGGCGTTGAGCGTATTAGACGCATATTTGATCGCTCAATAGCCCGTCCCCGGGCGACCTGAGGTCTGCTTTTTCGTGAAGCACCAATATTGCGTATAGCCATTGCAACTAATAATTACCACACTCCAATGACAAACTCCCAAAAAACCAACATCACCACAGCCATGATCTCAATTGGAGCGCTTTTCGTTGCGATCTCCATTGCTATCGTTGGGTTTATCCCGCCATCTAGCCCCTTCGATGGAGACCGCGCGTTGGCCTCCATCGAATACCAGCTCTCCCTTGGACCACGCGTCCCTGGCAGCCCCGGGCATGCCCAACTGGTCGAATGGCTGCAAGACGAACTCGAGGGGCAGGGGTGGGATACGCACGTTCAAGAGGCCGTTATGATGGATCATCCCATCAAGAATATAATCGCCACACGGGGCGAAAATAACGCCGCAGGCCCCTGGATCATCCTCGGCGCACACTACGACACTCGAATCTACGCTGACCGGGATGCCGATCCGGAGAAGCGCGGCCAGCCAGTGCCGGGCGCCAATGACGGCGCCTCGGGCGTAGCCGTCTTGCTAGAGTTAGCCAGGATCCTCCCAGAGGATACCCCCGGCGCGATCTGGCTGATTTTCTTCGATGCCGAGGATAATGGCAGAATCTCAGGTTGGGATTGGGTCCTCGGCTCGCGCGCCTTCGTCGAAACGCTGTCAGAAAAACCAGATGCAGTAGTCATCGTGGACATGATCGGGGACGCCGATTTGAATATCCTGATGGAAAAAAGCTCAGATCAGTCGCTGACCAGCGAGCTTTGGGAGCAAGCCGCAGCCTCGGGGTACAGCAACCACTTCATCCCTTTGCCTGGGCGCAACATCCTCGATGACCACACACCCTTCCTGCAAGCGGGTATCCCCGCAGTTGATTTGATTGATATAGATTATCCTTACTGGCACACCACGGAAGATACGCTCGACAAGGTCTCCGCTGAAAGTCTGCAAGCAGTAGGCGATACGCTCTTCGCCTGGATCGTAGGACAGGATCGAACGGATTAGCCCGAAAATAGGGTGTGCGAAGGGGGGGGCAGCCGCTTTGCGTTCGCACACCCTTTTTTCGGGAACTTCCCCGTTTGGCTGAGTAGTTACCCTACAACTTGGCAAATGCTCGAGCATCGCTTAAACTTAGCGTATGCGAGTTGTCGAGTTGCTTGATCAGGTGCGTAACCGGTGGGCAGAGCGAGTTGCCCATCGGTTGGCGCGCGGTGAAAGTGTTCGGGAGAGTTTCCAGGACGAGTTGAAACGCTATTTCGACCTGATGCGGCAAGCCATCATCAGCGGCAACCCGGCCTGGCTCGATGAAATCTTAGAGGAATGGATAGCGGCCCGAACCCAATCGGAACGCGAACAACGGGAGGCCAGCCTCTCGCCGATCCTCGGGCACATCCTGATTTCGTTGAATCATGTCGCTCGGGAATACCTGAGCCACGAAGACGCCCTGGAATTGATCGGCGCGGTTCTGCCAATTCACACTCATGTTGTGCAGTATTCTTCCCGCCTGGAGACAGAGATCTACGTGCAACATATCGCCAGGGAACTAGAACAGGCCCGTGCTACCCTGGAACGCCTCGACGCCAGAAAGTCGGATTTCATTTCCGTAGCCGCCCATGAGTTGCGCACCCCGCTGACCTTGATCGAGGGCTATTCCTCGATGCTGCTGGATAACTTTCCCAAGGACGATCAGGCGCGCGACCGCGTCGAGATCATGCTCAAAGGGATAGACAATGGCATCCGCCGCCTGCGAGAGATCATTGATGATATGATTGATGTCTCCCTCATTGACAATAATATGCTGAAAATCAATTATCAACCTGTGTGGCTCAATCAATTGTTGGGGATCGTCCGCCAGGAGATCGTGAGAGCAGTCATCGAGCGCTCTTTGAACCTCACCATCGAGGAGTTTCCCGGCGTTGACGAGATGATCTTTGGCGATCCCGAACGCCTATACCAGGCCATTTGGAACGTCTTGACCAATGCGGTGAAGTACACGCCCGATGGCGGCTCCATCACGGTCAGCGGCCGGCGTCTGCCCGGGTTCATCGAAATGACCGTGAAGGATACCGGAATCGGCATTGATCCAGACGATCAAATCAGCATCTTCGAGAAATTCGGCCATTTGGGCGATGTCTCGCTGCACTCCAGTGGGAAGACGAAATATAAGGGCGGCGGGCCAGGCCTGGGGCTGCCGATCACCAAAGGCATCATCGAGGCTCACGGCGGCACGATTTGGGTCGAGTCGGAAGGCTACGATGAGGCAACATGCCCAGGAACGATCTTTCACATTCTCTTGCCGGTGCGAAAAGAATCCCCTGATGCTAGAATAAACAAGTTATTTGCGTCTATCGCCAGAACGGACTCCACCGGCAAAGAGCAAACCTGCGAAGAAGCAAACGACATGCTGGCGATCAAACCCTTATGGCAAAAGAAATAATCAACACACTACCGCCGCGCGAAAAAGTGTTCCTGGTGGGGGTCGAGTTTCACCAACAAAGCCATCTGCTATCACTCGATGACTCACTCGAAGAACTCAGCTTACTGGCAGATACAGCCGGTTTAGAGGTGGTTGGCTCAGAGGCACAAAAACGCCAGACCCCCCATCAAAAAACATTCATCGGCCCGGGAAAAGCAGACGAAATCAAATCGTTGGCTGGCGAGGTCGGCGCTCAGATCATCTTGTTCGACGATGAACTCTCTCCCAGGCATCAGCGCGAACTCGAGAAGTTATTCGGCGATGATATTCGCGTGTTGGATCGAACGGCTTTGATTTTAGATATCTTTGCCCAACATGCCAGCACTCGAGAGGGCGCCCTGCAGGTGGAGCTGGCGCAGTACGAATACCTTCTACCGCGCCTGACGCACGCCTGGACTCACCTGGCCCGGCAGGCTGGCGGGGGCGGCGGCCGAACCGGCCGTGCCGGCGGAGTCGGCCTGCGCGGCCCCGGTGAGACTCAACTCGAGGTAGACCGCCGCGATATCCACCGGCGCATAGATCACTTGAAGGACGAGCTGGATAAAGTGCGCGCCCACCGGCAGCGTCACCGCGCCCAGCGAAAGCGCTCGCGAATTCCCATCGTAGCCCTGGTAGGTTACACCAACGCTGGGAAATCAACGTTGCTGAACAGCCTGGCATCTGCCGATGTGTATGTGGCCGACCAGCTCTTCGCCACCCTCGATCCCACCACCCGCCGGGTCGAACTTCCCGATGGAAAAGCCGTCCTCTTCACAGATACTGTCGGCTTCATCCAGAAGCTGCCCACTATGCTGGTGGCCGCTTTCCGCGCCACACTGGAAGAGATCGCCGAGGCCGACCTGCTGCTGCATGTCCTGGATATCACCCATCCCAATGTGCAAGCCCAGGCCAGGGCGGTTCACCAAACCCTGGTTGAAATCGGCGCCGATCATATCCCTGTCCTGACAGCCCTCAACAAAATAGACAGGCTGCATGATCCAGGGGCGGCGCGTCGAGCGTTGGACGAATTCTCCAGCGCGGTGGCGATCTCGGCGATGATGAACGAGGGCATCAAAGATTTGCTCAGAGCGGTGCAGGCGCAGCTCTTCGAGAGATACTCCCCCCTGGAAGTGGTGTTGCCCTATCAAGAAGGCAGGTTGATCTCACTCTTTCATAACCAGGGCGAAGTCGAGCGGATCGAACATGGCAGCCAGGGAGTCTCGATCCAGGGGCGCATCCCTGGCCGCCTGCTGGCTGAATTCAGCGCCTATCTCAAAGGTCAGGCTACGAATACATAAAACCGCGGAGACGCAGAGTTCGCGGAGAAAAAATCCGTCGAAAGAATTTTGGGTCTCCGGGAGGTCGCGTTATGCAGAACTTCAATCATTTTTTGGATAGACTATCGGAGTTTTTATCGAAGCGAAAGGGATTGATCCCGCTTCTAGGGATTCTGCTGGTGGCGTTGAATTTCGTCCTGCGGCTCGTCCCTGGGGTAGGGTGGCTCGCCGAAAGCGACCTGTTCCTGCACTTAGGGGTGATCGTGGGAATCCTAAGCTTTATGATCGCCTGGGCTTTGTAGTCGTATTGCTGTTATGATTTGCAAGACAGATTGCTAACCTGTACTACGATTTTGGGCCTGCCGCGCGCACTTCGGGAGAGGCTGCGTCGGCGAATTTCTTGAAGTTCTCGATGAAGCGCGCTGCCAACTGACGGTATTTATCGTTGTAAGCTGCTTTGCTGGGCCAGACCTCGGCAGGGAAGAGCACCTCTCTCGGCACGTTGGGGCAGCTCGTAGGCACCTGGAAGCCAAAGATCGAATCGGTGTAGTGATCCACGTCGAGCAGATCGCCATTCAAGGCCGCGGTCAGGATAGCGCGGGTGTGGGCGATGCTGATTCGTTTGCCGACCCCGTAGGGACCGCCCACCCAGCCAGTGTTGAGCAGCCAGGCGTGCGCACCGTATCGCCCCATTTTACGGGCTAAAAGCTCGGCGTATTTAGCGGGGTGGTGCACCATGAAAGGCGCGCCGAAGCAGGCGCTGAAGGTGATCTCCGGCTCC
>Ga0194126_10004450_pt1 | contig 21366 bp, 19 predicted proteins | sample TA2KigC150mmetaG_FD_148641 | JGI IMG/M metagenome (GOLD analysis project Ga0194126, IMG submission 148641) | Freshwater microbial communities from Lake Tanganyika, Tanzania - TA2015035 Kigoma Deep Cast 150m | ecosystem: Environmental > Aquatic > Freshwater > Lake | place: Tanzania: Lake... | reverse complement strand
GCGCCGATGACCGCCAGCCCGATGAACCCGCCCTCCACCGCTGTGCGGAACAGGTAGAACTTGCCCACCAGCCCGAGCGTGGGCGGCATGCCGGTGAAAGAGAGCATGAAGATGGTCATCGCCGCGGCCAGCAGCGGCTTGCGCCGTCCCAGCCCGGCGAAGTCGTTGATCTCCAGCCCCACCCCATTTTGTTTTTCCAGCGACATGACGGCCGACCACGCGCCGAAGGAGGTGACGGCGTAGGCGACGAGATAGAACAGCGCCGAAGCGACCGCGTCGGCGGCCACGGCGGGATTGCCATAGGCAACGAGCGCCATCAGGATGTAGCCGGCGTGGGCGATGCTGGAATAAGCCAGCATCCGTTTGATGTTGGTCTGGGCGATGGCGATGACGTTGCCGGCGAACATGGTCAGCGCGGCGAGCGCCCACAGCACCGGCGTCAGGTCCGCGGCGAGGGAGGGGAAGGCCAGCGTGAAGACGCGCAGCAGCGCGGCAAATCCGGCGGCCTTCGCGCCCACGGACATGAACGCCGTCACCGGGGTGGGCGCGCCCTGGTACACGTCGGGCGTCCACATGTGGAAGGGAACCGCCGCCACCTTGAAGCCGAAGCCGACCAGGATGAGCGCCGCGCCGATGGTCAGGAGCAGTCCCCCGGTCCCGGCGAGGCGGGCGAGGCCGGAGGCGATGCCCGCCAGGGAAGTGGTCCCCGTCGCGCCGAAGACGAGCGTGATGCCGTACACGACGAAGCCGGTGGCGAACGCGCCGAGCAGGAAGTACTTGAGGCCGGCTTCCTCCGAGTCGGCGCGGGGGCGGGCGAAGGCGGCCAGCACGTAGAGCGGGATGGACAGCAGTTCGAGGGCGAGGAAGACGACGATCAGGTCGGCGGCGTGCGCCATCAGCATCATGCCGGTGATGCTGAAGAGGAGCAGGGTGTAGAACTCGCCGCGTTCGAGACCCATGCGCTTGAGGTAGCCGTAAGCCACGGCCACGCCGAGCAGGCCGGAGGCGAGGAACAGCACGTCGAGGAAGGTCGAGAAGCCGTCGAGCGTGACCATGCCGGTGAAGGCTGTGGCTTCTGTCCCGGCCTGGGCGAGGGCGAGACCCATCGAGAGCGCCAGCCCGGCCGCGGCGAGGAGCGCCGTGAGGCCTTTGCGCTTGATGAACAGGTCGGCAAGCAGCAGGAGGCACGCCCAGACGACGAGGGCGATGAGGGGGAGGATTGTGTAGAGGTCGGATAGCGTCATGACAACTCCGGGCGTGTCATTGCGAGGAGGGTTGAGTAGGCCGAAGGCCGTATCGAAACCCGACGAAGCGATCCCCGACTACGAGGAGATTGCTTCGCCGCCTGGTCTCGATACGCCGCTTCGCGGCTACTCGACCAGCGGCGGCTCGCAACGACACCGGCTAATGTAACACTGCCAATAATTTCTCAACCGCCGGGGCCATCAGGTCGAAGAACGGCTTGGGGTAGAGGCCGATCCAGAAGATGAAAACCAGGATGGGGACGATGGTGACGATCTCGCGGGCGTTCAGGTCGCGCAGGGCGTGGCCGTGTTTTTTGACTTCCTCGACAATCGAGCCTTCGGGACCGAGGAACATCTTCTGGAACATGTACAGGATGTAGACGGCGGCCATAATGACGCCCAGCGCGGCGAACGCAGAAAACAGCACCGATCCGAGCGCGCCGCCATCCATGCCCGCGCCCCAGGCGCCGAGCAGGATGGTGAACTCGCCGACGAAGCCGTTCAGTCCGGGCAGCCCCATCGAGGAGAGCGAGACGATGAGCATGACCGTGCCGAAGACCGGCGTGATCTTCCACAGCCCGCCATAGACGGCGATCTCACGCGTATGGGTCTGCTCGTAGATCATGCCGACGAGGAGGAACAACGCCCCGGTGCTTAATCCGTGGTTGATCATTTGCAGGATGCCGCCCTGGATACCCTGGGAGTTCAGGGCAAAGAGGCCGAGCATGACAAAGCCGAGGTGGCTGACCGAGGAGTAGGCGACCAGTTTCTTGACGTCCTTCTGGGCGTACGAGACCGCCGCGCCGTAGATGATGCCGATGACCGCTAGCAACGCGATCCACGGGGCGGCCTGTTTGGCCGCGTCGGGGAAGAGCGGGATGTTGAAGCGGACAAAACCGTAGGTGCCCATTTTCAGCAGAACGCCGGCCAGGATGACCGAACCGGCCGTCGGCGCTTCCACGTGGGCGTCGGGCAGCCAGGAGTGCAGCGGCCACATCGGCACCTTGATGGCGAAGGCGGCGGCGAAGGCCAGGAAAAGCAGCATCTGCGCGCCGGCGGCGATGACTCCGCTGGCGTACAGTCCGGGCAGCGCGGCCATCAACTCAGGGACGGAGAACGTCCCGGCCTGGATGCCGAGGAACAGGATGGCGAGCAGCATCAGGATCGAACCGGCCATCGTGTACAGGAAGAACTTGATGGCGGCGTAGATGCGGCGCGGTCCGCCCCAGATGCCGATCAGGAAGTACATCGGCACGAGCGTGAACTCCCAGAAAATGTAGAACAGGAACAAATCCTGCGCCAGGAAGACGCCGTTCATGCCGACCTCCAGCAGGAGGAAGAACAGCATGAAATCCTTGACCCGCTCCTCGACCGCCTTCCAGGTGGAGAGGATGGAGATGGGCGTCAGGAAGGTCGTCAGCAGGACCAGCAGGATGGACAGGCCGTCCACGCCGACCGCGTAGTGGATGTTCCAGCCGGCCACCTGGATCCAGGGCAGGGTCAGGGTCAACTGCAGGTTCCCGTCGGCCTTGTTGAACAGAGTCAGCATCCAGATGGACAGGCCGAAGGTCACGAGCGAGGCGGCGAGCGCCGTCCAGCGCAGCGCGTTTTTCTTCCCGGAGGGAATGAGCAGCAAAGCCAGCACGCCCAGCAGCGGGAAGAAGATGACGAGGTTCAGAGGATTGGTAACAAAGTTCATGGTTTTACCTCCGAGACCTCACAGGTCTCGAAGACCTGTGAGGTCTGGTGAGTTTATTTGATCAACAAGTATCCCAGAATGGCAACCACGCCAAGCAGCACCGCCAGCGCGTACGAGCGGACGAAGCCGTTCTGCAGGCGGCGCAGGGAGGCCGAGGCGCGCTTGGTCAGTTCGCCGAGGCCGTTGAAGAAGGCGTCTATGCCGCGCGCGTCCACCACCCGGTCGAGGGCGACGCGGCTGAGCCAGTTGTAGGTCCCGGCGATGACGCGGTCGTGGAACCAGTCATGCCAGAAGCGCCAGTCAATCACGTCCGCCAGGAAACGGGAAACGGCGGCGTAGGGCTTCAGGAACAGGGTCGAATAGATCTCGTCCACGAACCACTTGCGCTCCATGCCGGTGAAGAGGAAACCGAGCGGCTTCTTGAGCGGGTCCTTCTGCCCGGCGGCGAGCGGCTTGCGTCCGTAGATGAGCCAGGAGAAGTAGATCGCCAGCAGCGCCACGACCGTGGAGATGCCCGCCACGAGCGGATTGAATCCGCCCCAGGAGATTTGCAGCCACGCCGCGGCGTGGACCTCGTGCTCGGCCAGTTCGATGGTGTGTCCCAGCCAGCGGCCGAGGGTGTGGATCCCCGGCAGGTTGAGCGCGCCGCCCAGGACCGACAGACCGGCCAGAACCATCAGCGGGACGGTGATGACCTTCGGGCTTTCCTCGGCGTGTTCGGCGGCGGCGTGACGCGGCTCCCCGAACCAGACCATCCAGATCTGGCGTCCCATGTAGAAGGCGGTGAAGAAAGCCGCGATCGCCAGCAGGATGTAAACTTCGGGATGCAGTTTGGCGGCGTCGAGCAATATCTCGTCCTTCGACCAGAACCCGGCGAAGGGGAAGATTCCCGCCAGCGCCAGCGTGCCGACGATATTAAGCCAGAACGTGACCGGCATCCGCTTGCGCAGCCCGCCCATGTTGCGCATGTCGCCGGGGTCGAACGCTTCGACAGGCTCAGCGCGGCGCACTTCCTCGTGTTTTTCTTCGTGTCCTTTGTGTCCTTCGTGGTGAGATAGGTGGTGATGTCCTCGCTCCAACCCGAGGATGACCGACCCCGCCGAAAGGAACAGCAGCGCCTTGAAGAACGCGTGCGTGACGAGGTGGAACATCCCAGCGGCGAAGGCGCCCATCCCGACCGCGGCCACCATGAAGCCAAGTTGCGAAATGGTCGAGTAGGCCAGCACCTTCTTGATGTCGTACTGCCCGACGGCGATCGTCGCCGCGAAGAGCGCCGTCACCGCGCCGACCATGGCGACGATATACTGGGCGTCCGGCGCCAGCGAGTAGAGCGGCCAGGAACGCGCCACCAGGTACACGCCCGCGGTGACCATCGTGGCGGCATGGATGAGCGCCGAGACCGGCGTCGGGCCGGCCATCGCGTCCGGCAGCCAGACATAGAGCGGGATCTGCGCCGACTTGCCCGCCACGCCGACCAGCATGAACAGCGTGATGGCAAGGATGACGCCCGGCTGCGCGGCGGCGATTTCCTCCGCCATCCCGAAAACCTGACCGAACTGCACGCTGCCGAAATGCCAGAACATCAGCAGCCCGGCAATGAGGAAGCCGAAGTCGCCGATGCGGTTGGTGATGAAGGCCTTTTTGGCGGCGTTCGAATTGGCCCAACTGGGCCGCCCGAGCGTGTCCATCTCGTACCAGAAGCCGATGAGCAGGAAGGAGCAAAGCCCCACACCCTCCCAGCCGACGAAGAGCATCAGGTAACTGTCGCCGCTGACCAGGATCATCATCATGGCGATGAACAGGTTCAGGAAGACGAAGAAGCGGCGGAAGCGGCCGGGGTCGTTCTTGAAGCGCACGTCCTCGTGCATGTAGCCGATGGCGTAGATGTGGATCAGCGTGCCGACGCCGGAGACGACCAGCATCATCGTCACCGAGAGCGTGTCGACGCAGAAGTTCCAGGGGATGTCGAGCGAGCCGATGCGGATCCACTCGGCGAACGGGACGACGCGCGCCTCGCCGCCGGTCTGCCACAACGCAACGCCGAGCAGGACCGAGGTCACGAAAGCGAGCCCGGACGCCGCGCTTGCCACCGCCCCGATGGCCTTTTCGCCCATCCGCCCGCCGAAGATGATATTGACCAGCAGGCCGAGGACGGGCAGGAAGACGATGAGGGGAACCAGGCTGAACAGGTTTTCCATGCGCTATCCTTTCAGGCTGCTCATCTGGTCAACGTCAATCGAATGTTTGGTGCGGAAGATGGCGACGATCAGCGCCAGTCCGACCGCCACTTCCGCCGCCGCCACCGTCATCACGAAGAAGACGAACAACTGCCCGGTGAAGACGCCGTAATGCCGGGCGAAAGCCACGAAGGCCAGGTTGGCGGAATTCAGCATCAACTCGACCGACATGAAGATGATGAGCGCGTTGCGCCGGATGAGGACGCCGAGCGCGCCCATCGTGAAGAGGATTGCCGAAAGAACGAGATAATAGGTCAGCGGGATCATGCCGGCTCTCCTTTTTCACGCTTGGTCAGCACGATGGCGCCGACCATCGCCACGAGAAGCAGGATGGAGGTCACCTCGAAGGGCAGCAGGTAGTCGGTGAAAAGCAGGGACGCCATCGCCCGCAGCGAGTCCATCGAGTTTTCCACCGTCCCCGGGTCCGGCAGCAGCGCCGCGGAGCGGAAGCGCAGGACGAGCAGGTAGCCGGCCTCCGCCAGCAGGATGGCCGCCGCGCCGATTGCCAGCGGCCTCTGCCAGGGGAGAACGTCGCCCTTGGGCAGTTTCTCCGCGCCCAGGAGCATGATGACAAAGAGAAACAGCACCATGATCGCCCCGGCGTAGACCGTCACCTGCGCCATGGCGATGAACGGCGCGCCCAGCAGCAGGTAGAAGATTGCCACGCAGGCGAAGTTCAGCACCAGGTACAGGGCGGCGTAGACCGCGCTGCGGCTGACCAGCAGGCCGAGGGCGGTGGCGATGGCTGTGACTGCCAGGATTACGAAGAGGATGAGCGTAAAGTCCATAAGCGCCGTTTCCGATTTACGATTTACGATTGCGGATTTACGATTGACCGCCAATCGAAAATCGTAAATCTAAAATCGTCAATCGGAAGGGTCTTTCATTTCGGGCACCGAGCGGGTGAACATGCCCGGTTCGGTCTTTTGCGGGGTCAGCAGGTGGGACCCGGCCACCGCCTCCAGCAGCATATCCTTCGGGTAAATAGCCTGCTTCCGGTCCGTGAACGAGAGTTCGTACTGGTCGCCGAGGACGATGGCCTCGGTGGGACAGGCATCCTCGCAGAAGCCGCAGTAGATGCAGCGCAGCATGTTGATCTCGTAGGCGCTGGCGTAGCGCTCGCCGGGCGAGAAGCGGATTGCGTCGCTGTTTTCGGAAGACTCGACGAAGATGGCGTCCGCCGGGCAGGCCGCCGCGCACAGGGCGCAGCCGATGCATTTCTCGAGGCCGTTCTCGTAGCGTTTCAGCACGTGCCGGCCGCGGAAGCGCGGCTTGACCGGCTTCTTCTGCTCCGGGTACTGGGTGGTGACGGGCTTCTCGAACATCGAGCGCAGGGTCACCCAGAGACCCTTCGCCAGCCCGGCGATCGGTTCGAACACGCGGAAGGGGGCTTTAGGCGCGCGCATGTTCTTTCCTCCTCAAGGTCTGGTACATGCCCAGGATGGCGACACCTCCCGCGGCAAGCGAGGCGACCGGGATGCCCCACATGAACCATTGGTTGACTTCCTGCGCCAGTAAAATCCCTGTGGCGGTCAGGAAGACCAGCGCCAGCGAAAGCGGCAGCAGCACCTTCCAGCCGAAGGCCATCAGCCGGTCGTAGCGGATGCGCGGCAGGGTGGCGCGCACCCAGATCATCCCGAAGAGCAGGATGAAGACCTTCAGGAAGACGTAGACCGGGCCCAGGATGGGAGTCTGGTCCACGCTCAGGACGGTATCCTTCAGGAACCAGAACTCGCGGTAGCCGCCGAAAAAGATGGTGGCGGCGATGGTGCAAATGGCGATCATCTTGTCGTACTCGGCCATGAACAGCAGGGCGAACTTCATCCCGCCGTACTCGCTGTGGTAACCGGCCGCCAGTTCCTGCTCGGCCTCGGGCATGTCGAACGGGGCGCGGTTGACCTCGGCCAGGGTGGCGATCAGGAAGATGACCATCCCGACCGGCTGCAGCACCGCGAACCACATGTTCTTCTGCGCTTCGGCGATGTCGATCATGCGGGTCGAGTCGGCCAGCAGGATGACGCTGATGAACGACAGCCCCAGCGCCAGTTCGTAGGAGATCATCTGCGCCGTGGAGCGCAGTCCGCCCAGCATGGCGTACTTGTTGTTCGACGACCAGCCCGCCAGCACGATGCCATAAACCGCAATCGAGGCGATGGACATGATGTACAGGATGCCCACGTTGATGTCGGCGATGCGCCAGGTGATGGTGCGCCCGAAGAGCGGGAAACTGGCCGCCTCCGGTCCGAACGGGACGACGGCGGTGATGACCAGCGCCGGGGTCAGGGTGACGATGGGCGCCAGGAAGAACAGCAATTTGTCGGCGCGCGCCGGCATGAGTTCTTCCTTGAAGATCAATTTGATGGCGTCGGCGATGGGCTGGAGCAGGCCGAACGGGCCGGCGCGGTTCGGGCCGATGCGCACCTGGATGCGCGCCAGCGCCCGGCGTTCGTAGTACGTCAGGTAGGCGAACCCGCCGAGCAGCACCAGCGCCCAGACCAGGCCTTTGATCAACCATTCGAGAACTGCGGCAAATGTCATAAACAACCTTCCTCGGGACTCCAACGACCCCAGTCGTTGGATTTTCACCAGCCCGAAATCTGCCTGCCCTGGCGGCCAGGCCAGGGGAGATTTCGGAGTCCGTTTACGAATTCAGATGCACGCCCAGCCCCTGCGAGTTCTGGTACGAGGCGCCGCCGTAGTACAGGTCGGCGCGGCCGATGATGGGCCACTGTTCGCGGACCTCGGCCAGTTTGCCGAACGACAGCCCGGCGAAGGCCGGCACCGCCGCGGCGAGCGCTTCCATCACCAGCCCGGCGGAGCGTCCCTCGACCTCCAGCCCGAGTTCCGCGGCGATGAGGGCGGTGATGGCGTAATCCGCCTTGGATTCGCCCAGCGGCGGGGTAGCCGGGTAGAAGCGCTGGACGCGCCGCTCGCCGGATGTGTAGGAACCTTCCCGCTCGGTGAATGCCTGCGCGGGCAGGACGACATCCGCCAGTTTGGCGGTTTCGGTCAGGAAGATGTTCTGCACGATCACAGACTTGGCGGATTTCAGAGCTTCGGCCAGTTTCGGGTCATCGCCAGCCGGATCAGCCGCCACGACATAGACCGTCTTGCCCTTGAGCGATTTGGCTAAATCACCAGCCGGTTTGAAACCGATCTCCAACGCGCCCTGGTCATTCGCCCGCGGCCAGACGCCGACCAGACCGTTGTTCGGCCTGCCCGTGCGTCCCTTGACCAGTTCGGCGCACGCTTCGGCGAGAGCGAACGACCCGTCCGCGCCGAAGAAGACGACCAGGTTTTCGGCGTTCTTGAAAACCCCGGCCAATTCCTTGACCTTTTTGGCAGCCTCGCCCTTCTTGCAGCGGACGAGTTGCCCGGCATATTTGTCCAGCCGGGTGGCTTCGGCGTTGACGATAACCAGCGCCGCGCCGCGCTCGGCCGCCTGTTTGACGCGCAAATGCCAGATGGGCGCCTCGTGGTAGAGGTCGGAGGCGGCAACTACAATCGTGGAGCCTTTGCCCAAATCGCCGAGGTTGGTTCCGGCTGAAACGCCAAAATTTGTCGTCAGCTGGCCGCCGGGGAGCGAGTCATAGAGCAGGGCTTCCCCGCCCAATCCATCGGCCAGCTGCTTTAGATTGAATAAATCTTCATTGAAAAGGCGGCCCGAAGCAAGAACAACCACTTCTCCCTTCTTACTTCGTAACTTCTCACTCGCTTCATCAACCACCTTTTTCCATGAAGCGGCTTCCAACCTGCCATTCTTCTTCACCATCGGTTTTGCCAGCCGGTCGTCGCGTTCCACGAAGCGCCAGTCGAAGCGGCCGCGGTCGCACATCCAGATCTCGTTGACCCCTTCGTTCTGGCGCGGTAGGACGCGCTTGATGACCACTTTGCCGCCCGATTTGGCTTCGCGGCGGGTATTGAAGGTGATGTTGCAGCCGACCGGGCACAGCGGGCAGATCGAGGCGGCGGCCTTCATCTCCCACGGGCGGGCGCCGAAGCGGAAGTCCGCGGTGGTCAGCGCGCCGACCGGGCAAATGTCGGTGGTGTTGCCGGAGAAGATCGAGTCGAAGGGCGGCTCGGAACCGGTGATGATGTCGGTGTCCCGCCCGCGCTGGTAGAAGGCCAGCACCGGTTCGCCCGCCACCGCCTCCTGGAAGCGGATGCAGCGGGCGCACTGGATGCAGCGTTCGCGGTCCAGCCAGATCTTGTCGTCCAGCGCCACGTGCTTCTCGGCGTGATGTTTCTCGTCGAAAATGAAGCGGCTCCCGCTCGGACCGTAGGCCATCGTCAGGTTCTGGAGCGGGCACTCGCCGCCCTTGTCGCAGACCGGGCAATCGAGCGGATGCGAGGTCAGGAGGAACTCGAGGATCTCCTTCTGTGAGGCGCGGGCCTTCTCGGACTGGCTCAGGACAACCATGCCCTCCGAGACCGGGGTGGTGCAGGCCGTTTCGAGTTTCGGACCGAAGCCGATCTTCGGCTTGTCGCCGTCCATCACGGCCTGGCCGGTGGCGCGGTCCACGACCGGGCGCCCGACCTCGACCAGGCACTGGCGGCACATGCCGACCGGTTCCATCTTCGGATGGTAGCAGAAGACCGGGATGTCAATGCCAATTTGTTTCGCGGCGTTGACGATCAGTGTCCCTTCAGGAACGGTGGCTTGTTGGCCGTCAATTGTTAGTGTTACCTGTTTGGTCATTCATAAACTCCACAAAAAGGCGTGCGGAAAGCGCATAAAAATTCGGACACGGATTTCACGGATTGGCACGGATTTTTTTACTTCGTGCTCTTCGTGTCCTACGTGGTTACTCTTTAAAATCCTGCGGGAAGCGCTCGATGGCGGTGGTGACGGCCATCGTGGAGAACTCGCCCAGCGGGCAAAGGCATTTGTTTTGCATCTGCTTGGCGACGGTGCGCAGCAGATGGGTGTTGGCTTCCACGTCTTCGCCGCGTTCGATGCGCTCGATGAGGTGCAGCATCCAGTACGTGCCGTCGCGGCAGGGCGTGCATTTGCCGCACGACTCGTGCTTGAAGAAGTGGATGGTCTTGTTGATGACCCAGTCCATCGAAACGCTGTCGTTGATGACGATGACGGAGGCAGACCCGAGGTCCGCGCCGAGCGCCCGAACGGAGGCATAGTCCATCGGCGTGTCGAGGGCTTTGTCGTCCGTCGCGATGACCGCGGACGACGCGCCGGCCGCCATGATGGCCTTGACCGGCCGCCCGTCCGTCACGCCGCCGCCGTGGTTGTAGATGAGTTCGCGGAAGGTGACGCCGAAGGGAAGTTCGTAATTGCCCGGCTTGTTGACGTGGCCGGAGAGCGAGAAGATCTTGACCCCGGCGCTGTCGGCGGTGCCAAGCGAGCGGTACCAGTCGGCGCCCTTCTCGATGATGAGCGGCACGTTGGTCAGCGTCTCGACGTTGTTGACCACGGTCGGCTTGCCGTACAGTCCGTAGACCGCCGGGAACGGCGGGCGGATGCGCGGCTGGCCGCGTTTGCCTTCGATGGATTCGAGCAGGGCGGTCTCTTCGCCGCAGATATAGGCGCCCGCGCCGAGGTGGGTGTGGATGTGCAGGGAGTAGTCGCTGCCAAAGAGTTTGTCGCCCAGGAAGCCGGCTTTCTCCATGTCGGCGATCTTCTCGTCGAGGAGCGCGGCCACCGGCCAGAACTCGCCGCGCAGGTAGACGTAGGCGGCGTTCGCGCCGACCGCGTAAGCGGCGATGGCCACGCCCTCCAAAAACTGGAAGGGGTTGCTCTCCATGATCTCGCGGTCCTTGAACGTCCCCGGCTCGGACTCGTCGGCGTTGGCCACCACATAGTGCGGCCAGATATTATCCGGCACGAAGCCCCATTTGATACCGGTCGGGAAGCCCGCCCCGCCGCGTCCGCGCAGCCAGGAGGCCTTGACCACATCGGTCACTTCCTGCGGTTTCATTTTGGCGACGGCTTTCCTGAAGGCCTCGAAGCCGCCATTCCTACGGTAGACATCGAGTTTGCCGATGTTGGGGATGTCTCGGTGACGCAGAAGATAGTGTTGACTCATACCTGTCTCTATTCTGCCAGTGGAATGATCTGCCCTTCGCGCCGGGCTGTTTCGATAATAAAACTGCTGTTGTCATTTATATACTGCTGTTCGCCAACTGCAATCGGTTCGATACGGCTATCAACACTCGCCGCGACATGCCAGAGCAGGTCAATATCTGTGCGCTTCCGCTTTGCATCGAAACGCGGGGAAATCACGAGCAGGTCTATGTCGCTCCACTCGTGCATTTTCCCAGTGACATAAGATCCAAAGACAACGCCGGCTTTCACCGGGATCCCATGTGTGGAAAGCGCCTGCAGGTATTTCCTGACAATTTCTAGAACAGACTTGTCAACCATTGGAAGACTCCTTCCGCCCGCTGCATGTATCGTCGTGCTTCTGCCAGCGTAGGCGGAGGCATCAATAAATCAGAATAACGGCCTTCGATATTGAACTCGTTTATCTCCGAGAGAATATTTTTGTTCGTGTCATCCAGGGTCAAACCGGCAAGTTCGGCCAGCCGAACCAGGTTATGGATACGAGGCGGCGCATCTTCTTTCACGCGCCAAACATGCGCCTTGATGATCTTTTCCAACGCCAGATGAACGAAGAACAGCCCAAAAAGGATACGGCGGTCTTTGTTGATCAAATCGTCTGCCGCTTCCCAGGCTTCCGTGGCTCCTTTCCGCCAATGGGCTACGTTCTTCTCGACATCCAGCATTATTTTGCCTTTCTCAACGCCTCGACGAATTCCATCGTCTTGTCCACGGTCATATTTTCGTGATACGCGATCCCGTCCGGTCCCTGGACCTGGAACATGGGCGCCTTGTCGCAGGCCGCCAGGCACATCACCGCCTCGACCGTGACCAGGCCGTCGGCAGTCGTCCCGCCGGGCTGGATGCCCAGCCGGTCGCACAATTGCGCCAGGAACTCGTCCACGCCGCGCAGGGCGCAGGAGATGTCGTTGCATACCTGAATGCGCAGCCTGCCTTCCGGCTTGTCGTGGTAGAGGGTATAGAAGCCGACGATCTCAGCCACGTCCGTTTCGGTAATGCTGCAGATTTCGGCGATCTCGCGCATCGCGTGCCGGTCCACGAAACCCTTTTCGAGTTGGGCCAAATGCAGTAGCGGCATGACCGCCGACTGCTTGCATTCCGGCGGATACTTCGCCAGGATATTCTTCACTTCATCAGGGTATTTGTCAGCCAGCATAAATCCTCGCATCAGCCCTCACCCCTTGCCCCTCTCCCAATGGGAGAGGGGGTGGGGTGAGGGAGACTCATCTATCCACATCTCCCAGAACGATGTCAATCGAGCCGATGATGGCGACCAGGTCGGCAACGAACACGCCTTTGCTCATCAGCGGCATCGCCTGCAAGTTATCGAAGGACGGCGTCCGCCAGTGGACGCGGTAGGGCTTGGATCCGCCGTCGCTTTCCATGTAGACACCCAGTTCGCCGCGCGGCGACTCGACGGAACTGTACACAAATCCTTTCGGCGCGTTGAAGCCCTCCGTCCACAACTTGAAGTGGTGGATGAGCGCTTCCATGCTGGTACCGATCTCGGACCTCGGCGGCGGTACGAATTTGTGGTCCTTCGAGCGCACCGGGCCCAGCGGCATCTTGTCCAGCGCCTGTTGGATGACCTTGAGCGACTCGCGCATCTCCTGGACGCGCACCAAATACCGGGCGTATACGTCGCCCTCGCTGCGGGTCGGGACCTCGAACCGGTACTGCTCGTACCCGGCATACGGACGCGCCTTGCGCAGGTCCCAGTCCACGCCCGAAGCGCGCAGCCCGGGACCGGTCATGCCAACGTTCAGGGCGTCCTCGCCGCTGATCCTGCCGATGCCCAGCGTCCGGTCCAGGAAGAGCGGGTTGCGGGTCAGGAGCGCCTCGTACTGGTCCACCCGCTTCGGCATCATCTTCAGGAAGTCGCGCACGGCCTTTTCGAACTCGACCGGCACATCCCGCCAGACGCCGCCGGGACGGATATAGATCGTCATCATGCGCTGCCCGGAGACCAGTTCCAGGATATCGAGGATATCTTCGCGCTCGCGGAAGCAGTACAGGAAGGTGGACATGGCCGCCACGTCGAGGGCCGCCGTGCCGAGCCAGATGAGGTGCGAGGCGATGCGCTGCAACTCGGCCAGGATGACGCGCAGCGACTGGGCGCGGGCCGGCACATCCAGGTCCACCAGTTTTTCGACCGCCATCGAGTAGGCCAGGTTGTTGCCGACGGTGTTCAGGTAGTCCAAGCGGTCGGTCATCACTTCGGCCTTCTGGTAGGTCTTGGCTTCCATGTTCTTCTCGATGCCGGTGTGCAGGAAGCCGATGTCGGGGATGCAGTTGACCACGATCTCGCCGTCCAGTTCGAGCAGCAGGCGCAACACGCCATGCGTGGACGGGTGCTGCGGCCCCATGTTCAGCAGCATCGTCTCGCCCTTGACGGCGCGCTCGGAGACGAGGTGTTTCAGGTCGTCAACGGTGACTTCGAAAATATCAGGCATGACCGTTATTCCTTCGCGTACGGCTTCCGCAGGTCAATCTCGTCGAAATTGAAGGTGAACTGCGGTTCCTCGTAGCCCAATGGATAATCCTTGCGCAGGGGATGGCCTTCCCAGTCGGCGGGCATCAGGATGCGGCGCAGGTCGGGATGGCCCTCGGCCTTGACGCCAAACATGTCCCACAGTTCGCGCTCGCGCCAGTTGGCGTTACGGTAGACGTGGGAAACGGTCGGCACAGTCGGGTTGACGCCCGGCACCGGCACCCGCAAGCCGATCCGCAGGTTCTTCGAGACCGAAGTGAACTGGTAGATCACGTGGAAGCGGGGAGACTCTTCCGGCCAATAATCCACCGCCGTCAGCGCGGAGAGCAACTCGAAGCCCAGCGCCTTGACCTGCTCACAGGCGGCGGCGATCTTTTCACGCGGAATGACGAGGCTTACGTCGCCGCGGTATTCGGCCGCTGTCACGCCGAAGGCCTTTTCCAGTTTTTCGAGGATCGGTTGGAGTTTTTTATCCATACAGGCTCTTTCCACGAAACTCACAAAGGGTTTCCTTTGTGCTCCTTTGTGTCCTTTGTGGTTATTTCTTCACTTCCGCGAACTTGATACCCTTCACTTTTTCCTGCAACGTCAGGATGCCATGGATGAGCGCCTCGGGGCGCGGCGGGCAGCCGGCCACGTAGACATCCACCGGCACGATCTCGTCCACGCCCTGGACGACGGCGTAGTTGTTGAACACGCCGCCGCAGGAGGCACAGTCGCCCATCGAGATGACCCATTTCGGCTCCGGCATCTGGTCGTACAGGCGGCGCAGCACGGTGGACATCTTGCGCGAAACGCGCCCGGCCACGATCATCAGGTCCGACTGGCGGGGCGAGGGGCGCATTAATTCCATCCCGAAGCGGCTCATGTCGTAGTCCGAGGCTTCGGCAGCCATCATTTCGATGGCGCAGCAGGCCAGGCCGAAGAGCATCGGCCACATGGCATAATTGCGGCTCCAGGCAACTGCCTGTTCGAGCGTGGTGGTGACCGCTCCCATCCTGCCGAGTTTCTGCTCTAGTCCCATTCCAGCGCTCCCTTCTTCCAGGCGTAGAAATAGCCTACCAGCAAGATGGCGATGAAGACCGCCATTTCGATCAAACCAAAAAGTCCCAGCTGGCGGAAGACGATCGCCCAGGGCAGGAAGAAGACGATTTCGATGTCGAACAGGATGAACAGGACGGCGATGAGATAGAACCGCACCGGCATCCGGCGCGTGCCGGGCCCGATGGGATTCATGCCCGATTCATAGGGCATGGCTTTCTTTTCTGTGTAACGCTTGGGGCCGAACAGCATTCCCAACCCGATAGCAATAAGACCGACCAGCGCAGTGACAAAAATGAACGCAGCAATCGCGGCGTATTCGAGAAGCATGCTGCCTCCTGTAGGGAGTTCAAGTTTACGGTTCGGCTGGCAAGTATAACATACTAAGAAGAGTAAGCGTGTCTGTTTTCACAAGATGTGATTTTCATCCCTGCCCCCGGCAAAATGACAGGCTGAATGTCAGGTTGGAAAGCGCATCGCCCTGGTTATACTCCCGCTCCACTTTCTCACAGGGTTACGCGGCGCGCTTTGTACGGATATTGTTCATCCTTCTCCACCACACCGGACTGGATGCAATGTTGTCCGCCGCCCTAGCCCAGGTAATCCCTCAAATGCCTGCTTCTTGTCGGATGCCTTAGTTTCCGCAATGCCTTGGCCTCGATCTGGCGGATACGTTCGCGCGTCACGTTGAAGTAACGGCTGACCTCCTCCAGGGTGTGGTCCTTGCCGTCCACCAGGCCGAAGCGCAGTTCGAGCACCTGCCGTTCGCGGTCCGAAAGCGCCGCCAGGGCGTGCTGAACCTGCTCGCGCAGCATCTCGCGCGAAGCGGCATCCAGCGGTTCGAGGGCGTCGGCATCCTCTATAAAGTCTCCCAACTGGCTCGAATCCTCGTCCCCCACCGGACCTTCGAGCGAGACCGGCTCCTCTGATGAACGCAGGATGCGTTCCACCTTGGAGGAAGCCTGCTCCCAGCGGCGCTGGGTCTCCGGGTCGAGCGGCTGCTCCTCGGCCTTCGAACGCAGGATGGCCTGCACGTCCGCCGGGCTGAGGTAGCCGACTTCCAGGCACAGTTCGTCGCTGGTCGGTTCACGCCCCAGTTCCTGGGTCAACTGGCGCTGGACGCGCAGGATGCGGGTGATGGACTCGAACAGGTGCACCGGGATGCGGATGGTGCGCGCCTGCTCGGCGATCGAACGGTTGATCGACTGGCGGATCCACCAGGTGGCGTAGGTGCTGAACTTGAAGCCGCGGCGCGGGTCGAACTTGTTGACCGCCCGCAGTAGCCCCAGGTTGCCCTCCTGGATCAGGTCCAGGAAAGAGATGCCGCGCCCCAGGTAACGCTTGGCCACACTCACCACCAGCCGCAGGTTGGCGCGGATGATGGCATGTCCGGCCTCCTCGGCGTGGCGGCGGACGGAATCCAGTTCCTGTTTCAGTTCATCGACCGGAGGCAGGTTGCGATAGAGGGTGCGCAGGGTGGGCAGGTCGTGGTTGATGCGGATGTGGTGCAGCAGCCAGTCGGCATAACGCTCGGGCAGGATGAAGAATACCAGGAAAACGGTGTAGGCATGGGTCACCAACCCGTCCCACAGCGGATCCTTGCCCCACATCGTCTCACGCTCCAGGTAGGAACGCAGGTAGGACGGGATGTCGGTCTCCCACTGGATGTGCAGCGCCTGCGCCTCGGACAGGATCAGGGCGGCATCCGGCAACGCCAGGCCCACCCGGGCGGCGTCCTCGCCCAGGCGCTTCCAGGCCGTCAGCAGGTCGGTCAGGGCGGCGTGATAGGCGACCACCTCCGGCGGCTCGGAGGCCCAGCGCCCGGTGAAACGCCGCGCCAGGGTCAGGGTCAGGCGGCGGGCTTCGATCATGATCGCCAGGCGGAACTCGGAGTCGGAATCCAGCAGTTTGACCTGCCCGATCTCGCGCAGGTAGAGCCGCACCGGGTCCTCAGATAACTCGGCCGCCACCTCCGGGCTGCGGAGGGTTTCCTCCACGCCCAATTCATTGACCTCCTCGGTCTCGGGCAGGAATGCCTCCTCCGGCCCGTGAGCGAGGTCGAGTTCATCCTCCAGTCCGCTTTCCGGAAGGCCATTCCCGGCCGCCGGTTCGGCAGCCTCGACCGGCTCAGCGGACCCGGACGGGCGGCGGGGGAGGCGGGGCTTTGGCTTCGTTTTTCGCGGCATAGATTAATCCTGGCGGCGCGCTGCGCCCAGTTTCGATCCCGCCTGGTCGAGGTGACGCAGCAGGCGGGATTGCTGAAGCACCATCTCGCGATAGGAACCGGCCATCAGGTCGCCCTGCTGGTTGGCTTCCTCCTGCAGGTAGCGCAACTGGTTGATGCTGTCGCCCAATCCCATCCGGCGCAATTTGACCGTTGCCCGCAGCAGGTCGTCCAGCAGGGTGTCGTCGCGCTGCTGCCATTGGGCCGCCTGCGTCAGCAGGTCGGCGGCCAGCCCGGCCAGCGGCAGTTCCCGGCGCAAATCTTCCTCGGGGCTGGCCCCCTCCTGTTCCAGCGCCTGGCGCACCATGCGGAAAATGATCTGGTGGTCAGTATACCCGAAATCCTCCGCCCCCAGGCGCGCCAGCCCGGCCTCCTGCAACGCCCGGTCATGGCGGTAGAGCAAGCCGGGCTTTGCCAGCAGGATGCTGAGGATATGGGACTCGATGGAATGACCCGGCGAAAGGGGACGCGCTTCCACCGCCGGGGCCTCTCCCTGCGCCTGGGCCGGCTTCTCCGGCCGCGGGCGGATGCGTCTCCCCTTCCCACCCGCAGCCTGGGGGCCGAGCAGGGCGCGTTCATCCACCTTCAGGAAACGCGCCAGGCGCTGGCGATAGGTATCGCGCTCGACCGGGTTGGGCAGGTCTTCGATCAGCGGCAGCACCTGCGCCGCGATCTCGGACTTGACCCTGGCGTCCTCCAGGTCGCGCCCGGCAGCCAGGGTGTTCATCACATGCAGCACCACCGGCTGCGCCTCGCTGACGAGCCGCTTCCATTCATCCGGGTCGCGCTGGACGATCTCGTCCGGGTCGAGGTTGTCGGGCATGGACGCCACCCGCAGGTCGGCCTGGAGGCGGGCTTCGTGCCGCAGCAGGCCGCGGGCATCGAAGCCGGTCTCGGTCTGGCGGTCGAGCGCCTGGCGCGCCGCATCCAGTCCGTGCAGAACAGCCTTCTGGCCGGCGGCATCCGGGTCGAGCGCCAGCACGATGCGGCGGGTGGAGCGCTTCAGCAACCGCAGTTGCTCCTCGGTCAACGCCGTGCCCATCGGCGAGACGACATTCTCGAACCCGGCCTGGTGCAGGGCGATCACATCCAGGTAGCCTTCCACAATGACAGCCTGGCCGGCAATGCGGATCGGTTTGCGGGCGCGGTCCAGGCCATAGAGCAGGCGGCTCTTGGAGAAGAGCGGCGTTTCGGGCGAGTTTAGGAACTTGGCCCCCCCCTTGTCCCCCCCCATTTCCGAAGGTAATGGGGGGGAGTGGGGGGGCATGATGCGCGCCCCGAAACCGGCCATGCGCCCCTGCTCGTCGCGGATCGGGATCATGATCCGGTTGCGGAAGCGGTCGTAGGTCCCGCCCGAATCGCGGCTGGAGAGCAGCCCGGCCTCCAGCAATTCCGATTCTGCGTACCCTTTATCGATGAAATGCGTCCGGGCGGATTCCCAGGCATCGGGGGCGTAACCCAGGCCGAAGGTCTCGACCGTGGCGCCGGTCAGGCCGCGCTTTTCGTGCAGGTAATCCAGCGCACCCTTGCCGGCGTCGGTCTGGAGCAGTTGGTGGCGGTAGAAGTTGACGGCTTCCTCGAGCAGGCCGCGCAGCCGCTCATTGGCGTCCTTTGCCTCCTGCTGGCGGGGGGTGTAGGCTTCGAGGGTGACGCCCGCCTTCTGCGCCAGGAAGCGTAGCGTCTCCTTGAAATCCCAGCCCTCCTTCTTCATCACGAAACTAAAGATATCGCCGCCCTCGTTGCACTGGCCGAAACAGCGCCAGGCGCCGCGCTCCGGCGAGACGATGAAGGAGGGAGTCTTCTCGCTGTGGAAGGGGCACAGGCCGGAGAAGTTCCTGCCGGCGCGGCGCAGTTTGACCGTCTCGGAGACCAGGTCTACAATATCGATGCGGGCTTTGATTTCTTCAAGTTGAGCCATGGGGTATCAGTAATCAGCGGCAAGCAATGACAGGTGGGTTTCGGCGTGGGTGAATTATACTGCTTCCTGCATCTTTACCCGCGATGTTGGCCAACCTGGAAGCCCGCAGGCTGAGCCACTCCGGCGACATCAAATCGCCCGGAACGGCTATAATCGGTGACTATGACAGAAAACACCAACTCCTGCGAAGAACGTTACATCTCCGTCGATATCGAGACCGCCGGGCCGTCGCCGCGCATCTATTCGATGCTCTCGATCGGCGCCTGCACGGTCTTCGAGCCGACCAGCACCTTCTACGCCGAACTCCAGCCGGTGAACGATAACTTTCTACCCCAGGCGCTGCTGGTCAGCGGCCTGAAGATGGAATCGCTCAAGGCGCGCGGCTTGCCCCCGGCGCAGGCCATGCAGCAGTTCGCCGGCTGGGTCGAACAGGTCACACCCGCCGGACACAAACCGGTCTTCGTGGCCTTCAACGCCCCCTTCGACTGGATGTTCGTCAACGACTATTTCCACAACTACCTCGGGCGCAACCCATTCGGGCACAACGCCCTGGATGTGAAGGCCTTCTTCATGGGCCTGACCGGCTCCTGCTGGCAGGAGACCTCCATGCGCAACGTCACCCGCCGTTACTTCGGCGCCCGCGAGTTGACCCACCATGCCCTGCGCGATGCCCTCGACCAGGCCGAGATCTTCCGTCGCATGTTGGCCGAGGCCAGGGAACACAGCGCGACCCGCACCGACCCAAAGGAGAATAAATGAGCGACCCCAAAACCATCCCACCGTCTGCTGACCTGACCCGCATCATCGAATCCGCCCGGCGGCTGGGCGTTGAGATGGATGAAGCCGACGCCCTGCAATGGCTGACTGCCCTGGCCGCTGACCAGGGCGAGGAGATCGTGATGGATGAACGCACCGGCGTTTTCGGCCACCGTGTCTCCATGCTCGACTTCAGCCCAGCCGACCTGGAGCATTTCCGCCGCGTCGGGCGGCTGGTGGAGTTCAAGGATGTCCCCGGCGTGGTGGAGACCGCCCTGGCGCTCTCCGGCTCATCGGCGCAGTCCAAGATCCAGGCCTACCCCGGCGATGCCGATTACTTCGAGCGCATCAACATCAAGGCTGAAAGCCGGGCGGCAGCCTGCAAAATCCTGGCCGACACCATGCGAAAAAAAGCTCTGGATACCCTGAAAGGGACGAACTATCAGTTGATCGAGGTCAAGTATGGCTCCTATCCGTGCGACCTGGTCAAGGAAGGAAAACCGGTTGCCAAGGGCAGCCCCGCCGCCTGGTCGGCGGCGGAAGTACAGGCCGGGCAGATCGACGCCTTCACGCCGGAGGGTAAAGCGTTATCCATCAAATGGGACGACCTGGCCTCCGACCCCGGCTGGTGCAAACTGGACTGGGTGGTGGCCGACCCCGCGCGCGGCCAACTGGCGAACGCCAGCAACATGCTGGATGTGACCTGGGAGGCGCCCGACGGCTCCATCACCCCGCTCGACGGCTACCTCGACCCCTATTTCCAGGAAGTCTACCTGGAGGCCGAATCGGTGCCGATCTTCTCGAAACTGGCGCAGCATGTCTCGGCCGATGCGATGGACGAGTATATCCACCAACTGGAGAAGGAAGTCAACAAGTACCTGACCAGGGATGTCAACTACGGCAAGGCCGCCAAGCGCATGTACAACATCTTCCGCCTGACGGGGCGCTACGAGGAAGCCGCCTTCATCCGGGAACTGTTCGACGAACCGGCCTCGATGCTGTACCAGGTCTGGTCGCTCGTCCGCACGATGGACGAGTGCAGCCAGCCGGGTTCGACCATCGAAGTGGAGGCGGTGCGCGCCCAGGCCGACCGCCTGATCCTATCGGTGGTGGAGGCGCTGGAAGGGGCGGAGGAGACCGCCATCGTCCGCCACCTGATGAACCTGCGCCGCAGCCTGGACAACCTGGCGAGCGGCGAGGGGCTGACCACCGAAGCCGAGGCGACGCGCGGTGAAGTGATCAACATCGTCAACAACTTCTTCTTCGAGAAACTGAGCGCCCTGCCGCAGATCAGGGTCTATATGGACGGGTTCCAGGAAAAGTAACGGCGAACCGCGCCAACCCTGCCCCACAACAAAAAGAAGGACGATGGAGCGCCTCGTCCTTCTTTACTTTACTCCTGCAAAGGCTTAGAAGCCTTCCAGTTTTCCAAGGTCCGCCACCCCGCCGGCCAGGGCGGCAATGCGCTGCAGCAAGGCCAGGCGGTTCTCACGGACTGCCTTGTCTTCGGCCATGACCAGCACATCGTCGAAGAAGCGGTTGACCGCCGGGATCATCGGCACGAAGGCAGCGAGCAGGTCGTCCACCGAACCGGCAGCGCGCGGCGTGGATTCCGCCCCTTCGAGGGCGGCTTGCAGGCTCTTTTCCGCCGCTTCGGTCAGAGCCTCCGGTTTGAGC
>Ga0194126_10004449_pt1 | contig 21368 bp, 12 predicted proteins | sample TA2KigC150mmetaG_FD_148641 | JGI IMG/M metagenome (GOLD analysis project Ga0194126, IMG submission 148641) | Freshwater microbial communities from Lake Tanganyika, Tanzania - TA2015035 Kigoma Deep Cast 150m | ecosystem: Environmental > Aquatic > Freshwater > Lake | place: Tanzania: Lake... | reverse complement strand
TGGCGCGCGTCCGCGCGGCGCTCGCCCGCGGCGCGTCGGCGATGGAGTCGTCGCACCGCGCCTGGTGGCACGCCTGGTGGCCGAAGAGCTTCCTCAGCATCCCCGACACGCGGATGGAGAGCTTCTACTGGATCCAGATGTACAAGCTCGCCTCGGCGACGCGCGCGGACCGTCCCGCGATCGACCTGATGGGGCCGTGGTTCCGGTCCACGCCGTGGCCGAGAATCTGGTGGAACCTGAACATCCAGCTCACCTACTGGCCCGTCACCACCGCCAACCGCCTCGACCTCGGCGCGTCGCTCGTGCGGATGCTCCAGGCGGGCGGGACGAACCTCATCGCCAACGTCCCCGAGGCGCTGCGCGGCGATTCCGCGGGCATCGGGCGGACGTCGAGCTACGATTGCCGCGGCGGCGCGGGCTCGGAGTTCGGCAACCTGACCTGGGCGCTTCACAACGTGTGGATGCAGGCCCGCCACGGCGGCGACGATGCCCTGCTGCGCGACTCGCTCGTGCCGCTGCTGAAGCGCGCGGCGGCGTACATGGTCCACCAGCTCAAGCCCGGCGACGACGGCCGCCTGCACTTCCCGGTGGACACCTCGCCCGAGTACCCCGAGAAGGCGCCGGACACGAACTACAACCTCGCGCTGCTGCGCTGGGCGCTGGAGGCGCTGATCGCCGCGGACGGCCGCTTCGCGTTGAAGGACCCGAAGGCGGCGGAGTGGCGCGCGACGCTGGAGAAGCTCGTGCCGTATCCCGTCGACCCGAAGACCGGCTACATGATCGGCGCGGGCGTGCCGCTCGCCGTGTCGCACCGGCACTTCTCGCACCTGCTGATGGTCTACCCGCTCGCCCTCGTCGACGCGGAGTCGGCGGCGGACCGCCCCCTGATCGAGACGTCCCTCGACCACTGGATCCACTTCGAAGGCGCGCTGCAGGGCTATTCGTTCACCGGCGCCGGGGCGATGTCCGCCTGGCTCGGCCGGCGCGACACCGCGGTATCGCTGATGAACCAGTTCCTCGACCGCTTCGTGAAGGCGAACACGATGTACCTCGAGGCCGGGCCGGTGATCGAGACGCCGCTGGCGGGGGCGGCGACGATTCACGAACTCGTGCTGCAGTCCTGGTGCCCGGAGCCGTTCGGCACCCATATCCGCGTCTTCCCGGCCGTGCCCGACGCCTGGGCCGACGCGTCGTTCCGCGACCTCCTCGCCTCCGGCGGCTTCGAGGTGTCGGCCGCGCGGCGCGGCGGGGCCACGCGCTGGATCCGCATCCGCAGCCTCGCGGGGAACCCCTGCCGCGTCCAGACGGGCTTCCCGGGCGACGCGGCCGCCTCCGGCACGCGCGCCTTCGCGGTGGCGACCGCGCCCGACCGCAACGGGCGGCGCGTGACGACGATCGATCTTCGCAAGGGCGAAACGGTGCTGCTCACGCCCGCCGGCGCGGCGGCCGGCGCCGCGGACCTCGTGCTGGCCCCGGTTGCGCCGGAGCCCGACCGCGCGAACGGGTTCGGTTCGCCGAAGCCCGCGGTCCTCCGGCCGGGCGCGGATGGAACGCTGCGCCTGATGGCGACGAACGCGGCGCTCCTCGGCGACGGGCTGCTGCTCGAGTTCAAGTCGAAGGCCGGCAACATCGGGCACTGGCTCGATCCGGCCGACGCGGTCGGATGGCGGGTCGCGGCCCCCGGGCCGGGCGCCTGGACGATTCGCGCGACGCACGCGGGCGGGGGCGGCGTGCCGATGCGCGTCACGGCGCGGCGCGCGGGCGACGCGGCCGGCGCCGCGGTCGGGGAACCCGAGTTCACGCCGGGGCGGACGTCCGGCTGGGACGACTTCAAATCCACCGATGCGGGAAGGCTTCGCTTCCCGGCCGCGGGCCTGTACGATGTGACGCTGAGGCCGGCGGCCGCGAAGTCGCCGTCGCTGAATTTCGAGGGTCTCGTGATGACGCCGGAGGCAACGCCATGATCTGTCGACCAGTTCTCGCCGTGCTGGGCCTCGCCATCGCCGGCGCCGCGCCGCAGGTTCGCGCCGCCGCGGCGGACCGGGACGCCGCGCGCGCCGCCGCCGAGGCCGCGAAGGCCGAGAAGCGCAAGGCCGGGGAGGCCGAGGCCGCCAGGCGGGCCGCGGCGAAGACGGACGGCGACAAGCGGGCGGCCGCGAAGGCCGAGAAGCAGGCGCGCAAGCTCGCCGAGTGGTCGAAGGGGATCGCCCCGACCGAGCCCGATTTCGACGCGTTGCGGCTGGCGGTCGAGGACCTCGCCGCGACGTTCGGCGACCGCTACCCCGGCGCGCCGGGCTGGAGAACCCGGATCGACGAGATGGAGGCCCGGTACGACGCGGCCGACGATGCGGCGCAGAAGGCGATGGAGCCCGAGTTCCGCGCGCTGCAGTCCGAGGCGCTGCTGGCCAACCCGCTGCTCGCGTTCGGGAAGATCCTGCTGATCCGCCGCGAAGCCGCCCCGTCGGAAGGGCTCAACGGCGGACGCATCGGCCTCCCGCAGAACTGGCAGGGCAACTGCGCGCTGCCCCGGCAGGGCGCGGTCAACGAGATCGCGACCCTCTCGCCGCTCCGGCCCGACGGCACGCTGACGACGGTCTACCGGCCGGAGAAGCCGGTCGTCCTGGCGGACCTCGAGCTGCATCCCGACGGCGGGCGCATGCTCTTCTGCATGCCGGCCGGGTCCAACCACTCGTGGCAGGTCTTCGAGATGCAGGCCGACGGCACGTCGCTGCGGCAGGTGACGCAGGGCCTTCCGCCCGACATCGACAACTACGATCCCTGCTACCTGCCCCACGGCGACATCCTCTTCGCCTCCACCGCCTGCATCGCCGGCGTGCCGTGCGTGGGCGGGAGCTCGCGCGTCGCGAACTTCTTCCGCAGCGCGGCGGACGGCACGGGCATCCGCCAGCTCACGTTCGACCAGGAGCACAACTGGTGTCCGACCGTGATGGAGGACGGCCGCATCCTCTACTCGCGCTGGGAGTACACCGACACGCCGCACTACTTCACGCGCGTCCTCTTCGCGATGAACCCCGACGGCACCGCGCAGCGCGCCGTCTATGGCAGCAACTCGTGGTGGCCCAACTCCACGTTCTACGCGCGCCCGATCCCCGGCCAGCCGAACCGCGTCGTCGCGGTGATCTCCGGCCACCACGGCGTCGCGCGCATGGGCGAGCTGCTCCTCTTCGACCTCAATCGCGGCCAGTACGAGGCCGAGGGCGTCATGCAGCGCATCCCGGGCCGCGGGCGGCCGGTCGAGCCGGTGATCGTCGACGGGCTCGTCAACGCCTCGTGGCCGAAGTTCGTCCACCCGTTCCCGCTGGCGGAGGAGGGGACGAACGCGGGGGCGGGCCGCTACTTCCTCGTGTCGATGAAGCCCGACCCCGCGCGCCCGTGGGGCATCTACCTCGTCGACGTCTTCGACAACCTCGTGCTCGTGCGCGAGGATCCGCAGACCGCGCTCTTCGAGCCGGTCCCGCTGCGCGCGACGCGGCAGGCCCCGGCGATCCCGGACCGCACCGACCCCGCGAGCCGCGAGGGGCTGGTCTACCTCTCGGACGTCTACGCCGGCGACGCGATGCGCGGCGTGCCGCGGGGCGCCGTGAAGTCGCTCCGGATCTTCGCCTACCACTACGCCTACCCCGGCACCGGCGGCCACATCCACATCGGCATCGACGGCCCGTGGGACGCGCGGCGCATCCTCGGCACCGTGCCCGTCGAGCCCGACGGCTCGGCGTCGTTCCGCGTGCCGGCGAACACGCCGATCGCCTGCCAGCCGCTCGACGCGCAGGGGCGCGCCGTGCAGGTGATGCGCTCCTGGTTCACCGCGATGCCCGGCGAGAAGCTGAGCTGCGTCGGCTGCCACGAGAAGAACTACGAGGCGCCGCAGTCCGGGACCGCCGCCGCGTTCCGCCGCGCGCCGTCCGCGATCGAGCCCTGGCGCGGCCCGGAACGCCCGTTCTCGTTCAAGCGCGAGGTCCAGCCGGTCCTCGACCGCCGCTGCGTCGGCTGCCACGACGGGTCGAAGCCCGGCCTGCCGGACTTCCGCGTCGATGGCGGCGACCAGTTCCGGAACTTCACGCCGTCCTACGTCGCGCTGCATCCCTACGTGAACCGGCCCGGCCCGGAAAGCGACTACCGCGTGCGGCCGCCGATGGAGTACCACGCCGAGACCAGCGAGCTCGTGCAGCGCCTTCGCAAGGGCCACCACGGCGTCGAACTGGACGCGGAGGACTGGGACCGCCTGATCACGTGGATCGATCTCAACGTGCCCGACCACGGCACGTGGGCGGAGCAGGGGAGGCTGAACCCGAAGTTCGCCGCGCAGCGCGTCGAGATGCGGAAGGCCTTCGCCAACCGGGCGGAGGACTACGAGGCCTACCCGTCCGCCCCGCCCGCTAAGCCCGCCTTCGTCGCGCCCGCCGGCGTCGCCGCGGCGGCTCCGGCGGAGGTCCGCGCCGAGGGCTGGCCGTTCGATGCCGCCGAGTCGGCCAGGCGGCAGCAGGACGGCGGAACGAAGTCCTTCGCCGTCGACCTCGCGCCCGGCGTGCGGATCGAGATGCTCCGAATCCCCGCCGGTTCGTTCGTGATGGGCGGCGACGACGGCTTCGCCGACGAACGGCCGCGGTCGGCCGTGACGATCGGCCGCGACTTCTGGATGTCGCGCTTCGAGATCTCCAACGCCGTCTTCGAGCAGTTCGATCCCGCCCACGACTCCGGCGCGATCAGCCAGTTCAACAAGGACCACAACACGCCGGGGCAGCCGGCCGACAAGCCGGCACAGCCCGCGATCTTCGTGACGTGGACGCGTGCCGCCGATTTCTGCCGCTGGCTCTCCGCCCGCACCGGCCGCGTCTTCGCCCTGCCGACCGAGGCGCAGTGGGAATACGCCTGCCGCGCCGGCACCGCGACGCCGATGCACTACGGCGCGGTCGAGGCCGACTTCTCCAAGCTCGCCAACCTGGCCGACCGCCGGATCTCCGAGCTGACGTTCCGCGACTCGCCGAAGTGGATCCCGCGGATCGAGGCGGCGGACGACGGCGCGGTCGTGACCGAGAGCCCCGGCCGCTACCCGCCGAACGCGTGGGGCCTGCAGGACATGCACGGCAACGCGGCGGAATGGACGCGCTCGCTCTACCGCCCGCTGCCCTGGCGCGACGACGACGGCCGCAACGACGAGGCCGCCGCCGGCCTGCGCGTCGCCCGCGGCGGCTCCTACTGGGACCGCCCGTTCCTCGCGCGCAGTTCCGCGCGCCTCGCGCTCGAGCCCTGGGGCCGTTACCGCACCGTCGGCTTCCGCGTCGTCTGCGACGCGCCCCCGGCCCCCGCGACCGCCGCGCGGTGATCCGCCGCCCGCCGGGCCAGGCGCCCGGAACGAACCCGTGGAGCGTTGCGTGAACGCCTTGGGCACCCAACGTCACGGGTCAGGCTGGAGGCGCGCGTTGGCTCCGATGGCCCGGAGCCGCTGGTTCGCATCAATTCAGCCGCGAGATTTCAGTAATCTCGATGATGATGCCATACATGTTGATGCTGGCCATGTCGTTTCGCAGGATTGCGCTGACCTGCACGCGCAATCCGTCAACGCTGTATTCCGCCGGCAGGTTGATCGGCTCATACCCTTGTCCGTCGTCCGCGTCGATGGCGTAGAAGCCCGTTTCCAACGCTTTCCAGCTCACGGTGCCGGCAAACGTCACATGGCGATCGCCGGGTGCATCGTCGCCGTCGCAGCCGGCGAAGAAGGCGCACAGGACCAGCATGGAGGCAAGGAGCGCGGGTTTCATACGTCGTGTTTCCGTGGTTTCCGAACGGTACAGGGAAGCGCGTGCGAAGCCGCCCGCTTCATGGGCTGGTTCGGCAGATTACTTGCTGTTGCCCAAGAACCAGTCAGATAACCTTCGTGTCCGGGGGATCGTTGCCTCCACGGATCTAACCCAGGCATCGAGTTCTCGTATTCTGAATGGTTTCTTGAATACCGTTATGCCGCACGATGCGGCTGTTTCGTGCTCTTCTTTCGATACGTTGCCTGACATCAAGGCCAGATTGCGGCACTTGCACCCCTTGGAGATCTGTTTCTCCAGGAACTCGAGACCCTTCACGTGCGGCATCTCCAAATCGGAGATGATGATGTCCGCGCAGCTCTCTTCCAGCGGACAAACGCAGGACTGAACATCGCATATGGGGCAGGCTCTCGGATGCGGGAAGGTGAACACTTCATACCCTCTGCCGTCGAAATACCGCCAGAGCAGTAACCGGATCGCTTCATCGTCGTCGAAAACCAACGCGCGCAAAGTCAGTTTCTCGCTCATGGCTGTCCCCACGCTGTCAACCGGTTGGCGGCATGACATCGTTCCGCTGCGCGTGTCACTGTAATCGCACCCATGGCCCGGTTCAACCTCCGGTGCCCGCCCGAACGTTCATGCGAGCCCTCGCGCCTTGCCCGTCCGCGGGCAAGGCGCAGGCGAGCATCGCGGGGTTGGACGGCCTGCCTTGTCGGTTCAGAACAACCTTACCAGGCCATGCGCTCGCCTTTGTGCCGCAACTGGCCGTGGGGGAACTTCTCACGGGCCATGGTCACAAGGTCGACGACCGTGCCCGCGCCCTCATCAACCTCCATCGGAGCCGCCTGCGTCCCGAGATCGGTCTTCACCCACCCGGGATGGGCGGCGGCGACCGCGATCCCCTTGTTCGCCAGCGTCTTCGACTGGATCAGGGTCAGCATGTTGAGCCCGGCCTTCGAGGTGGAGTACCCCACGGCCATGAAGCCCCCGACGTGCTTCCACATGCTCTCGGCCGTGCCGATCGAGCCGAGCATGGACGAATGGTTGATCACCCGCGCATCGTCACTGCGCGAGAGAAGCGGCACGAGGGCCTCCGTGATCGCGTACGGGGCGATGAGGTTGACCTCAAGGGTCCGCCGGATCTTGTCGGCATCGGTGGGCTTGCCGTCCCACTCGATGGATATCCCGGCGTTGTTCACGAGTACGTCGAGCTTGCCGAACGTTGCTTGGAGATAGCTCACAAGCTTGCCGATGTCGTCGGGGTTGGTGACATCGAGGCGCACCGTGTGGGCGTCGCAGCCCGCAGCCACGAGCTCCGCCGCCGCCGCTCTCCCGGCCTTCTCCTCCCGCGCCGTGAGGACCACGGTATAACCGAGCGAGCCAAGCTGCCGCCCGATCTCCTTGCCCAAGCCCTTGTTCGCCCCCGTGATGAGGACTACCTTGCCGTTCTTCGTAGCCATCGCTTCTGGTTCTCCTGTCTGCCGCCCGGGTTTGTTCACCCCGCGTCCACGAGGGCGCGGCGACCCTCCTGCGCGGGACTGGAATCTCGATTCGAAATGAGTCCGCCTAACGCTCCTGTTCAGCCACGGCAGGCCATCCGGGTGAGCCGGCTGTTACGCTTCGCATACATCCTTGAAAAGCCGGAGAGCATGAGACCACGCGTTCATCATCTCTTCGAAAGCCTCATCGACATGCATGATGACCTCGAGCGTCGTACCGTCCTTTCCGTCTCTCTTGAGGTGGTAGTCTTCCCGCGAGCCGATCCACTTTCGCATCATCTCATCCGTCAGTGGAACCTCGATGTTCTGGGCATTGACCATGGCAACGTGCTTCATCCGGACGGTTTCATTGGGCACGACATGCTCGACCAACGCCTTTGTGCCACCTTGGGTCTTGTCAAAGAAGGCAATGTGCTGCCCCTCCTTCCACTCGCCCTCGTAGGTCATCCCTTCACCCCAGGCTTTCGCCCAGGCTGGAAACACCGATCTGTCCGTGAGTTTCTCGAATACGAAACGGACGGGCTTACGGATCGTGATCGAATAGGTCAGCTTCTTCATGACGTTTCCTCTCTCAGTCTTGTTTGCCTAACGTCGCCCACTGTGGCGGCGGTTGCAACACATGCAGCAGGACATGGCGTGCGCCTGGCATGGGCGCGGTCCTGATGGGGTTCAAATCCCCTGTGTGAAGGTCGGACAGCATGAGATGGGCATCGTGGGCGGCAGCAGCCCAAGTCGAGGTCGGGAGGCCCGTCTGGCCATAACCCTGCGCAAGATCGGCGGTGGCCCTGCATAGTAGTCATCACGCTCCGCGTGATGACGATCCGGATTGCTGAGATGTCCTCACGCGGAGCGTGAGGACTACTTTGACACCCGCCCCCGGCCATAACCCTGCGCAAGATCGATGGTAGTCATCACGCTCCGCGTGATGACCATCCGGATCGCGGAGATATCCTCACGCGGAGCGTGAGGACTACTTTGCGCCCGCCCCCGGCCGTCACCCTGCGTAGGATCGGCGATGGCCCTGCATAGTAGTCATCACGCTCCGCGTGATGACCATCCCGATTGCGGAGATGTCCTCACGCGGAGCGTGAGGACTACGTTGACACCCGCCCCCGGCCGTCACCCTGCGCAGGACCGGAAATGCGCCCGGAGGCCAGGGCGCACGCACGATTCAATCTCCGGGTGACGGCTATTCGGCCGCCTTCATTCCGAGGAGAGCCTCGGCGAGAGCCTTTCCGATGGGGGCCATGATCTTGGCGGCGCCAAGGTAGTGGTAGCCGCCGTTCGACGCACCCGAGAGGCGTTTCCATTCTTCCGGGGTGAAGTTCTTCGCCATGAGCCGCATCTTGTTCTCCCAGGAATCCGCCTCCGGGTTTCTCTTCTTCTCCTTCTCGACCTGCGCGTCGACCTTCGGCCAGAAGCCCTCCATCCGCTCCTGGAGCTTCTCGAGCTCGTCGTCCCAGAACGGGGCCGTCTCGACCGCGATGACATTCCCCCTGAACTCGTCGAGCGTGGACGGTTTCCGCTGGGCCTCGCGGAAGTGCATCATCGGCGGGTTCTTGTCGCCTCTCAGGCCTTCGATGCCCATGACGCCGATGACGAACGGCATCTTCGGCGCGGACAGATCGTTCCGCACGTCGCGGATGAAGCGGCCGAGCAGGTCGGCGTACAGGTCGTACCCGCCGGGGTTGTTCTGTTCGGGGTACACCCCGCCGTCGACAAGATCGTTGAACCCCTGGAACCAGACGAACCCGGCCAACTCGTAGCCCTGCCGCTCGTCGTAGTCGGGCACCACGCGCTGGATGTCCTTGAGCACCCTTCGCACATGCGCGATCATCTCGCGGTAGATGACGCCGGTCGCCGTTGCCTTCTCCGCCTTGATCTTCTTGATGTCCTCGCCCTGCTTCTTCTTCTCCGCCAGTTCGGCCTTGCTCCACACAAACGCTCCGCCGCTCGGCGGACGGAAATCGGTGTGCAGGCTGCGCCCGCCCCACGAGGTCTTGATGATGAGGACCGGCTCCTTCAGCCGCTTCTCCATCGTCAGGCCGAAGGTGAATTCCGGACCGATCTTGTTCTCCGGCGCGCCGAACCCTGCCGTCAGCCTGCCTTTCGCCTCCGTCAGATCGGAATAGGCGTCGCCGAGGCAGCCCACGGACGAAATCCACACGTGGTCGCACACGCGCGGTTTGCCGTCGGGACCGAGCATCTCCTTCAGGAGTGGGGCCGTCTTCGGGTCGTCGGCCATCGAGTCGAACGTCGAGACATCGGCGTGCCCCTGCATGTTCGACTGCCCGGCGAGGATGAACACCTTGAGCCGCTTGGCCGCGGTGCCGGGCTTGCGAGCCGTCGGGGAGACGGGCTTCCCTTCCCTGCCGGTCATCACCAGGCCGCGCTTGGGAATGGTCAGGATGAACGCCGTCACGGACGAAGCGATCGTGCGGGAGTCGGAACCGTAGTTGGAGTTATCGCGGTTCGGTTGATAGTAGAAGCTGCCGTCTCCGCAGTGGGCCATCGTGAACCACCAGCGGTTCGCATCCATGAGCTTGCGGAAGCTGTCGGGATCGAGGTTCGCGGCCAGCGCCGCGTAGGCCATGCCCATCGGCGGCGAGCCGTGGGTGTCGGGGAAGCTCTGCGGGTGCTTCCCGATCACCCGGGCATGAACCAGCGCCCGCTCCCGGCAGGCGTCTCCGTCGTACGGGCTGAGGAAGTTCGCGATTCCTGAGGCGCCGGTTCTCCCCATATCGGCCCAGTTCTCCGGACCGCCTCCCTTCTGGTCGGCGTACCAGACATAGCCGTTCTCCCCCGTTCCCCGCTTGAGGAAGTCGTAGGCGGCGTCGTGACTCTTGCGGTCGATCGTGATCCCGCAGCGGTGCATCAGCGAGTACGCCAGCGCTCCCTGGCCGGTGAGCATGGCGTGCGGACCATACCCTTCGAAACCCGGATTGTGCCCCCATCCGCCGTGCGCGTCGCGTGGCCCCTTGGGGAAGGAATCGGGGTGGGATTTCTTCGCCTTGGGATTGATCTGGGACATGCGCAGGTATTGGGCCTTCGCAATCAGATCGTGGAGCTTCTGGAGGTCCGGCAACACCGCCTGGTCGCCGGTGGCGAGGTGGTACTCGCTGAGGACGATCGCCGCGCTCATGTAGTACCAGTTGGACAGATCCAGGTCTTTCATCTTGGGCACGCCGCAGTGATACTTCACGTTCCGCTCGACGGCCGGCAGGTACTTCGCTTCTCCACTGGCCAGCAGGGCCAGCGGCGCGAACGTGTCATGGACAGGGTCGCCGAACGAGCCGTCCCGCCCCTGATGGGCCACGAGATAGTCGAGCAGTTCGGCGAGAATCAGGTCCGACTTCCGGCACTTGTCCGGAAACGTCGGAGAGAACGTCCCGTACTTGATCCCGACATCGAGGGTGACCGCGACGATGTCCGTGCCGCGACGGAGCGTGAGCGGGAGCTTCCCTTTTCGGTCGGCGCCCTGGCACTCCTCCAACATCTGGGCGAGTTCCGCGATCGGCCCGTCAGCCCCGAACACCTCTTCGCCGTACCCGTCGCGGTGGTTCTCCTTGAACAGGCTCCCGCCCGCGCCGACGACGAGGTCGCCGACCTTGACGTGACCCTCTGCGGGCGACCCCGGAAAGACGTACTTGATCAGCAAGGCCTTCGGTTCGTCGGCTACCAGTTGAGCCCGCAGCCCGGTGATGCCGAGGTTGTAGAACCAGCCGGGCACGTTCGCGTCCGGCCCCGAATCGGCCCGCTGATTCCATGGGCTCTCGTTGTCGTAATCGACCTGCGCGTACGAGGGCGGCGCGAGGCAGAAAGACAGAAGCCAGGCGATTCGCGGCATCCGGAATCGTTTATTCATCGTCTATTCCTTGGTACGGGCGGCGGCTGGCATTCGTCCCTGCTTTGAAGAGCGCGCAGCAGCCCAGGCGCGCAAGAATCATCGATATCATTGCCCATGTCCGTGTCGAGAATCACGGGAACAGGCTCGATCGCGGCGGCGTTCAGGCGCGCCATCATGCGTCGCCCGGAGCGCCTCGTTCGGCGGCCGGGCCTGCGATCAGCAGGGCGCAAGGTGTCCGCTCTCCTTCGCTGCGCCTACTTACCCTCAAGGCCCTGGGAAGCGACGCGGTCGAGTGCATAGCGCAGAATCCATGCCTTCTCAAGTTCCGTCTTCGCGGCTCGCATCTTGACGAGCGCCTGGGCCAGGTCTTTGCGGGAGTCCTCGGATACTCCGGGCATGGTACGGACGGCCTCGCAGGTGACTTCGTAGACCGCCGCGCAGGCCCCGGCGTTTCCGTTGTTGAACAAGGGGACGCCTCTCTCGATCGCCAGTCCGATGAGCTCCACGGGCGTCAGGGGTCGAACCGACTCCTCCGGCGGAAGCAGGACCTGATCCACAACATGGATGATGCCGTTGGACGCCGGAATGTCCGCCTGGATCAGGGCCGCGGGACCGATCCGCACGCGCCCCCCCGAGAACGCCGCCGCAAGCGCTCCTCCCTGGAGTGTGACAAACTCACCCGCCTCGAGCGCCTTCGCGAGGGTTATGCGGCCGGCGATCACATGGTATTGGAGAATGCCTGCGAGCCGCTGCTTGTTCTCCGGCTTGAGCAGATTGTCCACCGTGCCGGCGGGCAGTCGCGAAAAGGCCTCGTCGGTCGGGGCGAAAACCGTGAAAGGCCCCTCTCCCGACAGCGGCCCGGCCAGGCCGGCGGCGACCGCGGCGGCCACCAGGGTCTTGAACGTTCCGGCTTGGGTCGCGACATCCACGATCGTCCCGCCGGGATCGCGCGATGCCGGTTTCGCGTCTTGGAATACGGCCTTGACGTACTCGATCTCCAGTTCGAACGGCCCCGCCTTCTTGTCGGCAATCGTGAAGCCGACGGATGTGATCGATGCCGGATCGACCGGGCCGCTGGGCAACGTTCGGCCGAACGCCTGGAGCTTGAAGTCGGAAAGCGGCAGGAGCGTCTCCGTGAACTCACCTTTCGAAGTCGGCAGGTAGGCGCGGAAGGAACTCGCGTCGAACTGGCCGGCCGTGTGCAGGCCGACCCAGTACGTCCGTCCGTCGCCGCGGGCCTTCACGAGGATGCCCGACGCGCCGGCAAGATCCAGGGCGCTTGGCTTCGTGCGGATGGATGCAAAGCCGCCGTTGTTCTCCAGCGAGAGAGCCCCCGAGAACCGGAGCGTCTTGCGTTCCGTGCGCTCGAATCCGCCCTTGGACACCCCGCCCATGACGCCGTCGTTGACGGAGACCCAGTTCCGAGCCGAATCCGGCTTCTCAAACGAGGCGATGACCTCGGCATCTTTCCCGGCGGCGGCGTGCGCGGCGCACAAGGCAACGAGCAGCCAGGCCACCCGGCGCGCGCGCCTGCCGGACATCGCCCGGACATCGATGAAACACGCCTTCCCGGCCTGTAACCTGGAAGATTCGTTCATGGTCCTCTCCCGTCCCTGGTTCGTCGAACGCTCAGCAGTGGCGGAATGAACATCCGACAGGGCGGCACAAAATCCACTGGGGTTTCAGAACCGGTCCCACATGACGATCTCCGACGGCGGATATCATCGACTTCCATGCGCCTCTCCTTCGGCTTCATGGTTCTCGTGCCGGCATCCTGCGTCCTCCGGCCTTTCGCTGCCGGACGGCTACTTGGGTTGCCCAAGGGTCTTGACCCGCTCCAGGATCTCGACCGCGCGCTTCGCCTCTTCGGCGTGCCGGAACTCGCAGCGTTCGGCCGCTTCGGCTTGCAGCTTCCTGTAGTCGGGCAGGGCGCTTACGGAGAAGTCCTCCTCGTTCGCCGGCAGGTCCCAGGCATCGGTGCGGAAGCTCGGGCAGGGGAAGGCCGGGTGCCCAAGCGCCTTGAGATTGCCCATCGGGCTCGTTGCCCAGGCATAGCGGACCGCGACCGGCTTGGCGACCAGCGGACTCCAGACGTGGAGGATGGTTTGATCCGTCTTCAAGCGGCCCCCGCTGTCCCGAACGGTCCGGTGGCGGGCATGCGCCATGTACAGCTTGCCGTCCTCGCCGGCGATCGAGAAGCCGCGGAGGATGCGATCCTTGTTGTCGGGTTCCACCCGCGTGTCGAAGGTGAGGATCATCTCATCGCCCTCGGGTTGGGCCGAGACCAGCGCGGCGGTATCCCACCCCATACCCTTGCACTGGTAGATCCGCGCGAGGGCCCAGCGGGCGGCGCGCTCGCCGTGCTCCCGCTTCTTGCCCGGGTGCAGGCCGGGAATCTGAATGTCGTAGCCCGGAATGAACGCGGTATGCTTCGGATCCCCTGCGTCCGCCAGCCCCAGTCGCTGCGCTTCGCGGATGTAGGGGCCCGCGGCGAAGGACTCCGCCTCGAAATTCTCCTCGTTCTGCGCGACCCCGCCGGCGCAGAACTCGATCACGCCGACCGGCAATTCCGGGTCGTTGAAGTCTTCGCGCCAGCCTTCGACCATCAGCTTCATGAGCACGCGGTAGAACTTGGGCCGGGAATTGCTGAAGAGCGCGTTGTTGAAGCCCTGGTGGAAGAGCACGCCCTTGATGTTGTAGCCCTTGAAGACGCCGAACATGCCGTGATGCACGCTGCCCATGTCGCCGGCGCTCCTGCCGGGGATGTTCCAGGACGTCAGGTTGTCGCCCTTCACCGGCTTCTTCGGCCATTGGTCCTCCGGGAGCTTCTTGCCTTTCGCCCGGGCGAGCTGGTTGCTCCAAATCGTCAGGGACGTTTCTTCCGCATCGAATTCCGCCACCTTCTTCCGGATGCCGTCCGCGTAGCGCTTGGCCAGTGGATGGGCATCGAACTTGTGGCTGGGGACGATGGCCTCGATCGAGGCGCCGCCGCGGGCGCTCTTGATGACGCCGATCGGAATCCCCAGCGCCCGCTGGAGCCGGGAGGCGAAGACGTATCCTATCGCGGAGAAGTCGCGGGCCGTCTCCGGGGTCGACACGGCCCATCCTTGCGTCGCGATCTTCCCGGCGGGGATATCATCCTGCGGTTCGCCCTGCTCGTTCGGATCGATCGAGAAGAGGCGAAGCAACGGGAGGTCCGCCTGGGCCGCCTCCATGTCGGAATCGAGGATCTTCTCGAGCGGAAAGGCCATGTTGCTTTGGCCGGTCATGACCCACACGTCGCCGATCACGATATTCGTCAGAGCCACCTGCGCCGCGCCCGCGACCACCACCAGGGCCTGCGGCTCCGCGCTGGCCTGCCGCGCCGGGAAGGTCACTTCCCATCGCCCTTTCCCTGCGCCGGCCGTGGCGTCCGCCTTCTCCCTGCCCAACTGAACCGAGACCGACTCTCCGGGTCTCGCCCATCCCCAGACCTTGATCGGCTTGTCGCGCTGGATGACCATGTTGCTGGCGAAGATGCCGTGGACCTTCAGCCCACCCGCCGTCTCCGTCTCCGCCGCGCGACAAGGCATGACCCCCATGGCCATCGCCAGTGCACAGCCCAGTATGTGTCCTTCGACTCTCATGGTATCTCTCCGCTATCCCGCACTCCACGGGGCCGGAGGCCGGCCGGAACGCTAGGCCCAACCGCCCGCCGTACACGCAGCACCTGCACTATAAACGCGACCCCTTCAGCAAAGCGACCTCGCAAAGACTCCAGGCAGTGCTGGGCGGCTTCACCCGGAACTCCTTCGACGAAAGCACCAGTTCCGGGCGCGCGCGGTCTTGTCAAGGTGTGGTATCAGCGGCCCAAGCGCAGCAGCAACCCGTGGCAGCGATGAGGAGCAGGCCGATCATGGATGAGGTCATGGTATCCTGATGTTGGTTTGGAGCGGAAACACGAAGAAGCGCCGAACGTCAGCGTTCAGGTTGAGGCGACCCCGGGTCGCCGATAACCCGAAACGCCTTGTTCGCCCATTTCTCTTTCTTCAAGTCCCGGCCATCTTGTCGTTAGTGACGATGTAGTTCCCTCCCATCGCTTCCTGCACGCGGAATGTGCCGGCGTTCTTCGGGAGTGTGTATCGCGTCGTCGTCACCCATCCATGTCGGTTCCTGTTTCCCTTAGGCGCTCAGCCCCTCAGTGTTGAGTATTCGAGTCTACATGAAACTACACCAACACCATGAGTACCCCTGCAATTGCCAGGTACAGCAGAAATCTAGAGGCCGGATACATTCCGTGTGTGACGTTAACATCGAGTCTGGCACCGGTGAGCCCCATGCGAGAAGGAAGAACGAAAGAAATGGGGTCGGGCTGCCAAATGTCGTCGATCCCGAAACACGGGCGTGAAAGAAGCCGTTGACCATTCGCGGCGCTACAGACTTTGACAAGATCACTCAGCGTGCGACGCGCTTCCATTTCATTCTGGCTGACGAACATCGTCTTGTCCGTCAGTTCCTCGTCAGAAGCAAGGAACCGCAGTTCTGTGAGAAGCCCAGCCCTTGAAAAGGACAGATCCATCACGATCACCTCGGCGCGCTTCATGAACACGCGCACCATGGGTTGCCAGAAATGAGAAGAGGCAATACGGCAACCTTGTCCGACTATCGACCGCAGCGCACACATCACCCATCCCGCTCCGGTTGTTGCGCCCGGGAATAGCGACACAACGTGGCCAGGCAGAATCGCGGTGAGGATTCGGCGCGCGCGGTAGTTGCGTTCATCGAAGCTGTGAAGAAAGAGGATCTGTGGCGGCGTCAGGGCCACCGGGAGCCAGAAGAGGCACCAAGTCAGAAGAAGAGCTTCGTAGAAAGCATGTATGCGCGGTTGTACGTTCTGAGGCGTTGGCAGAGCGACGATAGTGCATGCGATGCATGCCAGAATCCAGACGTGGAGGTTCGGAAGCACATTCCACCGCAAGTGCTCGCGCATCGGCCAGTGGCGCGAGAGAATAATGCATTTAGCGATGAGCGGAGTCTCTATGACGGCAAAGGTGATGAGTAGCGCGCCGAGTGCGCCCGCGAAACACAAACGGGATATATCGCCCTGTGAGGCGGTGAGAGTATCTACGTCTCTTTGAAGTCCTTGAAGAAACTGTGCTGTGCCGCCAGAGGTCTGAACGACAATGATCAGCGACGCGATACCAAGCAGAGTCGCCCAATTCGCCCACCATTGGAATTGCTCGTCAGTACAGCGGTCGAGGACAAAGAAGAGAAAAGTTCCTGTCGCTGCAAACAAGCTGACGATAGTCAGCAGAAGGAGATCTGACGATTTCGCCAGTCCGAGTATTGCCGCAGCGGCAGCGACAAGCGTGCTTATCAACGGTAGAGGACGGCGTAGGATTGAGGCCAGCCTGGGACTTACGATGCACTGGCTCAAGAGTGCGAACGGGCCGATGCACAGCGGCGTGAGCACGAGAATGGTGACGGGCCTAAAGAACTCGGAAGACACGGGTTTGTCCTTTCAGTGGGCGAACGTTCGCCTTGACCGGCAGTGAACCCGCCGCGGGTTCACTGTACGGTCGGAGGCGTGGTTCGGTCGTCATTCTTCTCCATTCCATCATCCAGGTCAATGAACCGCAGCAGAAGTCGTCCCAACCATGTGATGCTGTGGTAGCTGACCTTCATCATTCCCGTCTTGTCGTCGAACTCCGGCAATTCGCCGCGACGTGGCGAGCGAAAGTTCGGCCGAATCAACTCTAGGCGCTCAAGATGCGCCTTTCGTGTCGAATCAAGAGCAGCTTGGTCGAGTTCCTCTTGAGATGACCCGAGGTAGGCGTGTGAGCCCTGAATAATGTCCTTGTGTTTCTCCAAGTACGCATCTCGGTCTGGCGATGTAATTTTCGCGTAGAACTGAAGCACGATGATCTCTGGATCGCTGAGTTCCCCGAGCAGTTGCAGAAGGAGTTTGGCTTGAGCCGCAGCAATCTCCTGATTGGCGAGGCTATTCTTCACCAATGAGGCGATCTGCTGGCGTCTTTCCTCGGTCAAAGCCCTTGCGGCAGCCAGGAAGCTGTCTTCGAGGAGGTCAACGAACGCGGGTTCGAGCATCTTCGTCTCCATGCTCGCCCGGTCGAGATCAGCAACTGCGGCATTGAGGTCTTGCACGTACTTGGTGAGCCGGTCAATTCTCTGATTCGGGATAATGTTCCCGATGATCTCGGCGACGAGCGGCCCGACGATCGGAGCAGCACCGATGATTCCCTTGGCAATGCTAACGGCGTAGTCCGTCTTGTTGGTTTCAGCATTCATAATTGTGACCGAACGACAAGCTTCAGCGGCGCGGCTTGTCCGCGTCCGCTGCAAGCGATTGTTCGGCCCTATCTCGCCTGAAAAACCAGTATGTCTTGATTGCCAGCATCCTTCAGCGTGAGCGTTGTCGTGGTCATCAAGTACTTCCGCGCCTGCCGAAGCAGGTCAAAATATAGTGACTCAGCGCGCATGGCATCTTCGGAACCGCCTATTGCGGTTGCGCGAAGTTCACCGACCGAGAAACCGCTGCCGCCGGTAATGGTGTAGGGACCACCATACGTATTAACCGCAGAACGCCCGGAAATGTCGGACTCGCTAAAATCAGCCACGATCGTGTACCCAGAAGGGTCGAGAGAACTGACTGACCATGCGGCAAGGCGCCACTTGGTGCCGGCAAGAGGGCCACCGTCTGCGTCATTCCCATTGTCACTTTCACAACCTATCGCTAAAGCGCACACCAAAGAACACAGTATCGCCATCCATTTCATCTTCCCGCTCCTTTCTGTTGCCGAACGGCGCCGTTGAGGGGCGCGCGTTAGCGCGTACCCTCGGACGGCTTGTTCTGCCCAGTTTCGACATTGCTTCGAGTTTGCCAATCCTCAAGAGTCATGTAGCCTTCCCTCCGGAGCCAATCGGCATCAGGCCAAACGGCCGGGTTGCCGTCGAAATCAGTGGGCCATACGTTCTTGTCGATGATTCCACTTGCTTCCTGCTCACTCAACCGTCGTATGTTGTAGTCAGCCACTCTCGTGTCGGCAGCAACATACCAATATGCTCCGCAGCCGTCGCATCGCATCAGGTCTATCCACGGGGTCCTCCGTCGAACCGTTGTGAACCCCGCAAAGTCAATGGCCATCGGGATTGGTTCATCCTCATCCCATTCCGCGCACGCACATCCGGGGAGTGGCTCCTTGCACCTGCCGCAGATCGGGCGCTGGCCTGTGCTATGATCACCGACACGGTTTCGAGTGCCGCACTTAGGACATTTTGCAGTGAAGGCGGATGTTGTCATGTATCTTCCGGCAGAACATAGTATTGGCCGTCACAAATAGCACGGGGTTTCGGCCGCTGCTCCGTCGATTGCTAATATGTTGGACTTGCAAATACGTGAGTTACACGAAATGCTGACGTATAGCACAGTATTCGAGGAGGCGTGATATGCGTCACGATGGGCGGCGGGTGGTAGCGCCGGAGAACGACGATCCCCGGTGGCCGGAGGGGTACGTGACCGTGCTCCGCGAGGAGGGGGCGAAAGAGGTGGCGATCCCATACTGCGTGGCGTGGGTACGGCGGTTCTTCGCGCGGAATCCGGGCCGGAGGCGCCGCGATCTTGGGCGGACGGAAATCGAGGCGTTCCTCTCCGAGATTGCAGCCCGGCCGGGGGTCTCGAACTGGCAGGTCCAGCAGGCCCGGGACGCGGTGGAGTTGTACTACGAGCGATTCCGCGGGATCCCACTGGACCCGCGGCCCGACGAACCTCCCCGCCCTGCCTCACGAGCATCCGTTCCTTCCGGCCCCCCGTCCGCGGTCTTTGCGGCACGCGGAACCGTCTCGCTGGCGCGAGGCTACGCCGACGGAGACGGACCTGTCAAACGGGAAGTCCGGGCCTCCGGGCGCGGAGATCGCACGACAGACAAAGCGATGCCGTTGCCGCCGGGGCGACGCGAGGCGGCGGGCGAAGGCCGGGGCGGGCCGACAGAGCCCGGTCAGCGGGTCAACTGGCGGGAACTCGACCGGCGGCTGCGGGAGTGTCTGCGGGTGGAGCACTACTCGTACAGGACCGAGCAGACCTATGTGCATTGGATCCGGCGATACGTCATGTTTCACGGATGGCGGAAGCCGTCGCTCATGGGCGCCGGGGAGATCCAAGCGTTTCTGAAGGACCTGGCGATCGAGCGACAGGTGTCGGCGTCCACGCAGAATCAGGCACTCAACGCGATCGTCTTCCTCTACAAGAAACTGCTCAAGCGGGATCCCGGCGATTTCTCCCAGACCCCGCGTGCCCGGCGCGGTCTGCGCTTGCCGGTGGTCGGCAGCCGCGAAGAGGTCAAGGCAGTTCTCGATCGGCTGACGGGGCGAGAGGGACTGATGGCATGGCTGCTTTACGGGACCGGGATGCGCATCAACGAGTGTCTGCGCCTGCGGGTACAAGACATCGAGTTCGACCACAAACGGATTGCCGTCCGTGGCGGAAAGGGCGACAAGGACCGGTATGTACCGCTCCCCGCCTGCCAGTGTGACGGCTTGAAACAGTGGCTTGATGGGCGGCGGCAGCAATACGAGGCGGACAAGGCGCGGGGTATGCACGAGGTCGAGGTGCCCGCGGCGCTCGCGGTCAAGTACCCCAACGCCCCGTACGAGTGGCGGTGGCAGTACGTCTTTGCAGCCGACGACTACTCGGAGGATCCCCGGTCCGGCCACGTCCGGCGTCACCATGTGGACGAGCAATGGCTCCAGCGCGCGGTTCGCCAGGCGGTCAAGGACGCCGGCTTGACCATCCGCTTCACGCCGCATTGCTTCCGCCACAGTTTTGCCACGCACCTGCTGGACGCCGGCCAGGACATCCGAACCGTTCAGGCGCTGCTGGGGCACTCTGACGTTGAAACCACGATGATCTACACGCATGTCCTCAACCGCGGACCGCAGGGTGTGATCAGTCCGGCGGACATGCTCTGAAAAAGGCGGCGAGCGGCGAAACGCGACACCCCGATTCTTAACCAGGCGCGGAGAACCTCATCCCCCAACCCATCCCGGTCACCTGTCCGCGCCCTGAAGTTGATCGTGTCCCCCTCACCCCGGCGAAATCCCAAGTCTGACAATGCCGCGGCCCCCTCCCGCCGGGGGCGGGGGCGTCGAGGCGGTCGGTCGCAGTCCGGCGCGGTGGTCTACTGTACGGGCGGCGACGCCGGGCCATGACGTACGCGGCGTGGTTGGCAGCGGCGGTCAAAGCGTGGCGTGTAGGCTCGTCGTTCGCGCCGTCCTCGTCGACGGTCCGGCGGGGCGGGCTGCGCCGGGCGGGTGCGCGGCGGTGCGGCGCGATGCGTCCTTCCATCCTGCGCCCCGTGGCGGGCCGGTGTTCGTAGTGGGGCATGCCGGGGTGCCGGAGTGCCAGGCGTCCGGCTGCCCCAAGGATGCCCGACGATGCCCGCCACAAGGCGACCGGGAGGCCGGACGGGTATCGAGCCGCACCGGCACGCCGAGGGCAGGAACGGGCGATACGCCACTCCTCCGGCATACGGGCACCGACCGTCCGTGTTGCTTTCGTGTTGCTTTATGAACCGGAAGCCTGCGGTACGCCCCGGACGGGAACGGAAAGGGCACGGGTGCACAGTATCGAACGATTACCGCTGTTCATGCGCCTTTCTGGCTTGTTTTGCGGGGATTCAGGTGGCACCCCCGGCGTGGTTCGAACACGCGACCGTCGGATTAGAAATCCGATGCTCTGTCCAGCTGAGCTACGGGGGCGCCGGACCGGAGCCAGTATCATACGGGCGGGCGCGGAAAAGGAAAGACGCCGTCGGCGGGATGGGTTTGGGATTCCCTTGGGCGCAGGCGCCCGGTAGCCTGTGCCGCATGAACATCCGTGCCGTCCCCGTCGCCCTGCTCGCCGCCGCCCTCGCCGTCCCGGCCGCCGAACCGCCCGCCCCGCACGGGGCCGTGCCGTCGGCCCGCCAGCTCGCCTGGCACCGGCTCGAGGTCTACGGCTTCGTCCACTTCACCGTGAACACCTTCACGGACAAGGAATGGGGCTTCGGCGACGAGAGCCCGGCGCTCTTCGCTCCGACCGCCTTCGATGCCGACCAGATCGCCGCCGCCTTCAAGGCCGGCGGCCTCAAGGGCCTCATCCTCACCTGCAAGCACCACGACGGGTTCTGCCTGTGGCCGTCGAAGCTCACCGAACACTCCGTGAAGAACAGCCCGTGGAAGGACGGCAAGGGCGACATGGTCCGCGAGTTC
>Ga0194126_10004448_pt1 | contig 21368 bp, 19 predicted proteins | sample TA2KigC150mmetaG_FD_148641 | JGI IMG/M metagenome (GOLD analysis project Ga0194126, IMG submission 148641) | Freshwater microbial communities from Lake Tanganyika, Tanzania - TA2015035 Kigoma Deep Cast 150m | ecosystem: Environmental > Aquatic > Freshwater > Lake | place: Tanzania: Lake... | reverse complement strand
ACTATGCGGGTGAGGTCGCAGAAGTCGGTTCGCAGGTTAAAGATGTTGCAGTGGGTGAGCGGGTCTTTGGCTTGTCGAAGGGAGCCTGGTCACAGTTCATCAAGGTCAAGCCCAAGCAGGTGCACCGCATGCCACACAACATGACCTTTGCAGAGGCCGCCTGCGTGCCCCTTGCAGGTCTGACTGCCATCCAGGCGCTGGTGAAGGTGAGCGTCGCGCAAGGGCAGCGCGTGTTGGTGATTGGCGCATCAGGTGGAGTCGGTACATTCGCCGTACAGCTCGCGAAAGTGATGGGTGCACAAGTCACTGGAGTGTGCAGTGGGCGCAATGTTGGGTTGGTCCGATCGCTCGGCGCTGATGATGTGATCGACTACCAGAAGTCTGACTACACGGCAATGGGTCGACAGTTCGATGTCGTGTTTGACGCGGTAGGTGATCGCCCGATCGAGGAGTTGAGCAGGATCATCGTGCCCGGCGGTGCTTATCTCGCGGTCGCCGCCGCGATGGACCTCAGCGTGCGTGCGCAGCGGACGTTTGGGCCGCTGGCGCGAACATTACGTCTTGCGGTGCGCCGACGCGCCGATGGTCGACGTTGGATGGTATTTCTCGCGAAGGGGAGCAATGAACTTGATGACTTGACGGCATTGATCGAAGCGGGGTCCATGCGCACCATCATCGATCAGAGCTTCAACGTGCGGCCTGGCGGCGATGCAACAGAGATTGCGCGCGCGGTGGAGTACATAGGCAGTCATCGCGCCCGCGGCAAGGTTGCCCTGCTCCTCGCGCACTGAGTTCCACACGATCTTCGAAGGCACGAGCGAAATCCAGCAACTCGTCATCGCCCGCGCGATTTCAGGAATGCGAGTCGAGTAGTCGGCCAGTGAATCTGGTGGCTGAAGATCGTGACCGTCGGTCAACCCGAGGCGATCATCACTTCGGTGGCTTTGAACAACGCGACAACCTGAGAGCCTGACGCCAACGACAAATCTTGTGATGCTTCGCGCGTGATCGTCGAGGTCAGCGTCTGGTCGGGCTCGAGCGATAGATAAACGGTCGACAGAGTGTCACCGTGTTTGACCTTGGCGACGCGGGCACGCAACTGATTTCGGGCGCTGACCTGAAACTGCTTTTTGTCTCCTTTTGTCGGCGCTCGAGTTGCTCCGTCGAGTTGATCGAGAAATCTCATCGCTGCGCGTGCCTGTTCGCGGCGCCAAATCGCAACGGGCGTTGGGGCTTCATCGGCGAGCAAACTTTCAGCAACGGCTGCGAGAGCCTTTCGTTGGTTCTGGATCAGGCGTTTGGTGCCGACCTTCGATGTTTGCAACAAAAGAACTTTGACCAAGAACTCGTTGCGCAAGTCGCGAATATGTGAGACCGGCTCGCCGAGCCATTTTTGGGCCGCGCGTTGGCCATCGCTGGTGCATCGCAATTCAAATTTCAGTTGGCGACGCGAACCCAATGAGTCGACGCTTCGAATTAGTTTTTGCGCCTCGAGAGTTTTGATCGCGCGATAGACGACCGGGCGAGTCAGCGTCAGCACTTCGCCCAAGGCGGCACTCGGTTCAAATTGTTTTGCCAACTGGTAGCCATGACTTTGACCGTTGCTGATCAAGACCAGACAGGCGCCTTCAATCAGGTCGAGCGTCGTTCTTCTGCCCATAGAAGACCAATAGTACATAAAAAACTATCGGATAGTTTGTTTTTGACTAATAGCCTCAGGCTCATGTCACGAGCCAAGTTGTGGGCTGTGCGTCGATCGATGCTCGTCGCCTTTCTCGCCTGGTCGGCGTGCGGGTCGATTGTCTCGGCCGGGAGTTATGCGACGACTCCGACGGTGACTTGGCTCGCAAGTTCGGTGCCAGTCTCGGGGCGAGTTGAGTTGTCAAAGGTCGTGCTCACCGACTCGACAGCAAGAATGAAATTCAAAACCCAGGGACCGTGCAAGGTCGAGGGGAAGTTGTTGATCACCGAAAAGGCAGGTGTCTGCAAAATCGAACTGCAACTCGCGGCGACCCCGAAGTTCGCCGCGATTTCGAGTTCGACGATGCTTCAGGTCAAGAAGCCGACCGAGCTGACCGTTTTGGCTGCGGCTTCGCTTGCAGAAGCCTTCAAAGAGTTCGGCAAACGGTTCATGGCCAGATTTCTGAATGTCTCGGTGAAATTCAATTTCGCCGGCAGCGCAACATTGGCGACTCAAATTCGGCAAGGTGCGTCGGTCGATGTCGTCGCCATGGCCGACACGGTAAACATGCAAAAAGTCGTGTCATCAGGCGACATCGACCAAGGGTCGGTGACGACTTTGGTGCGAAACAAGTTGGCGATTCTCGTTGGAAGGGGTAATCCTCAGAAGATCTACAAATTGGGCGACTTGACTCGTCGCGATCTGAAGGTTGTGTTGTGCGACCTGGCACAACCATGCGGAAAGTATGCGTCGGCTGTTTTGACGAGAGCAAACATTTCGCTTTCGCCTGCGAGTCGTGAAGCCAGCGCGAGTGGCGTCGTCTTGCGGGTGGGTATTGGCGAGGCCGACGCGGGTATCGCCTATATCACCGACGGTCTTGCGGCGGGCGACAAGGTAGATGCGGTGGCGATCGCCGACAATCTGAATTTGATCGCTGATTATCCGATCGGCATCGCAACACGACCGACGGCTATTGATTCGGCGGCGATTACCGCCTTTGTGGCGATGATTCGGGGCGACACGGGTCGCAAAATATTTCTGGACAAAGGATTCATCCTTCCGTGAAGCGCAATCTCTCGCCTCCGCGCGGGCTTTGGCTGTTTGCTTTGCCGGCCGCGGCGATCGTCGTGGTGCCGGTGATCGCGGTTGTTTGGCGAACCGACTGGTCGAACTTCTTCGCCTCGATTTCGAACGATGTTTCGCGCACGGCGCTCGTGTTGTCGTTGCGCACCTCGTTTTTTGCGACCAGTCTGGCGCTGATCTTCGGCACCCCGCTGGCTTGGCTATTGGCGAATCGCCAATTCAAATTCAAGGCGGTGGTGCGCGCACTGTGCGTGTTGCCGATGGTCTTGCCACCAGTGGTCGGCGGTGTGGCGTTGTTGTATGCATTCGGGCGTCGCGGTTTGGTCGGCGCGAGCCTCGACGAGTGGTTCGGAATTCGGCTTGCCTTCACCGAAACCGCGGCGGTCTTGGCGCAGTTCTTCGTGGCGGCACCGTTTTTCATTTTGGTGATGGAGGCCGCGTTCGACCAGGTCGATCGTCGGCTCGTGGGTGCAGCCCGAACATTTGGTGCGGGCCCGTGGCGAGCGTTTGTCACCGTGACGCTGGGGCTCGTGCGACCGTCGTTGGTGGCTGCACTCGTATTGACATGGGCCCGCGCACTCGGCGAATTCGGCGCAACGATCGCTTTTGCCGGCAACACCGCCGGACGAACGCAAACTGTGCCGTTGGCCGTTTACAGCCAGCTCGAGTCAGGCGACCAAGACGCCCTCGCGTTGTCGATGCTGATGATGATTGTCTCGCTGGGGGTGCTTATCGCCCTGCGCGGACGATTGATTTCGGCGTTGCGCCGGGGTGGGCAATGAGCCTCGAGATCGACTGTCGGTTGCTTCGCGGCAAGTTCAGCCTCGATGTGCAACTCTCGGTCGAGCGGGGTTCAACACTGGCGATCACCGGCGAAAACGGTTCGGGCAAGACTTCGACGCTCGACATGGTCGCCGGACTGCTGGCCTGCACCGAGGGCAAGATTCTGCTGCACGGCAAAGCGCTGGACGACTCGACGAGTGGCCGATTCGTGCAACCCGAGTTGCGCGGTGTATCAACCGTGTTTCAGGGCGGCGGTTTGTTCTCGCATTTGAGCGTCGAGAAGAACATCTTGTTCGGTCGAAACGCCGCATACAAGAACACGACGAAACTCGACAATACGATCGGGCAATTCAATTTGGCCGGGTTGATGTCGCGCAAACCCCCGACATTGAGCGGCGGCCAGCGACAACGCGTCGCCTTGGCGCGGGCGTTTCTTGCGCCGTCGGATATCTTGTTGCTCGACGAGCCGACGACGTCGCTCGATGCTGTCTCGCGCGACGAAGTTCGCCGGGCGATGAAAGCTTTTTTCGAAATTTACGATGGCGTCGTGATTCTGGTCTCGCACGACGACACCGAGGTCGCCGAACTCGCCACGCAGGTGGCGAGAGTCAGAGTTTCTCGCGACGAAACTACGTCGGCGAAACTCGGCGGGCTAGTCGTAAAGTAGAGCCGTGACCGAGACCCAAAAACCCCCAGCAAATTTTGAAGTCTTTGAGGGTGTCGGGGTGATCAAACTCGACGACGGCAAGGCCAACGCCCTGTCTTTGCCGATGCAAGGCGCGCTGAATTCGGCGCTGGATCAGGCGCGACACGCAAATCTGCCCGTTCTCTTGACCGGTCGCCAGGGAATTTTGTCGGCTGGCTTCGATCTAAAGACCCTCGCCGCCGGTGGCCAACCCGCCTTCGACATGCTCAACGGAGGCATCGAGATCGCGCTTCGATTGTTGAGTTTCGAATCACCGGTCGTGATCGCCTGTGGCGGTCACGCGATTGCGATGGGCGTGTTCTTGTTGCAATGTGGCGATTATCGAATCGGTGTCGCCGGCAACTTCAAGTATTCGGCCAACGAGGTGGCGATCGGCATGACGATGCCGTGGTCGACGATCGAGATTCTGCGCCAGAGACTGACCCCCGCCGCGCTTTCACGCGCCGTGCTGTTGGCCGAGACGTTCACGCCGGCGAACGGTGTCGAGAACGGATTAGTCGATCGTATCGTCGCGACCGAGGCAGAACTTTTGCCCGCCGCAATCGAATTCGCCAGGACGACCTCGGCCCTCAACGCGGGGGCGCATCTGGCGAGCAAGCATCGTTTGCGCGGCGAATCGATAGAGGCGATTCGTCAAGGCCTGGTCAAAGACCTGAAGAATTGGCGGGAACTCTTTTTGGCTAGTTAGATTTCGCCCGACAATTCGGGCAAAGAATTCTTGTCGTCGAGTTCGCGCAATTTGCACAAGACAAGAAGAGGTATCGACAGCTCAGGTTCGAGCAATCAAAGAACTGGTCGGTCTTGGCCGAGCAGAAGTCGCAGGTACCCAATATTTTTGTGTGGTCGCTGAAATTCATTTTCATTCGCTTGTCGAAAACATAGAGCGAGCCCTCCCACAGCGAGTCGTCGCCGAATTCTTCGCCGTAGCGCACGATGCCGCCCTCGATCTGGTAGACCTCTTTGAATCCGCGATTTTTCATCAACAACGACAGAACTTCGCAACGAATACCGCCGGTGCAGTATGTGACGACGGGTCTTTGTTTGAGGTGGTCGTATTTGCCGCTCTCGAGTTCACCGACGAAATCGGGTGTCGTGACGACATCGGTGACGACGGCGTTCTTGAACCGACCAATGCGCGCCTCATGGGCGCTGCGGCCATCGAAAAAGACCACCTCGTCGCCCCGCTCGGCGACCAGTTTGTCGACTTCGATCGGCTTGAGGTGAACGCCTCCGCCGACGATGCCGCCTGTGTCGACCACGATCTCCTCGGGAACCCCGAAGGAGACGATTTCGTCTCGCACCCGAATCTCGAGACGCGGAAACTCGTCGCCGTCGCCCTCCGACCATTTGAAATCGATCTCTTTGAACGGCGCGAACTCTTTCGTGCCGCGCACATATTTCTTGATGTTGGTCATCGAACCGCCCACGGTGCCGTTGATGCCGTGCCTCGAGACGATGATTCGACCGGTGAGACCAAGTCGTTCGCACAATGCCCGTTGCCAAAGTCGAATCGCCTCGGGGTCGGCCAAGGGCGTGAATTTGTAGAAGAGAACAATCTTTGACGGCTCTATGCATCCAATTTTACGGGGGAAATTAGGCGCGAAGAGCGGTGCAGCCCGAACGATCGTGGAAATCGTCCAGTCGCAGAAACTGGCCAATGTCGTGTATCGCATTCGTGGCCCGGTGCGCGACGGGGGCGACGAGGTTCTGATTCCGGCGCCCGATTATCCGGTCCAGCGCGCGTAGGCCACGCCACCGTCGACGATGATCGTCGAACCGACCACATAGTCGCCGGCCCGCGAAGCCAAATAGATCGCCGCACCGGCCATATCTTCGGGCGTGCCGATGCGCTTGGCGGGAATCTGCGAGGCCACGAGTTCGCCGTGATCGCGGGCGATCTTGTTCATCTCTGAGGCGAACGCGCCCGGCGCAATCGCGGTGACGACGATGTCGTCTTGAATCAACCGCAAGGCCATGCGCTTTGTCATGTGAATCAAACCCGCCTTGCTCGCCGCATAAGGATAGGTTTCCATCTCGTTCAACGAGATGCCGTCGATCGAGGCGATGTTGATCACCTTGGCCAGGTGTCGGTTGGTCTTCGCCGCCGCTCGCAACTGTGGCGCGAGAGCCTGGGTCAAGAAGAACGGCGTTTTCATGTTCAGATCGACCGTCTTGTCCCAACCGGATTCGGGGAACGAATCAAACTCGGCCATCCATACGGTGCCGGCGTTGTTGACCAAAATGTCGATGCTCTTTTCGCGCTTGGCGATCTCGGCGGTGAACGTAGCGACACCAGTCTGCGTCGACAGGTCGCCGGGTATCGAAATGCATTCACCGAACCGCGAGAGCTCTTTGGCGGCGGCGTCGCACTGCGCGGCCTTGCGCGCCGTGATATAGACGCGCGAGCAACCGTGCTCGAGGAAACCTTGCACGATCATCGCGCCGATGCCGCGCGAACCCCCGGTGACAATCGCGACACGATTTTCCAGAGAGAAGAGATCTTTCATCGGCTCAACTATAGATTTTTTCGGGATCGACCCGGCGATTGAAAACGATCAGTTCTGCACGGGTAGCGTGGGGTCATGGCGCCGCCGCGAATGCATTCGGGAATATCGACCGACGATTCGATGAACCTCGCGATGTCGCCCGGAGCGGTGCCGTTGTATGAGGCCGTGATCGACTTCATCAAAAACGAGATTGATCCGGTCACCGACGAATACTTCAGGCTGGGCGAGGGGCGAGCGAACCGTTGGCAATACGGGAAAGGCCAACTCGAATTGCTCGACTCGATCAAGGCCAAGGCGAAAGCCAACGGGCTTTGGAACTTCTTTTTGCCGAATTCGGAGACGGGCCAGGGCCTGTCGAATCTGGACTACGCGTACATTGCCGCCGAACTCGGCAAGAACCCGATCGCCTCGGAGTGTTTGAATTGCAGCGCTCCCGACACGGGAAACATGGAGGTTCTCGAGCGAGTCGGCACCCCCGAGCAAAAGAAGCGATGGCTCGAGCCACTTTTGAACGGCGAGATCCGCTCCGCCTATGCAATGACCGAGCCCGATGTCGCCTCGAGCGACGCGAAGAACCTGCAATGTCGCGCGGTGCTCGACGGCGATGAATGGTTGATCAACGGCGAGAAGTTTTATATCTCGGGCGCGGGTGATCCGCGATGCAAGGTTCTGATCTGCATGTTGCTGACCAACCCCGACGGTCCGCCGCACGGGCGACACTCGCAGATTCTCGTGCCGACCGACACCCCAGGCGTCGAGATTTTGGGTGCGATGCATGTGTTCGGTGAAGATGACGCCCCGCACGGCCACATGCACCTGCGTTTCACCAACGTCCGCGTGCCGAAGTCGAACATCTTGTTGGGCGAGGGGCGTGGTTTTGAGATTTCACAGGTGCGACTCGGGCCGGGGCGGATTCATCACTGCATGCGATCGATCGGTGCCGCCGAGCGCGCGCTCGAACTAATGGTTCGTCGGGGACTGGGTCGCGAGGCGTTTGGAAAACCGATCGCCCGTCTCGGGAAGAACATCGAGGTGATCGGCAAGGCGAGAATCGAGATCGAGGCGATGCGCCTGATGGTGTTGCGCGCCGCCCGCGCGATGGACACGATGGGAAACGCCGAGGCACGAGTTTGGGTGAGCGCGGTAAAGGCGATGGTGCCCGAGCGCGTTTGCAAAATCATCGACGAGGCGATGCAAATTTTCGGCGGTGCAGGAATCTCGCAGTGGACGCCGCTGGCCCGAATGTATGCGGCGCAACGCACGCTTCGCCTGGCCGACGGCCCCGACGAAGTGCACTGGCACGTGGTCGGTCGAGCCGAAATTTCGCGCCACGAAAATTCGCCACCATTGCCGAAACACGGCACGCGCGACGGACTGTTCACCGGCCCCTGAAATGTTTCGCCCAATTCAAAGAAGTTGAACGGTTGGTGCTACTTTTAGCCCGACCACGAACTTCGGGTCGATTGGGGTAACGATCATGGATCCAGCAGTAAGCACTTTCGGTCTTGAGCCGATGTCGAGCACCGTCTCGGGCCCGAATGTCGCCGTGACCCTCGCTCAATACATTTCGCCGCTCGGCACCCGCGCCTTCGTAATCACCGATGCTGGCGTCAATGCCGCCGGCATCGTCGCACCGATCACCGAAGCGCTCACGAAGGCCGGTATGAAGTGGCAGGTATTCGACCAGGTATCCCCGAACCCGACCGATATCAACGTGGCTGCCGGTGTCGCTGCGCTCAACAAGTTCGGTCTCGACGGCACGGTGGTCGTTCTGATCGGTGGCGGTTCGGTGATGGACTGCGGTAAATACATCTCGCTCGCCACACCGAACGGCGTCGACAATTTGGGATTGGCTTTCGCCCCAAATCTCGACGCCAACGACCGCATCGATTTTTCGACGCTTGCCCCGAAGGCGATGGCGTCAAAACCGGGTTTGCCGACCATCGCGATACCGACCACTTCGGGCACCGCTTCTGAGACGAATGGCGGTGGTCTGATCACCGACACGATCACAAATCCGAAGAACCACCGAAAACTCACGTTCAGCAATCCCTCGGTCCGACCGCGCACAATTTTGCTCGACCCCACGCTGACGGTTGGGATGCCGGCCAAAGGCACCGCCGCCTGCGGCATGGATGTTTTGACCCATGCCATCGAGGCCTACACATCGGTGCAATCGAATCCCTATGCCGACGCTTTGGCTCTGCACGCGATTCGGCTCGTCGCCAAATATCTGCCGACCGCGGTGGCCAACGGCGCAGATCTCGAGGCGCGGGCACAAATGCAACTCGCCTCGCATTTGGCGGGTCGCGCGTTTTCGAGCGGGCCGTTGCTTGGTCTCGTGCACGCGACGGGGCACCCGATTTCGGGTCAGTTGCATCAGGCCCATGGGCAGACACTGGCCACGATGTTGCCGCATGTGATGCGATTCAATCGGGATGTCGTGGCCGAGCGTTACGCGAATGTCGGCCAGGCCCTCGGTGCCGAGGTCGACCCCGATGCGGCGATCGCCGCAGTCGTGAAACTTTCGACGACGGTCGGCACGAACAAGAAATTGGGCGAACTTGGTGCGTCGAGCGACAACATCGCGGCGTTGACCCAAGACGCGTTGCGCGACCTGATCATTTTGAACACGCCGCGATATCCGACGCGGGGCGAGGTTCACGAACTTTACGCCAAGGCGCTCTGAGCCGATCTAGTTTTTCAACGAGTCGATAGTCAGGCTCTTCAACGAGAGCCAAGATCGTTTCAAACCCGGGTGCAAGGCCAGCGATTCGACCTGTTCGATCGGCGACCATTTCGCCGCCGTGGATTCTGGGTTGGCGATGCGGGCTCCCGCATCCCCCATCGAATGGGCGATGACGGTGTCGTAAACCCACGGACCATGATTGTCGGAGAAAACATGCTTTACGGTCAACGCCGATATGTCGATGCCCATCTCTTCGTGCGCTTCGCGCAGAGCCGTGGTTATCGAATCTTCATGAGAGTCGCGTGCGCCACCGGGCAGCGCCCAAGTCCCGCCGCCATGGGTCCATTCGGCGCGGAGTTGCAACAACACTTGGGGTTCGTCGGTGTCGCATCGCAACAGCAACAAACCTGCAGCACCAAAACGCCCCCAATGTCGAATGCCACAATCACAATCGACCCAACCGTCGCCGTCACGTTTTGGCATTGGTTTTACAGTATTACGAGACGATGTCGATTGGCACCGCAGATTTGGGCACGACGTTGCGCACCGACCAGTTGTCGCCCGCCAGAATTCGACTGAACAAGATCAGCACGAGCATTATCGCGCCCGTGCCGACGAAAGTCGTGGTGCGACCGAAGTGATCGTAGGCGAGACCGGCGAAACTTGCGGCGAAGCCGCCCGCCAGAGTTTCTATCCCACCGAGCAGACCTTGCGCGCCGGCCTGTCGCTCGAGCGGTGCACTCGTGCCGACAGCGACCCCGGCGGCGGTGACGAAGAAGCCGTCGTTGATCGAATGAAATAGAAACACGATCATCATCAGCCACGGGGTCGGCATCAAACCGTAACCCGACATGAAGATCGCGCCCAAGATCATGCCGAAACCACCCGTGCGATACGGGCCGACACGCTGAACGAATTTTCCACCGAAGGGCCCGAGAATGATCAAAGGTACGACGAAAACCGAAACACCGAGATTGGCCATCCACTGCGCGGCATCCAGGTCGTCCATCATCAATACCCACAGCGAGTCGAACACACCGATCATGAAAAAGAGTGCGACGCCGATCAAGATGCCCGACGCCACTGCGCGATCTTTCAACAGGTCGATCGCGAACCGTTCCGACGGCTGATGCTCCTTGGCTGTTTCGGGGACCCTGATGCGCGAGATCACCAGGACAAAAATCGAAATCACCGCCGCGAGAAAAACAAACGGGCCAGGGACACCGAAAAATTCGGCGAACAACACCGAAAAGATCGGCCCCGCGGCAAAGCCGGCCACCTCAAACGACAAAATTCGACCGAGATTGCGACCGAAATTTTCGGGGTCGGCGACGATGATCACCCGACGCAGGGCCGGCAGCGCCGTGCCCGCACCAAGACCCATGATCACCCGCGAAAGAAACAGGGCGGTAAAACTCGTGCCGATCGCCATGCCCAGACAGCCGATCACCTCGAGACCCAAACCGCGGATGATCAGGCGTTGCGCTCTTCCGCGGTCGGCGAGCGGGGCGATGCTGACTTGTCCGACAAATGACGTGAAAAAACCCACGCCAACGATCAGGCCGAGCCCCGATTCGGAGATGCCGAACTTGTTGCGAAAGTCGTCGAGCATCGTGAACATCACGCCATACGAACAGGACGACGCCCCGATCGCCAGCAACAATGTCAAGACGATTCGGCGCTTATTCATCCGATAAATCTAGCGTTTCGCGGCGCATGGAAACTTGGGCAAGACTTGAACTCATGGAGAACAAAAACAAACTGTTGAGCAAGTCGCAACCGGTCGACTCGCTGGTCGCCGGCAAGTGGATAGTCGGCGAAAAAAAAGTGGACGTGACCAACCCAGTCGACGGATCGACGCTGGCGAAAGTTTCGAGCGCGGGGCCCGACCTGTGTGTGTCGAGCGTCGATGCCGCGCAGACCGCGTTCGCTTCTTGGAAGTCGACCGCACCGCGAGCGCGTGCAGAAATTCTGCGGAAGAGTTTCGAGATGATGATCGCCGAACAAGAGTCTTTGGCGCGATTGATCACCCTCGAGAACGGCAAAGTTTTGGCCGATGCGCGCGCCGAGGTCGCATATGCCGCCGAGTTCTTCAGATGGTTCAGTGAAGAGGCTGTGCGAATCGACGGCGATTATCGTCGTGCACCGAGTGGCGCCAACTGGTTGTTGGTGACGCGCCAACCCGTGGGTGTCGCATTGCTCGCCACGCCATGGAATTTTCCGGCGGCGATGGCCACGCGAAAGATCGGACCGGCCTTGGCCGCGGGTTGCACGGTCGTGTTGAAACCCGCCAGCGAGACTCCGTTGACGGCGCTGGCGATAGCCGAGATCATGCAGCGCGCCGGTGTGCCCGACGGCGTCGTGAACGTGGTGGTGCCGAGCCCGTCGGGTCCGGCGGTGAGCGCGATGCTGAAGTCAGACAAAGTTCGCAAACTTTCTTTCACGGGTTCGACAAAAGTCGGCTCGATGTTGTTGGCTCAAGCCGCCGAGAACGTGATCAACTGCACCATGGAGTTGGGTGGCAACGCGCCATTCATAGTTTTCGACGACGCCGAGTTGCCGAGTGCGATCGATGGCGCGATGTTGGCCAAGATGCGCAACGGTGGCGCGGCGTGCACCGCGGCGAACCGATTTTTTGTCCACGAGAAAATCTATGATGCCTTTGCCGAAGGTTTGACCTCGCGAATGAGCGCTCTCGTGTTGGGCGACGGATTGGACGCCAAGACGACGGTTGGTCCCTTGGTGTCGAGATCGCAACAGCAACAGGTTGCCGAATTCGTCGAAATGGCCAAGAGCGACGGTGCCGTCGTCGCATGCGGCGGGTCTGCCGCAACCGATGGTTCCTACGGCTATTTTCCGACGGTGCTCACCGATGTTTCGTTCGATTCACCGATACTGCACGAGGAAATTTTCGGACCCGTCGCGCCTTTGGTGCGGTTCACCGATCGTGACGATGTGTTGGCCCACGCCAACAGCGTCGAGCACGGGCTGGTTTCATACGTGTACACGCGCGACATCGGTCGCGGCATGAGGGTCGCCGAAGCGCTCGAATCTGGCATGGTCGGCTTGAATCGTGGTTTGGTTTCAGATCCGGCGGCGCCATTCGGCGGCGTGAAGCAATCGGGTTTGGGTCGCGAGGGAGCCCACGACGGATTGCTCGCATTTCTCGAGACGAAATACGTCGCCGGCAACTGGTAGAACGACGATAGGTGTTGGCATAATGAAAATCGTGTCGAGTTCGGCAAAAAGACTTTGCGCGACAATTCTCGAGCGTGCTGCAGTGCCCGTTGATTCGGCAGAACCGTATTCGATTCGGGTTCACAACCAAAAAATCTGGGACAGGGTGGTCGCCCAGCGCCAACTTGGTTTGGGGGAGGCGTATATCGACGGTTGGTTCGATTGCGACGAGTTGGACGAAATGTTGACCCGGTTGGTAAGCGTCGACGCGACCAATGCGCTTCCGATCCGTCCGAGATTATTTCTCAATGTGTTGCGAAGTTCGGTGGTCAATAATCAGACCCGCAAACGCGCGATCGCCAACGCCAGGCACCATTACAACATCGGCAACGATTTGTACGAACGAATGCTCGACAAGAGAATGATTTACAGCTGCGCGTATTGGCTGAATAGTGACGACCTGGATTCTGCCCAGGAGGCGAAACTGGATCTCGTCTGTCGCAAGTTGCGCCTTGAGCCGGGAATGAGGGTGTTGGATATCGGTTGTGGCTGGGGGGGCTTTTTGGAGTTCGCTGCATCGCGCTACGGGATTACCGGAGTTGGGGTATCGCCCGCAGACGAGCAGGTGAAAATCGCGAAGCGGCGTTGTTCTGATCTGCCCGTTGAGATCAAAAGTTTGGACTATCGAGATTTGGAAGTCTCGCAGGGCCGTTTTGACCGAATCTTGTCGATCGGAATGATGGAGCACGTTGGCCCGAGAAACCTGCGGACGTTTTTCGCCAAATGCAACGAGCTGCTGAACCCGCACGGGCTCATGCTGCACCACACGATCGGCGGTCTCGTCTCGAAAGAACACAGTGATCCCTTCTTTGACCGATACATTTTTCCGGGTGGCGTGTTGCCTACGCTCGCCCAGATTTCGGCTGCAATCGAACCCGACCTGGTCATCGAGGACGTGCACAATTTTGGGCTTGACTACGACCGCACGCTGATGGCATGGAGCGCAAATCTTGGGCAACATTGGTCAAGCTTGACCCGATACGACGAGCGTTTTCGTCGGATGTGGCATTTTTACCTGATGGCCTCGGCGGCAGGTTTCCGTGCGAGGTCGCTGCAACTCTGGCAGGTCGTGTTTCGCCGAAAAGGGGTAGATGGGCCGTATTTGACGGTTCGCTAAGTTCGCGACGGTGATCTTCGGGCGATCGTCGACGCCCACCAAATCAGCGGAATCTGAAACGGCAATCGACCATAGGCGACGAGTTGCTGGGCGAGTTCACGGTCTCGCCAGTCGTAGGCCATATACAAGTTTCCCGGATAAACGGCGATGAACAGGGCCACCGCGGCCCAACCGGCGCGCTTGCGCGCCGACGGAACAAGCAAGAACACCGCGATTACGAGCTCGGCCAGACCACTGATATACGTATAGGCACTGGGATTGCCTGGCAGCCAAACAGGGATCAGGGCGTTGAACGAGTCTGGTGCGACGAAGTGGGCGACACCCGCCACACCGAGAAAGCCGGCGAGGACGAAAACCGAAGTTTTCGACACTGGTGTCATCGCTACATGATGCCACGAAATTCTCGGCGCATCTGAGACAATGATTGTTACAAAACACGGAGAGTTCAGTTGGGTGAATTAACAGATACGCGGTCTAGTTGGCTCGACAGCGACCAACTCGAGGTGGTTCGCGGTCAGGTGCCTCTGGTGTATGTAGACGCCGTGCCCGTGCGTGTGAACGAACTTGGTGTCGTCACCCATGTCGGCATGCTGTTGCGCCTGGCTTCCGATGGCTCGATTTCGCGCACGGTCGTTTCGGGTCGGGTGTTGCTCAACGAAAGAATTCGCGACGCCTTGCTTCGTCATTTAGAAAAAGATCTTGGCCCGATGGCGTTGCCACAGATTCCGCCCGAGCCGGCGCCGTTCACGGTCGTCGAATACTTCACCGACCCGACAATCAGCGGCTTTCACGACCCGCGTCATCACGCCGTGAGTTTGGCGTTTGTCGTGCCCGTGTCGGGTGATTGTCAACCTTCGCAACAAGCGCTCGACTTGGGTTGGTATACGCCTGCCCAGGCGGCCAGTCCCGAGATGAAATCAGAAATGACCGGCGGGCACGATCGTCTGGTGCGTTTGGCTCTCGCTTCGGTCGGGGTGTTGCCTTGATTTTCAACATCGCGAATTCGACACGACACCAAGCGGCTGCGTTGCGCGTGTCGCTCATCGGGCGCCGGATGACCGGGTTTGAAACGGTCGAGGCGACGGTCTTGGACCCGCAAGTCGGAAGCGTGATCGAAGAGGTGCGCGTGTTTCGTCGAGAAATCGAAATTATCTGGGATGACGGCATCGTCTTGCGCACGAAAATGCGGATCAACGGGGCATGGAGGGTTTATCGAACCACCAATTGGAGCGAACTACGGGGTCATTCGGCTCAAGTCGTGATAGATGTCGGAGATCGAGTCGCCGCATGTTTTGGATCCGCAGAAATTGAAACCCATCACGACTTTGATCCGCGGCGGCATCCTCTGCTTGGCCCGCATGGTCCAGATTTGTTCGATCCGAAACTCGACCGCGAATCGTGCGTAGATCGGATGATCGCCTATGAAGACAGTGATGCGACGGTAGCCGAGGTTTTGCTTGACCAACGAGTCATGCGGGGCATCGGCAACGTTTTCAGGTGCGAACTTTTGTGGTCATGCGAACTTCACCCGTGGGCAAAAATTAGTTCTTTGAATCGAAACGAGTGTCGCGAATTGGTTTCGATCGCCGCCGAGATGTTGCAGCCCGAGACAAGGGGTCGAGTTGCAACGCTGGCGGTCTACGGTCGCCACGGCAAGGAATGTGAACGATGTGGCGGTCAGATTCGTGTCACGCATCACGGCGAGGCGAACCGTGTCTTGTATTGGTGTCCCGAGTGCCAGACCAGGCATTCGGGTAGCGGGTCGACTCGTTATGTGACGGAGCACGACACGCCGCCGGGGGCGCATCCCGCCGAATTCATTTACTTGTCAGATCTGGAGCGAGCGCGAAAATCAGGCTGAGGCGATAGCCGAAATAATCTCGGTGCGCGTGGCACGCCAGGCGGGGAACACGGCCGCGACCACACCGATGATGAAGGCGCCGATCAGAATCGTGATCGTGTTCGCGATCGGCAAAGTGAAGGCGCTGAAGCCCGAATCGTTTAGCGAGATGACGATAACCATTCCGGTCAAAACACCGAGAACCACCCCCGTCACGGCGCCGAACAACGAGGTGATGACGCTCTCCCATCGCACCATCATGCGAACTTGCGAGCGGGTCATGCCCACGGCGCGTAGCAGGCCGATCTCGCGCTTTCTTTCGAAGACCGAGAGCAGAAGGGTGATAATGATTCCGACGATTGCGATGATCACCGAAAGAAACAGCAGACCATAGATCAGCGCGAGAAACTGGTCGACCTGCGCGGCTTGCGAGTCGATGTAGGCATCACGACTCTCGAGGGTGCCGATGCCCAAGTCTGAACTGACCGTCGAGATGGCCTTCTCGGCGGCATCGTTGTCTGCGCCGCTCGCGACTCGAATATAGACAAAACTGTCGAACAGCGGGCTCGTCGAGTCGGCAAAAAGTTCGCGACTCACCGCGTAGTTGCCGTACGCATTCTTGTAGGTGCCGGCGACTTTGAGTTGTTTCGACGAACCGTCGATCAGCGTGACTTGAACCGATGATCCAACGACGAGATTTTTCTCCACGGCTTTGTCGGCTTCGACCAGAATCTCGTCATCGCCCAAATCAGTTTGAGCGCCTTCAACCATCTCAAACTCGTAGAGACCGTCGGCGGTTTTGGGGTCGAAAACCAAAATAAACGGTGATTCGTCGCCCACTTTCGCGGCGATGAAACCGACACCCGTGGCCCGGCTGACTTCGGGGAGCACCTTGATCTTGTCGGTGACGCTCGTCGGAATGCCGCCGAATCCGCGACTGTTCACGCTGAGCGCGAAGTCACCCCGAAACGACGCACCGATTGTTCCGCGGATCTCGTTCTTGACGCTCGCCGCCAACGCCGTGAACGCGGTTACCAATGCGACGCCGATCAGAACGGGTGCGGCGGTTCGCGCCGTGCGCTTCGGGTTGCGGGCGGCGTTCTGTCTCGACATCGAACCGGTCACACCCCGCAGACTCGCCACCGGTTTGCCGAGCAGCATCGCCACTGGTTTTGAAAAAGCGGGGCCGAGCACCAAGACGCCGGCGAACACACCCAAGACACCCAGACCCAAAATCGCCACGCGCGCACCGTTGAGCGCGGCCAGTAATCCGATCGCCCCCAAGACGATCAGAATCAAACCGACAAGAATTCTGCGACCCAACTTGGGCACGGTATCGAGCACCGTGTCGCGCATCGCCGCAAGCGGTGGAACCCGACCCGACCGCAACGCCGGCAAGATCGCCGACAGAACTGTGACGATCGTTCCGATCAGAACGATGCGAGTGATTGCATTCGTGGCGATTGTCAGACCCGTCGTCGGTATTTCGAGGCCCACTGCGTTCAACAGCGCACTGAGAAGCCGTGAAAGACCGATGCCCGAAACGAAACCGATGATCGAGCCGAGCAACCCGACGATCAGCGCCTCGACCAAGAGTGAAATCGTCACTTGTCGACGACTCGCACCTATCGCCCGCAACAATGCGCTCTCGCGTTGGCGCTGAGCGGCCGTGATTGAAAACACGTTGTAAATGACGAAGCAGCCGATGCCGAGGGCGATGAAAGAGAACGCGGTCAAAAATGTCGTGAAAAAACCCAGCACGGTTTTGATTTGGCTGGTTGTCTCTTCGGTGATTTCGGCGCCGGTGAGGGTTTCGAGTTTCGCCGATTTCGGCAGGGCGGCGTCGATCGCCTTGGCGAGTTCTTCGTCGCTGAGAGTGCCGTCACCTTGCACCAAGAATGCGTCTACAAAACCGGGTTTGAGCAGGAACTCCGATGCCGTGGGTTGGTCGAACAACGCGAAAGTTGCGCCGCCCGGCGAAGAGATGTCGCCATAGTTGGCGACCCCGACGAGGGTGAATTCGCGCGAGCCCGACAAAGCAGTTACACGAACTTTGTCGCCGACGACGAACTCGCCCGCCTCGGCCGTGGCGCGATCGAGCATCACTTCGTCAGAACCGACGGGCAGTCGACCCGAATCGACATTCCAGAGACCGGCGACACTTTCTGAGGCGATACCGCCGAACGTCGGTGGCCCTTGATCTTCACCCAACGGTTCGCCGTCTTTGCCGATGACGCGGGCGTAACTTTGCATGTCGCCGACCGCGGCACTCACACCCTTGACGCCCAAAATAGTGTCGAGCGCCTCGATGGGCGACGGAGCCCACTGCTCGCCGAAGCCCGTGTCGACCGAATCGGTGGATCGCACATAGGCGTCGATATCGCGAAACACATCGGTGAACAGCCGGTCAAAGGTGCTGTTGATCGTGTCTGAAAAAATCGTCGTGCCCGAAAGAAACGATGTGCCGAGAATTATCGCCAATGAAGTCAACAACAGACGACCCTTGCGGGCCAGGGTCATTTTTAGCGACAGCCGAAACATCGCTGGATCAATCGCCCAAATGTTTGAGGTACTCGAGCACCTTTTCGGGTGAAGGGTTCGACATCTCGCCGGCGACATGGCCGTCGCTCAAGAACACGATTCGATCGGCGTAACTCGCCCATACCGCGTCATGGGTGACCATGACTATGGTTTGCCCGAGTTCGGTGACCGCCAGGCGCATGAAAGTGAGGATGTCGGTGCCTGATTTCGAGTCGAGGTTGCCGGTCGGCTCGTCGGCGAAAATTATTTCGGGTCTGGTCGCCAGCGCCCTCGCCACCGCAACGCGCTGCTGTTGGCCGCCCGAGAGTTCGCTGGGTCGGTGCTCGAGGCGATCGGCGAGAGAGATCGTGTCGATGACCTGGTTTATCCATGTTTCGTCGCCGTCGCGTTTGCCGAGCGACAACGGAAGGGTGATGTTTTCGTAGGCATCGAGAGTCGGAATCAAATTGAAACTCTGAAATACGAAACCGACCTTTTCTCGGCGCAACTTTGTGATCTCTTTGTCGTTGAGCGTCGATAGATCGACATCGCCGATGAACACCTTTCCGCTGGTGAGAGCATCTAGCCCGGCCAGGATGTGCATTAAAGTCGACTTTCCTGAACCGCTCGGGCCCATTATCGCGCTGAACTTGCCGCGCTCGAAACTGACCGTCACATTGTCGAGGGCGCGAACCTCGTTTTCACCGCTGCCGTAGATTTTGCTGGCCGATTCGGCACGCGCGGCAGCATTTTTGGGGTCAAGGTTTTGGTTCATTGAAGATCAGTTATGATAGCAAAAGTCTTACTTGGGACGCCCGACTTATTTCGGCTGCGGAAGAATTCTCAGGTAACTCTTTACTGTTTTCCAACCTTGCGGAAACAATATTTTTGCGTCTTCGTCGGAAACTGCGCTGCCGATGATCACATCTTGTCCGTTTTTCCAGTTGGCTGGTGTTGCAACTTTGTGCTTGGCGGTGAGTTGCAGTGAATCGATTACTCGCAGAATCTCGTCGAAGTTGCGACCGGTGGAGGCGGGGTAGGTGATTGAAAGTTTGACTTTTTTGTCGGGGCCGATCACGAAAACGCTACGCACCGTGAGCGTGTCGTTGGCGTTCGGGTGGATCATGTCGTAGAGACCGCTGATCTTGCGTTCGGGATCACCGATCATCGGAAAGTTGACGGGTGTGCCCTGAGTCTCGGCAATGTCGGCCTCCCATTTGTTGTGCGAGTCAACCGGGTCGACCGAGAGCCCGATGACTTTTACGTTGCGCTTGTCGAATTCGGGCTTGATTTTGGCGACATAGCCCAATTCGGTCGTGCAGACTGGTGTGAAATCTTTCGGGTGGCTGAAAAGCACGCCCCAAGAATCGCCGAGCCACTCGTGAAAGTTGATTTTGCCCTGCGTGGTTTCGGCAGAGAAGTTGGGCGCGGTGTCGCCAAGTCGAATTGCCATCTTTGTGCTCCTTTGGGATTTTTAGGCCTGAATTTGTCGGATTTTTTCCTGGCGCCTAGGTTATCCGAAACCCGACTGAAATAGTCAACTTTTAGGTGAATTTCTCAACTTTTGCCGTGACATACCGTAGGTATGGTGAGAATACTTGACGATCACGATGAAATCTGATTTGAATCGCCCATTTATGCGTCGCAAATTGTTGACGATCGGGTTGGCGTTGCTTTTGGCCGGGCAGTTTTTGCCGACCGCAGTGGTCGAGGCCGATGCGCCGACCGGCGATTACATCGTGTTGTTTGCCAAGAGTGCCGACTTGTCGACCAAGATTTCGAAAGAAGTGCGATTGGGCAACGCGATCAGCGATGTCTTCGACGGCTCGACCAATGGTTTCGTCGCTGAACTCGATGCTGCCGATGTGCGGCGACTGAAGAGCGATCGCGATGTGCTGGTGGTCGAACTCGATCGGGTGATTCGTCTTGATACCGATGATTCGATAACGACGACGAGTACGACCGTGCCGGAAATTACGACGACGAGCACGACGACGAGCACGACCGTGCCGGAAATTACGACGACGAGCACGACGACGAGCACGACCGTGCCGGAAATTACGACGACGAGCACGACGACGAGCACGACGACGAGCACGACCGTGCCGGAAATTACGACGACGAGCACGACGACGAGCACGACCGTGCCGGAAATTACGACGACGAGCACGACGACGAGCACGACCGTGCCGGAAACTACAACGACGAGTACGACCGTGCCGGAAACTACAACGACGAGCACAACGACCAGCACGACGACGAGCACGACGACGAGCACGACCGTGCCGGAAACTACGACGACCAGCACGACCGTGCCAAAGACCGAGCCGAGCGATGATCTGACCGGCACTTCAATCGTCATGCTCCGGTCGAATGTCGACGTGCAGTCGTTCGTTGCCGCCGAAGTTTCACTTGGCGGCGAAATTATTCAGGTTTTCACCCAGGCGATCAGTGGTTATGTTGCAAGACTCACTGAAACAGAAAAGATCCGCCTGAGCAAAGATTCGCGTGTTTTGCGAATCGAATCAAATGAGTTGATCGAGATCGATGGCGACCAGACCAGCCCGCCATCGTGGGGTTTGGACCGTATCGATCAGCGCACGAATGTGCTCGACTCGACATACTCGTACAATTTCGGTGGCATCGGTGTTTCGGCTTATGTGATCGACACCGGCATTCGCGCCGATCACGCTCAGTTTTCGGGTCGGGTTGGCGCGGGTTACGGCGCGATTCAAGACGGTTACGGTTCGAACGACTGCAATGGTCACGGCACGCATGTTGCGGGCACTATCGGCGGCACCACGGTTGGTGTGGCAAAGTCGGTTCGACTCATTCCGGTTCGAGTTCTCAACTGTCGAGGTAGCGGATTTATCTCGAATGTGATCGCTGGTGTCAACTGGGCGATCACCGATCATGGTGCGGGCGTTCCTGCGGTTGCCAACCTGAGTCTCGGTGGCGGTTACAACGCGGCGTTGAACGAGGCGATTGCGAATGCCGTGGCTGATGGCATCACGGTGGTGGCCGCTGCGGGTAACAACAACAACTTGGCCTGCAATTATTCGCCCGCCTCTGCACCATCGGCAATCACGGTGGGTGCGACAACATCGGCTGACGCGCGCGCAAGTTATTCGAACTACGGTTCGTGCCTCGACATATTTGCTCCCGGCTCGGGGATTACTTCGTCTTACCATCGTTCGTCGTCTGA
>Ga0194126_10004446_pt1 | contig 21370 bp, 17 predicted proteins | sample TA2KigC150mmetaG_FD_148641 | JGI IMG/M metagenome (GOLD analysis project Ga0194126, IMG submission 148641) | Freshwater microbial communities from Lake Tanganyika, Tanzania - TA2015035 Kigoma Deep Cast 150m | ecosystem: Environmental > Aquatic > Freshwater > Lake | place: Tanzania: Lake... | reverse complement strand
AGAAGTCCTCTCGTCCACGCATCTCCCGTTCAAGTTCATGATCCTACATCAGACGCCTCCTGTCCAGGCCCGAATCGACCGCCTCGGTGAGGCAACAGGCCCGTTTCGTTGCATTCATGCCCGGTTTCTCCTATGATCGAGACACTTGATCAGGGCTTCGCTTTTTCACGATTTGCCCAACCTTGCGCGCCGAGGTCTGTGCAGGAGGCTCGTGAACGGGGTCAGCCAGGGTACTGAACAGGTTGCTGGGCAGGGAGTCCTCGTCTGGGTCGGTCGCAAGGCGATCGACGCGTACTCCTACGTGGCCGATCTGGGAGCCTTGGTGTATGTGGCGCTGCGGGAGTTGGCGCGCCCCAGTCCTCAAGGCCGCGGAGAAGCTTTCCGCGTGATCTCCCGCCAGATCCTTTTTACCGGCGTGGACGCCCTTCCGGTGGTGAGTGCCATCGCACTCATGCTGGGGCTCATCATCATCACCCAAGCCGGCACCCAACTCCCCAAAGTCGGAGCGGGCGATCTGGTCGGCAATATCATCGTCGTGGTGGTGATCCGTGAACTGGGTCCGCTGCTGACCGCCTTCATTGTCGTGGGACGGTCCGGCACGGCGATCACTACCGAATTAGGTAACATGCGGGTGGGGCAGGAGGTCACGGCGCTGGAGCTGATGGGAATCAGCGTGACGCGCTTCATCGTCATGCCGCGCCTGGTCGGCATGATCCTGTCCATGATCTGCCTGACGCTCTATTTCGACACGGTGGCCGTGCTGGGAGGCTTCGTGGTCGCCAAGGTCAAGTTGACGGTGCCCTTCGCCGCCTTTGCGCATGCCGTCACGCAGTCATTGTCCTTGACCGACGTGATCGTGACGGCGGCTAAGGGCATGCTGTTCGGCACGGCGGTCGCCGCGATCTGCTGCCACCATGGGCTCTCGGTGCAATCCTCCTACACGGAGGTTCCCCAGCAGACGACGAAGGCCATGATCAATTCCGTGACGATCTGTTTGCTCCTGGACATTCTCGTCACGGTCACCGCCTATTTTTAATGGATGCGGCGATTGAAATATCCGGCGTCTCGATGGAATTGGAGGGGCAGGACGGCCTGACCGACCTAACCCTCACTGTCGAGGTTGGCGAGTTCCTGGCTCTGGCGGGTCCCAACCGATCGGGGAAGAGCCTGATCTTGAAACTCTGTGCCGGGCTTGTTGCGCCCGATGGGGGGGCCGTGCGGGTGCTGGGGCAGGACCTGGCGACCCTCAGCGAGGAGGAATTGGCCGGGCTGCGGCAGCGCGTGGGCGTCGTGCTGCATCAGCCCGGCCTGCTGAGCAATATGACCGTCTTCAACAATGTGGCGCTGCCGCTGCGCTACCATTGCGGGATGGAAGAGGAAGGCCTGCGGTCCCTGGTGATGGCCCAACTCGAGTTGTTTGGGCTGGAAGCTTTGTGGAACCGGTTTCCGGCCGAGATCAATGAGGGAGAGGCCCGCTGTGCGGCCATCGCGCGGGCGCTTATCCTGGGCCAGGAACTCTTGCTGCTGCATGATCCGACGGAGGGGCTGGATGCGCCGATGATCCAGCGTCTGGGGCAACTCCGGACCAGGTACCGGGGGACCAAGCCGCTGACGATCCTGGCCACGATGCGCGCCTATTCACCCTTGATGGAAACGGCGGATCGGGTGGCCTTCTTGCGGGACGGGACCATTCAGGCCGTCGGCCGTCAACAGGAACTGCTTGCGGCGGCGGATGCAGACATGCGGGGGTATCTGCAATAACCAATGGAGCAAGCTGACAGGGTCAGTAACAAATTACAAGTGGCTAGGTGACTACGTTGGACTTGCCACTTGCCCGCGTGGTCACTTGTCAGCTTGACCGCACTTGCCACTTGAGACTTGCAACTTGTTACTGACGACGAGATACGAGGCGCGAATCTTTCTAACAAGAGGTGTTGTATGAAGATGCATTATTCGCACCAGTTGTCGTCTGGCCGGATCGCCCAGGTCGTGGGCGCGTTCGTCGTGATTCCACTGCTCGGGCTCATCGTGGTCGGGATCTTCATGGCCAAGGCCGAGCATCTGTTCGAAGAGAAGTACCTGTTGCACGCCGGTCTGAGCAGGTCGCACGGCCTGGAACCCGGCGCGCCGGTGCTGATGGCGGGCATCTCGATCGGCAGGGTCAAGGCCGTCGAGTTCAACAACGAGGGACGGATCGACGTCACGCTGCAACTGCTCAGCCGATATCGGGACATGGTGCGGCAGGACTCCATCGCGACCTTCTCGAAGAGCGGACTGCTGGCGGGACAGACGCAGGTGGATATTTCGATGGGAAAACCGAGTCCCCAGAGCGGCGTGCTGGACAACGGCGCGTCCATCACCACCCAGGAACCGATCGATTATGTTGCGAAGATCAACAAATTCGCGGACGACGTCACGCCGCTGCTCGCATCGATCCAGCGGACCTTGCAGCGGGTCGACGACATTACCAAGGATGTCCAGGGTGCGGTACAGACCGGGGGGCGGGTCCTGACTGAGATCGAGCAGTCGACCAAGGCGCTGCCGACGGTCATGGCGAGCGTTCAGCGGTCGGCCGGCCATGTGGAGAAAGCGACGGCTTCCCTGCCGGAGATTACGGGCTCGGTCAAAAAGACCCTGTCGGGAGTGGATGGGGCTGTGGCGGACGTCCGCAAAGCGACCGGCAAGCTGCCGGCCATCATGGATCAGGCCCAAGAGGCGGTTGCCAACATCAAAGCGACGACCGAGTCGATCAAGGGGGTCGGCAAGGATGTGCCGTCGATGGTCCGGACTGCGCAGCAGGCCTTGGACGATGTCAACACGATCATCAGCGGTGCCAAGCGGACGTTTCCGGTCAGCACGATGGTCAAAAATGCGCCGACTGACCAGGCCAGCCGCCAGGAGAACGGGCTCAGGAGCCTGCGCGGGGATCAATTGAGCCGGTGAACCGAAGGATGGACAAACTGGGCCGAGCCCTTCTCGGCGGCGCGCTCCTGCTGCTCCTTGCTGGCTGCGCCAGCGACCCTGAGCCGCCCGCGTTGCCGCCCGCGGTCGCCAAGGCGCGCGAGTTGCACGCGCATGGGCAGCGCCTGCTGGACCGGGGCGAGCGAGAACGGGCCGGCGCTCTGTTCGACGAGGCCAGGCAACTGGCGGAGAGCTTGGACGACCTGGCCGGCTTGGCGCAAGCCTTGAACGATCTCGGCACGGTCGCCTCGCGGGAAGGCAAGCAGGCCGAGGCGCTCGACTTCCACCGGCGCGCGCTGGCCCTTGCCGAGAAGCTGAACCGGACCGACCTGCTGATCGCGTCGTTGACCCATGTGGGGTCGGCCCAACAACTGGCAGGCCAGGCTGAACAAGCCGCGCTCGTCTACGGCCGGGCCCTGGCGGCAGCCCGTCAGTCCGGCGACCGCCACAGCGAGGCGGTCCTGCTCAATAATCTCGGCTTGATCGAGCTGCGTGCGGGAGCGCCGGACAAGGCCGAGGCGATGTTCAAGGAGGCCCTTGCGATCAACGACACCTTGGGCGACCGGAGCGCCAAGGCCTCCAACCTGGCAAACCTGGCCCTCATCGCCCAGGACGCGGGCCGGTTGGACGAAGCCCAGGCGCGGTTCGAGGCGGCGCTGGAACTGGACAAAGCGTCTGAGAACCGCACCGCGATCGCCGCAGACCTGGCCGGCCTGGCCCGTCTCGCGGAGAAGCAGAACCGTCAAGAAGCCGCCCTCGCCTTTGCGCAACGCGCCTACTGGAGCTACCGGGCCATCGGAGATATTCCGCGCGCGCTGACGGAGCTGTCTCATGCCCTGGCCCTGGCACGGGAACAGGGCCGCCAACAGGAAGCCGCGGAGCTTGAAGCGGAGCGGAAAGCCATCAGCGGGGCGGTGGGGGTTGCTCAGTAGGTCAGCCGCTCTTCTCGGCTCCCTGCGAGTCCAGGCACCGGGAGCGATCACGTGATCTTCAGCAACTTGCAGAGACGTGACAGATAAGTAGGCTGGAGTTTGAGCAGTGCGGCGGCCTTGCTCTTGGTTCCGCCGACCTTTGCGAGCGCGTGCTGGATGAGAGTCCGCTTGTGTACTTCGACGGACTCGTGGAAAGACAAGTCAAGCAGCGACGAGGCTGAATCGGCTTCGAAAGGAGATCTGCCCAGCATCAAGTCCTTGGCCTCGATGGTTTCCCCTAGCGCCAGCACCACCGCCCGTTCAATCACGTTTTGCAGCTCCCGAACGTTTCCCGGCCAGTCGTACCGCTGCAGCACATCCTTCGCCTCGGCGCCGATCACCATCATCGGCCGTTTCAGGTCCTGGCAGTACCGCTGCAGGAAAAACCCGGTCAAGGGCACGATGTCGTCCTTCCGCGCGCGTAACGGCGGCACTTCGATCGTCACGACGTTGAGCCGGTAGAAAAGGTCTTGTCTAAATTGCCCCGTTTCCACGGCGGCGGGCAAGTTCTTGTTGGTGGCGGCGATCACGCGGATGTCGACGCGAATGGGCTGGGTCCCGCCTACGCGCTCGAATTCATGCTCTTGGAGGACGCGCAAGATTTTGGCTTGGAGTTCCGGCTTCATGTCGCCGATTTCATCCAGAAACACGGTCCCGCCATGACCCAGCTCGAAAAGTCCTTTCTTTCGCTGAAGCGCCCCCGTGAACGATCCTTTCTCATGCCCGAACAGCTCGCTTTCCAGCAGGTAATCCGAGATGGCGGCGCAATTGATAGCCAGAAAGGGTTTCGCGGCTCGAGGACTCCAGGCATGGATGGACCGAGCGAGGATTTCCTTACCCACCCCGCTCTCGCCCAGCAGCAAGATGGTGGCGTGGGTGCCGGCGGCTCGCTGTGCCGTCTGCATCACGCGCTGCATGGACGAGCTGGCGGAGATCAGGGGCCGGAAGCGCTCTTCAATTTCGTTTTGGAGGTGCCGCTTTTCCTCCTGCATGGAAGAAACAAGCTGGGCATTCCGCAGGGCCACGGCTGCGTGGGCGGCGAAGGCGGACAGGAGCTCTAAATCCTCCTGGTTGAATTGCTTCTCCTTGGCGGTATTCAGCACTTCGACCACGCCGAGGATCCGATTCCGATCTTGCAGCGGGACAGCCAGGATCGACTGGGTCTTAAAGCCTGTCAAGGCGTCGACCTTGGGGTCGAACCGGGAATCCTGGCGTACGTCGTTGATCAGAATCGGTTTGCCGGTCTGCGCGACCCAGCCGGCGATGCCCTGGCCGGGTTTCAGCCTGATTTCTTTCAGCCGTCGGCTGGCGGGACCGAGCGGGACTTTGAAATACAGTTCGTTCGTCAAGGGGTCCACGAGCAGCAGGCTGCTCGCCTTCGTATTCATGAGCCGGTTGACGGTGACGAGGATGAGCTCCAACAGGTGGTCCAGGCTGATCGCGGCGGTTAAGAGGTGACTGACTTCCAAGAGCGAGGCCAGGTGTTCGAGGGTTGGATGCGAGGGAACCGGGTGTAGATTCAGAAACCGCTCGATCTGCGCGCCGGCCTGCTGATCCGGGTCAAACGACACACCGAGAAAGAGCGACTGGGTCTGGTCATCAGACCGGGCTGATTCGTGGGTGTCGGCCCATGCGGTCCGACCGCGAAACCAGGTGTCCGCGTCATCGCCCAGGGAGAGGCAACACTCAACGGGGACCGGTTCGCGCCGGAGTTTGGAAGGGGCAAACGGCAAGGCCCCCAACGTGTAGAGCCGCATGCCCCTGGGAGATAGGTCGTACGCCCAGGCTGGGACTGTGCCGAGGAGGCGCGAGTGGGTCTCGTCTCGGAACCGGCATTGGGCCAGGAACGATCGGCGAATGCGCGGGTGGTGCCGCCGCTCAGGGCCGCTGTAGGTCTCCAAGGCCATGCGTTTGCGCGGTCTTTGGGTGACAGGACAAAGCGAGTGCACTGCTTGCGATGGGGGAATTGTAGCAAGGCGCTCTCACCAAGACAACAGCGGAGCACCATAGGGAAGAGCCAAGCCGCAGTTTCAAGCAGCCGATGGCGTTGACGGTCGGCGAACGGGCTGTGGCAGGAGAAAGTGTGACGCCGTCCAGAAGGTGTAAATTTACAACATGTCATTATCTCTTTGGATATGCTGCAACTCGATTCGACCGCTGCCCTTCCAGAACGTGTTCAGGCAGACGTGAAGAAACACTTTGAAAAAACAATATGTTGCTGAGGCTTTTTGCGGGAATGATCAGCCGTGCTCCTGCACGGCATCGCCTTTGCAAACGAATGCTAGCGAAGACCTATTGAAGAGACTTTCTGTCATGAACTCGTGGTCGCAAGAGAATGTCTAGTCTTTTGTACAGTCGCGCGACACAATGTCAACGCATAAGTACCAGTCGGTACTGGAAGCCTGAGGGCTCTCGTTGACATTTGAGGGGAATCATTCTAACTTGATCCGCTAGTTACCTTGAAGGGCAGGGCGCGTGCGGGATCTATGAACAGGAAGAAGGGGCGGGCATTGCTGTGGGTCGTTGCGGGCGTCGGGCTTGTTATGGCAAACGAGGTCGTTTTAGCCGAGTCCCCTACGTCCGTGTCGGTGATGGCGGAAGGGATGTCACCTTTTACGAAACAGATGTCGTTGGGCGAGGCGCAGGGTCGGGCTCGTGACGAAGCCCGCCGCAATGCCATCGAGCAGGCGGTGGGGATGTTCGTGCGAGGCACGACTGTGCTGCACAATGCCCAGATCGCCGACGAGTTGATCACCTCCGTGGCGCGGGGGGTGATCGAGGAAGAACAGTGGATCGAAGAAGGCATCCGGGATGTGCAGGACGAGAAGCATAAAGGGCAGAAGGTGCACGTCTACCACAGCAAGGTGAAAGCCCTCGTCCGTCCTGTGCGGGTGGAACGGCGCGCCGGTTTTGAGCTCCAGGCATCCCTGAACAAGCGGGTCTTCCAGGAAGGGGAGGAAGCGGTCATCAAGGTCCGCTCAAGCCAGCCGGCCTATCTCTACCTGTTCAGCGTGACCCAGGACGGAAGCGTGACGATGCTCATGCCGAACCACTTCGTGAAACGGAACCACGTATCCGCCAATCAAGACGTGATCTTCCCCGGCGAGTCGTTAAGGACGCTCGGCGTCAAGCTGCGCGTGACCTTGCCTCGTGGGGACAAGAAGGCGGTCGAGTATATCAAGGTGATCGTGATCCGGAAGCCTGTGCACCTAGTGAAGGAGCACGATGATCCGGCCCATGAACGCATCTTCCAGACATTTGCCGGTGCGGACGGCGGGATGATTCATGATCTGGTGAAGCGGTTGGCCCTGCTGGAGGATGAAGACTGGACCGAGACGACCTTACCCTATGAAGTGAGGCAGTAGGAGCATCATGGGTTGGAAGAATCGACTGCCGGCGCTAGGTTGGATGCTCCTGGCAGCGAGCCTGGTGGGGGCGGTCCCCGGGTCGTCGGCTGAGGCGGCGGATCCTTTTGAAGAGATCAACAAGCGCTTTCAGGAGCGGAAGAGCGAAGGCGGTGACGCCCTCCAGACCCTCCAGAATCAATACCGAGCCAAGCGGGAGGCGATGGAGGCCCAATGGAAAAAGAGAGAGCGGGAGATCGAAGAGCAGTGGCAGCGGAAGAAGCGCGAGATCGAGCAGAAGTGGGACCAGGCGCTTCGATCCACCAGGAAAGAATGGGTGGAGTATTCGCCCGGCAATGATACTCGCAGCATTGTGAACTTCGAAGAGGGGACCGTGGAGGTCACGGCGTTGGTGCCGGTTACCCCCAAGGAAAAGCCCAGGTCGGAGGCTGCCACCGTCGCCGCGGCGCAGGATGAAATTATCCGGCAATTCGAACGGCTGCTCGCTGAGCAGGCCGAGGGCAAGCAGCCGCTGCTTGGCCGGCAGGTTCAAAGCCGTACCGGGAAGCCGGTGGATCGGCAAAACGCCAGGCCCTTTCTGCAGCAGGAAGTGTTGCCCGCAACCAGGGTTGATGACAAGCCGGTGGAGTCGCGTGACGGGATGACGCGCGTCAAAGTCACGGCCAAGGTCAAGATGGCCCCCGACCACCTCAAGAAGCGGGCGCAGCAATACGTCGAGGTGGTGGCGGCCTATGCCAAGCGCCATCAATTAGATCCGCGGCTTGTCTTTGCCGTGATCCACACCGAGTCCTACTTTAACCCCAAAGCTCAATCCCATATTCCCGCCTATGGGCTCATGCAGTTGGTTCCTCGGGCCGCCGCACGGGACGCCTACAATTTTGTTTACAAAGACGACAAGGTCCTCGACGACGTCTACCTGTTCCAAGCGACCCCCAACGTCGAGTTGGGGACGGCCTATCTCTACATCCTGAAGAACCAGATCTTTGCCGACCTGCAGGAGGGGGAAAAGAAGAACTACCTCGTCATCTGCGCCTATAATTGGGGCCCGGGGAATATCCGGAAAAAGATCATCAAATCATTCCGCATTCAGGATTTGACCGATGGACAACTGTTCACGCTCCTGACCGAAAAAACGCCGGAAGAGACCAGCAATTACCTCAAGCGGGTGACCGAACGGATGGCTCTGTACGATGAGCTGGTTGCACCATAGCGTTGGTATCTGATTCGTGGTATGTGAGGCAGTTGCACGGGACATTGATTTAGTGAAAGGGGGACAGCAATGGAACGACGACTGACACAACGAGGAATCGCCGTCGCGGCCCTCGGGTTTCTACTCTTCGCCCAAGCGGCTTCGGCGCAACTGGCCGGCCGGGTCGGCGACGTCATTGAGTCCATGGGCACCGGCGGCGTCGATTGGACCACCGGGGTCATCACGGCGACCGGCCTGGGCGCCCCGCCGGAGAATGCGGTCAATCGGGCTCAGGCCCGGGCGATGGCCGAACGAGCCGCCTTCGTCGTGGCGACTCGAAATCTGCTCGAAGTCGTCAAGGGCATCCGGGTGGACTCGGCCACGCTGGTTGAGAACTTCATTGTCAGCAGCGATGTCATCAAGACCGAGGTGAGCGAGTTCGTCCAGGGCGCGCAAATCATGAAGAAGCAGGTCAATGCAGACGGCTCTGTGGAGGTCATGGTAGGGGTGAAGCTGACCGGAGACTTGGCGAACACGCTCCTGCCGAAACAAACCGGGGGCGGTCAGCCGATTCCCGTTCTACCGCCGGCGGAAGCCCCCTCTGCCTCGCCACTGGCGCAAGCGCCTTCCGGCGCGGCCTTCACAGGCCTGATCGTGGATGCCAGAGGCACGGGTGTCCGTCCAGCCATGGTGCCCAAGATTCGCAATGAGGAAGGGCGCGAGGTGTACGGGTCCGCCTTTGTGAATCGGCAGTATGCGGTCGAGCAGGGGATGGTGGGGTATCTCAAGGACGTGGGGGCGGCGCAAGCGAACCCCCGCGTGACGGATCGTCCGTTGCTCGTGAAGGCGCTCAAGACGGACGGTCCCAACAGGACTGATCTGGTGATCAGCAACAGCGATGCGCAGGTCCTGCACGGCATGAAGGAACACCTCAGCTTCCTGGAGAAGGCCCGCGTGATGGTGGTGTTGGACTGAGGAGAGCGCTCAGCTCTCGGCAGTCGGCACTCAGCAAGAAGCTGGTGGCTGAAAGCTGTAAGAGAAGGGAGATCAGCAATGAACACGATTCACGAGAATGGGCGTAGGCTCGCTGCGGTGCTGGCGGTGATCGGATGGTTGGGCTTGGCGGGAGGGCTCCTCGGAATAACCGGGTGCGCCGAAGAGCCGGTCAAGCCGGAGGCGGCGCTGGACACGCCGGAACACCACTACTCCACCGGCCTCCGTCTTCTTGACAAGAACGACCAGGACGGAGCGATGAAAGAGTTTCAGCGGGCTGTGGCCTTGGACCCGAACTTTGCCCCGGGCCACGCGGGGATCGGGCTCGTCTATGGCTTCAAAGGCATGTACCCCGAGGCCTATGATGCGATCAAGAAGGCCAAGAAGTTGCAGAACGAACCCATGATCGTCGCGCAGATTATGAAGATCCGGGTTCTGTCCATGGAGCGGAAGGAGGGATGGCTGGAAGAGGCCGAGGACGAATTCAAAGACGGGCGCAAGAAGGACCAGAACAATCCGGCCCTGCATTTTTACATGGGCAAAGCCTATCGGGTCGGGCTTGAGTTCGACAAGGCGGCCGCGCACTTCAAGACCGTCCTGGATCTCAACAAGGACTTCGTGGGCGAGGCGGACAAAGAATGGCAGCTGGTGCAGAAGATCCAGCGGGCGGCGCCGGGCACCAAGATCGGCAAGCAGATCGCGTTGATCGACAAAATCAGCCGGGCCGACGTGGCGGCGCTCTTCATTGAAGAGCTGCGCATCGACCGGTTGTTCGAGAAGAAGGGCAAGACCTTCGATCCGTCGTTCAAGGCGCCGGGACAGAAGTTTGAGGCCGACAAGATCGTGGCCATGGAGCCGGCGACAGATATCGCCACCCATCCCTTGAAGGCGGACATTGACACCGTGGTCAAGCTGGGAGTGCGGGGACTGGAGCCTTCCCCGGACCATAAGTTCGAGCCCAGCAAGTCGATCACTAAGGCCGAATATGCGATCATGCTGGAAGACATCATGATCCGGATCACGGGGGATGAGAAGATGGCCACGCAGTATTTCGGCCAACAGTCGCTCTTCCCCGACGTGCGGCCGGACGTCTACTACTTTAATGCCGCGATGATCCTCTCCAGCCGCGGTATTCTGGAAGCAGACAAAGCCACCGGCGAGTTCGGGGCCAGTCAGTCGATCACTGGAGCGGATGCGCTCCTGGCGATCAGGATGTTCAAGGAGTTCTTGAAGATTTAACGTGAAACGGAGGATTGGCCGTGATTAAACGATGGACTCTGAGGCCGCTTCGGCTGCTGGCGATTGTCTGGGTCTGCATCGGAGGGATGGCGGCCACAGCCCTGGCGGAGGTGGTGGCTCTGGGCCAGGCGGTCGAACGGTCCGGGAACGGAGAGATCAACTGGACGACCGGCTCGGTGCAGGCCACAGGGCTGGGCGCTCCACCCGACAAGGGGGGACCGGGGCAGGCCAGGGCCATGGCGGAGCGAGCCGCCTATGCAGTTGCCGTCCGCAATCTGTTGGAGATCGTGAAGGGGGTGCGCGTCGATTCCGCGACGCTGGTGGAAAACTATATTGTCACGAATGACGTGATCAAAACACAGGTCAGCGGGTTCGTGCGAGGGGCGCAGACCGTGAAGAAGGACGTGCAGGCGGACGGGGGCGTGGAGATCACAGTCCGGGTCCCCCTGTGGGGAGTGGATTCGCTGATCACACCCTTCCTGAACGAAAAAGCGATCGGCTCCCAGAATCTGCCTCCCGAGCCGGAATCCGGAGAAGGCCCGACTGGGTTGGTGATCGACGCGCGCGGAATGGGTTTGAAGCCGGCCTTCTTCCCGATGGTGGTGGATGAGAATGGGACGGTCATCTACGGTCCGGACATGATTGACCGGGCGACGGTTGAGAAAAACGGGGCGGTCCAGTACCAAACGCTCCCGAAAGGGGCCAACATCTCATCGCTTTTTGGGGAGGACGCCTACGTTATCCGGCCGGTGCAGATCGCGCTCGTTCCGAGGGAGGGACGGAGGCCGCTGAAGATCAAGGGGGTTGACAAGGCCGGCGCCCTGAAGGCCAATATCCTCATCAGCAGCGACGATGCGAAGAAAATCCGCGGAGATGCTCAGATGGGCGCGGCCTTGCGGCGATCGAAGGTGGTCGTGGTGACCGATCCTCTGATCGCAGGCCTGGAAGGCCGCTTGCCGAAGCCGATGCCAGAGGGGATACATGGGATCGAACAGCTCCTGGCTTTTCTTGCGGTTCATGGGACTGACTGACGTGGTGAGGAGAGGACTCCATATGCTTCGTCCGGTCGCCCTGGCGCTTCTGCTGATCGGGCTGCCGGTGGCGCAATGGGCTCACGCGGCTGATGGAGAGGCGGTCGAGACGGTCGGCTCGGGGACGGTCAACTGGACGACCGGTCTTGTGACAGCGACAGGGGTCGGCGCCCCTCCCGCCAAAGCCGTCAATCCGGCCCAGGCACGAGCCATGGCGGAGCGGGCTGCCTATTCCGCGGCTGTGCGGAACCTCCTGGAAACCGTCAAGGGCGTGCGGGTCGATTCGGCCGTGCTGGTTGAGAACATGGTCGTGGCCAACGATGTGATCAAAACCCGCGTGACGGGGCTCGTCAAGGGTGCTCGCCAGCTCAAGGTAGAGCATCAGCCGGATGGGATGGTGGAAGTGACGGTTGCTGTGTCTCTCACCGGCGAGCTGGTGGATGTGGTCCTGCCCAAGGAGTTTGGTCGACCGGTCTCTGGCTTGGAACCGACCGTGCCCGCAAAACCCGCGCCGCGACCCCTGCCACCTTCCCCGCCTGTGTCGTCGCCGGAACGGGCTCCTTCTCCTCCCACGCCCACGGCTCCTTCCCCTGCGCTGCCTCCATCTCCGCCGCCTCCACCGGCAGCGGCACCGGCCCCTCCGGCTCCCTCTTCACAGGCGGCACCGAGCTACACCGGCTTGATCGTAGATGCCCGTGGTCTCAATCTGAAGCCGGCCCTGGCGCCGCGCTTGTTGGACGACCAGGGGAAAGAGCTCTACGCGGGGGGTATCCTGACTCGTGAGCAGGCGGTGGAAGCCGGGGTAGCCGGTTATGCCAAGGATATGGTGGCCGGCAGCAGGCAGTCCCGCGTGACCGACAATCCCTTGATCGTCAAGGGCGTCAGAGTGAGCGGGACCAAGGGAACGGATGTGGTGCTGAACGCCGACGCGGTGAAAGCAATCCAGCAATCCGAGCCAACCTCTCGCTATCTCCAGCAAGCCCGGGTGGTGATGGTGTATGACTAACCAGAAGGCAAGGGGCGAGGGGCAAGGGGCGAGGGGCAAGCGGAGGGTACAGCTAGCCGCTAGCCTCGCGCCCATAGCCTGTCTTTTGGCTATCGGCTGCGCAGTCTATAAAGATGAGGGAACAGGGATCATTCAAGGCGTGAAGCAGGCGACCTCAGCGAAGTACAAGGTCAGCGGCCGCCTGCAAGAGCAACCACCGCGCCTCGTGGCCATTCTCCCCTTTGAGAACCTGACTGGAAAAACGGCGCAAGAGGAAGAGAAGGGCGCTGAACATGTCGTCCGGAGCGCCTTTGCCAATCACTTCACGACCCGGCAGTATAACGCCCAACGTACGGCGGTGACGGATCGGCTGCTGCAGGAGCGGGGGCTGGTCAAGGCCGAAGAAATCGTCAAGTTGCCCGTTGCGCGTGTGGGCGAGCTCACGAAAGCCGACGCTGTCATCTACGGCCAGATCACCCACTTCGATCGGATCTACGTGGGCGTCTATGCGCAGGTCGCAGTGGGGGCCCGCGTGCAGATGATGGATGTAAAGACGGGGGGTGTGTTGTGGGAGGCGACCGATGTGTCCCGCACACACTCGGGCGGGTTTGCTACCGATCCGCTTGGAATAGTCATTACATTGGCGGCGAATGCCTTTGCGTTGCGGCACATCGAGCTTTTGCGGGCCTCCGATGACCTGTTCAGGGACTTGATCAAAACCCTCCCTCAACTGAGCACGGGAGAGGCGGTGCGCCCCCCGACGATCATGCTGCTGGTGAACGATGCGTCGACTTTGACGAAGAAGGCCGGCGACCAAATCAAGGTCGGCATCAAGGGCGATCCAGACATGCTGGCCACCTTCGACCTGGGCCAGTACCGAACGGGTCAAGGGATGACGGAGATCCAGCCGGGCGTCTATGCCGGGACCTATACGGTGAAGCCGGGCGATAATGCGGAGAACTTGGTTGTCGTCGGGCACCTGTCGGACCGGAAGGGACTCACGGCCGATTGGGAAGATGTGCTCGGCCCGGTCACGATCGACACAACCCCCCCGGCTGTCCCACGGGGGCTTGCGGCCATTGGGCGGGATAAAGCCGTCAGCCTCCAATGGACATCCAACGGCGAGCCGGACCTGGCCGGGTACAGACTCCATCGCAGTGCCACGGCCCTGACCGGATACCAGCCGCTGGTGACCAGCGAAACCTCCTCGTTCGTGGATTCCCAAGATCTGACCAATCTCCAGTCGTACTACTATCGGATATCGGCCTTCGACAAGGTCGGCAATGAAAGCGCCCAATCCGAAGCCATCGCCGCGGTTCCGGTCAGGCCTGGTCCGACGCCGGTGAGCGGCACCATCAGTCTGAATACGACATGGTATGCCGGAGCCGGCCCCTACGTCCTGGAGGGGGATGTGACGGTGGCCCAGGGAGCGAAGCTCACGATTGAGCCGGGCACGGTGGTGAAGTCCAAAGGCGGCGGGCTGGTCGTACGCGGAAGTTTGATGGCCAAGGGCACGGCTGAGCAGATGATCGTGTTGACGGCGGAGCGGGAAAGTCCGGAGGGGCGCTGGCGCGGGGTCGTCTTCGATCAGACGGGGGAGCAGGAGAGCCTGCTGGAGCGGGTCCGCGTGGCGTGGGCTTCGGTGGGCATCAGCTGCCTGGCGTCCTCGCCGAAGATTGTGGCCAGCGAGCTGACGGAGAATGGAACAGGACTGCTGGTGCGCCATGCGTCGGCTCGCCCGGTGGTCGAACGGAACCAGGTCGTGCTGAACCGGGAGGACGGGGTGGCAGTGCAGGACGCGGCAGCGCCGGCCTTGACCGCCAACCACGTTGCCCAGAACGTTCGACACGGCATCGTCCTGACCAAAGCCGCAGGGCCTTCGATCCACGGGAACGAGTTGCTCGACAACGGCGGCATGCAAGTCCTGAATGCCGCCCCGTCCGAGACCGTTGATCTGAGCGGCAATTGGTGGGGAACGGCCGAGGGAGCCGCGATCCTCTCGAAGATGGATGGGGCGGTTCTGATCAAAGATTATCTGGACGGCCCCCTGCCAGGCGGCAAGACCGTCGCGTTTCCAACCATCGGGCCGGAGCTTGGCGGCACCCTCACCGCGTCAGCCTTTCTGCTGGCGGCCAAGAGTCCGTACCTCGTGACCCGCCCGCTGATCATCGACAAGGGGGCGACCTTGACGATTCAGGCGGGCGTCGTCATTCGCTTCAAGGCGGGCGACAACAGTCTGGTGGTGCGGGACGGGGCCATCCAGGCCTTCGGGACGGCCGGCCGGCCGATCAAGATGACCTCGGCCAATGCGTCCCCGCGGCCTGGCGACTACACGAACGCCGTCCGCTTTGAAGGGAGCGGCCAGCAGCCAAGTCTGCTCAGGCATGTGCGGATCGAGTATGCGGCCACCGCCCTCCAGGTGAAAGAGGGCAATCCCGAAATCTCCAGTGCGTTCATCGCGCACAACCTGCAAAGCGCGCTGGAGTGCAGCGGCAAGTCCGCCCCCAAGGTGACCCATTCGACGCTGACCGAACATCCCAACAACGCCGCCGTCATCTGTAGCGGTCGCTCGCAACCAACCCTGTACAAGAACAACATCGTCAAAAACGCCTGGGGAGTGATCAACCACTCCTCTCTTCCGCTGGAAGCGCGCGAGAACTGGTGGGGGACCGCACAACCGGACGAAGGGCTTTTTCTGGGGTCTGTGGAGTTCAAGCCCAGCCTGAAGGAGCCGGACCGTGAAGCGGCGCAGTAGTCCCATTTGAGCGACCTACGGAAGGCCCGTTCGGCTGCTTCGTGATGAAGCGCGGACCTCAGTCTTCTTTCTCCCGACCCCCCGCGAGGATCGCGAGCACACACCATGTTAAGCAAGTGGCGTGACCGGATCGCGAAATGGCGCAGGAACGAGCGAGCGGTTCGGATCGTGCTCGGCGGCGGCCTCACAGTCCTGTTCATCGGGTTGTACCTCTTCGGCACGTTCGAAGGGCTAGAACTGCGGTCCTACGATCTCCGGTACGCCTTCTTGCCGAGCCGGTCGCTTGCCACCCCGATTCTCCTGGTCAGGATCGATGAGGAGAGCGAAGCCCAGCTCAACGTCCGGTCTACGGACGTTTCCCGCTCCATGTATGCCCAGGCGGTCAGGAACCTGGCCGAGGCCGGCGCGTCGATCATCGCGTTCGATGTGATTTTCTCGCGCCCGAGGGATCCGGATCAGGATGCCGACTTCGCCCGCGCCATCGCCGAGGCGGGCAATGTGGTGCTGGCGCGCTATATCGGGGAGAAGGGCCACAAGACGCCCTTGGAGATCTTCCGCCAAGGGGAGCTGGGTGAGGCCCTGATCAATGTGTCGCTCGACAGCGACGGAGTGCTGCGACACATGCCGTTGGTCGGGCTGGACTATTCGGTCGAGGGGCCTGATCCCGAGCCGGTGCTGGCGATGAGCTTGGAGGCGGCGCGGCAGTACCTGGACCCCAACGGGGAGCAGGAGGTCGATTTGGGCGATCCGGACCGGATCAGCGTCGGCTCGCTCCGCATACCCAGCCCGGAAGGCAAGATGCGCATCAACTTTTACGGGCCCCCGGCGACCTTCCCGCGCATCTCGTTTTGGCGGGCGGTGCAGGGAGCGATCGATCCAAGCGAGATCAAAGGGAAGATCGTTTTGATCGGAGCCTCGGCCCCGTCCCTTCATGACTACTACAAGACACCGTTCGGCCAGCGGCAGCAGCTCACGTTGACCGGCAAGGTCGAATCCACACAAGGCGTCCGCATGGATGGGCTTGAAATTCATGCGAACGCCATCCAGACCATCCTCGACCGGAGCTTTGTCTACCGGAGCAAGGATCAGTGGGGGCTGGTCCCGGGGCTGATGGTCGCGATGGGCCTGCTCGGGACTGTCCTGCTGATGCACACGTGGAACCGGTCTTTGCTGATCGAAGTGTTCCGGTGGGCGCTCATCGTCGGGATCGGGGCCGTGGCCTTCGGGTTGTTCTGGTGGTCCCGCTACTGGCTGGACATGGTGCCGCTCTATTCGCTGGTGGCCGCGCAATACAGCGCGGCCGTGTCCTACCAACGTTACCTGGAGGGGCAGAAACGGCGCGAGGTCCAGGCCATGTTCGGCCGCTATGTCTCGCAGCGGGTGGTGGAGCAACTGGTCAAGAACCCGGAGATGGCCAATCCCAGCGGGCGCAAGGAGCGGCTCACCATGTTTTTTTCCGACGTGCGCGGGTTCACGAGCATGTCGGAAAAGATGGAGCCGCAAGAAGTGCAGCAGTTGCTGAGCGAGTATTTCACCGAAATGACCCGCATCCTGTTCAAACACGGTGGCACGCTGGATAAGTTCATGGGCGACGCGGTCATGGCTTTTTTCGGCAACCCCGAGCCCCAGCCGGATCACGCTCTGCGCGCGGTCCTGATGGCGCTGGAGATGCAGGAGGCGGTGGCGCAGCTCAATCAGAAATGGACTGCGGAGGGACGACGCACGATCGGGGTCGGCATGGGCATCGACACCGGTGACGTCACGGTGGGCAACTTGGGTTCCAAGGACTTCCTGGATTACACCGTCATCGGGGACCATGTGAATCTGGCCTGCCGCTTGGAGCAGAACGCCAAGGCGGGCGAGATCATCATCACCCAGGCCACCTATGATGAGGTCAAAACGGCCGTGGAAGTCGAAGCCATGGAGCCGATGCGGGTCAAGGGCAAGAGCGAGCCGATCCCGATTTACCGGGTTCTTCGGCGGTTGCCGTCCGGCTCTGCGTAGGGGACGAGAGGAGAAGGCTATAAAATTGTTGCGGCGTCTTTTCGATTGTGACATAAGCCTCTCACAAGTCACGCGACAGCGATCGATGGAACGGAGGTTTGCTATGCGTACGGGTCTAAGGAGATGGGTCATTGCCGTGGTGCTGGTCAGCTTTGCCTTGGCGCCGGCTGGTCCGGCCCTGGCCCAGAGCCAGACCGTGACGGTCGAGGGCGTGGCGGCCATCTTGGGCGGCGATCAGGGGATCGCCCGTGACAATGCCCTGAGGGACGCCCAGCGCAAGGCGGTGGAGCAGGCCGTCGGGTCGATGGTGGCGTCGGAGACCCTCGTGGAAAACTTTCAGGTGCTGAGAGACAGCGTCTATTCCAAGAGCCAGGGCTATATTCAGAAATACACGATTGTCAAGGAAGGAGCCCAGAAGGACCTCTACAGCGTCACGATCTCGGCGACCGTGGCGGTGGAGACCTTAAAGAATGATCTCGGCGCCTTGGGCCTCCTGATGGTCCGGGTCGGGAAGCCGCGCGTCCTCTTCATGCTCGCCGAGCAGAACATCGGGCAGGAAATTCTGCTGTACTGGTGGGGCTGGTGGGGAAAGGGGGGAGCGGCGTTTGCCGGCCAGAGCGTGGACATGGCCGTTTCCGAGACCGCCTTGAAGGAAGAATTTTTGAACAAGGGCTTCAACGTCATTGATATCTCCGCCGTGACCGGCAAGTTCGAGATATCAAACGCTTATCGGATCGCAGACCTCACTGATACGGGTGCGCGCGAGATCGGCCGCAAGATGGGGGCCGAGGTCATCGTCAAAGGCAAGGCGCTTGCCAAGGAAGGGCCTCGCACACCGGGGAGTTCGGTCGGCTCCTACCTGGCGGACATCACGGTCAGCGCGATCCGGGTGGACAATGGGCAGGTCCTGGCCTCGGCGAAAGGAAATGGGGTTGCTCGCCATGTCGCGCAGCACACCGGCGGAAACGAGGCCATTGATCGAGCTGCCAGAAGCGTGGCGGACAAGCTGATTGAACAGATCACGGCCAAGTGGACGGCCGAGAGCAGCGGAGGCCAACTGGTTCAGATCACGGTCCGTGGCCTGGGCGGCATGAAGGACCTGATCAAGGTGAAGGAATTCTTGCAATCCCAGGTTCGAGGAGTTCAGACGGTGATCCAGCGGAGTTACGAAGGGGGCGTGGCGGTTCTGGACGTGGACGCCAAGGCCAGCGCGCAGCAGATCGGCGACGAATTGGCAAAGAAGGACTTTGGCGCCTTGGACCTGGATGTGACAGCCGCCACGGCCAATACGTTGGAAGTCGTCGCGAGCAAAAAAGGCGCTGCGGTGCCGGCAAAATAACAGACGCCAGAGGGGAAACGCTGATGAAACGCAACGGGGTCGTCTGGGTGGCCTTATTGGCCTGTCTCGTGTTCGCGGCCTGCGTACCGCTTCCGCCGGTGCCTGCCAATCCCTCCAATCCGATCCGCACGGTGGCGGTCCTGCCGTTTGTCAACAACACCAACGACGTGGAGGCTCCGGCCTACGTGCGGGAGCAATTCCTGAAGGAGTTGGGCCGCCACCAGTACGTCGTCAAGCCCGCCGCCGAGGTGGATCAGGTGTTGAAGGACCAGTTGGGGATCACCCTCGGCGCCCAGCTCGATCTGACCGATCCCAAGCAGCTTGGCGAGACCCTGGGGGTGGACGGCGTCTTCTACGGCTCACTCGATGAATTCAATCACAAGATCACCGGGATCTATAACGTCAAGCGCGTGCGCCTCCGGACCAAGCTGGTCAACTGCAAGACGGGCAAGACGGTCTGGAAGAACGGGATCGGCGTCAAGACCGTCCTGAGCACGACGACGGCCGGGGCCGCCGCGTCGGTGGCGTCCACCGTTCAGGATGACAAGGAGACCGGCGAAGAGTTGAAGCCGCTGTTCGGCGACACCATCCTTGCGCCGTGGTACGAGCTGCCCAAGCAGCAGCTTCCTCAGGGAGAGTCTGCAGGACAGGACGTAGGAGTGGCCTTTGCGGCGGCGCTCGGCGAAAAACTGATCACCACCGCCCTGAAGGTCCCGCTGGCGGTCGAGACCAATGCGGCGGTCAATATCCTGCTCAACGGCACCTACCAGGCGGATTACCTCACGCCGGCGGTGCGGGTGGGAGCCGGGGCCGTGCCGGCCGGACCGGGCGGGGCGGCGCCACAACGATGAACGACGAACTCTGATTGATGAATGCTGATCGCCCGGTTCAGCGCTCTGCAGTCATTGTTCAGCATTAAGAAGGAGGAAGGTATGAAGCAGCATGCGCACTTCGCGGTGCCGGCGTTCCTGGTCATGATCCTCGCGGCTTGCGCGCCGTCTATGACCGGAGAGGTCAAAGACGACGTCAGCGTGACCGGGCAGACCCAGCGGATGGAAGCGGCTGGGGCGAAATATTCCGGGCCCCAGTACACCGTGGCGATCGTCAAGTTTGCGAACAAGACGCCGTCCAGGAGCACGGCGTTGGGCGAGTCGGCCACCGACATCCTCCGCACACTGGTGAAAAATGCCGGCTTGGAGCCGATCGACATGAGCCAGGAGGCGATGCAGCAGCAGGAGGAGCTGATCAAATTGCAGCAGACCGGGGCGGTGAAGGCCGGGAAGAAAAATGCCGCCGAGGGCTTCGATTCGGTGGATTATCGGATCCAGGGCGCCATCACGGCCTACTCCGAAGTGGAAGAAGGGCGGGACCTCTTGATCACGCAGACGAAGATTCAGGTGGCGCGCGTCCAGGTGGACTATTCCCTGGTGGACGTCGCCACCGGCAAGAGCCTGCTGGCCGAATCCGGCATGGGGGAGTACCGCAAGGAGACCGGCGGCGCCTTGGGCATGGGCACCAAGACCACCGCCGATACTGGCCTCCGCGACGGCGCGCTCCGCGACGCCTTTTCCAAGGCCATGGAGAAGATGATCGTCAAATTGAACACCCAGCCCTTCACGGGCCGGATTCTCCTCATGGAGGGCCAGACGGCGGTGATCCGGGCCGGGGAGAAATCCAGGCTGCCCAGCGGCGCCAAGCTCGGCGTGTACCGGCCCGGGCAGGACCTGATCGATCCCGAGACGGGCCGCTCGCTCGGCAAGCGCGAGAAACAGATCGGCGAGCTGATGCTGACGAGCCACCAGAACGATCGCGTCTCGGAAGCGAAGGTGTCGTCGGGCACCGGATTTCAGGCGGGGGATATTGTGCGGCAAATCAGGTAAACCGTGAGACGTGAAACGTGAGGTGTGAGACGCAAGAGCGGAAAAAAGGGGTGAGGCACGGAGGAAGGTTCCCCTCACACCTCACCCCTTACGCCTCACGCTCTTACTTGATTGCGACGGCCTTGACCTCTTTGTAGGTCGTGTGGCCCTGGATGGCTTTCATGATCCCATCCTGCACGAGGGTGGTCATCCCGTCTTCCATGGCGGCCTTGAGCATCTCCTCGGTCTTGGCTTTGGCCTGAATCATCCGTTTCATCCGGTCCGTGCCGAGCAGCAGCTCGTGCAAGGCGACCCGGCCTTTGAACCCTGACTTGCCGCACTGGAGTTCCTGGACATTATCAGGCGCGGTCTTGGTTTCCATCACGTTCCTTGCTCGGGCTGGAGAAGGATCGGCAGGGCCGGCTCACGAGGGCAGGCCCTAAGGTCCCGCCACGTCAAACAGGAGTCGCCGCTGCTGATCAACCGCGTTAGCCTATGCACAGCAAAAACGACGACGATCTAGTAGCTTGCGCCAGGCCTCGGAGACAGGCATGCAGGCCCCCAACCATACCCCGAACTACTGGGTAAATCAAGAGGAGCCCTGGGGCAGCAGCGCGTGCGCCTCTTCGAGCACCTTGTCCGGAGGCCGCTTGCTCACCGCGCCGGACTTGCGGTGCTT
>Ga0194126_10004443_pt1 | contig 21375 bp, 28 predicted proteins | sample TA2KigC150mmetaG_FD_148641 | JGI IMG/M metagenome (GOLD analysis project Ga0194126, IMG submission 148641) | Freshwater microbial communities from Lake Tanganyika, Tanzania - TA2015035 Kigoma Deep Cast 150m | ecosystem: Environmental > Aquatic > Freshwater > Lake | place: Tanzania: Lake... | reverse complement strand
TACCATACTCTTTGTAGGGTACCAGGCGGCAGGAACGCTAGGCAGGCAGATTGTTGACAAGGCCAAGAAGGTGAGAATACTGGGCAAGCGTTATCGCGTTAAGGCGAGGGTAGTGCAGTTAGATGGCTTTTCGGCGCATGCTGATAGGGACGAACTGATGAGATGGCTGTCGGGTTTCCAGAGGTCGCCCAGGCGCCTGTTTGTGACTCATGGTGAACCCAGCATCTCCGAGAGTTTTGCTGACATGGTGAGGCAGAAAATGGGGTGGGAAGTGGTGGTTCCGGGATATAGAGATGAAGTCCTTCTAGACTAGAGGAATCAATGTAAACGGAGGTGAGGTATGAAAACGAAAACCATTCGTCAGGTAGTGACTTTTAAGGCAAGCCCACACGTGGTCTATGAGGCGTTGATGGATTCGCGCAAGCACTCCAGGTTCACCGGCGATATAGCCAGCATCAGCAGAAAGATAGGAGGCAAGTTCAAGGCCTATGGCGATTACATCGAGGGAGTTAACCTGGAGTTGATGCCGGATGAGAAGATAGTGCAGTCGTGGAGGGCTAACGATTGGCCGGAGGGTCATTATTCTCGCGTTAGCTTCTTGTTGAAAAAGCTCGATAAGGGAACGCAATTGACCTTTGCGCAATCGGATGTTCCGGAGGACTTCTATGAGGATATCAGTCAGGGCTGGCACGACTTTTACTGGACGCCGATGAAGGAAATGTTCAAGGAATAACTATTACTTGGCCAGCGCTTTTCTGCCCACGATTGCTTGCTTCAGATACCATTCTTGTACAGTGTCAATGACCTCGTCGGTGGTATCGCAGACCCTGAGCAGTTCGAAGTCTGCTTCGTCGACAAATCCTCTACCTAGCGTGTGAGCTCTTAGCCAGTCTAGGAAACCCTTCCAATATTTGCTGTCGAACAGTATTACGGGGAAGGGCTTTATCTTCTCCGTCTGCATCAGGGTGAGGACCTCGGTCAGCTCGTCCAGTGTTCCTAGCCCACCTGGCATGATGATGAAGGCGGTGGCATATTTCACCAGCATGACCTTGCGTACGAAGAAATGCTTGAAGACCAGGGACTTGGTGGTGTAGGGGTTGGGTGTTTGTTCCTCTGGCAAGTCGATGTTCAGTCCTACGGAGGTCACACCGGCCTCCCTGGCACCTCTGTTGGCTGCCTCCATGACTCCTGGCCCACCGCCGGTGACAATGGAAAATCCCAGTTGTCCCAGCCTTCGTGCTATCTCCTGCGTGTGGGAGTAAAGCTCATCATCTGGTTTCAGCCGGGCTGAGCCGTATATGGTGACTGCGGGTTGGATATCTGAGAGGGAATCGAATCCGTCCACAAACTCACCTATGATGCGGAACATACGCCAGGATTCTTCTTTGGCCAGCTCGTTTATTTCATAATATTCCGGTGCCATGTCTCCCTCCGTACAAGTGAGATATTAACACAGAGTGCATTGACACTGCTAATACACGATTACGGCGATGAGGTAGATAACGGCGATATGGTCGCTGCCTTGACACCTTTCCTTGTGCACCTTACACTTATTCACTAGCTTTTGGCCTTTGGCTTTTAATAACTTAACTTATAACTTTGAACTTATCATGCTTTGTCCAACCTGCAGAAATCCTATGATAGTGGTAGAGTACCACGACATCGAGCTAGACCACTGTGCCAGCTGCAAAGGAGTGTGGTTCGATTCTGGCGAGCTGGAGCTTCTGCTGAAATCTGCAGGCGCCGAAACTACGCCTTCGCTGCTTGCGGAATTAGCAACTCATCCCGAGGCTGCAACTTCGGAGAAAAAGCGGAAATGTCCTATCTGCGGTCGCAAGATGAAGAAGACGAAACCTCATGAAGGGCCGGAATTGGTTATAGACGTCTGCCAGCGTGGCGACGGGTTGTGGTTTGACGGCGGAGAGGTGGCACAACTAATTAGTAAACAGCCTGAAAAGCTATCGGGGAAACAAGACTCGGAAAAACAGGTAATCAATTTCCTGGAAGAGGTGTTCCAGGTCGAATAATGTTTGACATAATCTATCCTGCATCATTGAGGAGGTGTTAGATGGTAATAGGTTTGGTCGTTCTTGGCATTGTACTTCTACTTGTCCTGATACTGGTGGGCATCTATAACAGCCTGGTCCGGGCGCGTAACCAGGTGAAGAACGCCTGGGCGCAGATAGATGTACAGCTCAAGAGGCGCTTTGACCTTATCCCCAATTTAGTGGAGACGGTCAAGGGCTACATGAAGCACGAGCGTGAGACGCTGGAGGCCGTGACCAAGGCACGCAATCTGGCCCAGCAGGTGGCATCGTCCGGAGCTGGCGAGAGAGCCAAGGCCGAAGGCGAACTGGGCGCTGCCTTGAGCCGGCTAATCGCCGTGGCGGAGCAGTATCCCGATCTCAAGGCCAATCAGAATTTCCTGGCTTTGCAGGAGGAACTGACTTCCACGGAGAACAAGATAAGCTTCTCCCGCCAGTTCTACAACGATTCGGTGCTAAAGTTCAATAACCAGATACAGATGTTTCCTTCCAACATGGTGGCTGGCATGTTTGGCTTCACTGCTGCCGAGTTCTTCGAGACCAAGGCAGAGGAGGAGCGGAGGGCGCCTAAGGTCAGCTTCACTTAAACTTAAAGCATTTGGAACATGTGGGAACAGGTCAGGTCTAACCGCATCAGGTCAGTGGTGCTGGTAATCGGGATGGGGGCGCTGCTGGTGGCGTTGGGCTACTTTCTGGGCCTCTATTTCTTCGATAGCCCTACCGCTGGCCTGGCTATGGCGCTATTGCTCTGGATTATCATGAGCCTGGTGGGCTATTTCCAGGGTGATAGTATCCTGCTGTCTATGTCTGGCGCCAGAAAGATCACCCGGGATGACCATCCACGGCTGTATAACATCGTTGAGGAGATGAAGATTGCTTCTGGGCTGGAGAAGATGCCTGACATCTATATTGTCGATGATCCTGCTATGAATGCCTTTGCCACGGGCCGCGATCCCAGCAAGGCATCAGTAGCGGTTACCTCTGGCCTGTTGCAGAAACTGAATCGTGATGAGCTGCAGGGGGTGGTGGGCCATGAGTTGGCTCATGTTAATAATCGGGATGTGCTGCTCATGGCTTTGTGCAGCGTGTTACTGGGCACAATCGTTATATTGTCATGGTACGCCTCGCGGTTCATGATTTTCGGTGGTATGGGTGGGTCGAGAAGGAGTTCCTCTTCTGGAGGTGGTTCTGGTCAGATAATCATCATTATCGTGGCCATATTGCTGATGATACTGGCACCTATCTTGGCGCAGCTCATCTATTTTGCCATTTCCCGCAGGAGGGAGTACCTGGCTGATGCCTCCTCGGCGCTTTACACCCGTTATCCTGAAGGGTTGGCTTCGGCTTTGGAGAAGATAGCTGCCTCTGCCGAGGGGTTGAGGTCTGCTAACAAGGCTACGGCGCCGATGTACATCTGCAACCCATTCCGCAAGAAGGGGATGGCAGCCAGCGACCTGACCAGCACGCATCCGCCTATTTCGGAACGGGTACGCATTTTGCGTGCTATGGCTGGCGGTTCTTTTGCTGATTACAATAGGGCTTATGCAGAGGTTCGTGGGTCTGGTAGTGGACTCATGTCGGCAGCTACGGTAGCCACCGTGGTTGGTGCTGTTTCATTGCGCCAGGCTAAGTCTGAGAAGATTGCGCTGGAGCCGGACGAAGTGCATAGGGCGCGCGAGACATCGAGTGTGATGTGGAACCTGCACGACTACAAGACCGTATCCTGCGATTGTGGTACTGTCCTGCGCACTCCGCCCCGCTTCAAATCCGACACCGTTAAGTGCCCCCACTGCGGCAGGGTGCACTCGGTTTAGGATCGAGAACAAGAGAGATTGCGGGGAGAAAAAGCTAGGTTGCGAGGTTAGATTCATGCTTAAGCCACACGAGCTATTCTATTTTTCCTCGGTGCTTTGCATAATTGTGGCATAGAATCGTAATCACTGTGCAGTAACAGGGTAGCAGTCGCTTGCTGATAGCCGCTTGTCGGAGTGTTTTAAGGTGTAATGCGGGCTTGCTTTTCCAAACTGGGGTCTAGGAATAGATGAACAATACTAGTGGCAGTCGACAAAGTTCAAGCCTTCCGATAAATAGGCAACATGATAATCAATCGGGGAAGTTTTGGCGTGGTGCTGGGTTTGGGCGCGATGGTGGGCGTGGTTGTCCTCGGCCTGTTTGTTATGGTTTTCAGGAGGATGGAGCACAGTGTCAGAAGGACGATGGTGGGGAGATTGCCTCGCCCTTGCTGCGCTCAGTCTCGCAATGACTGGGGCAGGGAGTCATGATGATGTGACCAGGAAGATCGCCACGTCATCCCGATACAATCGGGATTCCTCGCGATGACAGAGGGAAAATGCCTCTACTCTATCTTGATTTGCAAGGCTGGCGGGTTGAAACCCGCCCTACCAGATGGGCGGTTTCCGGGTGATGGGATGGAGGTTTGAGGAAGAACCTGAGCGGGCTATGAAACTGCAACCAGTTGGGAGAGGTGATGGATGGAGTCTGGCAGGGAATTGTTATGAATTGATATCTCGATTGCCTGATGGGGGCAGGTGGAGACGCAGCGGCCGCAGCCGCGGCAGGCATCGCTTTTGACAGCATGGCCATCTACCACGCTGATGGCGTTGACGAAGCAAATGCCTTCGGTGCAGGTGCCACAGCCGGTGCAGCGGTCGGTGACGGCCACGGTGACGCCTGGCATCTTGCCAATCTTGACACCGATTTGCGGTGCGATATGAGGTAAAGCTCGCCAGAGGCAACAGCAAGGACAGCAGTTGCAGATGGTGAGCAGTTTGTCGCCGGGGCCGACACCAAGCCAGACCGTGTCTATCTTGTTGCGACCGATTAAATGAACCAATCCTGCGTCGCGGCAGCGTTTTGCATGCTCCAGCGCCTCTTCTCTGGTGACGCGGCGACCAAGCTCAGGATTGATGCCTTCGGCTGCTTCTCCGAGGAAGAGACAACCCAGGTTTATTGAGTAATCCTTGCACCTGGAAGCATCGCGGCAGATGCACTTGTTCATAATCCAGTGGTGGCTGGCTTTCTCGATGAAGTGCTCCACTACCTGTGATGGCAGTACCATCTCCTCCGGACGGTCAATTCGCTGGTTAAGCTGGATTACCTGGTCTTTGGGGAGGTACATCATGTCGTCGCCGTTGAATAGCCAGCGGTCGAGGGATTTGCCGATGAGAGGCAGCTTGGTCAGCTCGGCGATGAGGAAGCGGCCGGGGAAGCCGATTTTCAGGAGTTCAACGAACCATAAGGGCCGTGACATATTTCCTCACAATAGGTTTCTTGCTTTCATGCTGAGGTGGGTGTGGTCGCAGACCACGATGTGGTCCAGGACTTCGATACCCACCAGCTCTCCAGCCTCCTTGAGTCGTTTGGTGAGCTGGATATCGTCGTTAGAAGGTGTGGGGTCGCCGGAGGGATGGTTATGGACGAAGATGACCGAAGCTGCGGAATTGGTGATGGCCTGTTTGAACACCTCGCGGGGGTGGACGATGCTGGAATCGAGGCTGCCTTTGGATACCTCTTCTGATTCCAGGAGGTGATTGCGAGTGTCCAGCGACAATACGTAGAAGTGCTCCTTCTTTTTGCCTCTCAACTGATTCTTGACTGCCTTGACTACATCCTCTGGGGACTTAACCGTCATCCTGGGCCTTATGTCTTCGTGCTCCTCTAGCCGTTTGCTTAATTCTAATGCTGCCTTGATTTGGGCAGCCTTGGCTAAACCGATGCCCTTGACTTTGGTCAGCTCTTCCACCGAGGCGGCGGCGAGGTTCTTGAGGTTGCCGAATTGGCTAAGCAGATTCTGGGCGGTGACCATCACCGATTTGCCCTTGGTGCCTCGTCCCAGTATCAGGGCTAATAGCTCCTGCTGAGATAAGGCTGTCACTCCATGTTTCAGCAGCCTCTCCCGAGGCCGCTCGGACAGGGGCAAGTCATGAACGGTGAAGGACTTTGTCATGTCAAGAAGCTCCCGATAGGGCGACTGACATAATGATGACATCGTAGGCTGGCTCGACCTGTGCTTTTCCGGGAGCGGGCAAGGATTGAAGCCACAGTTTCTCCAGGCCATCTTGGTTGAAGTCGTAAACCTGCATCAGGGCTTCATCGCAAGTAGCGCCTTCTTTGAATATCATGAGCAGTTTGAATATCTTATCCTTGCCGTAGTTCGTGATGAGGAAATCAACCAGGCTCTGGCTCTGGGCGTAAGAGATGTAGGCTTGCTCAGGGATGGCTGAAAAGGGACTGGAAAGGCTACGCACCGAGATGAGCCTGTTCTTCTCGATTGCCTTTTTAAGCCATTCTTCCAGGTAGGGGTCGATTTCCCCTTCGGCATGGAGGGCTAAGCCTTCGTCCAGCCAGGTGGGCAGGATGTTGCCGTAGGGGCTGAAGGTTATCTGGTGGATTACGGAATGTCCCAGCTCGTGAGCCAAGGCTTTGATGCCCCAGCCCAGGTTGTCAGGTGAAACTCCGATGGCGATAGTGCCGTACTTGGTGTAGGCAGTGCCGCCGGTCCATTCACGCGGGAAAACCATAGCCCCTTGCAGGTCTTTACTGTTGGCATATATGTACATGGTGATGTGTTTCTCGGGATAAACGCCCGTGTCTTTGGCTAATCTTTCCAGTGCTTCCTGGGAACCTGCCATGAGCTTCTGGGCAAAGATTTGGCTGCCTTTATACCAGAGTATGGTCAGTTTGTCTTCGGTTAGTTCTTGCCAGGAGTAGCGGATGTCGTCGAATTTTACCTTCTGGATAGGTGTGACCAGCTTGTTGTCGGCCTGGTCTTCGATTGTCCACCAGTACTTAACGGTGGCGCCCGGGGGCAGGCTGGCTCTCCTCATGTCCCATGGCCACTGTGCGACTACGGTTCGGCCTGGTGTGAACTTAAGCCAGACTTCGCTAACCACGCGGGCATAGCTCATTTTCTCGACCTCGTAGTGCAGGCGTATCCTGGTGACTTCGCTGGTGCTGGCCACCTTGATTTTGAAAGCCAGCGAACCAGGGAAGGCTATCTGAGTGGAGCTATCGAGCAGCTCTATTCCTTCTGCTGCGCGAGTGGGCGCAGGCATAGCGAGCGAGGTAACAACAAGAAGTATTGCTATCAGCGCTAAAGGCAAGAACCTTTTTGTCATTTTTCTTCTCCTACTTTGGATCTGAGGTATGCAGTGATGAACTCGTCAAGCTCTCCATCGAGGATGCCGGTTGTATCGCTGGTTTCGTATCCGGTGCGGTGGTCTTTTACCATTTTATAGGGATGGAGGACGTAGCTTCTAATCTGGCTGCCCCAGCCAGCGTCTATGCGTTTTCCCTTGAGGCGCGCCTTTTCGGCTTCTCTCTTGTTTCTTTCGTGCTGCAGCAGGCGGGCATAGAGGACCTTTATGGCGCTTTCCTTGTTCTGGAATTGAGACCGCTCGCTCTGGCAACTGACCACTATGCCTGTGGGGATGTGGGTTATCCTCACCGCGCTGCTGGTTTTCTGCATGTGCTGCCCGCCGGGGCCGCTCGACCTAAAGGTATCGATTTTCAGTTCGTCAGGGTTTATCTTGATATCCTCTTCGCCTTCGGCTTCGGGGAGTACCTCTACTAGGACAAACGAGGTGTGGCGGGCGTGGTCTGCATCAAAGGGTGACAGGCGCACCAGGCGATGTACGCCGTGTTCCGACTTGAGATGGGCATAGGCGTACTCTCCACGGACTTCTACAGTGGCGCTCTTAGTACCCGCCTCTTCACCGGGGGATATATCCAGTACTTCCGTCTTGTACTTGTGGTTTTCGGCCCACCTCAGGTACATTCTGAGCAGCATATCTGCCCAGTCCTGGGATTCGGTACCGCCAGCGCCGGCATGGATGGCTAATATGGCGTCTCTTGAATCGTATTCGTCGCTCATCATGAGGCGAAGCTCTAGCTCATCCAGATGGTTGACCAGTTTCCCTGTCTCTCGTTCCAGCTCATCCTGGAGCGAATGTTCCTCTTCTTCCAGGGCCAGTGTAGCCATTTCTCGAAGTTCGGTGGCTTTTTTCTCCAGTCCGCGCCAGGTCTGGACAGTGTTTTTGGTGGTACTTAGCTGGCGCATGGTAGTCTGAGCTTTGGTTGCGTCCTGCCAGAAATTGGGGCGGCTGGTCTCCACTTCTAATCTAGAGATTTCCCTTTCCTTTCCGGCTATGTCAAAGACGCACCATTAAGTCTGATATTCGGCGGTGTAGGGATTCTAGCGTGTCTATAGTCTCTTGCATGTTATCTCCAATTCTGTGGCTTCAAGGTTAGGTAAATGGCTTCAGGTCGACTGATACAGGTACTTTCATTGTAGCAATTGGATTGCCGCTGGCGGCAAGATGGGCTAATCGGCAAGGCTCGGGGAGGCGATGACCGCGGCAGCAGTGTGAGGCCCAGTATATTGCGGTGGGCAGGTCAATTTTGTGGCCGATGGAGACGTAAACAGGGCTGACATCTGTCTTGGTTCTGAGTACTGCTCCGATAGTTTCATCCTCGTGGGTAAGGTAGGCGTAAGAGCCGGTCTTACTGGCTGGCAACTGGTGTTGACCGCAAAGTCGAGACTTAGCGCAGCCTATAGTGGGCGTATCCAATATCAGTCCCAGGTGTGAGGCGATGCCAAATCGTCTGGGGTGGGCGATGCCTTGTCCATCTACTAAGACGAGGTCTGGGTCTTGGGATAGCTTCTGGCAGGCGGCCAATATCAGCGGGGCTTCGCGAAAGGAGAGAAGCCCGGGGATGTAGGGGAAGGGTAGTTTGCCTTCGGCTATTGCCACTTCCACCAACTGGAGATCGGGATAGCTGAGGACAACTGCTGCGGCACGGCCGATGCCTGCTGAGTTTGGCTTGGATATGTCGACGCCGACGATGTAGCGCGGCTTGTTGACCTCGTTATTCTTTGATATACGGCTTGCCAGTTCTAGTTGAAGCTTTTGTGCCTGGGACGGGCTGAGTTGCCAGCTATGTGGTTCCTGGAATTTCATGCACTGATTATAATGGCAATACGTGCTGCTGGCAATATGCATCAAGTTGACAGTGGGGGTTGCTTGTAGCATAATAGCCGCTGAAATTCGTAAAGGGGGTTCTATTTACATCTAACAACATGGTCAGAATAAGATTGAGACGCGTGGGTGCCAAGAATAAGCCGATGTATCGTGTGGTAGTGGCCGATAGGCGGTCGCCTCGCGACGGTGCCTTTATCGAGATCATCGGCCAGTATAATCCGCTGGTGGACCCAGAGGTTTTCTCTTTTAATGAGGAGAAGGTGTTGGAGTGGCTCAAGAAGGGCGCTCAGCCTAGCCAGACTGTGTCCAGGCTGCTCTACAAGTCTGGCATTATGGAAAAGTTTAAACCAGGTTCAACGCCTAAGCCGGTGTCACGAAAACCGAAAGCAACTAGCAAGACCAAATCAACCAGCGAGGAGACGTCGTGATGAAGGAGCTAATAGAGTATATCGCCAGATCCATTGTACGAGCACCAGATGAGGTGAAGGTTACTCAAGAGAACGACGATGACGGCGTCGTAGTAAAGTTAGAAGTTGCCCCGGATGATAAGGGCAGAGTCATAGGAAGGCAGGGGCGTGTTGCCGAGGCAATGCGCACTTTACTCCGCGTGGTTGCCACAAAGGAAGGCGTCCGCGTCAGGCTGGAAATCGTATAGCCACGCGGATTGCGCAGCCATAAGGTCTGGGAGGCAGACCACACATTCTCTGGTATCCAGAGTAAAGCCGAAGTTGCACCTAGAAACCTAGTTTTGGTGCTCTTTTGGCTCGTCTTTCGGCTATTCTGAGGCGAATCAGTGACCGTCTGAGCGCAGCTTCAACGCGCCTTTCGTCTATGCCCGGGGGGTGTGTTCTTAGCTGTTCTTCAGCCCTGCGTTTTGCAGCTTCAGCACGCTCTACGTCTATTTCCTCGGCGCGTTCGCAGGCATCGGCCAGGACTATTATTTTGTCTGGGCGGACTTCGAGAAAGCCGCCGGTAACGGCCAGATAGGTTTCGTCGTGCCCTTTTCTGATGAGCAACTCACCGGGCTGGAGTGTGGTCATCAGTGGGGCATGGTGAAGCAATATGCCCAACTCACCAACAATACCCGGGGCAACCACAACATCAACCTCGTCGGACATCACTTGGTGTTCGGCTGTTATGACGTCTAGCTTTATAGGGGACACTAGGCTGTCTCCATTTTCTTGGCTTGCTCCACGGCCTCTTCAATAGTGCCTACCATGTAGAAGGCCGCTTCTGGAAGGCTGTCATGCTTACCTTCCAGGATTTCCTTGAAGCTGCGTACGGTTTCCTTGATGGGTACGTATTTGCCAGGTCTGCCGGTGAAGGCTTCAGCCACGGACATAGGCTGAGAGAGAAATCTCTGAATACGACGTGCCCTGGCTACGGTGGTCTTGTCTTCGTCGCTAAGCTCTTCCATGCCCAATATGGCGATGATGTCCTGCAAGTCCTTGTAGCGTTGTAGTACCATCTGTACGCCACGTGCCACCTGGTAATGCTCTTCGCCCACGATTTGGGGGTCGAGGATTCGGGATGTGGAAGACAGGGGGTCTACGGCAGGGTAGATGCCCAGCTCGGAAATGGCGCGGTCTAGTGCGATTACGGAATCGAGATGAGCGAATGTGGTCACAATTCCGGGGTCTGTATAATCATCGGCAGGTACATAGATGGCCTGAAAAGAAGTGATGGAGCCTTTCTTGGTGGAAGTGATTCTTTCTTCCAATTCCCCTACGTCGGTGGATAGGGTAGGCTGATAACCAACTGCTGAGGGCATGCGTCCCAGCAGGGCCGATACCTCCATGTTGGCCAGGATGTGGCGGTAAATATTATCGATGAATAGGAGGACGTCGCGTCCTTCCACCTCTCGGAAGTATTCGGCCATAGTGACGCCTGTCAGTCCGACCCTGGCTCGGACACCCGGCGGCTCGTTCATTTGCCCAAAGACGAGCACCGTCTTTGCGATAACACCGGATTCCTTCATCTCTCGCCAGAGGTCATTACCTTCTCTGGACCTTTCTCCTACGCCAGCGAAAACAGAAAAGCCGCCGTGCTGGGTGGCGATATTGTGTATCAACTCCTGGATGATGACTGTTTTACCTACGCCTGCGCCACCAAAGGCGCCGATTTTGCCGCCTTTGGTGAACGGTGTAATGAGGTCAATGACCTTAAGCCCTGTCTCCAGCATCTGGGATGTGGTCTCCTGTTCATCAAGCGGAGGTGGTGGACGGTGTATAGGGAAACGTTCTTTTGCCTTTACCTCTCCGAGGTCATCTAGGGGTTCGCCGAAGACGTTGAACAGGCGGCCTAAGGTTGCTGGGCCTACGGGGACTGCAACGGGTGCGCCGGTATCTATAGCCTCAATGCCCCTCTCCAGCCCATCGGTGGGGCAGAGAGCCAGGCAACGTACCCAGTTATTGCCGATATGATGCTGAACTTCCAGGACGATCTTGCTGCCGTCCTGGTTGATCTCTATGGAGTTGTAGAGCGCTGGCAGTTTCTCTTGAGGGAACTCCACATCGACGACAGTGCCGATTACCTGGACTACTTTGCCTTTGTTCAAATTGTCACCTCCTCTAGCGCAGACTTTCAACGCCTCCGGTGATGTCGAGTAGGTCTGTGGTTATCATTTCCTGACGGGCCTTGTTCAGGATGAGAGTAAGCCCGTTGATAACCTCGTTGGCGTTTTCAGTGGCATTGCGCATAGCCACCATCCTGGCTGCCTGCTCGCTGGCAATAGCCTCGAGGATGGCATGATATATTCTCATATCCACATAGCGTGGTAGAAGCTCTCCTAGTACGAACTGGGGACTGGGTTCGTAGATATACTCGGTGGTCTCTGTTTTGGGGATAGGTGTAGGTTCTATAGGGAGCAATTGCTCCATAGTCGGATTCTGTACCATGACTGTGATAAACCTGGGATAAGCAATGTAAACCTGGTCGACATAGTGATTGGCATAGTCATCAAGGACAATGTGCGATATAGGGATAGTGTCCAGTAGCTTAGGGCGGTCGCCGATTTTGGTGAACTCTGCTCTCAAGTCACGCTGATTGCGGAGCATGAAGTCGCGGCCTTTGCGTCCGATAGTAATAAGAGTAACCGGCATGCTTTGTTGTAGGATGAAGTTGCCGGTGAGTCGGTTCATATTGGCATTAAGGCCGCCGCAGAGTCCTCTGTCTGTAGTGATGTGGACTATGGCTATCCTGTTTATCTTGGCTCTTTTCTCTAGTAGGGGATGCAGGGGGCCACCCCCGGAGGTCTCAGCAGCAAGGTCGGAGATTACCTGTTGTATCTTGTCATTGTAGGGTCGGCCAGCGATGGCGTTTTCCTGGGCACGCCTCATTTTAGCCGTGGCGATCATTTCCATGGCCTTGGTAATTTTGGCTGTATTCTGGACGCTACGGATGCGCCGGCGAAGAAGGCGTGGGCTAATCATGGCAGTTTTTTAGTAGGTAAAGGTCTGTTTGAATGCCGGAATCGCTGATTTCAGCATCTCTTCAGTTTCCTTTTTTATCTCCTTGTCTTTGATGATACGCTGCCCTATATCAGGATAGTTGGTCTCTATAAAACGGTGGAAACCCTGTTCGAAGGCAGCGACTTTGTCTACAGGTATATCATCCAGATACCCGTTGGTGACGGCGTAGAGGATGGTCACCTCTTTGTCGAGTGGCATTGGACTGTACTGTGGTTGTTTCAGTATCTCGGTGATGCGCTGTCCGCGCTGTAATTGTGACAATGTGGCTTTGTCCAAGTCTGAGGTACCGAACTGAGCGAAGGTGGCCAGCTCGCGATATTGCGCCATATCTAGCCTTAATTTTCCGGCCACTTGCCTCATGGCTCTAGTCTGGGCGTTGCCGCCAACGCGGGATACTGATAGGCCGGCGTTCAGCGCCGGGCGGATACCGGTGTTGAATAGGTCGGTTTCTAGATATATCTGGCCATCGGTGATGGATATGACGTTTGTTGGTATATACGCTGAGAGGTCACCGGCCTGGATCTCAATTATAGGCAACGCGGTCAGTGAGCCTCCGCCGAACTCGGGGGCCAGTTTGGCAGCACGCTCCAGGAGACGACTGTGGAGGTAAAAGACGTCACCGGGGTAGGCTTCTCGGCCAGGTGGACGGCGCAGTATCAATGACATTTGGCGGTAGGCCCAGGCGTGCTTGGTCAGGTCGTCGTAGATAACCAGAGCGTCTCTCCCCTGTTCCATAAATTCTTCTCCTATGGCACAGCCGGCGTATGGTGCCAGGTATTGGAGAGGGGCTGGGTCAGAGGCGTTGGCTACCACCATTACGGTATGTGCCATGGCGCCGTATTTCTTCAGGGTTCCTATGACCTGCGCTACTTTGGAAGTTTTTTGGCCAATAGCCACATAGATGCAGATTAGGTCGCCGCCTTTCTGGCTGATAATGGTATCGAGGGCTATGGCAGATTTGCCTACGGAGCGGTCACCGATTATGAGCTCGCGCTGGCCACGACCAATCGGAATCAGGCTATCAACTACTTTGATGCCGGTATGTACCGGGGTTCTCACTGGTTCCCTCATGACTACGTTAGGGGCAACTCTCTCCACAGGCCTAATTCTGGTTGTTTTCATTGGTCCCATGTTGTCCAGGGGGTTGCCCAGAGGGTCGACCACACGGCCAATGAGTTCGTCGCCGACAGGCACTTCGACGACTTTTCCGGTGCAGCGGACTTCGTCGCCTTCTTTGATATGGCTGTAGTCGCCCAGTATGACCGCAGCTACATTATCCTCTTCCAGGTTGAGGGCTAAACCCATTGTCCCGTTGGCAAATTCTAGCAATTCGTTGTATTTGGCGCCGCGCAATCCATGGATGCGAGCGATGCCATCTCCCACCTCTATCACCGAGCCTATATCCACCATGGTGACGGTGGTGCCGAAATGCTGGATTTGCTCTTTTATAACTGATACTATGTCTCGTCCTGCAGTAGTCATGCTGCTTACCCCCTTACAGGTAACTATGTGGCGGCTTCAGCCAAGCTCCTTTTCATTTGTTCCAATTTGCTATGTATGCTGCAATCGATAAGACTGTCATCGATTCTGGCTACGAACCCACCGATGATGTCAGTGTCAACCTTGAGGCTAAGGCTGAGCTTCTTGCCGATCATGGCCTCCAGGCTCTGGGCGATTTTCTTTTTGCCTGTGTCATCTAGCGGGATGGCTGTAGTGACTTCAGCATGCCTTATGCCGCGGTGTTCATCGAGTAGGCGTTGGTATTCGTCTGCAATTTGGGGAATGCTCCTGAGACGCCCCTTGAGTATTAGAAGGTAGGTCAGATTCAGTGCCAGCGGACTTATCTTGCCCAGTTTTTCCTGCGCTAGTTTGGCCTTGAGGTCAAAAGGCACCTTTGGATTTTCCAACAAAGACATCGCCTCAGAATCCTGAGCTAGCCCAGTAATTCTCTTCAATTCAGGCTGCCATTTCTCTAATTGGTTCTTTTCCTTGGCAATCTCGAAGACAGCCTGAGCATAACGTTTGCTAGAAACAGTTGCTGGCATTTATTGTGGCCTTCTATTTTCGTTTAAATGTCGCGCTCTCTTTGAGCACTTCGTCGATTAGCTTGCGGTGCTTTTCTTTATCCAGTGTTTCTCTGGTCACCTTTTCTGCAGCCAGAATAGCTATGCCCACAAACTCCTTACGCAGGTCGTCGATGATTTTATCTCGTTCTTGCCGGATCTCAGTTTGTGCTTTAGCCAGAATGGTCTCGGCTTCTTGTCGGGCTTTCTCCTTCGCTTCTTCTTTGAGTCTCTCGCCGATCTGTGTTGCTTGTGCTATTACAGTTTGACCTTCTTTCCTGGCTGTTTCCAGGTGTGCTTTTATCTCCTCTTCGCTACGTGTTGTCTGTTCCTTGATTCTCTCCGCTTGCTCAATGCTCTCCTTTATTTTGGCTTGTCGTTCATCAAGCACCCTTAGCACTGGCCGGTACAGGACCAGCGTGAGCAGGCCGAACAGGATAAGGAAGTTTACGACGAAGGCTATAAGCAGAGGTAGGTTAATTCCTAAACCTTCCATGTTACCTTGCCAACGTTAATTTTGGTTTCCTAGCCCGCCGCCGGTGGCAGGAAGGCACCAATAAGTATTGCCATCAGGATAAGCCCGGCTACTACAAATAGGCCGAGTATGATGGCCCCGATAATGACGCCGAATGAAATCGGCAAACCATCGTCTTGCATTGGTCATTCCTCCTTATCTACACTACTATGGCGAGGATTATCGCTGTGATAAGTGCATAGATACCGATGGCTTCGGCCAAGGCTCCGATCAGAATCATGTTAGTCAGAATCGGTCCTCTGGCTTCAGGGTTCCGGCCTAGAGCTTGCATAGCCCCGAAGCCGATTAGCCCCAGGCCCAGCCCTGGACCGAGAAAGCCTAGCCCGGCAACCAGTCCTACCGCCAGCATTTTCATTGCTTCTGCGTCCATTTACATTCTCCTTTCACGCGTGTTCTTCCTCGGTGTGAGGTGTTAAGGCGATTACGCCAAATACTAGAGTCAACCCAGCGAAGATAAGAGCTTGGATGAATCCGATTAGAAGTTCGAGTCCATAGAACGGTATGGTAGCTATCAGTGGGACTAGAAAACAGACTACCAGCAGCAGTATTTCACCTGCGGTCATGTTGCCAAAGAGACGGAAGGTAAAGCTGATAATTCTGATGAAGTGGCTGAATACTTCCAGGCAGCCGACAAAAATATTGATGAATCCGAAGAGGATTCCTGTTATGGCCGGTCGCAACTTTCCTTTGAACAAGCTGACTACGCCGTCTCGGAGTTGGTCGAATTTGAAAAAGCTGTTGATATACTTGGGAACGCCAATAGCGCGAAATCCCAGGTACTCGACAAAGATGAATGATACCAGCGCAATGGAAAGCGGCACGTTCACGTCGGTGTTGGCAGCTCTGAGCAACGGCACGAAAACGCTCTCATGCTCGTGGACTTCGTTGATGCCGATCGAGCCATAGAAGGGGAGGAGTCCCATATAAGCATTAGTGATAACGTAGAGAAATATGGTAGCTACTACAGGGAAGAGAGTACGAGCGTTTTTCTGCCCTGCCACGCCGGTGATGAAGTTCAACAATGTCTCCACGACCATCTCAGCGAGGCTCTGGAGCCTTCCTGGGACCAGGGTCATTTTTCGGGTGCAGGCATAGAAAAGCCCTGCTAATACGATTATGGTGAGCCAAGAAGCGATTAAAGTGTTAGTAATGGTGAAACTACCAAGGTGGGCTACACCCTCTGAGGGGAGTTCGACGTGAGGTTTGGGGACGGCTAGGGCTTTGGGGGGTGTAATGCCTAACAGGCTGGTGCCGAGTGGACCGACAATGAGGCCAGTAAGGAACAAGGCGAGGATGAAAATACCGACTAGGGCCGCGATTTTCATGGAGCAACCACCTTTCGCGGCCATGGTGCTATTTGGCTCCCTTCATTTTGTTATTTCGTTCCATCTCTTCGCGCTGGAAGCGGCGGAGCATCTGGTACAGCCCGTAGAAGGCGGCAATGGTACCCAGCCCGAACCCGATCAGGGTAAATAGCGGATGGGTATCAAACTGGCTTGGACGGTCCAGCCAGTAACCTATCCCTGTTGGTATAACAATACTCAAAGCCACGTACCACCCAACTGTAGTGAGAAACCAGAGAGGCCTCGCCCATTCCACTCGTGGCGGCTTCTCTGGTTTGTCTTGCTGTTTTACGTCACGCGTGTTTTTCTGAACCAAAGCGACGTACTATCTCCGGCGCTGCCCTCATGCGACAATTATTGTGGCAGATTGTTTTCTAGTTAGCCAGCTGTGAGCAAGCGTATTTTACCCTAAGGCTTAACTTCTATTAAAGAGTTTGGCGAAGTCGCCATCGAACTCTCGGAGATAGCTATGTATATCTATCCAGACATTATACTGGTATCCCAGGACATTTGCTCTGTCTGTGTCATAGTGTTGTCCGCAGGCACCGCACTTCAGGCCAGACATTATCTCTCTTAAGAATTTGCCGTCCATTTCTGGCTGTTTCTATGATTTGTGTTTCCCCAGATCGTCCAGGTCGAGCGTGTTAATGAAGTCGTAGAAAGCAGAGAGTTTCTTCAATTCTTGCTCATCTACTTTTTTGTCGCCTGTCTGCTTTTCGTGGCCTTTGTCTATTGGTATAGGTTTTCCGGTTTCCCTATCCAGTATGATGCCAGCTTTTTCCAGAATAGATTCCTCAACATATATTGGCGCGGTAGCCCTGACCGCAAGTGCTATGGCATCGCTGGGGCGGCAATCGACCTCTATCTGTTTTCCATTAGTGTTCAGGGTGATTTTGGCGAAGAACGTGTCGTTGCGCAGGTCATTGACCACGATAAAGTTGACTTTAGCGCCAAGGGTGCAAATTACCGAGTCGAGCAGGTCGTGTGTCATGGGGCGCGCGGTATCGAGGTTCTGCAGTTTCATTGATATCGCGTCTGCCTCTGCCGGCCCGATCCAGATAGGCAGGTAACGGTCTGAGCTCTTTTCCCTGAGGATGACAACGTGCTGGTAGTTCATAAGGCTCACTCGAATACTGTCGATTATCATCTCTATCATGGTGGCCCCCCGTATCTGACGGCGACACTGCCATTCTAACGTATCAGCTATTGACTGTCAATTTGAATTTACGGAGAGATTCGTCGCCGTTGAACTGGATTATTATGTGATATAATCGTGGTGGGTTGGTGTGGATGGGTCAAGCTTTTTCATCTCGGTAATACTGTGAAGGCATTATTGCAGCGAGTAGTGAAAGCCTCGGTCATGGTGGACGGGATGGTGGTGGGGAAAATTGGTCGTGGGCTTGTTGTTTTTCTTGGCGTAGCCCAAGGGGATACGGAGGAGGATGTACGCTACCTGGCGGATAAGGTCTGCAATTTGCGCATCTTTGCTGATGAGGCCGGCAGATTTAATCGCTCTGCGCTAGATATCGACGGAGAGCTCTTGGTTGTTAGCCAGTTTACATTGCTGGCCGATGCTAAGAAGGGCAGAAGACCTAGTTTTACCGAGGCAGCTTCACCGGAGCAGGCTGAGCCCCTGTTCAACCTGTTTGTTCGCTTCGTGCGTGACGCTGGGCTGAATGCAGGGACAGGACGATTTCAGCAGCATATGCTGGTGGAGATTCACAACGATGGGCCTGTGACTATAGCCCTCGGTAGCAAGGACAGGGTCTCCTGAATTCTGACTGCTTGCATTTGCAACTGTTTGCAATTTCTACTGTTTTCTGATACAGTTTATAATCATGAGTTGCATTATGCAGCTTCAGCAACGAGGCTATCGGCTAACGCCGCAGCGGATGATGGTGGTGGATGCATTACATGGTGGTGCTGACCATATCAGTGCGGAGGAAATTCATGAGCAGGTTCGAGCTCGATACCCCTATGCCAATATTTCCACGGTGTACCGAACGTTAGACCTGTTGAAAGAACTTGGCCTGGTCACCGAGGTTGCGTTGGGTGATGGGCGAGTTCGTTACCACCCGGCGGAAAAGGGCCATCATCACCATCTTGTGTGCCAAAAGTGCGGAGTCGTTTTTGACCTTCCTGAAACTGCTATCTCAGACTTCGGGGATGTGCTGTCCCGTGAGTACGGATTTTTAGCTGACTTGCGACATTTAGCGATATTTGGCCTATGCGCAGAATGCCGGAATTAGTTCTGCAAATGGATTTCGGGGCTTGCGTCTAGCTTTCGCGTAGAGCGAATCTGTTATGCATATTCCAGATGGTTTTGTTACTGTGCCTGTAGCTGGTGCTGGCATAGCGGTATCTGCCGGTTGTGTGGCCTACGCAGTTAAGGCAACCAATAAAAAGTTGGGGGAAAAGCAGGTGCCGCTCATGGGGGTATTGGCTGCCTTCATCTTTGCGGCTCAAATGCTCAATTTCCCTATAGCTGGTGGTACCTCGGGGCATGTCTTGGGAGCTGCTCTGGCTGCTGTATTACTTGGCCCGTGGGCAGGCATATTGGTGATGACCTGTGTGCTGGTAGTGCAAAGCCTGATTTTCCAGGATGGCGGGCTTCTCGCCTTGGGTGTCAATGTGCTTAATATGGGTGTGGTAGGATGCCTCGCCAGCTACTATATTTACAGAGGCGTGTTCTTACTATCTAGGGGTAGCAGAACTGGTGTTCTATTGGGTGGCGGAATCGCAGCGTGGTTTTCGGTTGTGATAGCTGCGACGATGGCAGCGCTTGAGTTAGCGATATCAGGCACAGTGCCTTATGGGGTGGCACTTCTGGCGATGGCAGGCGTGCATGCATTGATAGGCATTGGTGAGGCTTTAATCACTACAGCAGTGCTCAGCCTTATATTGGCTACTAGAGTTGACCTTCTGAAGTTGCAGAAGGCTGAGGGAGGGAACACATAAGCGTGAAGTTACAATGGTGGTATGGTGCTTTGGCACTGGCCCTTTTGTTGGCAGTGTTGTCTCCATTGGCATCTTCCTGGCCAGATGGGCTAGAGCGGGTGGCCGAAGACAAGGGATTTGCCGAAAAAGCTGTTGGTACACCTTATCAATTTATTCCCGATTATGTAGTGCCTGGTATGCGGAGTAATGCCCTGGCCACTATTTTGGCTGGAGTGATAGGTGTGCTTATATTGTTTGGCATCGGTTATGGATTAGCCAAAGTGCTACGATCAAAGAATGAAGCATAGCTTTATCGACGAATACAGCGAGCTTGACAGCCTGATACATAAGCTTGATCCGCGGACAAAGCTGATTTTCGCTTTGGCTTTTGTCATTGCCGTGGTGCTAACGCCGATAACCAGTTGGCAGGTGTTCATTTCCTATTTTTGTGTTATCACCGTTTTACTTGCGCTTTCCAAATTGCCTGTATCCCATGTGCTCAAGAGGTCGCTGGTGGTTTTTCCTTTTGTGTTGATGATTGCTCTTTTCATTCCATTTTTTAAGCAGGGTGAGGTGGCTGGGAGCTACAATATCGGGCTATGGCAGGTTTCGGTGACTTATAGTGGTTTGCTAGTACTGGCAAATGTGGTTATCAAGGCCTGGTTGTGTATCCTTAGCCTGATATTGCTTTCATCGACTACGAGGCTTGTGGATTTGCTCAAAGGCTTGCAGCAATTCAAAGTACCCCAGGTTATTGTGTTAATTCTTTCTTTTATGTATCGTTATATTTTCGTGTTGGCAGACGAGGTAATGAGGATGAAACAGGCGCGGGATAGCCGAAATTTCGGGGGTCGACGACTGCATCAATTAAGAACCATCGGTAACATGATCGGTACGTTGTTCATTCGTAGCTATGAGCGAGGCGAAAGAGTCTATGCTGCTATGATAGCCAGGGGGTTTGATGGAGAAGTCCGCACACTGCACACGCTGAGTTTCAGTTGGGCTGATGCTTATTTCAGTGTAGCCTTTGCCCTGTCGCTTATTATCCCCGGTATCTTGTGGTGGTAGGTTCGGACATGGAAAAAACTGTCGAGATTGTAGACCTCTCATTTACTTATCCTGATGGTCATCGTGGCCTTGAGTATGTGACTTTGGCCATTTATTCGGGCGAGAATGTAGCCGTCATAGGCCCTAACGGCGCTGGCAAATCAACGCTCCTGCTCCATTTGAATGGTATTCTACGGAACAATGGTGCGGTAAGGATTTGTGGTCTGCCGGTGCAGGAAAAGAATTTGAGGGAAATACGGCAGAAGGTTGGGCTGGTATTTCAGGATCCGGAGGACCAGCTTTTCTCTCTCAATGTTTTCGATGACGTTGCCTTTGGTCCCATAAATATGGGTTATACTGAGGCAGAGGTAAGGCAGCGCGTGGGTCGGGCGCTGGAGTGGGTATCGATGACGGGCTACAATGAGCGTTCCTCTCATCATCTTAGCTTGGGAGAGAAGAAGCGGATTGCTATAGCCACTGTCCTCTCGCTGGATCCTGATATTCTAGCATTAGATGAGCCGACGAGTAATCTTGACCCTAGGAGCAAGTGGGCATTGATCGAACTGTTGAAGCAACTGTCCATGACCAAGATAATTGCCACTCATGACCTTGAGCTGGTTCGTGTCTTGTGTCAGCGAACAGTGGTACTCGATGGGGGCAGAGTGGTGGCTGATGGCAAGACCGCTGAGATTCTTAGGGACATTGGCTTGCTCCGGGCACATGGCCTGGCGCCTCGTAGTGACTAGATTATCTCAAGTTCCAGGCTGATATCTAGCGCTCTAACAGAGTGGGTCAGGGCTCCTACCGAGATAAGGTTGACGCCGGTTTCGGCTATGGCTCTTACTCTTTCTAGGGTTATCCCACCCGAGGCTTCAACTAATGCACGACCTCCGATTAGTTTTACGGCTTGATGCATATCTTCCAAGCTCATGTT
>Ga0194126_10004441_pt1 | contig 21379 bp, 12 predicted proteins | sample TA2KigC150mmetaG_FD_148641 | JGI IMG/M metagenome (GOLD analysis project Ga0194126, IMG submission 148641) | Freshwater microbial communities from Lake Tanganyika, Tanzania - TA2015035 Kigoma Deep Cast 150m | ecosystem: Environmental > Aquatic > Freshwater > Lake | place: Tanzania: Lake... | reverse complement strand
CGGAAGTTGTCGAACGTTACCGCCGTCGCGTCGCTGGTGCCGTTGTTTTGCAGCGTGAAGCTCAGCGCCGTGCGGTTGGTGTTGTAGCAGGCCGAGTGCAGCAACGTGCCGTTCCAGAACCCGGCCACCCACGGTCCGCTCCGCACGATCCGCAGCGTGCCCTCGAGCGCCGAAGCACCCTGCGCCCCGAACCATCGCTTGGGCGGATCAGCCCAGATGTGGACGTTGTCTGCCGGGTTCGCCGTTTCGTCGCTGCGCGTCACCGCGAACACCTGGCTGCCGAACTGGGCGATGAGGTTGATCTGGTTGCCGGGCGAACCGTTGACGCGCTTGACCTGCGCCTCGCGGAAATCCACTTGCACGTCGAAGTCGCCCTCGACCTCGAACGGCGGCTGCAACCCCACAAACTGGAACGTCCGATCCCCACCGGCCGCGCGGCTGAAGCGCACGTCGCCGGGCCGCACCTGGACCTGGTAGGCGGGCGTGTTGCTGATGACCGTCCAGCCCAGGGCCGATAGCCCGCCGACGCGGATCGAGTAGGTCCTCTCGGCGAAGGCAAGGAAGGTCGTCGCTTGGGAAACGGGCGGCGCGCCGTCAACCCCGGCAGCGACCAACGTGAGGCTGCCCAGCGCGGTCCCCTCGAAGACCCACAACCGAGCGTAGTAACTCGCGTCCGCCAACTCGAAGGCCACGTAGCCAGTCGCTGCGGGCTGCCAGCGATACCAGACCGTGCCGGCGGGAGAATCATCGGTCGGTTCACCGGGTTCGACGGTCGCGCCTCGATTTGTTCCTTTCGTCTCGCCCTCGGGTTCTGGCAAGAGGGTGGCGTTGGCAAAGGCGACGTTGGCCGGCGGCGGGCTCGGCCTGGGCACCAGGAAGCCGGCGTTGAACGTCGCGGCCACGGGCGTCGACGTGTTGTCGAGGCAACCATCGACGCCGGCGTTGAAGAACCCAACCTCCACGTCCGGCAAACCGTCGTCGACCGTCTTGGCTACGGTGAAGGTCATTGTCCCGATCAGCAGGCTGGTTCCAGCCGGCCCCGAACCCAGGGCGCCAGCCTCGGAAGTTCTCACGTGGCCAGGAGGTGAGGCCTCGACGGTCACACCATCGGTGAAGTTGAACTCCAAACCCGCGGGCAGGAGTTCGGTGACAGCCGGGGCGACGTTGAGGTCCAACTCGCTCGGGTCGAAGTTCACCGAGACTCCCCACGCTGAAACCCCCGTCGCCCCCACCTCGAGAACGAGGCCCACGCGTATGATCTCGTTGGGCAAAGCGACTCGACTCGCCTGTATCCCGGGCGTGTCGAACTCCATGTCGACCGAGAACGACACCTGTGCCCGGGCGGTCGCGGGATCGCCGAGAACCAGGAGCAGCCCGAGGCTTGCCGTCATCAGATGCGGACCCGAACCCCCGGCCCAATCGCGAGGTTGGAGCCAGGAACCAATCATAGGTTGCGGCCAATGAGCGAATGGTGCCGCCAGCTAAGGAGTCCCGTTGGCGTCAACGCTTCGCGCGCCAAACGACTGGCGTAGGATCGCGAAGTCAGGTATTCCCACCACGCCGTCACCATCCAAGTCAGCCGCGAACTCCTGGGTCGGCCGGGTAGTGAGGATGGCCATCGTGCGTTCATAGGTCGCCGTTCACTGTGGTCCAACGGAGAACGTGTAATGGAGTTGCAGGAATTGGGCGCAGTTCTGGCGATCGCGTTTGGTCAATGGGTTGTCGCGCACCCGACCGCGGGGTGAATGACCTGGGGCCATTTCGACGATCCGGGCGCTCCCTGAGCCACCCCGGCGCTGCGGCTCGCCGAGTCCAGATCGAGTGTTTCAGTTTGCGAAGCCTTTCCCGGGCGCATAGGCTGCGGCGATGAGAAACCGCTACACGGCCATCCTCCAGCGGGATGGCAAGTGGTTCATCGCGTTCTGCCCCGAGGTCCCGGAGGCCAATGGCCAGGGCCGGACCCGCGAGGAATGTCTGGAGAGCCTTTCGGCCGCGATCGAGCTGGTGTTGGACTATCGGCGCGAGCAGGGCCGGGAAAAGGCACCACCCGGCGCCGAACAGACCTCGGTTCTCGTCTGATGAAACGCCGCGATTTGCTGCGGCACCTCCAGGCGCAGGGCTGCCGCCCGGAGCGCGAAGGCGCCCGGCACACCCTGTGGATAAACCCGGCCACGGGCGCCGTTGAATCGGTGCCGCGCCACGCCGAGATCGGCAAGCATCTGGCTCGGAAGATCTGCCGCGGACTTTCTGTTCCCCAGCCGCGAGGAGCCTGAAACCGAAGTGCTGCGGCCCACGAACACCTGGCCGCTTGCCCGGCAACATCCAGGGCGCGGTGAGGCGGGGTCCGACGAGCCCCCGGTCCACGACGCGATCCACAGTCTCCGTGTTGACGACCCCTTCGACGTCGTTGCGGACGTGTCGTTGGTTGAATTTCGTGGGCATGACAAGACTCAGGGCTGCCTGAACAACCGGTAGAACCGCGCGTAACCCGTCACTGGCTGAATGACGTAGTTCGTCTCGTCCCGCACCGCGGGAGCGGAGCCCACCGGCGACCAACCTGGCGCGCCTAGATTTTCGGTGCTCTGCAGACTGAACCCGGCCGCCGCCGCCGGCCACGAAAGTTGGATCTGCCCCCGGTCCGCCGCCTCGACGGCGAGCAAGGGCGGCGCCGTGAACAGCCAGATCACCCGGTCCGCGCTCAACCGGAAGTTGTCGAACGTTACCGCCGTCGCGTCGCTGGTGCCGTTGTTTTGCAGCGTGAAGCTCAGCGCCGTGCGGTTGGTGTTGTAGCAGGCCGAGTGCAGCAACGTGCCGTTCCAGAACCCGGCCACCCGCGGTCCGCTCCGCACGATCCGCAGCGTGCCTTCGAGCGCCGATGCCTGCTGTGTCCCGAACCACCGCGCCGGCGGGTCGGCCCAGATATGGACATTGTCCGCCGGGTTCGCCGCTTCGTCGCTACGCGTCACGACAAACCATTGGTTCCCAAACAGCGCGGCCAGGCCGATCTGGTTCCCGGGCGTGCCGTTCACCCGCTTGATCTGCGCCTCGCGGAAGTCCACCTGCACGTCGAAGTCGCTCTCGACGTCGAACGGCGGTTGCAGACCGATGAACTGGTAGCCGCCTCCGCCACCGGCCGCGCGGGTGAACCGCACGTCGCCGGGCCGCACCTGGACCTGGTAAGCCGGCGTGTTGCTGATGACGGTCCAGCCCAGGGCCGATAGCCCACCGCTGAAGTCGTCCGTGACGGCGGTGGGGATCGCGGTGTTACCGGGAAACTTGAGTTGCGCCGTGAACAGCTCGCCCACCTCGGCGTCGGTGAGGGCGCGGTCGAAGAAGAGCACGTCGTCGAGCGTGCCCTGGAACGAGAAGTTCCCGTCCACCTTGCCGCCAATGCAGACGCCGGTCTGCGACAGGTCGGCGAAGACAAACGGCGGCAGCGCGCGGGCGGCGGCGAGTTGCCCGTTGCGATAGAGCTTCAGCTCGCCCGTGTGGCGATTGGCGACCGCGACGCAATGGGTCCACGCATCGAGCGGGAGAATCTGTGGATCGGTGAGACCCTCGCCGAAGTCCGTGCCGGTGCTCGAAACGCTGAACTGAAGCCGTCCGCCGGCGGTCGCGAAGTGGATGAAGAACCGGCGGGCGAGGTCATCCCATTTGGTGAAGAGCATGTGCCAGCCGTTGATGTCCGTGGGGTAAGCCCACAGCGCGATGGTGAAGGCGTCGCGAGGGTTGAAAGCGTCGGTGGGCGTCAGTTCGATCCGTTGATCCCGCGCACCAGTGAACCGGTACGCCGCGTTGGGCCGGCAGAAGCGGTCCGGTGCGAGCGTGGGGCCGAAGACCGTGCCGTGATGCGCGTGGCCGCTGGCGTCCTGGGCGTCGCCATCGAAGAGATACCAGGCGACCGTGCCGGGCATCGCAGCCAGGGTCCCCCACCGCAGGTTGAAATCTCCCGCCGCGCCGCGTTCGCCGCCGACACGAATCCAGTAGATGATGCCGGCCTCGGCGCGGAACTCGGCACGGCGGGCGACGGGCGGGCTTCCGGCTCCGCCCGTCGCCACCCAGGTCAGGTCGCTGAGGCCTGTGCCGCGGTAGACAGAAAGCAACGCGTTGAGTCTGGCATCGACGACTTCGAAAAAGGCATTCGTCGTTTGCGAACTCTGCCAACGCCACCAGACCGTGCGTCCCGCGAGGACGTCGGTCGGTTCCTCGGGTTCGGTGGTAGCATCGATGTTGTAGCCGGCTACCGCGCCGGCTGGCCCCGCGATGAGTTCGGCATCGGCGAAGGCGTCGTTGGGGGGGTGAGCCGGGACGAGCACGCTGAGTCGGGTGGGAAAACTCCCGACCCGACCGTCGTGGACGGTGAGGAGCGCGGCGTACTCGCCGGGCAGGTCGGCGTTGAAAACGACCTTGAAGTCGTCCGCGGCGACCAAGTGGGCTGTGCTGCCCGGAGGTGTCCGCACGAGGGACCAGTGATAGGTCAACGCATCACCGTCCGCGTCGTGCGACCCTGAGCTGTCGAGGAGCACGCTTTGGCCCGGTCGGACGGAGGCAGGCCCGGTGGCGGCGGCCACCGGTTGGTGGTTGGGCGCCCGGAGCACTTCGAGCGTGACGGTGGCGGTGGCCACGGCGCCCTGGGCGTCGCGCGCCTCGAGGGTGATCTCGTGGACGCCTGGCTGCAGGCGACCGATCTCGAGCGTGTTGCCGGTGGCCAGAAGACCGTCGAGGTGCGAACGCCAGGTCAGCGCCGATGCCTCGAGCAGACCGTCCTCGAGGTCCATCGCCGTCCCGCGCATGACCACCCGTTCGCCCAACACCATGCGATCGCCTCCACCGCGCGAGATGATCTCGACCTGCGGCGGATGATTGGGCACCGCAAACGGCTCGGAAACCGCCACGGCGGTGTTGAGTCCGTCACTGGCCAGCACGCGCACGCGAACGTGGTCGCCGCCCTCCAAAGCGTCCAGCACGACGGGCAGTTCCTCACCGGCCACATAGGCGGCGATGGTGTGCCAGACGGGCTGGCCTTGGGCGTTCGTCCGCACGCTGTACTGGACGAGGCAGGTCAGCGGGCCGCCGCGCCCGCCCCGTTCTCCCACCCATCGGACCCGCGGGTGGTCGGGGGCGCCGTCGAAGCCCGCCGCGGTCGGGGAGAGCAGACGCACCCGTGGCGCGATCGGATCGCGTGTGCTTGCCGCCAAGACCGCGTCACCTTGGCGCAACGTGATCGAGGAGATCCCTGCAATAAGCGGGAGCAGCCCAGAAAACCTCGGAGGCGTGTTGGTCAACGCATCGCCTCCCACGGGATCGCCCCGGTCCGGTTGCGGCTCGAAGAACCGCTGCACCAGCACGCGGCCGGAGTCATCGGCCAGCTCGAGGACATGGGTTCCCTGGCCGATTCCAGCGTCGGTCACCGGTGTGTCCAGTTCGAAGGCCGGTCGGAGCGACCAGCGTCCGTCGCTCGACTGGCTGCCGGCCACGAGCAGCGACCGGGGATAGACCGTGGGCGGAAGATCGGGGGAGTGAAGTCCCAGGCCGGTTGGACGCGCATCGACGGAGCCCGCGGCGGCGAGCCCGGGCATCCGCGGATAGGGCAGGTCGCTATCGGTAAACCAGTTGTAGAAACGGATCCAATTGCGGTTTGAAACCCATCTGGGCCGGCCATAGGACATGACATCGTGGGTGGCCGAGATGCAATCCACACCGTCGCAGCCTCCCTCGAACGGCGGCTTGACGGCCAGCCCGAGGATGTCGAAGCCGAAGTGAGGGCCGATCGTGCCGTGCGGATACGGCCAGTCATCCTCGTGCCCCCCTCCTTTGTCCTCTCGCTGCACATGGTCGGTTCCGAACTGACCTCCGGTGCCGGGACCGCAGTGAGCGATCCCCATGGTGTGGCCCACCTCATGGACCCCGGTCCCCGGATCCCTCAGGCAGGCCCAGGCATGATGCGTCGAGCCGCTCGTGAAACCGTTAAGTTCGCCGAAGGCGCCATCCACCAGGCCGCAGATCGAACCGACCCACCACGCGCCATCGACCCGGTACAGCCCGCGCCCCACCGTGAAGAACGACGGGAAGGTCGCCTGCAGGCCCGTCATCAGATCATCCTGACGGTCCTCCCAGTCCTTGCCCGGATCGTCGTCGAACACGCGCCACGTGGGACGAGCGGCCACCGTCGTCTCGTCCACCGGCAAGGTGCGCCGGAAGAAGTCCATCGTCGCTTTGAACTGAAACGGAAGGAACGGCTGGGGGACGCCATTCACGCGCCGTTGAATGGGTTGCAGCAGGACCCGGTCGGTGAATCGCGGGGTCTCGACGAAATTGAGACCGTAGATCCAAAGAGAATTGGCTCCGTCGATAGACCCTGGGGATTCCGGGGTTTCCGGCCCGGCGTTGACCTCGGCCCTCAGAACGATCCTCCCGGCTTTCACCCACTCTGGGGCGAGGACGAACACCCATCCCTTCTGACTCAACGCGATCTCGCGAGGATAAGCGTCTTCGAGGAGCAGGCGGTTGAGCTTCGGGGAAAGGAGCGGGTTACCAGCCTCGGCCACCAGGCGGCGTGTCTCGGGCGACAGAGCCACTCCGGCGAACCGGACCGGGTCCCACAGCGGCGGCAGAATCTGGCCAAACCTGCCGCGGCCCTTGACGAGCTGATCCAAATCGTCGACCAGCGCTTTCAGGAGCGGTCCGGGGACTGAACCCACCCCTGAGTAGGCCGCGAGTTCTGACTGGGTCGCGGGCGCGAGTCGACTCGCGATGAACTGCGACACGGGATCGCTCCCGGCTTTCAAGCGGGCGGCGAAAGCCGGGGCGTCCTTGAAGTCGTAGGTCGCCGGTTCCCACCCGCCTTCCGGACGATCTCCTCCCCCGCGGCGCAGCGCATCCAGATCGTAACCGGGCACGACGCGCACCATCGTCTCGCGCGGATCGATCACCGGCACGGCGGGATGCGGCTCGAGCCGGCCAAAGTCCTTTTCCACGAAAGCAAACAGCCGCGCCGTCGCCCACAGATCGGGCGCGTCTGCCGATCCCACCATCCGTGGGTAAACCCGGAGAATGGTGGTCCGGTTTGCCACCAGCGGCGGCGTCCCGCCGAAGGGTGGCGTGGGCTGGGTGACCGAGGGTATCTGCGGCAGCCGGGGCTGCGGTTGCTCGAGTACCGCCGTCTGAATCCCCTGGGTGACCTCGACCGCGCCGACCCAAAGGTTCGCCTGGGTGCCGGCGGGCGAGAAGTTGATCCGCCGCACCGCTTCCCCGCGGTTGCCGACCAAGTCCCAGGCTTCGACCCGGATCGCTCGAGTGCCGGGCAGGAGTGTGGTCCAGTACTCATCCCAAGCGAGGAATTCGCCTCGGCGCTGCTGTTTGGGGCAGCTTGGACACGTGCGACAAACGGAAGGGTCGCCGCCGCACACGATCGCGGGATCGCCGAGGCCCGTGCCGTGTTGGTCAAGGAGCGAGATCCTCACGCGGGCGATCCCCGCATCGACGCTCGTCCCCTCGTCATAGGCGCGAAAGGCCAGGCGGAGATTCGGCGAATAGACCGGCCAACCATCGAAGCCCGGCCGGGTGATCTCGACCAGCGGCGGGATCGTGTCCTCCCCGCACTGGGGCCCCGGGTTGTCGAAGGTCAGGTCATCGATGACCTCGTACGCCGCGTGGGTCGTCCCCCAATCGCCCAGGTATTCCACCACGACGCACCGGATTGGCCCGTCGATGGACGAAGCGCTGACAGACAGAAACTGGTCGATCGGGGTGGGGCCCCGGTCCAGCACGTAGTCCGCCACCACGCGCCCGGCGCCTTGGACCGGCTCGGGGGTCGTGTACGCGCTGACGAAGGCCACAACGCTGAAGGGGTACGCTCGGTCCAGTCCCATCCGGAAGCTGACTTCGTTCTGCGGCGCGGTGAAGGCGATGACTAGCCGCTTGGTCTGATCGTGTTCGTCACCGGTCCGGCGGACGACGAGGGCGTGCGTCGGACTGGCCGTTCCGGCGCCCAGGTCCACCAGTTGGCCGCCGCCCTCGAGGAATCGAACGCCACGATTGAAAGCGGCAAGGCTGCAATACTGGATCTGCACCGAGCCGGGCTCGGGAATCCCTTCCTCGAAAGTGATGGTCGCCGCGGAGAGCGTCGAGAGCGCCGCCAGCCAGAGCGGGCCAGCGGCGGTTCGTGACCTGTGCATTGTCATAAAGGGTGACCCATTCTTCGTGATGGACTTGAGGTAGGGAGAGCTTTCAAAAACGGCCAAAGCGCTGCCGGATTCGAAGATGGAGCTGAGATTCAGACCACTGCCGAGCGCTGCGCCACAGAGGTTCAACGCCACAACCACGGTCGAAACAACGCTGGCGCACTTCCGGCCAGACAGGCCAACGGGCCCGGCACATTCCTGCCGTCTTGTGTGCATTTGTCTTCATGCCGCGCATCCTACCAGCGCGCACCGGCTCGAACCAAGCCGGCGGGGGTTACCTGAGGGTTACCTGTTCGAACGGCTGACCGCTTAACGCCGCGTCGCAGCCTCCCTCACCGGCAAGCCGGCCTGGCGGAGGATTCCCGGCCAGGCTGGATCGTCGTGCAGCTCGCGGTAAGCGGGATGGACGCCGAGTGTGCGCACGTGGGGATCGCGCGCCTGGATGGCCTCGGCGATCAACCGGAGGGCAAGCGCACGGTCACCCAGAGCGAGGGCGGCAAAGGCGAGGCAGGCATCCGAACAGTATTCCCGCGTGCGCAGATCCAGCAGCCCGGCCAGGATCCGACGGGCCTCGTCCACACGCCCCTGCACCGCGCGAAGCCACGATTCAACGATTTCCGTGTAAACGCGTGGACAGCTCTCCTGCGCCCGGCGGATGGCTTCCTCCGCCTCCTCCCAGCGGTTCAGGGCCACGAGCGGTCCGATGGCGGCCCAGTAACCCAGCGTGTAGCCCGGATCCAGTTCCACGGCCTTGCGCGCGTTGGCCAGGGCTAATTCGTGCCGGCCACAGCACGAATCGTTGGCTGCCAATCCATGGAGGATGTGCGGCGAAAGCGGGTCCAATTCGCGCGCCTCCATCAGCCAGCCCCGCGCCTCGTCGAGTCGCCCCAGCGGCGTGAGGAACGACAGGCCATATTCGCAACGGCCGGCCGCGCTGCTCGAATCGAGTTCCAGGCAGCGAGACAGAGACTTCTCACAGGCGGCACTGTCCCAGTGAAAAGCGTTGTGGAGCACGCCGAGGGCGCGATGCGCATCCGCCAGCAAGGGATCGAGCGCGAGCGCTTTTTCGACCGCTGACACGGCTTCGGGCATGACCTCGAGCGGGCTCGCTTGCGCCCAGACCGCCTGCAAATGCAGGCAATCGGCCAGGCCGCAGTAGGCCGGCGCAAACGTCGGGTCCAACTGTATGGCGCTCCGGAAATACGCTGCCGGATCGGGGGACTGCTCGGGGCGCCAGCGGTTGAAGAAGTAGCGGCCCAGGAGGTAAGCCTCATGCACGGCGGGTGCGAGCGCGCGCGCGGCAGCCGGCCGGGCTTCGGCGACCCTCAGTTTCAATTCGCGCCCGACCGTGGCCGCCACGTCATCCGCCAGTTGGGTCGCGTTCTCCAGTTGGCGCTCGAACTGGCCGGACCAGATGCACCCGCCGTCCTTCGCTGCCATCAAGCGCAAGCTCACGTTCACCCGGTTCTGGGTCTGGCGCACACCGCCCTCGATGACCGCATCCACCGCGAACTTCTCGCGCAGCCGGGCAATGTCGTGCGCTTTCCCGCGCAAGGCCATGGCTGTCGTCCGGGCCAACACCTGCAGACCGGGTGCGCTGCTCAAGCGTTGGATCAACTCCTCGGTCAGCCCGTCGCTGAAAAACTCGCGCTCGCGCCCGCCGGTCAGGGTCGTCAACGGCAGGACGAGCAGGCGGGTTGGTTTGGCCGGCGGCGAACCCGCCACGGGCCGGTCGTCGAATCCGCGACGCTCAATCACCAGCACGTAAGCGCCGCTCGGCAGGGAGATGCAGATCAAATCCTGCGCGCCCTCCGTCGCGTAATACCGTTCCAACTTTCCGCGCAAGCGATTCGCCTGAACCCGCACGATCGGGTCAGCCTTGGTGTCGTAACCGGGCGTGCGGTGGAACACCTCGACGCCGATGACGGACTCCTTGAGCGTGCCGTCGTCTTTGCGCAAGGCGGACTCCACCAAATAGGACAGGAAACTCTGAAGGCCGGGCGAACGCCGGAACTCGCGGCTCTCGCGCACGCGGCCCAGCGAGTGACGCACGAGATCGGAATCCGGCATCGGGTTCACGGCGGGCAGCGTATCCGTGCGTTGGCGCGCCTTCAACTTCAGAGCTTTGAGAATCCCTCGAGTAAGTCCCGCGTCAGCGCGTTTACGGTGTACCGGGGCAGTTTCCCCTCGACGGTCATCTGAATGGCAGCCATGTCCTGGACGTAGCGGACGACCACGCCATCTACGCTGATCCGCTAAACTCCCGATTCATCATCCGCGTTCGGCAAGTCCCTGTGGGGAACCGGTGGCTTGTAGAGCTGGGCATACAGTTCCAAATCCGGTGGGCCCCCGGGTTCCTCATCCAAGGAAGGGATGTCGAACTGCGTCTTCAGGCGCGCGAGGTCGCCGGTGCGGAACCAGCCGTCTTGGATCACGGCAGCCGCGGCCTCTGGAGCAGGCCGGTTGGGTCAGCGAGCACGTCTGCGTCGGGGTGGCGCATCTACAATGGGTGTTCACGATCCCGAAGCGGCGGCGGATCCACTTCCGGTTCGATCGACGGCTACTGGGCGAGCTGTGCCGGGCAGCCGCCCGCACCGTGATCACGGTCTATCGCGCCGCCAGAGGCCGTCCCGACGCCCTGCCCGGCATGGTCGGCGCCATCAAGACCTTCGGCCAACTCATCCATGCGAATGCCGAGAGCCGATTCCCCGAACCGGGCGACGAGGAACTGCTGGCCGGAGGATGCCGTCGACGCGGGGAGCCGGAGCGCGGGGGAAGCGCAGGCCGGCCTAGCGGCGGGCCGGAATCCTGCCTGGGGCGATCGGCTCTGGGAGATCTGGGCGGACAAGCGGCAGTCGTGGCTGGGGGAGGTACTCCAGCAGGGGCAGGTCCCGTTTGCTGGGGAGCAACCAGCCCTGCGGGTCCTGTCGCGGCTGAAGCTGGGTGGGGCTGATCTGGGGGCCGATGAAGCCACAGCCAAGGCGGTGGGTCGCTGGGTGACCGACACCGACGTTCAGGCCGGGATGACGCGCTACCTCGCGACCCTGGACGCCACGGTCGGGCGCCGCTGGGCCGAGTCGCTGCCCCTGTCACGGGAGGTCGCCCTGGCGGTGGCGGGGTTGGCTGGCGGACCAGCGTCCCCTGCGGCGGCGGTTGCACTGGCCTACGGCGAGCGTGTGTTCGCTGCGGGCGCGGATTTCAGCGCGGCGTTTGCGCTTAGGGCGGGACTGGGGGAGCGCCTGCCCACCCGGCGGGCGACGGTCATCGAGGTGTTGGGGTTGCGCGCCGACGGTGACGAGGCGTTGCAGTCGGCGGCCCGCGATTGGCTGAGCGCCTTGCCCAACGATCAGCAACTCAACGACGTGCTGGTGGATGACTGGCTGCGGACGGACGACGAGTTCCTCTCGAACCTGCTGCGGGACCAGCGGCGGTGGTCGTCCGAGGGCGGTAAAGAGGCGTTGTTGTTGCTGCTCTGGGGCGATGCGAAGGGCTACCAGGCCCTGGGGGACACAGACGGCCGCCTGTTGTCGGAGGCGTGGGCCATGGCGAACGACGCGCGGCGCGAACGCATGGCGACTGTGATTCAAGCGACTCGAGATGCGGCGCTGGCCGACCAGTTGCTGCGCGCCCAGGTTTTGGTCTCAGGTGGCGACAAAGCGCTGGGATGGCAAGCCTTGCTGGCCACCGGCGACGAAGACCGGATTGTGGCGGCGGCGCGTGACCTCAAGGGGCGAGACCTGTTTGACCTCGTCCGGCGCTGGGCTGAGAACGGCCGGCGCCCGAAGGACCCGCGCAAGCGTGCCGCGGTCGAGCGCGCGGTGACGGCGCTCAAGAACCTGCCGAAGGTCGAGGTCGAGCCAGCCCCGAAGTTGCCCGAGGGTCTGGACGACCCACTGGAGGGATGGTCCGCGCATCAGGCGAGCGACACGGAACTGCAGGGCGAATTGCGGGCCCCTGATCCGCTGGTCCGGGCCCGGGCGTTGTTCGCGCTTTCGCAGCGAGGCAAGGTGGGCGAGGAGGAGCTGCGCGCCAAGGCGGCCAGCGAGGACTGGCCGGAGCGGTTTGTCGCCGCCCTCCGCGGCCCCCATCCGGACGCGAGCAACGACCACGTGTACTGGGTGAGCGCCTGCGCGGGCGAGGACTCGGGGACGCACGAGGCACTCGTGGCCTGCGGCCCGGACGAGTTCCAGCGCGCGCAAGAGAGGTTGGCCAAGCTGCGCTCCCGGGGGACGCCTCTCGCCAAGCGCGATGCCGCCGAGTTGGATGCCCTCCAGGCCTTCCGCGAGCTGGACAAGTCGGACATCTCGGTGAAAGCGGACGATTCCGCGCCTGAGCCCGGTGGCATCAAGACTCATGGCGATGTGGATGCGGACGTGCTGAAGGCGATGGTCGGTAAGGGCGGCGGCGCGCCTCGCGGACGCAGCCAGCGCTAACGCACGCGATCCGGACGGTCCCCATGCCATTCGACAACGATGAAAACAAACCCAACACGCGGTGAGAGTGTAGGCCGACGGTTGAAACGCGCTTGGCTGGCCCTCGCGGGCCGGAGTCTCTGGGAGGAGTTCCTCGAGGCGGGCGTTCCTGGCCGGCCGGAGGCCGCCATTGCCCGGGTGGGCCTCGAGCGCGACGAGGCCCGCCGTGAACTGGGCCGCCTGCGCGAAGAATACGCCCGGACGGAACGCCAGACCGCGGGCGAGATCGACGCCGCCCGGCGCGAGGCCGTCCTGCGCTTGGCGCGGCGGGTGGGGCCCCTGCTTTCCCAGCTCGCGACGATGCGGGCCTTGGTGGCGGAGGGGAAGGACGTGCGCCGGGAGGATCTGCTGACGATGGTGGGGAAGCTCGAGGCGGCCTTTGCCGCGGCCGGCATCAGCGCCATCGGCGAGGTCGGGGCCGAGACGCCCTTCGATCCCAAGCTCCATCAGCGCATGAGCGGCGGTGATGTCACCGATGGCGACCCGGTGAGAGTGCGGTTTGTTGGTTACACCTGCGGCGAGACCGTGGTGACGAAGGCGCTGGTGAGTCGGAAAGAGGGTTAGAGGGCTCAACGGTTCACGGTTCAACGGTTCACGGTTCAACGGTTCAGCGGTTCAACGGTTGAGCGGTTGCGATCTGAAGACGGAGAAGGTGAAAGGTGAAGACGAAGCGAAGAAGAACTGCTACGTGGTCGGCGGGTAGCCGGTCGCGGAGTGGGGCGCGGACGGTCACGTCCGCTACGAATGTGGACCTCGAGAAGGGAGCGCGGACGGTCACATCCGCCCAGGCCGGTGGGCCGCCCCGAGGCGGGTCTGACGACCCGCGCCCCGGCGTCCGGTGCCCCGCCCGGAGACCGCCGCACAACGCTGCTGGCGCCGCCGTCTCGATTTCGGACGCGAGCGACTCGAACCGGAGCGTGGAAAGGCAGCTCGTACTCATGAGTCGGCGAGATGGACGAGGATGGAGGGTAGGGCGCGCACTCCGCTGCGCGCCGCGACCTCCCTTGTGTACCTCGACCTGCGGCGCGCAGCGGAGTGCGCGCCCTACCTGCCCTCTGAACCGTTGAACCGTGAACCGTGAACCGCCGAACCGCTGAACCGTTGAACCATGAAGAAGCTCGGTGACTTCGAGATCGTTGGGAACCTTGGCCGGGGCGGGTTCAAGACCGTGTATCGCGGACGGAATCTGGCTAGCGGGAAGAACGCGTACCCCCCGGAGGTGGCGCTGTGCGTGCCGCATACCCAGGACGAGGAGGCCCACCATCTGCTGCGCAACGAGCACCGGACGTTGGCCGCCCTGGATCACCCGGGCATCGCCCGCATGCTCGGGCTCGAGCGCGACGAGGAGACTTTGTTCGCCGTCATGGAGTTGGTCGAAGTGGAAACGGTGAGTGAACGGCTGAAGCGGGGCGGGCCGCTGCCGCTGGCGGACGCCGTCGCCGTCGCACGGCAGGTCGCGGCGGCGCTGGACTACGCACACGAGGCGCTGGTGTTCCATCGGGACGTGAAGCCGGCGAACATCAAGGCCGCGGCGGCGCCGCAAGCGCCCGATGGATGGCGGGTGAAGCTGCTGGACTTCGGCCTGGCGCGCTTGCTGACGCATTCGCAGTACGTGGCGACGACGCGCGTGGGGTCGGTGGCGTACATGGCGCCGGAGCAGTTCGAAGGCGCGGCGGGGATGAACGCCGATGCGTGGGCGCTGGGCGTGTCGTTCTTCCAGATGGCGACCAACACGCTGCCGTTCCTGGCCAACGACGAGAGCGCCTTGGTGCGGAAAATTCTCTACGAACCGCCCGACCTGGATCCCTTGGAGAGCGGCGGCCGGTGGCCGAGGAGTTAACAATACTGCGGACTGACCCCGGAGCCGAAGAACAACCCGCAGATCGGCATGGCCAACATCCGCTCCGTGATGCCCGCGCTCCAGCAGCCCACCGCCATTTTCGAGGGGTTGCGCCGGGACGAGCACGAGGACCGGCGCGCGCCCGGCTGGTATTGCTACTGTTCCAAGCCGCCTTGCAGTTTTGACGAGAGCGGCGAGGAACGGCCGCCGTATCCGGGCCAGGTGTTTTTGGTCTCTGTGAACCGGGAGAAGGTCGCTTGCAATTGGCCGTGGGCGCGGGCCGACAAGGCCGATGAGGGGCTGCCAGAGAACTACGAAGCACGATTCGAGCGCAGAGCACTATGAAAACCATGAGCAACGACGAGTTTGCCAAGCGCATGATGCTCCTGGCCAAGCCGGCCAGCGAATTCAAACCCTCGGCCTACTACGATGCCGACGGGGACTGCATCGAGTTCCTCGCCAAGCCCGACCCCTTCTACGAGGAGCGGGTGGATGATCTGGTGACGGTTTACTACTCGCAGAAGACGGGCGAGGTCATCGGGTCGTTGCTCAAGGGCGTGTCCAAACTGGCCAGGCGCTTGGCACAGAAACTCCCCGGCTTCCTGATCACCATTCAGGATGGACGGATTCGGTTGGAGCACCTGTTTCTGGCGGGCATGTGGCTTCAGAAGTCCGAGCCGCAAGCGATAGACCTCCTCGCCTACAAGAAACTCGCGGAGATTGCGGAGCGAACCTCCGTGGACGTCTCGGCAGAGCTCTGCGCCGCTGCCTGATGCTGACAGCGTGAACCCCAGAGCATCCTGACGGCCCGTTTGACGGCGTTCAAAGCACGCTCGATTTCCGCAGCCGTATTCCCAGCCCCGAGCGAGAACCGGATCGTCTGCCGCGACGCGGCGGATTCCGGCTTCATCGCCTTGACCCTTTGCGACGGTTCGTCGGCGTCCGCCGCCTGCGCGAAGGCTGCGAGTTCTTCAAGAGCATGGCCCAACGGCGGAGTGATCTGGAAGCGGCGAAGGCGACGGCTTGAACCGCTGATGGACGCTGATGAACGCTGATTCAAGGGACCTTACCCGTGCAATCTCCAGATAGTGCGCAAACCAGTCAGCCACTCTCCAAGCGCCGTGCGGGCAAGCCCAGGGTCGGTGAGTTCCTTGTTTGGATGCGCGACGTAATCGTTTCGGAACGTGTTGATGCGGCAGAGAAGTTTGTAGGTTTCGTCAGGCACTCCGGAAAATCGTTGACTCACGGCAGCGAGAATTCCAGGCGCCGACGGCTTTGGTCCGCGGGCAGACTGCAAACACCATCGGAGCAATCCGATGGGGCTCATCCCATTGTGGTCAACCAATGTCCGTTTGAGGTCCCGGGCCCGCCGCCGCAAGTCTTCGGCGTCTTTCTTCGGCAGGCCGGATACGTCAGGCTCAAAGAACTTGTCCTGCACAGCGCGCGCGGTGGGAATCTCGCCGCCGAGCCGCTTCAGCAAGACCGCTTTCGATGCCTCGTCCAATGGGCCGAGCACCGGAACCAAAACGGGCGCGAGTGACTGCCCGGTCTTCTTTTCCAGAAACTGAAAGAGTCCAATCGCCTGTTGAACCATCTTCTGGTGCGCTGGTGGCAACGCCGCGAAGTCTGCCTTGCCGATGAAGGCCTCGGTTTCCTCTGCGCGCGCCTCGCCGAAGGCCAGCGTCAGTTGCGGCTCGGCGGCTTCGGCCATCAGGTCTTCCAGCGCGGGTCCGCAAGTGCGTGCGAGCACGTCCAACCGGTTGTCGCCAAAGGCCTCGAAAGTCTGCTGGGGCACGTAGAGGTACGACCACTTGACCTTGCCTGCGGACGCGGCCTTGCACCACGCCACGGCCGCACGCGCCTTCAAGGGCACGTCCTTGTCCACGCGACCCTTCGTTTCCGCAAGGACGTAGTTGCCATCCGTCAAGCGCGCCAGAAAGTCGGCCGTGTAGAACGCCAGTTGTCCGTTGCCACTCAAGCAGTCAACTCGCAGGGCTTGTGGCCCGGCGTTCTTGCAGAACGCCGCCACGTCTGGCGCGCGGTCGAGGAACTGACTCATGGCCACTTCCAAGTCGCGGTTGCAGGTGACCAGGTTGAACAGCGTCCGCGCTGCCGGCACCGCCGGATGCGTCGCTGAATGCGTCACTTGGAACGGTTTCCAGAGGGCAACCGAACGCCCCGATCCACCGGGACGGCGCTGTTCCTTGATCGTCGTCCGTTTCAGGATCAACGGCACGAACGTCGCGCGGACATGCTCGCGCACGTCCGCATCAGCGACGCGGCCCAGCAGGCGTGGATCAAAGAGTGGCAGCGGCTGCTCGAAAAGCATTTCGGTGATGAACGCCTCCAACAGCGGCGCGAGCACGGGATGCGAGCCCCTCAACCCCGTGACGTATTCGAGTTCCTCCCGGTAAAACGAAATGGCGCCGACGCCATTTTGCAGCAACGGCAGCCGGAGGGTCATCCGTTCCACCACCTCGTCGGTGATCAAGTGCCGGCCCTCATAAGGAATCTCCTCCGTGCGCAATGCGCCCATGGGCAAAGGACGGTAGCGCGCGAACTGCTCGCGGACGTCGGCAATCGTCAGGCCTCCCAGCGTTGCCTTGCGGCTGAAGCCGGCGCTGACCTCGGGCAGCACGAGGTCCAGTTTGGCGAGGTCCTTGTGCTCCTTGTCTGGGAAAATTGTGACGGTCGTTTTCGGGACGTGTTCAACGTCAATGGTCTCAATGAACAAGCCTTCCTGCTCAAGCTCCTGTTGGTAGAGGCTCACGAACGCCGGATGCTCCACCGTGGTCACCAGTTCCGCGACCTCGCCCGGCGGCGTCATCCGCCGCAGGCCGCGCCCCAGCGTTTGCTCCGGCAGGATGTTTGCCTTGGAGGTGTAGGGCCGCAGCGGCACAATGGTCGTCACGTTCCGCACGTCCCAGCCTTCGCGCAGCATCAGGACCGAGACGATGCACGCGTACGGATTCTGGTCGGAATCAATCTGCCGCGACAACTCCCGCAACGCCTTCAAGTCCTCGTCGCTGATGTCACTCTCGCTCTCCTCAAAGCTCGGATACCGGTTCTTGCGCCCGCCAATCCACTTGATCTTCCCCTTCAGATTCGTGTGCAGATTCGTGGTCCGGTGGTTCAATTCCGCAAACAGTGGATCGCTGTTCAGCCGGCGCGCGATTTGATCCGCGGCCGCGGTGTCCTCCGTCATCACGAACAGCACCGGCTTTTTCCCGCTCTTCGCCCATTCCTCCTTGGACTTCTGCCACCGCGCGTAACCGACCATCAACTGCTCCTGATATTTCTCCGAGGCGTCCAGGCTCGCGCGTTCGGTCCACCTTTTGCCGCGCCCAATGACCGGCGTCTTGACGATCCCGGCGTCCACCGCCTCGCCCAGCGGCGTGTCGCAAATCACATGCTGGAACATCTGCCCCTGATTGTCTTTCGGCGTCGCGGAGAAATCGAGTTGCGCGACCAGCCCACTACCGGTTCGACTTGCGATGGTTTCGTGCAGCCAGGCGATGGCTCCATTGGCCGCCGATCCTGGGTCCCACAAGTGATGCGCCTCGTCGTTCAGCACCATCACGCGCCGGTTTGAAATCCGTCTTGAGCCGCTCGAAGACCGTCAGGTTGGGTGCGATGACGACGAAATGTTTCGCCATCGGCGAATCGCTTTCGCGCAGCGCATGGAAGTAACTCCACACGATGGCCAAACTCATCACCTTCGTCTTGCCCGCGCCGGTGGCCAGCTTGAACGCGTACTTCGCCCAGCGGTCGTCTTCCGGGTTCACGCCCAGTGCCGCCGTCTCGGCATCCGGCCCGCCAAACTCGGCGACGAGGCTTGTCAGAGCGCGGATGCCGCGCACTTCGTAAAGGTAGATCAGCGTCTCAATCGCCTCGCGTTGGCAGAAGTAGTACTTGAACGGCACGCGGCTGCCGTCCCGCGCGTCAACCAAGTGGTCGCGTTCAAACCAATGATGCAGCAACTCCCGCGTCGTGTCGGACGCGCCCGGATAATCCGTCTCCCGCCACGCCTTCACGTGCGAACGCAGCGTTTGGGCGATGATGATTTTGGAGGGCCGCCGGCCTTTCTTCACCTGCGCCGGCTGGTCACCCTGCGCCCGCGTCCGATGCCGGTTCGGTTCTTCCTGCGGCGCGAACAGCGGCTCGAGCGCGGCGAGGTTGACGATGGGTTCGGGCATGGCTTCAGCCGTTGCCGCTTTCGGGCAAGGATTGATCTTTCAAAACCTCAGCGACGGCGTCCAGCACCGCGAAAACCTCGGGATGAATCTCCTCCGGCTTCATCTCAGCGGCGATCTGGTAGAACTCGCGCTTGGGCATCGGATTGTAGAGACGGAACTCCTTGAAGAAGTCCCGAAAGAATTCGTCGAGGAAGACGCTGCCCCGGATGTCCCGCAAGGTGGCGCTGTCGGTTAGCGGATGCTCGTAGTCATCAGCGGTCATGCGCTTGCGGAGTAGCTCATCCGCCTTGCCCGGCGCATTGGCTCCGAAGAGTTCAATCTCCTGCATCACGTGTCTGGCGCACAAGCGCCGCAGTGTGGCCGGGTGGAGCAAGTAGTTCTCGATTTCCCGACGCGACCACATGCGCTCGGCCAGATCGCGCTCCGTTTGCAGCGTGACCGCCGTTTGGTCAATCAGCGCCAAGCCTTTGAGGCTGGGAACGGCGGCCTTCAGGCCGTCAAAATGCTTCCGGGCCTGGGCGATGACATTGCCAACGTGCTTCACGAACGCTTGGCTGAGCAGCCCCACGGCCGGGTGTTTCAGCCCGCGGGCCCAAGCGCTCAAGATGTCCAAATCGGTGAAATCCTCGACGTACAACACTCGCTGGCGCTGCGCCGCCAGTAAATAGTCAACGTTGGCGATGTCCTGCAAGGACTTCTTGATCTGCGCCTTTTCTGCGGCGGAGGCCAGCGGCCCTACGCGCGGGCCGAGAAACGCCACCACCTGGTCGTAGTCGCATTCGTCGAAGATGACCTCGGAGTGCGTGGCCACGACCAACTGCGAACCGCGCTCGGCCACGAGCCGCCGGAGCAGCGAATACACCTCGCGCTGGCGAATGACCTCCAAATGCGCGTCCGGCTCGTCCAGCAGAATCACCGAGCCAGGGCGCGCATGAATGAACGTCAGCAGCAGCAACACCTGGAGAAAACCGCTGCCGCCCGTGGCGATGTCCAGTTCATCCTCACGCGCCTTTTTCCGGCGGCGCGCCAGGTTGCGGTACTGGAGGATGATCTCGCTGGTGTCGGCCACGTGCTGCGGCTCCAGGAGTTCCACCTGAAACAAGTCGCGCATCAACGCCCGGATCTGCTCCCACTGCTGCGGGGCCTTGTCGAACACGCTCAAGGCCAGGTTGCGCAGAATGTCGCCGGCCCGGCCCTCGCCAATCCGCCGGTTCTGCGCCCCTTCCTCCAGCTTTTCTTCCTCCCGTTGAATGCCGGCCAGCGGCGGCAGGTGCGCCACGGTCAGGTCTTTCACGGCCTTGGGAATCTGGCCCGCCTCCAGGAGCGTCCCGTCCGCCGTGACGGGATTGGTGTAAAACTGCTCCGCGCTTTGATGGCGCAGTTCCACGCCGCAGATCCAGGTTTCCGGGCCGTGCGTTCCCGACACGATCACCTGAATGGGCACCACCTGGGGGCCGGCCAGCGCCACGACGCAGTCATGCCACAGGTGCCGCACGGACCGAGTAGGAATGACCGCCAAGTCCTTCCGCGTAATCGGAACGCCCGGGCGGTCTTTGGCCTTGCTTCCGGATTCCTCGCCGCGCTCGGCCAGCCAGCGGCGGAGGCAGAAGCTCCACAGCGTGAGGGCCTGGATAGCCGTGCTTTTGCCGCTGTTGTTCGGGCCGGCGAAGACCACCGCCTCTTGCAGCGGAACCTCTACCGTCTCGAACCGCTTCAGGTTCTTGATGACAATTCGCTCGATCATATCTTCACCTCCACCGTGATGCTCGTGTCGCAGCCGAACACGTCCACCACCTTCACGCACGCGGTGTATTTGCCGGGCTTGGGATACTTGTCGAAGCCCGCGTCGCTCACGAGTTTCAGCGAGCGGTCTTTGCGCGTGCGGTAATCCTGCCAGTGATGCTCAAACGGCTTGTCCTCGTGCCAGTTGAAATCCACCGCCCAAAAATCAATGAAGTCGAAGCCGCTTTTCACGGCGCGCTCACGCAAGGCTTCCAATTCCTTCGTCGGCACTTCCGCCAACGATGGCAGGAACTTCGTCAGCTTGATGTCCACGGCTTTACCCCTCACCCGTCCTGCGGACACCCTCTCCCCATCCGATGGGGAGAGGGACGGGGTGAGCGGCCGATAAACCACCTCCGCTTCCAGCACCGCCACTTCCAGAAACGGCGGCGGCTCTTTGCGATTCTTCTCCATGATTTCGCGCGGAATGGGGATGAGCTTGATTTGCGCACCTTCGCTCGCTTCCAACTCGTGGCAGACCAGCCGCAAATCCATCTCGAATTCCCACGCCAGACAATGCACTTCCTTCGCGCCGGCTTCGCGCGCGGCTTTGGCCACGGCGCGCACCTCGGCGCGCGTGAGGATGCTGTCAATGCCGTCCACATACACGAACGCCCGGCCTTTCATGCCGTGCAGGTAAGGCGATGATGAAACGCGGGTAGGGCGCGTCACTCCGTGCGCGCCGCCGTCTGGCAATTCGTTCGGCGCGCACGGAGTGCCGCGCCCTACCTGCCCCAAGACCTCCGCCTTGTAAAAGCCGAGCACCACTTTGCGGTGCTCCTCGTCCGCGCCTTTGAGCCGTTCCTTCTGCCACCATTGGCGTTCGTAACGGCCGAGGTTGTAAACGTCGAACGCGCGATACGGCTGGCCCGCGTCGTGCAACGTGCGCTGCAACTCGATCAACCG
>Ga0194126_10004439_pt1 | contig 21380 bp, 22 predicted proteins | sample TA2KigC150mmetaG_FD_148641 | JGI IMG/M metagenome (GOLD analysis project Ga0194126, IMG submission 148641) | Freshwater microbial communities from Lake Tanganyika, Tanzania - TA2015035 Kigoma Deep Cast 150m | ecosystem: Environmental > Aquatic > Freshwater > Lake | place: Tanzania: Lake... | reverse complement strand
CGGGAAAGGTGATCGCTCGGGTCGGCTGAGCGCGCCAACTTCTAGACTGTTGTCATGGCGAAATCGGATCTTGTGATGTACAGCACGCAATGGTGCGGTTATTGCAAACGGCTGAAGGCGATGCTCAACGCCGACGGAATAACGTTCACCGAAATCGACCTGGAGCAAGATCCCGAAGCCGCGAAAATCGTCGAGCGCGTCAACAACGGCAATCAGACCGTGCCGACCCTGGTTTTTTCCGACGGTGAATCGATGACCAACCCTTCGGTGGCCAAGGTCAAAGAAAAACTCACCGCTCTGGCCTCGGGCTAGTTTTTTTCTGCACGGGAATCACGACGGGGCCCGTATCGTCGTTGACCCCGATCACTTCGATTTCGTGTTCGTAGATCGCGCTCAGAGTCGAGGCGGTGAGGGTTTCGCGGGGCTTGCCCGAGCCGAGTTGTTTGCCGTTTTGCAACAGAACCACCCGATCGGCAAAAGACATCGCCACGTTCAAGTCATGAAACACGCTGATCACCGTGCGGCCTTCGTCGACCAGTGTGCGAATGATGCCCATCAGTTTTTCTTGTTGACCGATGTCGAGAACCGCGGTCGGCTCGTCGAGCAGCATCAACTGCGTGTCTTGCGCCAAAATTCGAGCCATTGAAACCCTGGCTTGTTCGCCGACCGACAAAGTTCGATAGAGGCGCTTGCGCATGTCGGTGATCTCGAGGCGTCGCATCGCCGATTCGACCAGACCCTCGTCGCCGTCGGCCAGGCGGGGGCCTCGACCCATCTCGACGATTTCTTCGACGCTGTATGGAAACGAGATCGTGACCCGCTGCGGAAGCACCGCACGAATTTTCGCCAAATCACTTTGCGAAAACTCGGAGGAGTTCTTGCCGCCATAGTAAACGGTGCCGGTCTCGGGGATCAGATCGCCGGCGAGAACGCCGAGCAGCGTCGATTTGCCCGCGCCGTTCGGCCCGAGAATCGCGACCAGTTCGCCCGTGGTGGCTTCGAGCGTGATGTCGTGCAGGATCTGTTTTTTTGTGCGAATAACCGAGACGTTCTCGCATTTGATTATCGAGGTCATGATCGCCTACGACCAGGTGCTCTCGCCGGTACGCATTTTTCGCAACAGCCACAAGAAAAATGGGGCTCCGATCAGCGCGGTGAGAACGCCGAGCGGAAGTTCTGCCGGTGAAAGCAAAGTTCGTGCCGCGAGATCGGCCAGCAGGGTGACGATCGCCCCGAGCAGAGCCGAAGACCACAGCAAGTCGCGATGTTTGGGCCCCATCGCGAGACGCAAGATGTGGGGCACGATCAAACCGACGAAGGCGATGATGCCGGTGGCGGCGACGGCGCTGGAGGCGAGCAAACCGATGATCGCGATCGTCTGCAGACGCACCCTTTCGACCGGCACGCCGACGTGTTCTGCAGGTCGGTCGCCCAGCGACATCAGGTCGAGAGTGCGTGAAAATCTTGTGCTCATCGCGATGCCGATAATCGCCAGCGGAAGAACCATCGCCACGGCGCGCCATGTGGCCAGGCCGAGCGAGCCCAAACTCCAGAAGGTGACCGTGCGAATTTGGTCGTCGTCGGCGACGAAAACCGCGAGGCCGATCAGCGCACCCGAAAGCGCGTTGATCGCGATGCCGGTCAAGATCAGCGTGACGATGTCCGTCTTTCCGTCGACCCGCGACAGCCCGTACACGACCGCGGTGGCGAGCGTGCCACCGATGAACGCGAAGACTTGCACACCCAGTGTGATTCTGCTGAGTCCGAGTGTTATCGCGATGACCGCACCCACGGCCGCGCCGCCCGAGACGCCGACAGTGGCAGGTTCGGCGAGCGGGTTGCGAAAGATGCCTTGCATCACCACGCCCGCCACCGCGAGCGAGGCACCGACGACGATCGCCAGGGTGACACGGGGCAGACGCACATTCCAAAAAACGGCGTGGGCCACGCTGTCGCCGCTCGCATCTCTGGCAGGACCCTGAAACAAAACCCGGATCAGTTCGCCGAGTCGAATCGTGTATGCACCCGTCGAGAGCGCGTTGAAAATTACGATCACGAAAGCGATGAGCAAGACAACCGCCACGATTTTGGGGTTGAGTCGACGCAGGTCGCTGGTTGGATTCGTGGTCATCGGACGGCTCAGTTTTTTGTCGCCAACATTTTAAATGCCTTCGCCATGCGAACGATCAGTTCGCCCGTGCGAGGACCGAAAGAAAGAAGCAGGTCGTCATCTATCGACACGACCGCGTTGTTTTTCGCCGCCGGCGTCTGGGTGACCCCGGGCAAATCGAGCAATCCGGTCAAACCACCGACCGACGCCAACCCGCGTGTGGTGACGACGATGATGTCGGGGTTGGCGTTGACGATCGCCTCACTCGTCAACGGCGTGAACGCGGCGAGACCCAGGTCGGTGCCGACATCGACGCCGCCCGCGCTGCGGATCATTTCGTCGGCGCCCGATTCTTTTCCACCCAACAGAAACACCGAGGCGGTGCCACGCACGTAGACGAACGCGACACGCGGTCGAACTGCTGTGCCATCAAGCGTCGACAGCGCCTCGTCGATGTCAGATTCGGTTCTGTCCGTGAGTTTTTTGCCGAACTCCCGTGCGCCGAGCGCCGCAGAAATCAAATCGATGCGCGGTTGAATGTCTGAAAGTTTCCAAACTTCGGGGGCAAGCACGATCGGCACCCCCGCCCCGCGCAATTGTTGGATCGCCTCGGGCGGCCCAGACCGAGTGTCGCCGATCACGAGCGTGGGCTTGAGTTCGAGGATGCTTTCGGCGCTGATGTCGTGCCCGCTGCTGACCTTCGGAATTGCCGTCAGCGATTCGATGGTCGTGGTCGCATCGCGACCGATGATCTTGTCGATGAAGCCGAGCGAAATGACGATCTCGGCGATCGCCTCGTTGAGCACGATGATTCTCGATGTATCTGTCACCTTGACTTCGACGTCGTCGGCCGACTTGACAACGGTCGGTAGCTTTGATGCGCCGTCGCCGACGATGGGCAGATCGAAGTCGGCGGCCGAGACGACTATCGGGCGGGTCGAGTCGGGGTTCGGCGACGAGGGGCTCGAACAACCCACGATGAGCACAGTCACTGAGAGAACCAAAGCAGGTGCGCCGAGTTTGAAGCGCGACTTGCTCTCAGTGACCATGGTCATTTCAATCTACTAGTGGAGGTTCTGTCGTTAGAATTCGCGAGGTGAAAATTCGCATCGCGATCATCGCGACGATGTTGATCACCGGTTGCACTGACGCATCAGCCGATTTGTCGACCGAGCCGACGAGTGGTTCGCTCGAAGTTGCGACGACGATGACAACCGATATGACTAGCGGCACAACCGGCGAGACGACGACCACGACGCTTTCAGCCGCACAAACCACGAGCACAACGAGCGCGACGAGCACGAGCGCGACGAGCACGAGCGCGACGAGCACGAGCGCGACGAGCACGAGCGCGACGAGCACGAGCGCGACGAGCACGACCGCAGGCAAGGCCGCAACGACGACATCGGCGAACTTGGTTCGGCCCAAATTGTCGGTAAGTCAAACCGCAAACTTGAACCCGAATGGGACTTCAGTCACAGTTCGTGGCACGGGTTACGACATTTCAAAAGGCGTATATGTGATCGTCTGCACACAAGCGGCACCAGGGCCACAGGCGACTTGCGTCGGTGGCGTGAACATCGACGGTTCATCGTCGAGTTCGGTCTGGGTTTCATCGAATCCGCCGGGTTATGGCGTTGGTCTCACGACACCGTTTTCGCCCGACGGATCATTTACTGTAGAACTCGTTGTCGTCGCAAGAAGCGGAGCGCTCGACTGCACCGTGGTGAAATGTGGTGTGGTTACACGGTCCGACCATTTGCGATACACGGATCGATCACAAGATGTTTTTGTGCCGATCACATTTTCGAATTAAGACTTTTACCCCCAAAAAAGGAATCTCAATGTTCGGGTCGCGATTGATTTTTAGAAGTTTGGCAGCCGCAGTTGCCGCAAGTGGTTTGTTGGTTTCGCTGTTGCCGACACAGGTCTCGGCCGCGATTTCAGTGAGTGTCAGCAAGTCGGAAAAACTTGCCGACCTCGAGGTTGTAACGATCAGTTTGGCGGGTATTCCTGCGGGGCAGGGTGTCTATATCTCGCAGTGTTTCAAGCCGAGTCTGGGTCAACGCGCGGCGACGGGGCTGATCTGCAACGGCAGCGTCACCGAGACGGGCACGATGATTTGGGCGACCACCGACAATTCGCGCGGCTCGCAATCGGCAACTGGCACCTTGGTTTTGATGATGCGCTCGCGCTTCACGAAAGTCGACGCCAACAACGTGAGCAAGACCTATGACTGCGGTATCTCGAATTGCGCGCTTTTCGTCTATCGCGACCATCGAGGAATCACCGACACTTCGCTTGATGCGATCGTGCCGCTCAAGTTTCTACCGCAGCAAAGCGTTTCGCCGGCAAAACTGGGTTTGAAAAAGAACGGTGCGTCATACAAGGTCGGCGAGAGCGTGGCGATCGGTGCGGCAAAACTTGTCAGTTCAAAGGGGCGAAAAGTTGTTGCCTTTTCCGATGAGACCCGTTCAATTTGTGCGATCAGTGGCACAACCAATCTGACAATCAGGTTTCGCAAGGCGGGCGAGTGCCGAATCACGCTCTTCAGCGAGGGTTCGGCCAAGTTCGACCAAATGATCGAGACGCTGACCTACATCGTCAAGTGACCGACGCAGATTAGTTGCGACAAATTAGTTCAGCGGACCGGCGACGATTTCGGCGGCGCGGCGAAGTGCACCTGATTTGACGAGATCGTCGACCAAACGCATTTCATCGGCGAGAATTTTGTCGGGCCCGGGCGCGACGACCGCCTTGCGAACTTCGGCGTGAACCCGCATCAAGGCGGGTGACGCCTCGAGCGGGGCACGAAAATCGATCGCCCGAGTTGCGGTGAGGATTTCGATCGCGAGAATGCGACGCAAATTGTCGATCGCGAGACGAAGTTTGCGCGCGGCGTTCCATCCCATTGAAACGTGGTCTTCTTGCATCGCGCTCGACGGAATCGAATCGACGCTGGCCGGAACGGCGAGGCGCTTGTTCTCGGAGACCATGCTCGCCTGGGTGTATTGGGCGATCATCAGCCCAGAATCGACTCCGGCGTTGTGCGCCAAAAATGCGGGAAGCCCCATCGAGCGACTTGTGTCCAACATGCGGTCGGTGCGACGCTCGCTGATCGAACCCAGATCGCAGACCGCGATGGCCAGAAAGTCGAGCACGTAAGCCACGGGGGCGCCATGGAAGTTGCCGTTCGAGCGAATTTCGCCCGAATCGGTGACGACGGGGTTGTCGATTCTCGCGGCAAGCTCTCGGTGCGCCACATTCAGCGCGTGCGACACGGTGTCGCGCACGGCGCCGTTGACCTGGGGTGCGCAACGCAGCGAATAGGCGTCTTGCGTGCGCGTATCGTCGAACCGATGCGAGGCTACCAGCGGTGAGTTTTCGAGCAGCTTGAAAATGTTCGCCGCGCTCGCCACTTGGCCCGAATGATTTCGCAGAGGTTCGTGCAACTCGGGGGCGAAAACTTGGTCGGTGCCGAGAAGCGCCTCGACGCTGAGCGCGGTGGCGATGTCGGCGAGGGTGCAGAGTTCGAGGACGTCGGTGATCGCCAAAACCAACATTCCGAGCATCCCGTCGGTGCCGTTGATCAGGGCGAGACCTTCCTTCTCGCGCAACACGATCGGTTTGATGTTGTTTTCGGCCAGCACCTCGAGCGCTGGTCGACGGCGGCCAGACTTGTCGAAGACATCACCTTCGCCGATCAGCGTCAGCGCGCAATGCGCGAGTGGTGCAAGGTCTCCGCTGCAGCCCAGCGAGCCGTATTCGTAAACGACGGGGGTGATCGATGCATTGAGCAGAGCCGCGATCGTCTCGGCGACGACCGGTCGAACCCCGGTCGCGCCGCTGCACAGCGTACGCAGGCGCAACAGTTGCATCGCGCGAACAACCTCTGTTTCGACGATCGCCCCCATGCCCGCGGCATGCGATCTGATCAACGAGATCTGCAGGGCGACCCTGTCGTTGGGCGCGATGTGTCTTGTCGACAACGCGCCGAAGCCCGTGGAGATGCCGTAGACGGGTTGATTCGACTTGGCGAGATCTTCGACGATCTTGCTCGACTTGGCCAGCGCCTCGAGCGCACCTCGGGTGATCGAGACAGGGGCGTTGTTGCGGGCGACTTCGACCACTGAGTCACGGTCCAACCCGTTCGTGTTGATTGCAACCGGCGACGACGACACGCCAAAACTCTAGTTGTCGATGGTGTTTCGAGGAAACTAAACCGATCGGCCGTAGACGGGCTGATCGTAAGGTTTGAAAGTGAACCTACGGATCACCTCGCCGTAGCCACCGTAGAGCGCCCCGATTTTTTCGGCCCTCGCGAAAGCGTCCGTGCGTTCGGCGACATTCGGTATCTCGTACCACGGTGCGGAAGGCTCGTCGTGGTGGGCAATGTGCAGGTTGTTGTTGAGCATCAGCAAACTCATCGTTCGACCCGCGTTGATCATCGCCGTGCGGTTTGTTTGATCGGCGAGGGTCTTGTGTTCGGCAAAAGAACGCATCATGTTCAGCGAGTGCGAACCGAAGACGCCGCCAATCACGTATTCGAACATCGACATCCCGGCGAAGTGGTGCACGATGACGGTGACGGCGATGAGCGCGGGAACATGCAACACCCAGGCGCGGCGAGAATTGTCGACGTTGCGAATCGCGCGCCAGGCATCGAGAACGAAATATTGCACGGCGCTATAGACCGACCAAACGGTCAGGCGAAATGCGAGCGTGCGGTTCGCCCAAGCGACCGCGCGCAGCAGGCGACCCGAAGTTTGCCAGTGCTCGGGTGTCGTGTAGTAACTCTCGGAATCGAGTTGCGGGTGGGTGAGCGTCGTGTCGTGGTGGCTGAGGTGGTCACGCTTGAACGACAAGAATGGCACCCACATCGTCACCGACAAAGAAGCCATCGCCGTGTTGAGACCCGCCCTGCGAAACGGGTGGCCATGCACCAGTTCGTGCTGCAGGCTCAAATGCCATGCCCCGAACCAAACCAGAAGCGCGAATGTCGCCCACCACGGCAATTGCCTGTGCGTGAAAACCGTGGCGAACCAACCGGCGTAGACGAGAACGGCGACGACCAGAGTGCGCCAATCGCCGCGTGCGTTTAGCAATGTGCGAGCCTCGGCGAGATCGGGCTGAGTTACAGATTTGGCATCGGTCGACATCACCGCAAATTTTATCGCAACGACCCCGCGACGAGCCTGCCGTTGTTGAAGACGGCATCGATTATCTTGACGCCCGGTCGGTATGCGAGGTGAATGTGACTTGGAGCACCCAGAACCGAAAAGTCGGCTTGTGCACCAACTTTGAGGTGTCCGATGTCGGTGCGTCGAAGCGCCGCTGCGCCGCCAGCGGTGGCCGACCAGACCGCCTCGTCGCAGGTCATGTTCATGTTCAGCACGGCCAACGCGATGACGAGCGGCATCGAGGTCGTATACGACGAGCCCGGATTGCAGTCGGAGGCCAGGGCGACCGTTACGCCGGCATCGATGAGTTGTCGAGCGTCAGGAAATCTTGACCGGGTGCAAAGTTCGGCGGTCGGCAGAAGTGTGGCGACGGTTGCGCCATGGCTGTCGGCGAGGGCCGTGATATCGCCATGGCTCAGGTGCGAGCAGTGATCGCACGATGCCGCGCCGAGTTCGACACCCAATTGCACGCCGCCACCATGTTGCAGTTGGTTGGCGTGAATCCGCAGGCCCAGACCCAACTTTGCCCCCGCCGACAGAATCGCCCGCGCGTGGTCGACTTCGAACGCGCCGCGGTCGCAGAACACATCGATCCATTTCGCGTTGTGCGCGCACTGTTGCAACATTTCGCCGCAAACCAGGGCGACATAGTCGTCGGTCTGCGACTCTGGGGGCACGACATGGGCGCCGAGAAATGTGGTTTCGGGCGTGACAGCCGTGGCGACCTGCAGCGAGCGCGCCTCGTCGACCACCGAGAGGCCGTAACCAGATTTTGTCTCGAGGGTCGTCGTGCCCGTGTGCAGCGCTTCGTTGGCGAGTCGTCGCGCGTTGGCGACGAGTTCGTCGTTGGTGCTGTTGCGCGTGGCCGCCATGGTCGTGCGAATGCCGCCGGCCGAATACGGCCTGCCCGACATGCGCGCCTCGAACTCTTCGGCGCGGTCTCCGCCGAAAACCAAATGTGTATGGCTGTCGACGAAACCGGGTATCACCGCGCGACCTGCGAGGTCGATCGAGTTGCCCAGATAATCGCGCGGGAGTTGGGAAGTCTCGCCGACAAAAGCAACCTTGTCGTCGTCGCCAACGACGAGTGCCGCGTTGTTGATGATGCCGAGTTTGCCCCGCTCGAGCGAGACGTCGTTGGTGACCAGTGCACCGATGCCGGTGAGCGCCAGCATTACGAGCCGAACTTTGCGACGAGGTCCTTCACTCTGATCACGAAATCGTGGTGGTGGAACTTGTCGAAAGAGTCCCATGTCGTGAACGTGCGCGAGTCCTTGACTTTGTCGATGAACAGCAGGCCGTCAAGATGATCGACCTCGTGCTGATAGGTGCAGGCGGTCATGCCACGAACCACCTCGTCGATCCGATTGCCGTTTTGATCGAGGGCCTGAACGCGAATTGAAGTGTGTCGCCAGACATTGCCGCGAAAGCCGGGCACCGAGAGGCAGCCTTCGTTGTTCTCGAACATGTCGTCGTCGAGTGGCGTGAGCACGGGGTTGATCAAGATCGTCAACGGCACCTGAGGTTTGTATGGATATCGCGGGTTGTTGTTGACCTCGACCGCGCATATGCGTTGGTGCCGCAACACCTGCGTCGCGGCCAGGCCCGCGCCGTTGGCGTTGCGCATCGTTTCGACCAGGTCGTCGATGAAAGTTTGCATCTCTGCCGACTTGATTTCTTTCGGGTCGACCTCGCTGGCGCGAATTCTCAGTTCAGGATGCCCGATCGTCGCGATTGGAAGAACAGCCATGGTGACTCAAGTGTAATTACAGCACCGCTTCGATCGCGTTGCGCAGAGCGTCGGTTGTTTTCTTCAGCGACTTGTGCTCGCGTGCTTTGACGATCTGTTCGCCACCGACCCAAACATCTCTGACGTCGCTGGCCGTGGCGCCGTGCACCAGATGGGCGGCGCCATTCGTCGGGTCGAAACTCGCCAGGCGAACAGAATCGAGATCGACGGCGATGAAGTCGGCGTTGGCGCCGGCGACAAGACCGTGTTTCTTGCTGCCGAGCGCGCTCGCACCATGCAGGGTCGCCGCAGCGAGCAGGTCGCCGCTGCGGTGCACGCCGCGCTTGTTGGAGATCAGTCGCTGGTGTGATTCGACCGCTCGCGCCTCTTCGAACATGTCGATTATCGCGTGCGAATCGGTGCCGAGACACAGCGGTGAACCCGCGCCGACCAGTTGGTCTGACCTGCCGATGCCATCGGCGAGGTCGCGTTCGGTGGTGGGGCAGAAGCAGGCGAACGATCGCGATTGGCCGAGCAATTCGATGTCGCGCTTGTCGAGGTGGGTCGCGTGCACCGCGGTGGTGAAAGAACCAAGCAGGTGGGCGTCGTTCAAGAGTTGCGTGGGGGTTCGACCCGTGGCGGCACGACAAGATTCGTTTTCGGCGGGTTGCTCCGAGACGTGGATATGCACGACGCGGTTGCCGCGGTTTTTCGCGATGTACGAAAGTTCCGCCTCGTGCACTGCCCGCACGCTGTGCGGGGCGAGCCCGATCGAGCGCATCGGTGTCGACGCCCCGAGGGCATCGACTCGCTCGAGCCAACTTTCGATCGACGAGTCGTTGAAGCGTCGTTGTTCGGCGCCAAGTTCTTGACCGTTGAGGCCGGCGTGCAGATATGCGACGTCGAGCAACGCGACGCGAAGACCCGCCCTTCGCGCCGATTCGAGAATCACCTTGCCCATCTCGTTCGCGTCTTGATAGGGCTTGCCGTTGGGTTGGTGGTGCACATAGTGAAACTCGCCGACGGTGGTGATGCCGGCCAGGGTCATTTCGGCGAAGGTCGCGGTGGCGAGCGCCAAATAGTTCTCGGGGGTCAGGCGGTTCGCAACCTGATACATCAATGTGCGCCAAGCCCAAAAGTCGCCCAGGCCCGAGCCGCCGTGCGTTCGTCCGCGCAGTGCGCGATGAAACGCGTGGCTGTGGCTGTTGACGAAGCCGGGTATCACCACACCTTCGATTCGCGAGTCTTTTCTCGTCGGTTTGGCGCCGGTTTCGACGGACTTGATCAACGAATTCTCGGTCGTGATACGCACATCGGCGACACAACTCTCGCCGCCGAGCCATGCATATTGCGCGACGAAAGATTTCATTGTTCGCGCATCGGCAGACGCACACCGCGTTTGTCGGCGACATCGATCGCCAGATCGTAACCGGCGTCGGCATGACGAATCACACCCATGCCCGGGTCGCTCAACAACACGCGCGAGAGTTTTTCTTTCGCCAGATCCGTGCCGTCGGCGACGCAAACCATGCCCGCATGAATGCTGCGACCGATGCCGACACCGCCACCGTGATGAATGCTGACCCAGGTCGCGCCGCTCGCGGTATTGACCAGTGCGTTCAGCAGCGGCCAGTCGGCGATTGCGTCCGATCCGTCGAGCATCGACTCGGTTTCTCGAAACGGCGACGCGACGGACCCCGAATCCAAATGGTCGCGACCAATGACGATCGGCGCGCTCAGTTCTCCGCGTCTGACCATTTCGTTGAAGCGCAGACCGAGCCGATGTCGCTCGCCGTAACCGAGCCAACAAATTCGCGCGGGCAGACCCTGAAATGCGACCCGTTCACCCGCGAGTCGTATCCACTTTGCGAGACCCTGGTCATCGGGAAACTCTTCGAGCACCGCACGGTCGGTCGCCGCGATGTCGCGCGGGTCACCCGAGAGGGCGACCCAACGGAATGGCCCTTTGCCTTCACAAAACAACGGACGAATGTACGCGGGCAAGAAACCCGGGTAATCGAACGCCCTGTCGTAGCCGCCGAGTTGCGCCTCGCGACGCAGCGAGTTGCCGTAATCAAAAACTTCTGCGCCCGCATCGAGAAAGCCGACCATCGCTCGGCAATGCACCGCCATTGCCGCGCGTGATCTGTCGATGTAGTGTTCCGGGTTTGTTGTTCGAAGTTTTTCCGCCGCCTCGACGGTGAGGTCGTTGGGCAAATAACTCATCGGGTCGTGCGCACTTGTTTGATCGGTGACGATGTCGGCGGCGAAGCCCTGGGCCAAGAGTTTCGGGAAAACATCGGCCGCGTTGCCGACGACGCCGACTGAAAGTTTTTTGCGCGCTTTTTTCGCCGCCTCGCAACGGGCGACGGCGTCGTCGAGCGAGTCGGCGACCTCGTCGAGGTAGCGAGTTTCGACGCGACGCCGCACGCGGGTCGGGTCGACGTCGATGCACAACGCGACACCGTCGTTCATCGTGATCGCCAGGGGTTGCGCGCCACCCATGCCGCCCAAACCCGCGGTGAGAGTGATCGTGCCGGCGAGCGTGCCCTTGAATTTTCTGCGGGCGATCTCGGCGAAACATTCATAGGTGCCCTGCAAGATGCCCTGGGTGCCGATGTATATCCACGACCCCGCGGTCATCTGGCCGTACATCGTGAGTCCGAGATTTTCGAGACGCCGGAATTCGTCCCATGTGGCCCAGTCGCCGACGAGATTCGAATTTGCCAGCAACACCCGCGGCGCCCATTCGTGGGTGCGAAAAACCCCGACGGGTTTGCCCGACTGCACGAGCATCGTCTCGTCGGGCTTGAGATTTTGCATCGTGCGGATCATCGAGTCGAAGGCCTGCCAACTTCGCGCGGCCCGGCCGGTGCCGCCGTAGACGACGAGGTCGTCGGGTCGCTCGGCGACTTCAGGATCGAGGTTGTTCTGCAGCATCCGATACGGCGCTTCAATTTGCCAGTTGGCGCAATGCAGTTGCGTGCCGCGCGGCGACCTCACGACCCGGGGGCTACTCATCTATATAGTCTCGCAAAAATCGGCCGACACCGACAACTGCGTTCGTGCGAACTTTTCAGGAGTTGAGGGTGATGTGGGCGACGGAGCCGCTGACGAGGTGAACCGTGCAATCGAGCGCGTCGAGAAGTGCGTCTCGGTGTTGCAGAGAAACCGGATTGTTGTCGACGGTGATTTCGGCGGGGGCAGAAACTGCGACCAGCATCGCGCACGGCGCCAATTGGCCGGGCTCTGTCATATGCGTCATTTTTCCTGACGCCTTGCCGCGCACGGTCATCAAGTTGAGGTCGACGATCGGGCCATCGACGAGTTTGGCCGTGGTCGGCACATCGCCGGCGAATTGCGCGACTTCGCCCGGTCGACAGATCACGGTCTGGTCACCGACATTCAAGATCATTTCGCCGCCCGAGATGATCAGCAACTGGCGGTGCACATTTTCGAAATGCGAGAAGTCGCAGTCTTCGATCACGGGGGCGATCGCGACCCGCCAACTCCACCCTGGTTGGCCGGGGGTCTGACTGGCGATCTCGTAACTGGTGCCGCGACCGTTTGGCCAGGGTGCCGGCAAATGCTCGGCAAATCTTTGAACTTTCATCTCGCCAAACTAGTGGGCGACGAACAGCGAAGGCAGACCGCCGGTGTGAATGAAAACGATGTTTGAATCGGCGTCGAATTCGTTCTTGGCGTCGAGCCCGAGCAGACCCGAGAAACCCTTGGCGCTATAAACGGGGTCGAGCACCCACGCACCGCGATGCGCGGCCCATGTCGCCGCCTCGCTCGCGGCCCTTGTCGGCACCGCATATTGCGCGCCGATGTATTCGGTTTCGATGATCACATCGGCAAAATCGACTCGTGCGGGGCAATCGAGCAACCGCAGTGTTTGTGTCGTCAATTCTGAAATTCGCTCGACGCTCATCGCCACGCCTTTGGCCACGGCGATGCCGACAATTCTTGGTAGTGGTTTTTTCGGATTCTTGGCGCGCGCCCGCACCAGCCCCGCGATGAGGCCGGCGTGCGTGCCACCGCTCGAGGTCGTGAACACAATCGCTTCGGCGCAGAAACCGAGCGCCGCGCATTGCTCGATTATTTCGTCGAACGCGAGCGCATAACCGATCGCGCCGATCGCGGTGCTTCCACCAATCGGAATCGAATACGGAGCAGAGCCACTTCGTGAAAGTTGGTCGGTGAGTCGTTGGCGGAACTCTTCGAGCGCCGGCCAGTCAGTATCCTTGAGACCGGTGTGATGCAGGGTCGCGCCGAACATCGCCGACAAAAGTTGGTTGCCGACGAGGTGCGAGGGTTCTTCACCCGACAAAACGAGGTGCGTCGGCAGCCCGAGACGCGCACCCGCGGCGGCTGTCATTCGGCAGTGGTTAGATTGTGCGGCTCCGACGGTGACGAGAGACTTGGCCCCCGCGGCAAGGGCGTGCGCGCAAAGAAATTCGAGTTTGCGAGCCTTGTTCCCGCCCGCCCCGAGGCCGGTCAAGTCATCGCGCTTGACCCAAAGGTTCGCGCCACCCGGCAGCCTGCCCCCGCTCTCGAGCGGTGTCGGCAAAGTTGCCAACGCGACTCGGTTCATCGTTTGTCGCGCCACTCGACCCCGTGCGGCCAGCGCCCCACGCCGCCGTCTTGCAACAGCATGCCCGTGAGCGTGCGTTCGGTGTGGTGTGAGCGCCAGAGGAGCATCTCTTGGGCCAGCGGCAAAACCCGTTGCGGGTCGGTGAATGTCGTGCGCCATGTCGGATCTGCGGCGAGATCGAACGCCAGCCAACTACCGTTACCGAATTGCACATAAGCCGCATCACGGGTGCGTCGCACGGCCAGGTGCTGCCGTTCGAGGCGACCGTCGCGCGGCCAGTTCAGCGCCGCGCCCGCGGGGTCGTCGTTTATATAGATGTGTCGCCAGTCGTATTCGTAACTCGCCCCCGTGCGCCATCGTGCGGGTTTTTTACCCCGCAGAAAGTCGGCGAGTGGCAGACCGTCGCATTGCAACGGCACCGGCTCGTCGATCGCCTCGGCGATGGTCGGCATGACGTCGACGTTCTCGGTGAATTCATCGACGACCGCGCCGTGGGTCTGCGGATGTTTCGGGTCGCGAATGATGCCGATGATGTGATAGCTGCCCTCGAAAAAGCCGAGTTTTTCCTTGAGGCCGTGGTCGCCCAACTGGTCGCCGTGATCGGCGGTGATGATGATCACGGTGTTGTTCCACTCGTCGCGTTCGCGAAGTTTGGCCCAGATTCGACCCATGTGAAAATCGACTTCGCCGATCATGCCGTAATATTGCGCGCGCATCTCGCGCAAGCCGGTTTCTGATTTCGGCGCCGCCGAGTCAGTGATATGCAACGCCGCCTCGTGCAGCGGATGACGGTCGTCGCCGGGTTCAATCGGCAGGTCGACGACTTCGGGAGGATACTCGCGCGTCCATTTGCCGGCCGCCGCATAGGGCGGGTGCGGTCGCAGATAACTGAGGTGGGTGAACCACGGCTCGCCTTGTTTGCGGGTCTCCAGCCATTTGAAAAACTCATCGGTCAAGAAAGTCGAGATGCTCAGGTCTTCGTGACGCTCGGGTTCGGTTCTGAGCGCATTGTTGTAATCGTCTTTCTGGTCGAACCCGTTCTCCTTGAGATGCGCCAACCACGGCGGATACGGCTCGGAGAGATTCAAGACGCGATCGAATCCGGGCAAGACCTCTTGATAGGTCGACAACCGAAGATCATTGCGATCTTTCGTGACGCGCGGATCGACGCCCTGGTCGGTGTAGCCGAAGATTGTCGGTTTGTAGCCGGCCCGCAACGCCAGGCGTGCGACGTTGTCGAATCGATCGTCGAGCGGCGTGCCGTTGGTGCAAACCCGATGGTTCATCTGATACATGCCGGTGTAGAGGCTGGCGCGACCCGGCGAACAAGGCGCCGCCTGGCTGTAGTGGTTCGCCAGCCGCACGCCACTTCTTGCGAGTTCGTCGAGGTTCGGTGTGCGCACGACCGGGTGGCCGGCACTCGACAGGCAACCACCACGAAATTGGTCGAGCGTGATCAGCAATATGTTCGGCTTCACTTCAGGCAGATTACTACCGAAACAAAAATCAGTCTTGTTCGGCGGCAACCTCGCAAGACTCAGGTGACGCCTTGATGACTCGATTCTTGGCGGGGACCGGTGATTTGTTTATGCCTTTGCGCCAGGCGTCGAGAAATCTCCACGGCCAGATTTCACCCTGCAGAACTTTGTCTTCATCTTGCGGACAGATGCGCGACATGCCGAGGTGGGTGTGACATTTCGTGACCCTCGCGTTGCCCGACGAGCCCATCACGCCGATCCATTGACCTGGTTCGACGCGGTCGCCTTGTTTGACTTTGACTCGTCCCAAGTGGGCGAAGAAGTATCTCACTCTGTCGTCGCCGTGAATCGTGATCGTCAACCCGCCGCGGGTACCGGTTGTGTCGAGTTCTTTTGTCCACAAATCGCGCGTCTTGACGGCGAAAACAACCCCCGAAGTCGGCGCGAGCACATGCGCGTAACAACCGTGCACATCGGTGGCCGGGTAGTGCAGATGGTCGCGCGAATATGTGACGGGAACTTTCGCGAAAGGAAAGACATATTTGAACTCTTTTTTGGGGCGCGAGTCGTCGGTAGTCGCGCCGGCAGTCGAAACACAAACCGAGAAACTTGCGACGACCAACAAAGTCAGTCGGCGCAACATTTGGGTTTGCTATTTGTCTTTGGACAAGACTTCGGATGCGCGTTGCACCAGCAGTTCGCGCTCTTGGTCGGACAACGGTCGTGACGTTCTGACATTCAGTTCGACCCTGTCGCCTTCGCCGGCCGCCTGAATGTCGTCGACGAACAGCACGGTGGTCAGACCCTTTGTGCCGGCCAAATCGCGCATCGCGTTGGAGACGGTGTTGGCACTGGCGTTGCCGATGGCGATGTTCATTTCCAGTTTGGTGACCACCGGCTCTTGACTCAAGTTGCGCACGCTAGAAAGCGAACTGTGGGGTATGTGAACGGTGCTCACACCATCGCGTAGGCGGGTGGTGACGATGCCGACGTGTTCGACAAAGCCATGAACTGGCTTTGTCCAGCCGAGTTCGGCCTCGATCTCGTCGCCGACGCCGTACCGATCTTCGAGCAAGATGGCGAGGCCCGTGAGGTAATCGTTCACACGGTGCTGGCCACCGACGGCCAGACCCGCGCCGAGAAAACCGGCGCTAGACAAAAAGAAAGCGGCGTTCAGGTCGAGAATGTTGAAAACCGCGATCAAGGTGATGATCCATGCACCGAGGCTGATCAGGTGGTGCAGCATTCGCGTGGCGGCGTCGATTCTCTGTCGACGACGGTGCTCACTGCCTTCGACGGTTTCAGCACCGACCCGGCGCACGCTGTTGCGCCACCATCGTGCGGCATTGGTCGCTGTTCGGTCGGCGATTCGTTTGACGATTGCGAGCAGAATCGCATACGAGATTCGCGTGAAGATGAAACAGCCTACGACGACGAGCCCGGCGATGACCGGCTTCGTCAAGAACCTGGTGAGCCCAGACTCTTCCTCGGTTTGTTTTGCGGCGACAATCAACTGTTGAAGCACTGAAATCATGTTCATCTAGTCTGCCTCACTTTTTGGTGCGCCGCGCGCAACTAAGGTTAAGGCGTGAAACTGGCCAAAGTTCTGGTGTTTTTGCTTTGTGCTTCGCTGACGGCATGCGGTGCGCAGTCGGCATCACAATATGCCACCGAGACATCGGCCGCTATTGAGACGACTGTGCCGATAATCACGGCAGGCACGACAGAAACATCTAGCACGACGAGCACGACAACTTCGACGACGACGACGAGCACGACAACTTCGACGACGACCACGACTACGGTGCCGCCGACGACGACCACGGTGTTGGACACGCTGTGTATTCGATTGACCCAGTGTCAATTCGCGAATTTGGTCGGGGTCGACTTCTCGCGGCTTCAATTAGATTTTCAGAATTTCAGCGTCGCTTCATTGGCAGGGGCGAGTTTTGCGGGCACGAACCTAGCCAAGTCGCTGTTTATTCGGGCCGATCTGACGAACGTCAATTTCAAGGGGGCGAACCTGAGCGGTGTCGACTTCACCGCAGCGGTGATGACCGGGGCCAATCTCGAAGGGGCAAATCTGACCGATGCAATTTTTTGCGATGTCGATTTGAAGTCGTTGACCGGCACCACAGATTCACAAATCGGCAAGGCAAAAAAATTTAAATCCAAAGGCAAGATTTATTGCCCATGATTTTGTCAGGCGCGACTGACAAAAAATTCTGCTAGTCGGACCTGACATCGTGTCGCAAATTACGACACGATCTTTTGTTTTGTTCATCGATATCTGAGGTTCGAGAGTTAGGTTTTTCTCAGTCACTTGAGAAAGGCCAAGCAAATGGTTGCAGAACTCTCACCCGAGCAGCCCAATATGCCGACCAAAGATGAAAGTTTCTGGACACGCGGCATCACGGCGATGATGCTCGCGGCCGTCGCGATGTCGACGGTCGTGCTCGGCGCGGTGGCGATCGTGGCGATGACCCGATCTGATTCGGCCATCACGAGTTCGAAAGAATTGCCGACAACCATCTCGGTCGAACTGAGCGAGTTCAAGATTCTGATGTCGGCGACAACGGTCAAGCCCGGTGATGTGACTTTCCAAGTGACCAACAAAGGCAATGTCGCGCACAACTTCGCGATCGCCAAACTCAAACTACGCACCGAGATGCTGAACCCGGGTCAGTTGGTGACGATCGTGGCGAGCGATGTCGCCGCAGGGTCGTACGAAATTGTATGCGACGTTTCGGGGCACCCCGAGGCCGGAATGAAAGCGACGCTCACCGTCTCACCCGATGCGCCGAACGCCGACCAGGCGATGATGGCAGGTGATGGCGGTGCCAGCGCGATGACTTGGCAGCAGATGGACGCAAAGATGACGGAAGTCGCGCTGAAGTTTCCGGCAAAAACCACGGGCACCGGCAACATCGAACTCGCACCAATTCTCAGCGATGACGGCTATAAGGTCTTCAACATCACCGCATCGATCATCAAGTGGGAGGTCGAGCCCGGCAAGTTCGTGGAGGGTTGGGCGTACAACGGGCAGATACCCGGGCCGATTCTGCGCGCCAATGTCGGCGACAAGGTGCGCATCGTTTTGAAGAACGATCTTCCCGAGTCGACATCTCTGCACTTGCACGGCGTGCGGGTGCCGAACGCGATGGACGGTGTTGATCCGTATACGCAAAAACCGATCGAGCCAGGTCAGTCGTTTACTTATGAGTTCACGGCAATGGAGCCGGCGGTGGGCATGTATCACTCGCACCACAATGCTCAGGTGCAAGTGCCCAATGGTCTGGCGGGTGCGCTGTTGATCGGCGACTGGAAAGATCTCGGTATGAAAGTTGCAGGAGATCGCCTTGCCGATATGGATGGCAAAGTCGATCAAGAAGTTGTGATGGTGCTCAACGATTCGGGCACGCTCGGTTTGTCGATCAACGGCAAATCATTTCCCGCGACGATGCCCTACACGATGAAAGTCGGCGAGACGATGCTCGTGCATTACTACAACGAGGGCAGCATGACTCACCCGATGCACCTGCACCAGCCGGCGGGGTTGGTTGTCGCACATGACGGTGCGCCGCTCGAGTATCCGTTTTGGGCCGACACGTTGAATGTCGCGCCGGGTGAACGATGGACGGTTGCCTACACGCCAAAAGATGCCGGAGTTTGGGCTTGGCACTGCCATATCTTGACGCACGCCGAAACCCCGACCGGCATGCGTTACATGGTCACCGCCGTGATCGTCGCCGACGAATAATCACGATTAACCACGATCGTGATGTGATTAGCGCCGACCGACCCATCGGGTTAAGTTTGAGAGAACTTGGTTCGATGGGGGTCGAAATGAGTGTTGCTATACCGGGGTCGATCAACGACGTAGATGCGCAGTGGCTGGCCCAAGCCACGGGATTAAAGATCAAAACCGCCGACATCGGCATCATCGGTGTGGGAGTCGGCGTGGCCAGTTCGGTTTATCGGGCGAAACTCACGGGCGACGACTGCCCGGCGAGCGTGATCGTGAAACTTCCCGCGCTCGACGAGGCGGCCGTATTCACCTCGACAATTTTGCGGATGTACATTCGCGAGGTTCGATTTTTCAAATCTTTGGCCAAAGAGTGCCCCGTGTTGACACCGCATTCGTATTTTGGCGCGGTGAACGAGGAGACGAGTCAGTTCGCGATGGTGCTCGAAGATCTGACAGGGCACCGGATCATCGACCAGACGATCGGCATCACGATCGACGATGCGCGTCTGGCCGTCGACGCCCTGGCGAAAATACACGCCAAGTGGTGGGGTCGGGCCGATGTCCTAGCCGCGGAGGGCACGACGATTCCGTTCAGTGATCCGATTTATCCGGCGGTGCTTCCCGTCGTCTTTGCCGAAGGTTGGGAAAAAGTGAAACGCGAGCTTGATCTCACCGATTCGATTATCAAAGTAGGCGAGAAATTCGCGTCGCAAATCGGAAATCTGATGTCGTCATTGATGGACGGCGTCACAACGCTGGCTCACGGCGATTTTCGGGCCGACAACATGATGTTCACGAAGAACAACGAATTCGTGCTGTACGACTTCCAGTTGATCGGCACCGGTTCGGGCGCGTACGATCTCGCGTATTTCGTGACGCAAAGCCTCAAGCCCGAGGATGCGAGCAAGTATGAAGGCGAACTTTTCGAGCGATGGCTCGAGGGTCTGAGAAAGCACGGAGTGACCGACATCGACCGCGATCGACTGTGGTTGCAATACCGCGGCACCGCGTTGTTCTGCTTGGTCTACCCCGTGGTGGCGAGTCGCGGCATGGACTTGAACGAGCCGCGCTCGCGCGCACTCGTGGAGACGATGAACTCTCGCTTCGAGCGGGCATTTCACGAATTGGATCTTGCTAAATTGATCTGACAAATGGAGTTGATACTTGTTCGGCACGGTCTGCCGCTGCGCCGAGAAGTTGTCGAAGGTCCCGCTGACCCAGTTTTGTCGCCCGAGGGCAACGACCAGTCGAGGCGGTTGGCGAATTACCTGATGGGCGAGGGAATCGCCGCAATTTATTCGAGTCCGATGAAGCGCGCCGTACAGACGGCACAACCTTTGGCGCAGGCGACTGGTTTGCCAATCTCGATCGTCGATGATGTCGCCGAATACGACCGGTTGTCGAACGAATACATTCCGATCGAAGAGTTGCGCAAAGCCAAAGACGATCGTTGGCAGAAACTCTTGGCGGGCGGTTGGGAGTCAGACTCCGACACCCTCGACAGTTTTCGTAGCCGTGTTGTTTCAAGCCTCGAAGACCTGATCGGCCGCCACCCTTCGCAACGAATCGTCGTCTTTTGTCACGGGGGTGTGATCAATCAATATCTGGCCCACATTTTGGGGATCACGACCGAGCGCGGCTTTTTTTATCCGCAATACGCATCGATTCATCGGGTTGCCGCGGCGCGCAATGGATTGCGGTCGATTTTGGCGCTGAACGAAATCGCGCACCTGCGCGAGTAGTGCGCGCAAGTGGCTCGCGACGGGCGAGTCGTCCAAATGGCGACGATTACCTGCGCAATAACGGTGCGGTCAAGCAGGTCGGCCCGCCGTTACCTTTGACCGCGACATTGGCGCCATCAAAAATATTCACGCTGACGCCCGCCTTGCGCAGTTTGCCCTCGATTTCAGGATTTCCCGCGGCGAGCACGACGACATCTGGCGCGACGGTCAAAATATTCGCACCCTGCGTATGAACCTCTTGGTCGTTGACGGTCAGCCAACTTATGTCGCGCGACTTCAGAAACTCGAGCAGGCGAACCGGGGCGAGCGGTTCGTAAACCACCGCGCGCGAGCGGCTGATCGGCGACAAGACCGACATCAAATGCAACACGGCATCGGGGCCTTGAAAGTGTGGCAGATCGAACGAAAACACATCGACACCGAACGGTGCGAGCAGATTCTTGATCTGCTCGATGCCCTGGCTGTTCGTGCGATAACCGTGACCGATCAGCAGAGTTTTTGCATCCAACCAGACTTTGTCGCCACCGTCGGCGATCGCCGAGCCCGTGAGTTCGCCGAGAATCGGCACGCCGATTCGTTCGAGATCCTGGCGAATCTGCGCCGGTTCCGGCTGACGAACACGCTTGCCCATCTGCAAAAGAATCGCGCCGTGGGGTGTCATGATCATTGGGTCGTGCATGTACACCGCGTCGACCAGACCGTCGACGGCACTGGCGATGTGCACGGTGCAGCCGAGTTTCTCGAGCAACTGCACGAATTGCTCGTGCTCACGCACGAGGGCGGTGCGATCAGGTTC